>Ga0306925_10000911_pt1 | contig 22912 bp, 20 predicted proteins | sample flu12Cox44000176_FD_203755 | JGI IMG/M metagenome (GOLD analysis project Ga0306925, IMG submission 203755) | Lab enrichment of tropical soil microbial communities from Luquillo Experimental Forest, Puerto Rico - flux8day.12C.oxic.44.000.176 (v2)... | ecosystem: Environmental > Terrestrial >... | reverse complement strand
GTCGGATATATCCGACTTGGGTTGGGGAGAGGTCGCGAGCGAAGCAGCGGGTGAGGGGGACCCGACCGAGCGAATGCGATGGCCGGGCTACTGCAGTGGCACGAGCAGCAGTTTCGCCAGCTGCTCCTGGGAAAGCGGGGCGGCGATGTACTTGAAGGAGACGGCGTCCGCCATCAGCGGCTCGATGCCCTCGATGCGGTCGGGCAGCACGTTGTTCTTGGGGTAATAGTCGTCGCGCGCCAGTTTCGCGAGGGGCGGGGCAAGGTGCGCCCACTCGGCAAAGGCGGCAACCCCGGCATCGCCGGAATACATCCAGTCCACGACCTCGCGGTAGGCCGCGAGGTAGCGGATGAAGACCGGCTTGCGCGCTTCCAGCGAATTCGCGTTGGCGGTCATGAAGCGCGCGGTCTGGTTCTTCAATTCGGGAACGTCGCTGGCGCGTGCGATCGGCCGGAGCTTGCCGGCCTGGACCAGATCGAGCGCGAAGGGCGGCGAGGTCCAGCCGACGTCGATCTGGCCGCTCATGACCTGCGTCAGCGTGGACGCGGGACTGCCGGTGGCGACCGGGGTGAAGGTGACCCCGAACACGCGCGCAAAGGCGAGCACCGCGGCGTGGGTCGATGATCCGGTCGTGGAATAGGCGATGGTGCGCCCGGCGAGATCCTTCTTGTCCCTGATCGGGGAATCCGCGCGCACATACCAGGTCAGATCGCTCGCGCCGGTGTGGGTGGCGCCGATCACCCGGATCGGCGCCCCCTTGGCAAAGGCTCCGAAGGTGTTGAAAGCGCCGACGCCGGTGCCGATATCGGCGCTGCCGGAAATCACCGCCTGCTGCGTTTCTCCCGCGCCCTGCGTGTAGAAAATTTCAAGCGTCAGGCCGCGTTTCTTGAAGAATCCGGCGTTCTGCCCAAGCTCGGAGAACGAGTTCTCCCAGGTGCCCGCGAGGCCCGCGGCAATGCGCAGCGTGTCCTCGGCGCGTGTGGCTGCGCATGAGCCGGCGACAAGGAACAATGCGGAGATTGTGCGCAGCAGACTGCGTCCGTACATGCATTTTCTCCTTTCGGAGCAGGATGATCTTACGACTGAATTCATCCTCCCCTACGTGCCGGCGGAGGCGGCGGGATGGTCGCCTTGAAGCTCGGTCGCTCGCAATGGCGGGCGAAATAGGCCGAGAGGTTCTTGGCCGATTGCACCATCTTGCCGCCCTCGGGAAAACGCTGGATGTAATAGAGGATCGGCATCAGGTTGATGTCGGCGAGCGTGAAGCCATTGCCTGCGAGATGCCCGCTCCCGGCAACGGCCTTGTCAAGCAGGTCGATCTGCTTCTGCATGGTGGGCAACACGCCGTCGATCACCGCGCGGTCTGGCTTGCCGTCGGCTGTCTTCGGAAAGAAGCAGTTCAGGAGATAGGTCCGCACCATGCAGGGATCGACCGCGGTGTTGACGAGCGAGACCCATTGCTCGACCGCGGCGGCGCCGAGCGCATCCTCGGGGATCAGCTTCGGACCGCCGAAAGTCCTGTCGATATAGGTGGTGATGGCTTTCGACTCGCACAGCGCGACGTCGCCATGGCGCATGGCCGGAATCTTGCCGAGCGGATGAGCAGCCTCGGCCTCGGCGCTGTGCGGCGGCACCGGCACCAGGTCATATGCCACGCCCTTCTCCTCGCAGGCCATGCGCACGACCCAGACGTAATTCGATTGCGGCACCCCGATGATCTCGATCTTGGCCATGATTGTCACTCCTGGCTGGTTGTACGGTACTGCGGCGTCGCATTTACAATCAACATGCGACAGTTGATGTATGGCGCCAGGCTCCCGACGGACGGCGGGCAGTCACTCAGCGCCAGCGCGATCTCTCTTTCCGGTTCCATATGCAGCGGCGGGGTCCCGGCCGCCGGCTGAGCCGCAAGCGAGGCGCTCACAAGCGCCTGTGCGGTGAATCTCAATAGGCCATTTCGCATCGCTCTCGCCATGCTCCGGCAGTGATTGAGGTTGATCGCAATCATGTTCGATCCTCCATTCGGACAGGCATCATGCGGCCGGCAGGATCCCGTTGGGCCGATGCTTCGCGCTTAGAACGCATGAAGGATCGCGCGACGGACATTTTTTTGCCCTCTATAGGAAACAACTCCATGAAACCGATCGAGCAAACTCGCACGGACCTCATCCTGAGAGGGCGCGCAGCGTCGTCTCGAAAGAAGGAGGCTGACGCGATCTGGCTTGCGGCCGTCCTTCGAGACGCCCGCTACGCGGGAGATGAGCGAAGCTGCGGGTGCGCCCGCTGCTTCTCGCCGCGTTGGCACGCGTCAACGCGCCCATCGAGAAATCGGCGTTCCATAGGGTTGCGCGCGAGCGCAAGCGCTGCCTGGAAATGCGCGCGCGCGGCCGCGTGCTGTCCGCGACGAAGCTCGAGCTCGCCCAGCGCGGCGGCATAGAACGGATAGGCGGCGAGGCGATCGCGGTCCTCGATCGCGTCGATTTCCGCAAGCCCGCGTTCGGGGCCGTCGCGCTGCGCAACCGCGATGGCGCGATTGAGCGCGACAACCGGGGAGGGCCGGATCGTCATCAGCGTGTCGTACAGTGAAACGATCGCATCCCAGTCCGTATCCTCGATGCGGAGGGCGGTCGAATGAGCCGATGCGATGGCAGCCTCGACGTGATATTCCGAAAGCTCCGATCCCGTGGCCGAGAGCTCCAGGAGCTTGAGCCCTTCCGCCACGAGATTTCGATCCCACAGCGAGCGGTCCTGATCGTAAAGCGAGCTCAGGTTGCCGGCGGCATCGAGCCGTGCCGGCAGGCGCGCCGCGTCGAGACACATGAGCGCCGAGAGTGCGCAGCTTGCGGGCGTGGCTCCGAGCGGGTGCTCCCGCAGCACCGCGATGAGCCGCATCGCCTCACGGCAGAGCTCGGCGCGGACCGCGCTGTCGGGCGATGCGCCGTGGTAGCCTTCGTTGAACAGCAGGTAGAGCGCGCGATGGACAGCCGGCAGGCGTGCCGCAAAAGCGTCCGGCGCCGTGACGTCGAACAGCCGTCTTGATCCCGCCAGCACCTTCTTCGCCCTCGGGATGCGCTTCTCGATGGCCGCGTGGCTGCGCACGAAGGCGCTTGCGATCTCATCGACGCTGAAGCCGCACAGGATGTGAAGGATGAGCGCAACCTGCCCCTCCTCAGGCAGGCGCGGATGGCAGCACGAGAACATCATGCGCAGCAGGTCGTCCTTGATCGCGTTCGGCGCGAACAGGTCTTCGACAACGGGGGCGAGCGTCCATTCGCTCTCGATAAGCCGCCCCAGCTCGGGCGCGAAGGTGCGCGCCGTGCGCTGGCGCCGCAGCACGTCGAGCGCGCGGTTCTTGGCCGTGGCCATCAGCCAGGCCGACGGATTTTCGGGCACGCCGCGGAATTTCCATACTTCCAGCGCGCGGCAGAAGGCGTCCTGCACGACGTCTTCCGCCAGCGCGAGGTTGTGCACTCCGAAGACACGAGTAAGGGTCGCGACCATGCGCCCGGACTCGCGCCGGAAAAGGAAGTCGCTGGGTTGCATCTACATCATTTTCATGACCGGCCGCACTTCCACGGCCCCGTCAAACTCGAAGATCGGGCAGCCCTTCGAAAGCTCCACCGCCTGCTCCAGATTGGAGGCTTCAATCAGGGTGTAGCCGCCCACCACATCCTTGGCTTCGGCGAACGGCCCGTCGGTCACCGTCTTGTGCTTGCCTGCCACCAGCTTGCCGGCGCGTTCGAGCGGCTGGCCGCGGTCCTTGATGTGACCCTTCTCGCCGAGCTGCTTCAGCCATGCCATCCACTTCTGCATCGACTGCTGCATCTGCTCGGGCGATCTGTCGCGGGCTCCGCCTCGGTACAGGAATACGTATTCGCTCATCATGCTCTCCGTGAGTTGGGACTGTGACAACGTTCATGACGTTCGAGCGGCGCGGCAGCGGACATCATTCTCGGCGATTTCTTGCTGCGGGACCCGGATTTCAAGCCGGGCACTCAACGGCCTGCTTCCACCTGCATTTTCAGCTGCTCGACCGGGCGCACCTCCACGGAGCCTCCGTTTTCGAGGATCGGGCAGCTTTTGGAGATTTCCACCGCGTGCGCAAGATCCCTGGCTTCGATCAGCATGTAGCCGCCCACGGCATCGCCGCCCTGGGCATATGTGCCGGCGTGGACGGCTTTCTGTGTTCCGCTGACCACCATCCCGCTGTCGGCCAGCGGATGGCCGCCATCTCTGAGGCAGCCGCTAGCGGAGAGTTCCTTGAACCAGGAGACCCAGTTCCGCATCGTCTTCTGCATCTGCTCCGGGGATGCGGACCGGTCCCTGCCGCGAAACAGGAATGTAAATTCGCTCATTATCCACGCTCCGTGCATTGGGATTTCGAGCGTGAGACGTTTGAGGGGCACGGTAGCGGACATTTTTTTTGATGGCGCGGCGCCTCGCACGCCAATTGTAGTCGACCCAAACGCAGGCATTGCGTCGTTGTTGGTCTGAACGCCGAGCAGTCAGGACCCGAGGCACTTGCTGATGAAGCTCATGCGCTCCGGTCCGCGAACCTTCTGTGCAATGGCCTGCTTGAGGCAGGCAAGGCGAGCCTCCTGTACGCAGACCGCGACCTGATCCTGCAATTCGGGCCCGCGCAAGCCCTGGCCTATTGCTTCCTGCCTGCAAGCCGCGCGCTTCTTCTGCATGGCCGCGCGCGGGTTGTTCTCGCCGGCCTCGTCCGGATTGCCCGCGGGGTCCGGTGGGGGTTGACCGAGCGCGACCTGCGACGCCAGGAGGAGGACCGCTGCGGTGCCGTATGCTGCAAGTGCGCGCATGCATTCCCTCCTCGCGCTTAGAACTCTTTCCGCGGCTGTTTAACCCGGAACGCGCGTTCCTGCCATTGGACTATCCTATGGCGAGGCATGGCGCGTCGCACACGCGCGTACCGCGCTGGCGCCTCGCCCCTACCAACGGTCCTGAACGTCTTATAGTGTCGGTTTGGCGATGGCCGCGAAATAACAATGCAGCGATAGATCGCGAGATACCTGTCATGAGCAATGAGCCCCTTGCCGGCGTACAAGCCTGCGTCTTCGACGCCTATGGGACACTGTTCGATTTTGCCTCGGCGGCAAGGGGCTGCGCCGACGTGCTCGGGGACGGCATCGACCGGCTCACCGCTCTGTGGCGGGACAAGCAGCTGCAATATACGTGGCTGCGCGCCCTGCAGGGACAGCACGCAGATTTCTGGCAGGTCACCGGCGATGCGCTCGACTTCGCGCTGGCAACGCTCGGTATCGACAAGCCGGGGCTGCGCGGCCGGCTGATGGACCTCTATCTGCGGCTCGATGCATTTCCGGAAGTGCCGGATGTGCTCAGGCATCTGAGGAATGCGGGCATGCGCACCGCAATTCTGTCGAACGGCTCGCCCACCATGCTCGACGCTGTCGTCAAAACGTCCGGACTGGATGCGTTGCTCGACGCTGTGCTCTCGGTCGAGGCGGTCGGTGTCTACAAACCGCATCCCAAAGTCTATCAGCTTGCCGTGGACCGGCTCGCCGTTCCTGCCGCCGCCATCGCGTTCCAGTCGTCGAATGCCTGGGATGCCTATGCTGCATCGGCGTTCGGGATGCGGGTCGTGTGGTGCAATCGCTACGGAGCGCAGCCCGAACGGCTGCCCGGCGCTCCCGACCGCACCGTAAGGTCGCTGGCCGAGCTGCCAAGCCTGGTCGGCGCAATGTGAACGCGGGAGGCGCGTATGGGTGATCGGGATATATCCGCGAGGGGCTGCTGTCGCGGCGCCGCTTGATTGCCGGCGCGGCGGTCTGCGCAGGAGGCATCGCCGCTCCCGCAGTCCTTTGTCCCCGCGCGGCGCGCGCCGCCTTTCCCGATCGCCCCGTCAAGATCGTCGTCGCCAATTCACCGGGCGGACCTTCGGATATTGTTGCCCGTCTGCTGGCGGCTGCGCTGCAGCAGGCGCTCGGCGGCTCCTTCATTGTGGAGAACAAGGGCGGCGCCGGCGGCAATATCGGCATGGGCAGCGCGGCACGCGCCGAGCCCGACGGATATACGCTTTTGATCACCACCAGCGTCTATGCGGTGAATCCCGGCCTCTACAACAGCTTGCCCTACGATCCGTTCAAGGATTTCGTTGCCATCGCGGAGATCGCCACAACGCCCAACATTTTCGCGGTCAAGCCGCAGCTGGGCGTCAAGACCATGAGCGACCTCGTGGCGTTGGCCAAGGCCCATCCCGACACCTTCAACGTCTCCACGCCGCCGATCGGCACCACGCCTTACCTTGCGGTGGAGCTTCTCAAGCTGCGCGAGGGTTTGGCCGGGATGCCGATCCTCGTGTTCGCGGGCGGTGGGGAGGCCTTGCAGGCGCTGCTCGGCAATACCGTGCAGCTTTGCGTGGGCACGCTGGCGCCCGCCCATCCGCATCTCAAGACGGGCACGCTGGTCGCGCTCGCCACCACCGGCGCGACGCGCTGGCACGACCTGCCCGAGGTGCCGACCATGGCGGAGGCCGGGTTCAGGGATTTCCTGCTGGAGACCTATGTCGCGCTGATGGCGCCGGCGCACACGCCGCCCGACATCGTAGGACTGCTCGAGCACGAGACGCTCGCCGTCCTGAACATGCCGGACATTCGCGACCGGCTGGTCCAATCCGGATTTGAGGTCGAGGCCAAGCCCGGCAAGGTCCATGCCGAGCGCATCGCCCGCGAGGTGCCGATGTTCAAGGAGCTCATCCGCCAGGCCGGCATCAAGAGGCTGTAGCCGGGCGAGCGTCGTTCGATTCGACCGGCTGGTGGATCGCGTTCTCCTCACGGTGAGGAGCGCCGCATTAAAACGCTTCTCGGTCGATTTGATCGACAAACGAGCCGCACACTCAGCGCGCTCCCTTTCCTTTTGTAGGAGGGGTACCGCATTTGACGCCGGTGCCCCCTCACCCGGCGCCTTCGGCGCCGACCTCTCCCCACTGGGGAGAGGTGATCGAGCCCGTTGCTCGTGCAGCGAGACTCTCAGCCCGCGGGAGATGTTCTCAAACCGTGCCTAAGACGCGGTTGACCTCTCCCCGGTGGGGAGAGGTCGGATCGCGCTTGCGCGATCCGGGTGAGGGGGACCGAGTTTGCCGCTCCCTCGGAATCCATTTCATCCGGCCCCTGCTGTCGTGTGGCGGATTTGACGCTCCTGCCCGGAACGTCAAATCCAAAGGCAGCTATTGCCCCTCGCGGTTCTTGATCACCTCCTCGACCTGGGCCTTGACGGCGTCGAGGTTGAACGAGGCCGGCGCCTGCATCGGCGGATACTCGATCGCCGTCTGCGCCAGCTTCGCGACTTCCTGCTGCACGAGCACGAAGCGCCAGAACTCGCGGGCATAGAAATCGTTCATGTAGCCGCCGCCGAGGTTGTTCAGGTTCTCGCCGCGGATCGAGGGCGTTCGCTCGAACGGATCCTGGCGAATGTTGACGATCCCGGGCATGTCGGTCGTGTTCTTCTCGCCGGGCCAGCCGTAGGGCTGCTGATAGAACTGGAACTTGAAGTCGTCGATCCGGATTGCGCCGAGCTTCGGTCCTCCGAAGTAGAACAGCTCGTGGCGCTCTGATGACCCGTTGCCGAGCAGCAGGTCCATCTGGTTGTAGCCGTCCAGATGGTTTTTGTAGGTCCGGTCACCAAGCTTCACGCCTTTGAGCAGCTGGTCGGTGATGTTGGCGTTGCCCGCCGCGGCTGCGAGCGTCGGCAGCCAGTCGAGGCCGGAGAACAGGCTGTTCTCGACGGTGCCCGGCTTGATCTTGCCCGGCCAGCGGATGATGCACGGCACGCGGAAGCCGCCCTCGAAGACCGTGCCCTTGGTCGCCCGGAACGGTGTCATGCCGCCGTCCGGCCAGGTGAACACTTCCGCGCCGTTGTCGGTGGTGAAGATGACAATGGTGTTGTCGGCTTCGCCGATGTCCGCCAGGTGCTTGAGCAGCGCGCCGATGCTGTCGTCGAGCTGCGCCATGCCGGCTTCTTCCAGGCCGTAGTTGCTCTGATAGTTCATCATCGCCTGGTACTTCGGCGAGATGTAGGTGAACACGTGCATGCGCGTGGTATTGTGCCAGATGAAGAACGGCTTGCCGTCCCGCTTGGCCTTGTCCATGAAGCCGTTGCTGTGCTCGACCAGCACCTCGTCGAACGTCTCCATGTTGTATTTTGCCGGGCGGCTTGCCTGCCAGTTCTGCCTGCCCGCCATGTTGGGAAACGGCGCCAGCGGACCCTCGTCCATGATGCGCTGCCTGCCGACCTTGCCCCAGCGCGGCTGCACGGTGGCATCGTCCGTGTCGGTGGCATAGGAATGCACAAGGTTGCGCGGGCCGTACTTGTCGATCCAGTCCTGCGGATAGTCGAACCAGTACGGATCCGACATCGCGTCGAGGTGATAGAGATAGCCGAAATACTCGTCGAACCCATGCGCCGTCGGCAGGAACTTGTTGAGATCGCCCAGGTGGTTCTTGCCGAACTGCGCGGTCTCGTAGCCGAGCGACTTGAGCACGGTGGCGAGCGTCACCGCCTGGTCCGGCATGCCCACATCGGCTCCGGCCTGGCCGACGGTGGTGAGCCCGGTGCGCAGCGGCAGCTCCCCGGTGATGAAGTTCGCCCGGCCCGCGGTGCAGCTTGCCTCGGCATAGTAGTCCGTAAAGCGCATGCCCTGGGCGGCAAGCTGGTCGAGGTTGGGCGTCCTGCCCGACATGATGCCCTGGTGATAGGCGCCGATGTTGAACCAGCCGACATCGTCTCCCATGATGACGAGTATGTTCGGCGGCCGCTGCTGCTGCGCGCGTGCCGGCGGGCTCGCCGCCGTCATGCCGGCCGAGACAGCAAACAGACCGAGCCAGATGATCCTGCGCATACTCATGGTTGGTTCCTGACGGTTTGAATGTGCAAGGAAAGCGGCAGTCTGCGCTCGGCGAAAACCGCTCGCTACCCCGATCACAGCTTCGTGTTGGTATGACGGAATTGCAAAGTGAGTATGGCCGTACCAGACTACTCAAGTCCGCAATGCGCGCGCGGCGGTCCGCAGCAAATCTCCGGGCTCGCGGTGGATGCGCGTTCCCCACAGTGCCCGATGCAGCCTGTCGAGCAAAAGGTAGATCACCGGCGTCGTGTAGAGGGTGAGCATCTGCGAGACGATGAGCCCTCCCGCAATGGTGATGCCGAGCGGCCGGCGCAGCTCCGAGCCCGGGCCGCTGGCGATCACCAGCGGCAGCGCGCCAAGCAGCGCCGCGAGCGTCGTCATCGTGATGGGACGGAAGCGTTCCATGCAGGCCTCGAAGATCGCCCGCTCCGGCGGCAGCCCGTGGGCGCGCTCGCCCTCGAGCGCAAAGTCGACCATCATGATCCCGTTCTTCTTGACGATGCCGATCAAGAGGATGATGCCGATGAAGGCGATCAGCGTGAGCTCGGTGTTGAAGACCTGCAGCGCCACCAGCGCGCCGAGGCCCGCCGACGGCAGCGTAGAGATGATGGTGAGCGGATGCGCCAGGCTTTCGTACAGCACGCCGAGCACGATGTAGACCGCAATCAGCGCCGCGATGATCAGCAGCGGCTGTGCCCCGATCGACTGGCGGAAAGCGCGCGCGTCGCCGGCATATTCGGCATGCAGCGAATCCGGCAGATGCAGCGCGGCCACCGCCTGGTCGACCCGCCGCGTCGCCTCCTCGATCGGCACGTTCTGGCCGAGACCGAAGCTGATGGTGATGGCGGGAAACTGGCCCTGGTGATTGACCACCAGAGGAGAGAGCCCCTGCTCGATCCTGGTCACCGTGGTGAGCGGGACCTGGGTGTCATTGGCGCCGGCGACATAGATGCGGCCGAGATCGCCAGGCTTGCGCTGATAGGCGGGATCGATCTCGAGGATGAGCCGATACTGGTTGCGCTGGGTGTAGATGGTCGAGACCTGGCGCTGCGCATAGGCGTTGTTGAGCGCATTGGCGACGTCCTGCACCCGCACGCCCAGACGCGAGGCCGCGGTGCGGTCGATGGAGACGTTCACCTGCAATCCGCCCTGCTCGCGGTCGCTGGAGACGTCGACCAGTCCCGGCACCTTCTCGATGGCGGCCTGGACGCGCGGCGCCCAGGCGACGAGCTCGCTGTAGTCGGTATCCCAGAGCGTGAACTGATAGGTTGAATCGCTCTGGCGCCCGCCGACCCGCACGTCCTGCATCGGAAAGAAGAAGGTGCGCAGCCCTGGGATGTTGGCGGTCTTCTCCCGCAAACGCGCGACGACGGCAGGCGTGGTGGTGCCGCCGCGCTCTTCGAGCGGCTTGAGGCTGATGAAAAGCGTGCCGCGGTTGACCGACGGGCTCCAGCCGGTGCTGCCGAGAGAGGAGGCGATGGACGCAACGGCGGGATCCGAGCGCACCACCGCCTCCGCCTTCTGCTGAAGGTCGTACATCGCCTGAAAGGAGATCTCGGTCGAGGCTTGCGTGCCGCCATAGATCAGACCGGTGTCGTCCTGCGGGAAGAAGCCCTTCGGAGTCCGCACGAACAGAATGACGGTGATCGCCATGGTCGCCGCCATGACCAGGAGCGTGAGCCCGCGGTGGTTGAGCACCGCCGTGAGGCTTCTGGCATAACCGCGCAGGGTGAGGCGCAGGACGCGCTCGACCCAGCGGTCGAGCCAGGTGGCATCGGGGCTTGGCGGCTTGCGCACGAAATACGCGCAGATCATCGGCGTCACCGTCAGCGACACCGCCGTCGAGACCGCAATCGCGAACGCGAGCGTCACCGAGAATTCCCGGAACACGCGTCCGATCAATCCGGTCATGAACAGCAGCGGAATGAATGCGGCCACCAGCGAGATGCTGATGGAGAGCACGGTGAAGCCGATCTGGCGCGCGCCTTCCATGGCGGCGCGCAGCGGCGACATGCCCTTCTCGAGGTTGCGGAAGCAGTTCTCGATCATGACGATTGCGTCGTCGACCACGAATCCGACCGACACCGCCAGCGCCATCAGCGAGAGATTGTCGATGGAGAAGCCGGCAAGCCACATCATCCCGCAGGTGCCGGCAAGCGCCAGCGGCACCGTCACCCCGGCGGCGATGGTGGCCGCGGTGCGGCGCAGGAACACGAACACGACCAGCATCACCAGGGTGACGGTCGCAACGAGAGTGAGCTGCATGTCGCGCACGCTCGCGCGAATGGTCTGGGTGCGGTCCGACACCACCGAGATGTCGATCGCCGGCGATATCCATCGCGTGAGCTCCGGCAGCAGCTTGTGGATGCGGTCCACCGTCTCGATCACGTTGGCGGTGGATTGCTTGTTGATGATCAGCAGAACCGAGGGCTGACGGTTGAACCAGCCGGCGGCGCGGCTGTCGCGCACTCCCGGCTGCACCGAGGCCACGGAGGACAGCCGGACCACCGCCCCATTGGCGCTGCGCACGATGATGGCGTGGTATTGCGGAACGAGATCGAGCTGCGGGTTGGTGCCGATTGCGATGGTGCGCTCGTTGCCGTCGAATTCTCCGACTGCGCCGATGGCGTTGCTGTTGGCAATGGCGGTGCGCACGTCCTCCGTGGACAGTCCCATGGAGGCGAGCGCGATCGGGTTGAGGCGCACGCGCAGCGCCGGCTGCTCGGCGCCGCTGACATTGACCTCGGCGACGCCGTCGACCTGGGAGAGCCGCTGGGCGATCACCGTGTCGGCGGCGTCGTAGAGCGCGCTCGGCGGAAGCACCGTCGAGGTCAGCGCCAGGATCATGATCGGGGTGGCCGCCGGGTTGGATTTGCGGAAGGTCGGTGTCGACTGCAGGTCGCCCGGAAGATCGGTCAGCGCGGCGTTGATCGCGGCCTGCACGTCGCGCGCGGCGCCGTCGATATTGCGCGTCAGATCGAACTGGATGGTGATGCGGGTCGAGCCGAGCGAGCTGCGCGAAGTGAGCTCGGTGACGCCCGCGATCTCGCCAAGCCGGCGCTCCAGCGGCGCCGCGACGGTGGCTGCCATGGTCTCAGGATCGGCGCCCGGCCGGGTGGCATTGACGTTGATGGTCGGAAAGTCGACCGTCGGCAGGCTGGCGACCGGCAGGGAGCGGTAGGCGACCGCTCCGATCAGGAACAGCCCGATCGCGAGCAGCGTGGTGCCGACCGGGCGGGAGATGAACGGTTCGGAGAAGCCGGCAAAGCCCATGGCTTCACTCCGCCGGAGGCGCGCACTCGGTAATACCTCCCCTGAAAGGGGAGGTCGACCGCCGAACGAAGTGAGGCGGTCGGGTGGGGTGACTTGGGAATGCGCGAGATGGTCGCGTTTCAGAGCCCCCACCCGGCTCGCTTCGCTCGCCGACCTCTCCCAAGTGGGGGAGGTATGCCGCGTTTGTTGCTCGGTCCTGCGCCATCTTCACTCCGCCGGGTGCTGCGAAGGTTCCGGGATCTCCGGCAGGTCGAGCTCGGTCTGCAGCGGCCGCGGCGGGCTCAGGCGCGCCTTGATGCGCTCCATCGCCAGATAGATGACCGGCGTGGTGTAGAGCGTGAGCAGCTGGCTCAGCAGCAGACCGCCGATGATGGTGATGCCGAGCGGATTGCGCAGCTCCGAGCCGGTGCCCTGCTCGAAGGCGAGCGGAATGGCGCCGAACAATGCGGCGAGCGTCGTCATCATGATCGGGCGGAAACGCAGCAGGCAGGCCTGCACGATCGAGTCGCGCGGCGAGAGGCCCTGCTTGCGCTCCGCTTCGAGCGCAAAGTCGATCATCATGATGGCGTTCTTCTTGACGATGCCCATCAGCAGCACAATGCCGATCAGCGCCACGACCGAGAGATCCTGCTTGCACAGCATCAATGCGAGCAGCGCGCCGACGCCCGCCGACGGCAGGGTGGACAGGATCGTGAGCGGATGGATGAAGCTTTCGTACAGCACGCCCAGCACGATGTAGATCGTCACCGCGGCAGCGAGAATGAGCCAGGGCTCGCCGGCGAGCGATTTGGCGAACTCGGCGGCGTCGCCGGAATAGCTGCCGATCACCGCGGTCGGCATGCCGATGGAGCGCTCGGCCTGCGATATCGCCGCCACCGCGTCGCTGAGCGCGGCGTAGGGGGCGAGGTTGAAGCTGATGGTCACCGCCGGGAACTGCTCCTGGTGCGCGATCACCAGCGGCGCCGTCGTGTTCTCGAAGCGGGCGAAGGTGCTCAGCGGCACCATCGCGCTTCCCGATACCCCGGGAATCACGGTCGGCGAGGTCGAGGTCAGCGAGGTGGATTGCGCCACCGCCTGCACCCCGGAGGCGGGAACGTAGAGCTTGGTCAGCGCGGTCGGATCGTTCTGATACTCGGGCTTTGCCTCCAGGATGACGCGGTACTGGTTGGACTGGCCGTAGATGGTCGAGATCTGCCGCTGGCCGAAGGCATCGCTGAGCGTGTCGATGACGGTCTGCATCGAGATGCCGAGCCGCCCCGCAATCTCGCGGTCGACCTGGACCTGCAGCTGGAAGCCGTTGTCCTGCGCCTCGGAGGCGACATCCCGCAGCACCGGCGCCATCGCCATCTGCTGCGCCAGCCGTGCGGCCCAGTAACCGACCTCCTTCGAGTCGGTTCCGCTCAGGGTGTACTGGTATTGCGCGCGGCTTACGCGCGTCGAGATTTGGATATCCTGCACCGGCTGGAAATACACATTGACGCCCGGCACTGACGCGACCGCCTGCTGCAACCGCCGGATGACCGCGGTGACCGAGGTCTTGCGCTCATCGCGCGAGCGCAGGGTGACGGCGAGCCTGCCGGCGTTGGGGGTGGCATTGATCGGGGTGACGCCGATGACGGAGACCACGCCGGTCACGTCGGGATCCCTGCGCAGCGTGCTCTCGACCGTGGCTTGCAGCCGCTTCATCTCGGCAAACGAGATCTCCTGGCCTCCCTCCATCACCGCGAATATGAGGCCGGTATCCTGCAGCGGCAAAAAGCCCTTCGGAATGATGACGTAGAGCCAGATGGTCGCAACCAGCGTCGCGGCGGTGACCAGCAGCGTGAGCTTCTCGTGGCGGAGCACCCATTCCAGGGTGTGCCGATAGGCCTCGACCGACCAATCGATGGCGCCGTGAAAGAACGCAGTGATGCCGCTGCCGCCCGCCGAGGCCGTCGACTGGTGGCGCAGCAGGCGGCTGCACATCATCGGCGTCAATGTCAGCGAGACCACCGCCGAGGTCACCACCGCGATGGTCAGCGTGAGCGCGAACTCGCGGAACATGCGGCCGACCAGACCGGTCATGAACAGGAGCGGGATGAAGACCGCGATCAGCGAGACGGTGAGCGATATCACCGTGAAGCCGATCTCGCTGGCGCCGCGCAGCGCGGCCTCGAACGGAGCCTCGCCGTCCTCCATGTGCCGCACGATGTTCTCGATCATGACGATGGCGTCGTCGACCACAAAGCCGGTGCCGATGGTGAGCGCCATGAGCGAGAGGTTGTCGAGCGAGAAGCCGCAGAACCACATGATGCCGAAGGTGGCGATCAGCGACAGCGGCAGCGCGACGCCGGCAATGATGGTGGCGCGGATGGTGCGCAGGAAGATGAGCACCACGGTGATCACCAGGGCGACGCTCAGCACCAGCGTGAATTGCACGTCGCGCACGGAGGCGCGAATGCTGGCGGTGGCGTCGTGCACGATGGTGAGCGTGGCGCCGACCGGCATCGAGCGCTGGAGCTTCGGCAGCTCGTTCTTGATGCGCTGGGTGGTCTCGATCACGTTGGCGCCGGGCTGGCGCTGGATATCGACCACGATCGCCGGCATGCCCTGGTAGAAGCCTGCAACCTTGCTGTTCTCCAGGCTGTCGATGATGTCGGCCACGTCGCGCAGCAGCACCGGCGCGCCGTTGAGGTAGGTGATGACGATGTCGCGGTAGGCGCTGGCCGCTGCGATCTGGTCGTTGGCGCCGATGGTGTAGGACTGGTGGGTGCCGTCGAGCGCTCCCTTGGGTCCGGCGACATTCGCGGCCATGACGACGTTGCGCAGGTCCTCCATCGCGATGCCGTAATTGGCGATGCGCGAGAGGTCGGCCTGGATGCGGATGGCGGGGCGGATATTGCCCTGCACGGTCACGCGCCCGACGCCGGAAACCTCGCTCAGCCGCTGGGCCAGCAGGGTATCGGCGATGTCGCTGAGCGCCCGCATCGACATCGTGCTCGAGGTGATCGCCAGCGTCACCATCGGAGCATCGGCCGGGTTCACCTTGGAATAGACCGGCGGGTAGGGCAGGTTCTTCGGCAGCGTCGATCCCGACGCATTGATCGCGGCCTGCACGTCCTGCGCGGCCGCATCGATGTCGCGGTTGAGCACGAACTGCAGCGTGATCTGGCTCACGCCGAACGAGCTCGACGAGGTCATCAGCTGGAGCGAGGGGATTTGCCCGAAATTGCGCTCGAGCGGCGCGGTCACCAGCGACGCCATGACTTCGGGGCTCGCCCCCGGAAGCTGGGTGGTGACCTGGATGGTGGGAAAATCGACCTGCGGCAGCGAGGAGACCGGCAGCCAGAGATAGCCCAGCACGCCGCCGAGCAGCACCGCCACGCCAAGCAGGGAAGTCGCGATCGGGCGCGCAATGAACGGCGAGGACACGCTCATGGGTTGATCGCCGGCGGCCTGGCATTGCTCTGGCTGCGCCGGCCCTTGTCGCCCGCGCGGGTGCCGCCCGCACGGCCGGCGGGGGAGCTGTCAGCAGCGGGGGTTTGCGCGGCTTCCGGACGCGCACGCTCCGCGGGAGCGAGCTGGCCGGCATCCTCGGCGCTCGCCACCGAGACCGGGGCGCCCTCGGTCAGGCGCGCAAAGCCGGTCGTGACCACCTGCTCGCCGGGCGCCAGTCCGCTGGCGATCACGGAGCGGGCGTCGTCCTGCTGGGCAAGCTTCACGGGACGCACCATGACCGTTTTGCCGTCCTTGACCACGTAGACGAATATGCCGTTGGGGCCGCGCTGGATGGCCGCGGTCGGCACCACGACCACCTGGCGCAGCGTATCCATCAATACCCGCACATTGACGAACTGGCCGGGCCACAGCTGGAGGTTCGCGTTGGGGAACTCGCCCTTGATCTTCACAGTGCCGGTGGTCTGGTCGACCTGGTTGTCGATGACGACCACGCGGCCGCGATCGAGCGGCGTCTTGCCGTCGGCGCCGAGCGCGTCCACCGGCAGCGTGCCTTCGGCGAACCCCTTGTTGAGGCTGGGCAGGTTCTGCTGCGGCAGGCTGAAGAAGATCGAGATCGGGCGCAGCTGCGTGAGGATGACAATGCCGCCGGCGTCGGCGGCGTGCACGATGTTGCCCTCGTCGATCTGGCGAATGCCGGTTCGCCCCGCGATCGGCGCGATGACGTCGGTATAGGACAGAGTGGCGCGCGCGCTGTCGATTGCCGCCTGGTCGAGCTGCACCTGCGCGGTGAGCTGCGCGACCATGGCCTTCTGGGTGTCGAGCTGCTGCTTGTTGACGGCGTTGGTGATGGCGAGCTTGGTGTAGCGCTCGAGATCGAGCTTGGCGTTGGCGAGTTGCGCCTCGTCCTGCGCCTTCTTGGCGACGGTCTGGTCGTACATGGCCTGATAGGTGACGGGATCGACCTTGGCGAGGATGAACCCCTTTTCGACATCCTGTCCTTCGACGAACGCAACCTTGATCAGCTTGCCGTCGACCTGCGGACGCACGGTCACGGTGTTGAGCGCCTTGGCCGTGCCGACGCCGTCGAGATAGACCGGAACGTCGGCGGTTTTGGCGAGGGTTGCGAGCACGGGAACCGGCTCGGTCGGGGCGCCGCCGCCGCTTCGCTGGAACGCCTTCGGTCCGCCCTGCACCTGCCGCGGCTGCTGCGCCCGCGGCATGTAGTAAACGCCGACCACCGCCCCGATGACGAGCGCGCCGATGATGAATGCGGAGAGGCGGCGTTTTGTCGTCATTGGATCACGATCGGATCGGCTGCCACGCCGGGCGGCAGCCAGCCGCCTCCGAGCGCCTGAAACAGGCTCAATATGGCTTGAAACCGGTTGAAACGATCGATGTCGAGAATGTCCTCGTTCGCGAACCAGGTCTGCTGGGCCTGCAGCAAGGTGACGAGATCGATGGTTCCCTCGCGCAGTCGCGTTTCGGAGAGCTCGAACGCCCGCTTCGAGGCCGCCACCGCGAGGCGCTGCAGGCGCTCCGTCTCAGTGGTATCGGCAACTGCGATGAGGGCAACCTCGACGTCGTGGAAGCCTGACAGCACCGACTTCCGATAGAGCTCCAGATCCTGCAGTTGCACGCCCTTTGCGTTGTCCAGCTGGCCTTCCAGGCTGAAGCCGTCAAAGACCGGCTGCGTCAGCTGGGTCGCGATCTGATAGAGCGCGGACTGCGGCGTGAACAGGAGCTTGAACACCGCGCTCTGATAGCCGCCCTGTCCGGTGAGCGTGATGCTGGGGAAAAACGCGGCGCGGGCGGCTTCCACGCTGGCGTTGGCCGAAGCGAGATTGGCCTCCGCCGCGCGAATGTCGGGTCGCTGGAACAGGAGCTCGGACGGCAGCCCCGGCGTTACCCGAGGAATTGGCAGCCGGAACAGGCTGCCGCCTTTCACCACGAGGTCTTCGGGCGGCCGCCCGATGAGCAGGGCGAGCGTGGCGATGTTCTGGCGCAGCGTCTGATCGAGCGGGGGAATGGAGGCGCGCACCGTCGCCACCAGTGCCTCCTGCTGGGCGACGTCGAGGGCGGACGCGGTGCCGGCGCTGGAGCGCTGCTGGATCAGGGTGAGAATGCGGCTCGACGCGGCCAGGTTCTCGTGCGCGGTCCGCAGCCGGTCCTGGGACTCCAGTACCAGGAAATAGGCGGTGGCGACGCTGACAATGGTGGAAAGGACCACGACCTCCTTGTTGAAACGGCTGGCGACGGCACCTTCCTCGAAGGCGCGCGAGGTCGCGGCATTCTTGCCCCAGAAGTCGAGCTGATAGCTGGCGTTGAGGACGGCGCTGTAGAGCTCGCGCTCCGCCGGGCCGCCGGCGCCGGTGCCCCCCGGACCCGTGGTCTGCGACGGCCGCGAGCGGTTTGCGCTGGCGGTGAGGGTCGATTGCGGCAGGAGAGGCGCGCTTGCAATCTTGGTCTGCGCGTCGGCCTGCACAATGAGCGCGATTGCCGTCGCGATGTCGAGATTTCTGGTCTGCGCCTCCTCGATCAGCCGCGTAAGCTCGGGTGAGCGAAAGCCACGCCACCAGTCGAGCGGGGGCGGCGCCGAAACGCCGTGCCCGGCCCGATAGTCGGGCGGCATTTGGATGCCGAGGTCCGGCTTTTCAGAGTCGAGGATGCACCCGGATAGCATTTGTACAACGAATAGCCCCATAACGACGACAAGGATGCAGCGAAAGCTTCTGGCCTTTGGCGCCGGCGCACGCGTTCGCAACTCGTCGAACATGAGCCTGACCTTCAACGCCACCGGACTCCCGCGAACGGGGGCAGGTGCGTCGACGCGACACATGTTCCCCCAGCCGCCCCTTGGCCTGCGCGCATGTTACCAGCCTGCCCGCGCGCGGCCACTTAATAAAAGGACAGGTTTCCTCCGCAGCTAAGGTGTTGAGCGATCAACACTTACGCAAGAACATACAGAGAATTTATGCCCTCCCCGGACCCAATCTGGACCCAATCAGGTGAGTCCGCCGGTCATGGCGCCGATGATCTCGGCGCTTCTCTGGTCCTCTTTCGGCAAACGATGCGCATAGATTTGGAGCAGGAGTGCGGCGGTATGACCTAGCCGTCCTGCAACTTCGTGGATCGGCACGCCCTTGGCGAGCAGGATGGTCCCGTGGCTGTGGCGCAGGTCGTGGAGCCGGATGGGGAAGCCGAGCTTGGCCGCGTGCTTCATGAAGAGCTTGGTGGTCGAGGTCGGATTGCGCAGCCGCGTGAAATCGAACGGCTGCACCAGCGAGGGAAACACCAGCGCATCCGCCGGCAGGCGTACGAGCCCGAGGCTGACCTGGGGGCTGTCGGTCCCGGCCACGATCGCAAGGTGCTGCCGGTGCTCTGCGCGCAGGAGCTCGAGCAGCCCCGCATCGACGGCAATGGTGCGCTTGCCGCGCTCGGTCTTCGGCTCTTTGATCGTACGACCCTTCGCCTTGGTCTCCTCGAGCGAGCGGCAGACCTTGATGGTCGATCGTACGAAATCGATGTCGACCCATCTCAGCGCCAAAATCTCGTTTCTGCGCATGCCGGTGAAGGCCGCCACGCAGACGATCCCGTAGAGCGCTGTGCCCTTGAACCCTTGCACGAGGGCATTGAGCCGGTCCGCATCGAGAACATTCCACGCGTCGCTCTCCTTCGCCTTCGGGGCGTCGGCCCGTGCGACGGGGTTGTCGGCAAGGCGCCGCTTGAGCACGGCGGCCCGCAGGCAGGCCTTCAAGATCACATGGATATGGCGGACGCTGCGCGGGGAGAGGTGCTCGGCGAGACGGCCATAGAGCTTGTCGATCTCCGTAACGTCGATGTCCTGCAACGCACGTTCGCCTAGGACCGGCAGAACATGTACCTTGAGCAGCGCCCCGTAGTGCTCTGCGGTCTTAGTGGAGACGCTGCGCTGACGCAGCTCGAGCCATTTGGTGACCCAGTCGTTGAGCGTGGTGCGGGTGGGCGCAACGTGGGTGCCCGTGTCGGCGGTGTTGAGCAGGCGCCGGAGTTCGGCGCGTGCTTCGGACAGCGAGCCATGAAAGGTCACGGTGTGTCGCTCGCCGCGCACCCGGTAGCGCAGGCGAAATGAGTTCTCTCCGCGTCGGTCAATGCCGCCATCGCCGTGGCCGCGTCTGTTAGTCATTGGTGCCTCCCTCCGACTTTTTGTTGGAGCCCACCTCGTTGATGAGCCATGTGTGGTTGCGAGCGATCTCGTCCAGTTCGTGTTTGGTCAGATGCGGGTGCATCTCGTGCATCGCGGCAGCGAAGGCCCTTCCCGGCTTCCCTGGCGGCCCTGCGCGCTATCAGTTCGAGCTCCCGGTAGGTTGTGGTTGGACCTGTTCCGATCTGGCGCAGCGTTTCATCCCACTCGTCACTCATGCTCTTCACTCCTGTTTCGGCTTGCGCAGCCGTGTCAGTTCCGTCGTGTCGGCTTAGCCTGACCACCAAGCGGCGATGTTGCACCGCGTTTGTAGGGACCGGTCGGCGTGGGTGTGGTCGGCGACGGCGGCGGTCGTGGAGTTTCAAATCTGTCTTGCAGGGGATGGCCGTGCGTGATGAGCGCCTCTAGCCCGGCAGCCGCTTGCTCCAGATCGGTGACCGCCACCGGCCGGTTTGGCGGCAACTCATTTGGATTAATCCTCGGCTCACCTGGTGGCTTGTTGCGGTCCAACAGGATCTCGATCGTACGACGAAAGACAAAATAAGCAGCCGGGTGGTGCCACCAGGTGCGGCCTGTTTGACGCTCGGTGCCCACCGCTATCTGCCCGATCAGGAGCATGAGCCGCTGCGTCTGCGGATCGAATTGCTCCCACGAATGAGCCCGCTGAATGCAGAGGCGGATTTCCGTCCCCAAGGTGTGACCCGCCGCGTTGGCCGCCGCATCGAGCTTGGTCCTCAAGTCGTCAGGCAGACTGACGTTGACCTGCCGCATGTTTGTGCCCTCTCTCTTGACGCAACGCTACTAATAGTGCATAAATATGCTACTATCTTTGTAATCGGCGCTATAAAGACCCACTGGAGACTTTAAAGATACCGCAACGGTGGGTGATGTCAAGACGGAATAGAACGTATTGGACGGAGCACATAGCATGTCTATGCTCAGCACGGCCTTAAGTGACGGCGAAGGCAGGAAAATCCTCGATAGCCGTTGGGACGGCCGGTCGACGTTTACGATCTGGGAGGCTGGGGAAATCTTGGGGCTCAGCCGGGCCGCCAGTTATGCCGCGGCCAAGAAGGGGCTTCTGCCCGTGGTGTGGGTTGGCCGCCGCGGCATCGTTCCCAGGATCAGGCTCGAGAAGCTCCTGCTCGGCTCCTAGGAGGTGAGGAGGTGGCAAAGCGAGCGCCCGGACAATCCGTCGGTAACCGCGAGCCCGATTGGGCGTCTCACGGCATCGACAAGAAGCTTGCCAAGGACGCGCTCGAGCTCGCGGCGCTGTCGGAGGATGAGTTTGCTGCTCGATTGCCTCAGCTGGTTGCGGAGAAGGCTGGCGTGCCGGCCCCCACGGATGCCCCCACACCAACCACCGCGGACATTAGTTGGGCATGCTCAATAAAACCGGCACGGCGTTCCAAGGCCGACATCGAAGCAATCAAGGACGCGATCCTCGAGGTCGTCGAGGAGGACCCGCCGATGACGGTGCGGCAGGTCTTCTATCAGCTGGTTGTTCGCGGCGTCATTGAGAAGACCGAGAAGGAATACCAGGGCACAGTCATTCGGCTCCTGACCGATATGCGACTCAATAATGATCTGCCGTTCAGTTACATCGTGGATGAGAGTCGCCGGCGCCGGATCACGGAGACCTACGACAATCTCACCGAGGCCGTTGACGCCTGCGCCAGGTTCTATCGCCGCAGCGCGCTTCGCGAGGCCTCATCGGATTATATCGAGATATGGTGCGAGAAGGAGGCGCTCGCTGGCCTGCTTTGGGATGTCACGTCGGAATACGACGTCCCGCTCATGGTCTCGAAGGGAATGCCCTCTCTGACCTTTCTGCACGGCACCGCCGAGGAAATTCGCAAGGCGGACGAAGCAGGCCAGTTCACGTACATCTATCAGTTCGGTGATCATGATCCATCAGGAGTACTGATCCCGCGCACAATCAAATCCCGGTTGGACGAGATGTGCGAGCGATCGGGTTGTACGGGCCCCATTATCCAGCGCGTGGCCCTGACCGAAGAGCAGATCTCCGAGTTCAATCTTCCCACGCGGCCGACCAAGCGAGAGGGCAATCGCCACGCTCACAGCTTCGAAGGCGAGAGCGTGGAGCTCGACGCCCTGCCGCCGAGCGAGCTGCGGGCCATGGTCCGAGAGGTGATCGAGCGACACATCACCGAGGAGGCGCTGACCACCCTGCGCACCGCCGAAGAATCCGAGCGCGAGCTTCTCAGTGCATGGGCCGCAAACCTTCCCGGTGAGGCGGCGCCATGACCGCAAGAGCAGAACAACAGTCTGAGAAAGCGAACGGGCGGCACCGCCAGAGCCGCCCGCCGCAGCATTTTCGCGAGTTCAACCACCGACCAGCCAGGAACGACCGTGTCGATGATCCGCAAATACATCGGAGCCGCGGCTCAGCGCAACGGCTTTGAGCGCGCCCGTTGTCTCTTCGGCAACGAATTGCCGGCACTGCCGCGCGTGCGTCTCGATCGTACCATTGATCGGCGCACCACTTGCTGCGGCAGCAACGTTGCCACCGTCCACATCGGCCGCGGTCCGCACGCCGCCGAGCTGCGCTGTGGTGACTGCGGCGCGCATCGCGGTTGGATGCCGAAGGAGGCGCACGCTTTCCTCATTCAGACCGCCACTCGGTTCGGTGCACGGGCCGAACCGATCATCCTGCGCGATCACATCATCGGAGATCATCAAATGGAAAAGCGTCAGTACGACAACAGCGGAATTCTGTTCAAGAACGAGGACAAAGAAACCGACAAGCACCCGGATTACAAAGGCAACATCACGGTCGCCGGCACGGAGTATTGGCTGTCCGCCTGGATCAAGCAGGGGAAGAAAGCAAAATTCATGTCGCTGTCGGTGAAGGCGAAGGACGCGCCTACCAAAAGCGACAAGCCGATCGCGGAAGAGCTCGACGATTCAATTCCCTTTTAGAAAGCGTGAACCCAGCAAAATGGGGTCAGCGATGACCGCCTCTAAGTCTGCCGCGATTTTTCGGTTGCGAATTCGCCACGTCCATTCCGATCGCAATGCCGACATCAGGCATCTGAAGGCGCTGCTTAAGGCCATGCTACGCAGGCATCACTTTGTTGCGCTCGAAGTTGAAGAAGAGCAGGACGCTCTCACCAGCA
>Ga0306925_10000906_pt1 | contig 22955 bp, 25 predicted proteins | sample flu12Cox44000176_FD_203755 | JGI IMG/M metagenome (GOLD analysis project Ga0306925, IMG submission 203755) | Lab enrichment of tropical soil microbial communities from Luquillo Experimental Forest, Puerto Rico - flux8day.12C.oxic.44.000.176 (v2)... | ecosystem: Environmental > Terrestrial >... | reverse complement strand
GCCCGGCTGGTGGCGCGCTTCTACGACCCGGGCGAGGGCACCGTCCTGCTCGACGGCACCGATCTGCGGGATCTGGCGGCCGAGCGGCTGCGGTCCGAGGTGGTGCTGGTCACCCAGGAGAACTTCCTGTTCACCGGGTCGATCGCGGACAACATCGAGCTGGGCAAGCCGGGTGCCAGCCAGGCGGAGATCGTCGCCGCCGCGAATGCGATCGGTGCCGACGCCTTTATCACCGCCCTGCCCGGCGGCTACAACTCCGAGGTTGGCAAGCGCGGCGGCCGGCTGTCCGCCGGCCAGCGCCAGCTCATCTCGTTCGCGCGGGTGTTCCTGGCGGCTCCCTCCGTGCTGGTGCTCGACGAGGCGACGTCGCTGCTCGACCTGCCCGGCGAGCGGGCCGTGCAGGCGGCGCTGCGCACGATCCTGGCCGGCCGCACCGCGCTGATCATCGCGCACCGGCTGTCCACGGTGGCGATCGCCGACCGGGTGCTGGTGATGAGCGGGGGCGAGATCGTCGAGGACGGGCCGCCGGATCTGCTGCTTGCGGGCAGTGGCCGGTACTCTGCCCTGCATGCCAGCTGGCAGTCCAGCCTCGCTTAGGGACTCGCCTGCGGGGCAGGCAACGTAGGCACGCGGCGGCCGCCGCGGTGGGATCATGATGGCGGGAGATGGTATGGCGACAAACCCGGCCCCGGCCCGGAGCGACCAGCCCAGCCGCGGGTGGCAGGTTGCCAGGCCGCGCCGTCCCGCTCACCTGGCCCTGCTCGTGCTGCTCTGTGCCGGGCTTGCCGTGTATGCCTGGGTGGTCGCAGCCGCGGCCCCGTTCAGCCGCGGGGCACTGGTGGGGGTGGTCATCCCCGGGGCGGTAGTGGGGCTCATCGCCTCCTTCCGGCCGCCGGAGCGCATTCCGCCGCCCGCCGAGCTGGACATGCTCGGCATGTCGTACTGGATGATCTGCCTCGCGGCGTTCTTCGAGTGGGAGGCGTCCGCCTGGCGGGACAACTCCTGGCCCTGGCATCCGTCCTTCACCAACCTGATCGGTCCGCTGCTGGACCCGCACCTGGTCAAGAGCGCGGCCGTCCTGGTGTGGCTGCTGGCCGGCTGGGCCCTGGTCAGGCGGTGACCATGCCCCCGATCCCCACTCGCGCCATCACCATCGCCGGGTTCGCCGTGGCGGTCGCGGCCATGTTCGTGCTGGAGATCCTGGCCCGGCGGCCCGGTTCCCGCATCCCCACGGTCGGCCAGTGGCTCGGCTACCTGATGCGGCCGAAGATCGGCCGGGCGCTGGTGCTGGCCGGCTGGTGGTGGCTCGGCTGGCACTACTTCGCGCGCTAGTGCTATCCCGGGGGGACGACCCCCTGGAACCCCCGCTGGCCTACGGCCCGGTTCCTTCGTCACCGGGCCGGGGCCCTGGCCTGCTCCGTTCACCTGACGGACGCCAAGGAGCCCCGTGATGGTCTCCGGCTTGCTCCGCGCGTCCGCTCCTGGCGGATACCCCTGGTGCCTTAAGCTGGGCGCGTGATGGCAAAGCGCACGCCTGTCAGCCCGGAGGCGGCAGCCAAGTACGACGCCGACGTTGCCCTCGCGGAGCGGTTCGACGACCTCTTCGACCAGGCGCGGACGGCCGAGCAGCACCTGCGGGCGGCGCAGGCCAACGGCGCCAGCCTTGAGGAACTGCACCGGGCGGGCAAGCATCTCGACAGCGCCCTGACCGACGTCATGCGGGCCGCGTTCGCCGCACAGCGGGCGGAGATCGGGCCGCGGGGCTATGACGACCGGATCTACCGGCGCAAGGCCATGGCCACCACACCGGTCAGGGCCTGGACCATGGAGGCAGAACGACTGCTCACCCTGCGGGAGAGCCACCGGCTGACCGGCATCGTCCGGCTGCCCAGACAGCCTGCCGGGCTACCGGAGGCCTCGGCGAGCCCGGCTACACCGCTGACCGCCGGGCTGTAGTTGTTTGATACCAAATAGTGACTTCTGGCCCCGTCCCGAACGGCTCAACCACGCCGCGCATAGAGCCAAACTGAAGAGAAAGAGCCACGAGAGCACATCTGACCAGGGGGCAGCCATGTGCCCACATTTGCCTCAGTGCCCCGACGCACACGCAACCGATCGCGAGGCGGCCCGCGCCGTCTCCAGCCACCCGGAGCAGGGCTGGACGCTGCTCTGCAACGGTGTCGTGATCTTCGAGGACACCGGCGAACTGCTCCCCGGCGGCGAGATCATCGCCCCGCACCGGACCGCTGCGCTGCGCTAACCAATACCTCGGCTAGCCAGGAGCCGACCACGCGGCGGATCGCACCGCCCTGTCCCCTGAGCGCATGAGTCGCGCCAGGCAGCACCACCACCCGGATCGCACCGGCCGCCTCGGGAACCCCGAACGGGTCGGCGGCCCCGTTGACCACAAGCACCTCCGTGCCCGCCTCCGCCAGTTCGGCGGCCCGCGACCGCTCCGGGCGGCCCGGCGGATGCAGCGGGAAGGCCAGCGCCAGCACGGCCACGGCACCGGCCTGGCGCGCCGTGCGGCAGGCCACCCTGGCCCCGTTGCTCCGGCCGCCCTGGATCAGCGGCACCCCGGGGAACCGCCGCCGCAGCTTGGCGACGATCTCCAGCCAGGCCTGGTCCTGCCGGGCCGCCGAGCCCGGCGACCGGGCACCGCGCAGCCGGTAGGGCTGCAGCACCCGGGCCACCGCCGCGCCCTGGTCCAGCCCGGCCTGCCGCGCCGCCAGCAGGTCGGCGCTGTCCGTGCCGCCGCCCGCCCCGTGCGTCAGCACCAGCAGGAACGGCGGATCCGCGGCGGCGTCGAGTTCGGCACTGGCCGGGCCCGCCGCGGTACGGATCTTCACCTCACCAGCGTATTGGCGCGGGGGGGACCCCCCGGGACCCCCGGTGGCCTGCGGCCCGGTTCCTTCGCCACCGGGCCGGGGCCGTGCTATCCCGAGGGAGCGACCCCCCCGGAGCCCCCCGGTGGCCTACGGCCCGGTTCCTTCGTCACCGGGCCGGGGCCGTAACCGAGGTTGAGACCCGCGGTGCCCCCGCAATAGGGTGCGGCTCATGGCCGGTTCCTGGCCCGCGTGCTCGTACGAGACCTGGCGGGCAACCTGTGACACGCTGCACGCGCATACCCAGGTGCTCGGCAAGCTCGCCGCCGGGCTTGCCCCGCCCGAGCCGCAGTTGCAGCACGCGGCGCTGCGGCTGACCGCGCGGGGCTGGGAGACCGCGCCGCTGCCAGCACCGAACGGCTCCGGCGCCGTTGCCGTGCTACTCGACCTGCGCGCCCACGAGGCCGTCGTGGAGCACAGCGCCGGGTTCGCCGAGCGCATTCCGCTCACCCCGGACCGGGCCGTCGGCGAGGTGACCAGGGAGGTGCTCGCGGCGGTCCGCGCCGTGGCCGGCGAGGTGAAGATCGACCCCACGCCGCAGGAGGTCGCCTGGAGCGTGCCGCTCGACACCGACACCGACCATGCCAGCTATGACCCGGCCCAGGTGAGCGACTACTTCGCCGCGGCCACCCGGGCAGCCGCGGTCCTCGCGGCATTCCGCGCGCCGTACCGGGGCCGGTCCACGCCCGTCCACGCCTGGTGGGGCTCGTTCGATCTCGCGGTGAGCCTTTTCTCCGGCCAGCCCGCCGACCCGCCCTCGAACGACTTCATCATGCGCAACGCCATGGACTCGCAGGAGGTCGCGGTCGGGTGGTGGCCCGGTGACACGCGCTACCCGCGGGCGGCGTTCTACGCCTACGCCCACCCGGTCATGGAGGACTTTCCCGGCAAGACCGTGTCACCGGCCGCGGCACGCTGGGACGGGACGCTGGGCGAATACGTCCTCGACTGGGACGAGGTGCGCACCGCCGCGGACCCGCACGCGGTGGCGCTTGGGTTCGCCCGGTCGGTGTTCCGGCACGCATGCACGGTGTGCGAATGGGATCCGGCTCTTGCCGCCAGCGCCGAATCGAACCCGCCGCCCATCACCTGACCTGCACGGTTGCGCCCACAGCCGGGTGCCGGGAATGTCCTGCCAGCCCCGTAGGGTCGAGGTACCGACACCCCAGGAAAGGCGGATGCACATGAGCACCACGCACGCCCTGACCGGTGAACGCGCCGACCCGCTGGAGTCCCTGGCCATGCCGACATCATCAGGGAGTCGCTCGACGGCGCCAAGTCGATGGGCTGACCGGGCAGGGCTGGGTAAGGCTGCTCGATGACCTTTGGTCATCTTCGCCACGGGCCGCAGTGCTAGCCCGGGGGACGACCCCCCGGAACCCCCGCGATCGGCTCGGGCTGGCCGGTGACCTTCGGTCATCGACGGGCCCTGGGCCGGCGGCGGCTAGAGCTGCCCGACGTCGGTGACCCGCAGCACGGCCGTGCCCGCCGTGTCCGAGGCCGCGAGATCGACCTCGGCGCTGATCCCCCAGTCGTGGTCGCCCGCCGGGTCGTCGAAGATCTGCCGCACCGACCAGCGGCCGGGCTGCTCGTCGATGATGAGCAGGGCCGGGCCGCGGGCGTCGGCTCCGGTGCCGATCTCGTCGTGCTCGGCGAAGTACGGCTCAAGGGCATCCGCCCAGGCCTCCGCGTCCCAGCCGGTCCCGGCGTCCAGCTCGCCGAGGTCCTCGTAGCGCTCCAGGGCGGCAAGCTCGACGCGCCGGAACAGCGCGTTGCGCACAAGCACCCGGAAGGCCCGCCGGTTGCCCGTGACCGGCGGCGGCCGCTCGTCCAGCGGGGCCAGCACCTGCTCCTCGGCCGGGCTGCGCAGGCGCTCCCACTCGTCGATCAGGCTGGAGTCGGTCTGCCTGACCAGCTCCCCCAGCCACTCGATCAGGTCGGTGAGCTCCTCGGTCCTGGCCTCCTCGGGGACGGTCTGCCGCAGCGCCTTGTAGGCATTGGCCAGGTACCGCAGCACCAGCCCTTCGCCGCGGGACAGCCCGTAGAAGCCGATGTACTCGGTGAAGGTCATCGCCCGCTCGTACATGTCCCTGACCACCGACTTGGGTGACAGCTCGTGGTCGGCGACCCAGGGATGGCCCCGCCGGTACATCTCGTACGCGGCCTCGAGCAGGTCCGCGAGCGGCATCGGGTAGGTGACGTCCTCGAGCAGCTCCATCCGTTCCTCGTACTCGATGCCGTCCGCCTTCATCTGCGCCACGGCCTCGCCGCGCGCCTTGAACAGCTGCGCCGCCAGCAGCTCGCGCGGGTCGTCCAGGGTGGCCTCGATGACCGACACCACGTCCAGCGGGTACCCGGGCGAGTCCCGGTCGAGCAGCTCGATGGCCGCCAGCGCCAGCGGCGACAGCGGCTGGTTCAGCGCGAAGTCCTCCTGCAGGTCCACGGTCAGCCGCCAGCGGCGGCCCTGCTCGTCCGGCTCGTCGAGCCGCTCCACCACGCCGCCGGCCAGCAGCGCACGGTAGATGGCGAAGGCGCGCCGGATGTGGCGGCGCTGCGCGGCGGGCGGCTCGTCGTTGTCGGTGAGCAGGTGCCGCATCGCGGAGAAGGCGTCCCCCGGCCGCCCGATGACGCCGAGCAGCATGGCGTGGCTGACCACGAAGCTGGACTGCAGTGGCTCGGGGTCGGCCGCCACCAGCCGCTCGAAGGTCGGCTTGCCCCAGGACACGAAGCGGTCCGGTGGCCTCTTGCGCACCACCTTGCGGCGCTTCTTCGGATCGTCACCGGCCTTGGCCAGCGCCCGCTCGTTCTCCACGACATGCTCGGGGGCCTGCACGACCACGGTGCCTACCGAGTCGAAGCCCGCCCGGCCCGCCCGCCCGGCGATCTGGTGGAACTCGCGCGCCTGCAGCAGCCGGGCCCTGGTCCCGTCGTACTTCGACAGCGCGGTGAACAGCACGGTGCGGATCGGCACGTTGATGCCGACGCCGAGGGTGTCCGTGCCGCAGATGACCTTGAGCAGGCCCGCCTGGGTCAGCGTCTCCACCAGCCGCCGGTACCGGGGCAGCATGCCCGCATGGTGCACGCCGATGCCGTGGCGGACCAGCCGCGACAGCGTCTTGCCGAAGCCCGCGGTGAACCTGAAGTCGCCGATCAGGTCGGCGATCGCGTCCTTCTCCGCGCGGGTGCACACGTTGATGCTCATCAGCGCCTGTGCCTGCTCGACCGCGGCGGCCCTGGTGAAGTGCACCACGTAGACCGGCGCCTGCTGGGTCGCCAGCAGCTCCTGGAGCGTCTCGTGCAGCGGGGTGAGCACGTAGGAGAAGACCAGCGGCACCGGGCGTTCCGCGGAGCTGACCACGGCGGCCGGCCGGCCGGTGCGCCGGGTCAGGTCCCGCTGGAACCGGCTGACATCGCCGAGCGTGGCCGACATCAGCACGAACTGCGCCTGCGGCAGCTCGATCAGCGGCACCTGCCAGGCCCAGCCCCTGGCCGGGTCGGCGTAGAAGTGGAACTCATCCATCACCACCTGGCCGACGTCGGCCGCCGCGCCGTCGCGCAGCGCGATGTTGGCCAGTACCTCGGCGGTGCAGCAGATCACTGGCGCCGTGGCGTTCACGCTTGCGTCGCCGGTCATCATGCCGACGCTGGCGGGCCCGAAGATGTCGCAGAGGGCGAAGAATTTCTCCGACACCAGCGCCTTGATCGGCGCGGTGTAGAAGCTGCGCACGCCCTGGGCCAGGGCGGCGAAGTGCGCGCCCGTGGCGATCAGGCTCTTGCCCGATCCGGTCGGGGTGCTCACGATCACGTGAGCGCCCGACACGATCTCGATGAGCGCCTCCTCCTGGTGCGGGTACAGGGTGAAGCCCTGCTCCCCCGCCCAGGCGGCGAAGGCGTCGAACACGGCGTCGGGGCCGACCTCCGCCGGAAGCTGGTCGATGAGCGTCATGGTCCTTCCATCGTGCCCGTTGCGGACAGGTTGCCGGCCGCCGGGTGTCGATTCCGGCAGCCGCTATTCGTGAACAACAAAGAGAGCCGGTATGGTCCCGGCCCAGACGAAGGGAGCACCACGATGAAGCAATACCTGCTCGCGGTGTACAGCGCCGAAGCAGCCGGACTGGACACCCTGCCCGCCGAGGAGATGCAGCGTGCCTTCCAGGCGGTCGACGACTTCAACAAGGAGGTGCAGGCGGCCGGTGCCTGGGTGTTCGCGGGTGGCCTGCACCCGTCGTCCACGGCCACGGTCGTCCGGGCCCAGGGCGGCCAGGTCGTCACCACCGACGGGCCGTACGCGGAGACCAAGGAGCAGATCGGCGGCTTCTGGGTCATCAAGGCCGCCGACCTGGACGCGGCCCTGGACTGGGCGGCCAGGGGTTCCGCCGCATGCGGCTGGCCGGTGGAGGTCCGCCCGTTCCAGGAGGAGCCGGAGTAGGCGGTGAAGGCGGACGGTGAAGCGGGAACGGGGCGGCGTGCGGGGGTTGGCGGGGATGCCCTCGAGCGCGCGTACCGGGACAGCTACGGGCGCGCGGTCGCGACCTTGATCCGCGTGTTCGGTGACATCGACATCGCCGAGGACGCGGTCGCCGAGGCCTTTGCCGTGGCCGCGGAGCGATGGCCGGAGACCGGGGTGCCACCCAATCCCGGTGGCTGGATCGTCACCACGGCCCGCAACAAGGCGCTGGACCGCCTGCGCCGGGAATCGTCCCGTTACGGCCGCGAGGCGGAGGCCACCCGCATGCTCGCCGATGCCGAGCCGCCGGAGGTGGGACCGGTGCCCGATGACCGCCTGCGGCTGATATTCACCTGCTGTCACCCGGCGCTCGCCGCCGAGGCCCAGATCGCCCTGACGCTGCGGCTCATCGCCGGGCTGCAGACCCCGGAGATCGCCCGCGCGTTCCTGGTGCCCGAGGCGACGGTGGCACAGCGGCTCGTCCGGGCCAAGCGGAAGATCCGCGATGCGGGCATCCCCTACCGGGTGCCCGGCGACGCGGAACTGCCCGACCGGCTGCCGTTCGTGCTGGCGGTCATCTACCTCGTCTTCAACGAGGGGTACACCGCCTCGGCCGGCGATGACCTGATCCGCGGCGACCTGTGCGACGAGGCGATCCGCCTCGCCCGGCTGCTGGCCGGGCTGATGCCCGACGAGCCCGAGGCGCTGGGCCTGCTGGCGCTGCTGCTGCTCACCGCGGCCCGGCGCCCGGCCCGTACCGGCCCGGACGGCACCCTGGTCCTGCTCGCCGACCAGGACCGGAGCCGGTGGGACCGGGCCATGATCGCCGAAGGCCAGGACCTGGTCCGGACGTGCCTGCGCCGCAACAGCCCCGGGCTCTACCAGATCCAGGCCGCGATCGGTGCGGTGCACAGCGACGCCGCCGTCGCGCCGGACACCGACTGGGGACAGATCCTCGCGCTGTATGACCAGCTCATGGCGGTGGCCCCGACACCGGTGGTGGCGCTCAACCGGACCGTGGCACTCGCCGAGGTGCGCGGCCCGGCCGCCGCGCTCGACGAACTCGGCAAGCTCAGCCTGGATGGCTATCACCTGTTCCACGCGACCCGCGCCGACCTGCTGCGCAGGCTCGGCAGGCGGGAGGAGGCCGCCGCCGCCTACGAGGCGGCCATCGCTGGCGCCACCAACGGCGCGGAGCGATCGTTTCTCCAGCAGCAACGGGACAGCCTCTGAGCACCGCCGCGTTCGTGCTGAACCCTGCCCGGGTCCGCGGCGCGGCCAGGGTCGCCGCCCGCTGCGCCGCGGTGGCCACGGCGGCCGGCTGGGATTGGCTGCTGGCCGAAACCACCACCGAGGACCCGGGCACCGGCCTGGCCCGCCAGGCGGCCGATGCCGGGGCCCGGCTGGTCGTCGCCGTCGGCGGTGACGGCACGGTCGGGGCCTGCGCGCAGGCCCTGACCGGCACCTCGGTGCCGCTGGCGATCGTGCCCAGGGGCACCGCCAACCTGGCCGCGCGGGCCCTGGGCCTTCCGGCCCGGCTGAATGCCGCGCTGGCCTGCGCGTTCGGCGGGCACGAGCGGCGCATCGATCTCGCGACCGCGGACGGGATCACGTTCGTCGCGATGGCGGGGCTCGGCACCGACGCGGCGGTGGTCGGCGCGACACCCGCCCGGCTCAAGACCACGGCCGGGTGGCTTGCCTACGCCGCGGTGGGCACCTGGCACACCCGCGGACGCCACGCGGCCTTCGGCATCAGCCTCGACGGCACGCCGCTGACCGCCACCGCCGGGTCGGTCGTGGTCGGCAACGCCGGCCTGCTGCCCGGCGGCTTCAGGCTGCTGCCGGACGCCCGGCTCGACGACGGCGAACTCGACGTGGGCGTCCTGGCACCGTCCTCGCTGCTGGACTGGGGTGTGGTGGCCCGCCGCGTGCTGGCCGCGAGCCGCCGTGACGACGCGCGGCTGGCCAGATACCGGGCCCGCCGGGTGGAGATCCGCGCCGACCGGGACCTGCCGCGCCAGGTCGACGGGGAGATGATCGCGCCGGGGCGGGAGCTGACCGTGACCGTGCTGCCCAGTGCCCTGCTGGTCCGGGTACCCGGCCCGGTGCCGGCCCGGGCCGCGGGGCCCGCGCTGGCCGGGCTGCCGGACCCGGCCTGAGCAGCGGCCCGGGCCTGCCGTGACGTTCTGTGTCACGGCAGGCCTGGGCCGTGGCCTGTTCGGGGAAAGCTCCAGTAGGTAGGCTGCGAGCACGCCCGGTCCGCCCTCACCCAGCCGGGATGTGATCCGGCCATGGCTATCGCCACGCTTATCTGCTGGCTTCTCGCCGGCGCCGCGGGCATCTACATGTTCGGCACCTGGCTCTCGTCCGGCGGCCCGGGCCATCAGCGCTCCCGCAGGGACGGGCTGCCCCCGGCGGTGATCTTCACGCATCTGAGCTTCGGCGCCCTCGGCCTCGTGGCCTGGGTCAGTTACCTGCTGACCGGCCAGGACTGGCTGGCGTGGACCGGCGTCGGGTTGCTGATGCCCGGCATCGGGCTCGGCATCTGCACCGTGACGCTGTGGGCGCCCTACCCCACTCCGCCCAGATACGGCGCGCCGGCTGCCGGCGACGCGGGCCCCGGCGGCGCCGGGCCGGTGGGCGGGATGCTCGCCGCACCGTCTGAGAACGCGATCGGCTACCGGCTTACCGACGAAGGGCTCGCCAAGGCGCTCTCCAGCGAGGCGCGCGCCAGTAAGCTCATCAACGAGGCGCTGGCCAGCCTGCCGGCGCAGCAGGCGCCCGCGCCCAAGTCCCGGCGCCACCTGGCCCCGCTGATCCCGGCCGGCCACGGCATCGCCGCCGTGGCCACGTTCGTCCTCGCGGTGGTCAGCGCGATTAGCGCACGCTGAGCACCGTGCCGCGTCAGGCCCGGGCCTCGGCGAGTGCCAGGGTGGTGCCCACGCTGTTCGCGTAGCTGCCCACCGCCGTGCACGGGCCGGCGCTGGCGCCTGCCGGGTTGGGCAGGCCGGACCAGGAGGAACCATCCCACGCCTCACTGACAGGCCCTGATCCGCTCGCCGGCTATCGTCGCGGCCGTGGAGCAGGTGGAGGTGGCGGTCGTCGGGGCTGGCCTGCTCGGCTCGGCCACCGCCCGCGCGCTGGCCGCCCGTGGGGTGCCGGCGCTGTTGTTCGAGCAGTTCGCCCTGGGGCATGCCCGGGGCTCGTCGCACGGGGCCACCCGGATCTTCCGGTACTCCTACCCCGACCCGTGTTACGTCGAGATGGTGGTGCGCGCGGGCGAGGCGTGGGCCCGGCTGACCGCAGACGCGGGCGAGGACCTGCTGGTGCGGACCGGCGGCCTGGACGCGGGCCCGGGCGCCGAGGACTGCGCCAAGGCGCTGGCCGAGTGCGGTGTGGCGCATACCTGGCTCACCGGCGAGCAGGTCAGAGGGCGATTCGGCGGCATCGGGGCCCGGCCCGGCGAGCGCATGCTGTTCCAGCCGGACTCGGGCGTTTCCCTGGCTGGGCGCACGGTCGCGGCACTGCAGCGGCTGGCCCGCCGCGACGGTGCCTCGATCAGGTCCGGGACCCCGGTGCTTGGCATCGAGGAGGCCCACGACCAGGTGCTGCTGCACACCGTGGCGGGCGAGTTCACCGCGCGGGCGGCGGTGATCACGGCCGGGCCCTGGGCGCAGGGCGTGCTGGCCGGGGCACTCCCCCAGGCTCCCCCGCTGACGGTCACGGTCCAGCAGGTGCGTTACTTCGCACCGCGTGATCCGGCCACCGCGTGGCCGACGCTGATCGAGTGGCCGCCCGAGGGCCTGTGCTGGTACGCGGTGCCCGCGGCCGGAGTCGCACCGGGGATAAAGGTGTCCGCTCACATCCCTGGCCCCGCGGTGGACCCGCGCGACGGGCCGTTTACCGAGATCGACCCGGCGCTGGAAGAGGAGGCGGCCGGGTATGTGCGCGACCGGCTGCCCGGCCTGGACCCGGCCGGGCTCGCCGCGGAGACCTGCCTGTACACGATGACGCCGGACGAGGACTTCGTGCTGGACACGGCCGGCCCGCTGGTGATCGGCGGCGGCTGCAGCGGGCACGCGTTCAAGTTCGGGCCGCTGCTCGGCGAGTTCCTCGCGGACCTGGCGCTCGGCCAGGACATCCCGGTCCCCCGCGAGCGGTTTGCGCTGCGCCGCCCGGCCCTGGCCGCATCCTGACCCGGCGCGGCCGGTCACGCCGCGCGGCTACACTGCCGCGGGTGACGGCCAGGTTCGACAGCATCCGCACCGAGCGGTTGCTGATGCGGCGCTGGCGCGAATCCGACCGCGGGCCGTTCGCCGCCATGAACGCCGACCCGGAGGTCATGCGCTACTTCCCGGAAACACTCGACCGCGCGGCCAGCGACGCGTACATGGACCGGATCGAGGCCCTGATCCAGCGCCAGGGCTTCGGCCTGTGGGCACTTGAACTGACGGAGACCGGGCGGTTCCTCGGGTTCACCGGGCTGAACCCGATGCCGCCAGGCGTGCCCGGCGCCGGCGGCATGGAGGTGGGCTGGCGGCTGGCCAGTCACGCCTGGCACCAGGGGTTTGCCACCGAGGCCGCCACCGCCGCGCTTGATGTGGGGTTTCGCGGGGTGGGGCTGGCCGAGATCTGGTCGATGACGGCCGTGCTCAACGAGCCGTCCCAGGCGGTGATGCGCCGGCTCGGCATGACGCTTTATGGGCACTTCGAGCACCCGAGGGTCGCGGTCGGCCATCCGGTGCGCCCGCATGTGGTCTACCGGATCGCCCGGCCGTCGACAGCAGCAGGGACGGGAGCGGCGATGGGATCGGAAACGGGGACGCCGATACCATGAGAACGTTTGCGACAAATGGTGGCCCGTGCCGCCTGTGTCGCAATAGTGTCGGATTATGAGCGAAACGTTGCCGTTGTTCCCACTCGGCACCGTGCTCTTTCCAGGGCTGCTGCTGCCGCTGCACATCTTCGAGGAGCGTTACCGGCAGCTCGTCCGTGACCTGCAGGCCGGGCCGGAGCCGCGGCGGTTCGGCGTGGTCGCCATCCGCCAGGGCCGCGAGACCGGCGTGGACGGGATCCAGGCGCTGTACGAGACCGGGTGCACGGCGACCCTGCGCCAGGTCAAGGAGCTTGAGGACGGCAGGTACGACATCGTCACGGTCGGCACCGACCGGTTCCGGCTGACCGGCCAGGACGACTCCAAGCCCTACCTGCAGGGCACAGTGGACGTCCTGCCCGAGGAGATCGGCGGCCGGGCCGGCGCGGCCGAGGCGGCGCGGGTGGTCCGGGACGCGTTCCGCGCGTACCTGGGCGCGCTCGCCGAGCGCGGCGTGACCCAGATCAGCGCCCCGGAACTGCCGGACGACCCGGTCACGCTGTCCTACCTGGTCGGCGCGTCGATGATCATCGACCTCAGCGACCGGCAGACGCTGCTTGCCGAGCCCGACGCCCTGCACCGGCTGGCCGCCGAGCGCTCGCTGCTGTCCAGGGAACTCACGATGCTGCGGACGCTCACCGCCACACCAGCCCCAGATCTGCGGAACTCCCCCTACAGTTCCAACTGAGTGGCTCCTATTGAGACACGCCGCCCCTGGCGTGGCCGGCGGGCGCTGCGCGACGATGGGGCCAGCCATCCCGGCAAAGGAGTCCGATGATCTTCATCACCGCCAAGTTCCAGATACTGCCCGAACACGCCGACGCCTGGCCCGAGATCTCCGCCGAGTTCACCAAGGCGACTCGCGCCGAACCGGGCTGCCTGTGGTTCGACTGGTCGAGGAGCCTGGCGGACCCGGCCGAGTACGTGCTGGTGGAGGCGTTCCGCGACGGCGAGGCGGGCGGCGCGCACGTCCAGTCCGAGCATTTCAAGAAGGCCCAGCAGACCCTGCCGCCGTTCCTCGCACGGACCCCGAAGATCGTCAACTTCACCATCCCCCAGGACGACTGGTCCGAGCTCGGAGAGATGGCGGTCCCCGAAAACCGCTAACCATGATTACCTAGTCCCTGGCGGCATGGATGAGGGGCTTACATCATGGTCGGCAGCACGCACCGCGGCCCGGTGCTGATCACCGGCTGCTCGTCGGGGATCGGCCGGGCGGCAGCGCTCAGCCTGCATCAGGCGGGCTTCACCGTATACGCGACGGCCAGGCGGACCGAGGCGCTCACCGAGCTGAGCGACCGCGGCCTGCGCACGCTGGCACTTGACGTCACCGATGAACAGTCCATGACGACGGCCGTAGCGGCCGTGGAGGCCGACGCTGGCGCGGTCGCCGTGCTGATCAATAACGCGGGGTATGGGCTGTACGGGCCCGTTGAGCAGCTGCCCATGGCCGAGATCCGCCGCCAGTTCGAGACCAACTTCTTCGGGCTGGTCCGGCTCACCCAGCTCGTGCTGCCCGGCATGCGCCGCCGGGGCCGGGGCCGGATACTGAACGTGTCCTCGATGGGGGGCAGGATCACCCTGCCGGGCGGGGCCTTCTACCACGCTTCCAAGTACGCGGTCGAGGCGCTCAGCGACGCGCTGCGGATGGAGGTCGCCCAGTTCGGCATCGACGTGGTGCTGATCGAGCCGGGCCCGGTCAAGACGCCGTGGAACGACGTGGCCGCCGGGTCGCTGTCCACGGCCGGGGCGGCGGCGAACGGGGATGCCTACCGGGAGTACAAGGCCGCGGTCGGCGCCTCGTTCGGCCGGGTCCAGGGCGGGCTGTTCGGGCGTCTCGGCTCCACGCCGGAGGATATCGCCAAGGTCATCACCCAGGCGGTCACCGCGCGGCGGCCGCGGGCCAGGTACCTGATCAACCCGGTGGCCAAGAGCCTCGTCGCGATGAACCGCGTGCTCCCGGCGCGCGCGTACGACTCGATGCTCCGCCGGCAATACGGCCTCCCCCGCTGAGGTGCCCGTGGCGGGTGTGCCCAGGCGGAGGCTTCTGCGTCTGCCCGACGGCTACCGCGGCGGCACCTCGCTAGCGAGAATGGTGTCCGTGGGTATGCGCATCCAGCAGGCCGGGGGGACCACGGCGCCAGTGGTGGTGCTGCTGCACGGCTCGGGGCGGGCCGGGCGCATGTGGGACCCGGCGCTGGGCAGCCTGTCGGGACAGTGGCACGTCCTCGCGCCTGACCTGCCGGGTTTCGGCCGGTCCGGAGGGCCGTTCACGGTCGCGGGCGCGGCTCAGGCGGTGCGCGACATGATCGCGGTGCAGATCGCGCCCGTGCACCTGTGCGGCCTGTCCCTGGGCGGAGTGATCGCAATACGCGCCGCCGCGCAACTCGGCTCCCAGGTGGCCAGCCTGGTGGTCACCGGCACGCCGGTCGTCCCCAGGCGGGACGTGCCCACGTCGCTGCGCCGGTTCCGGCGCCTGCCGGGGCCGTTGCTGCCGTTGTTCTCCGATGTCAGCGGGCGCCGGGAATGGCTGCGCATGCTCGGCGAACTGGAGCGCACCGATCTGCGTGACTACCTGCCCCAGGTCACCGCGCCCGCGCTGGTTGTCTGCGGCTCCCGCGACTGGCGCGCCATGCCCGCCGCCTGCGAACTCGCGGGCGGGCTGCCCGACGGCCGGCTCTGGATCGCGCCGCACCAGAGCCATAGCTGGCCCGCCACCTCGCCCGAGCTGTTCTGCCGGGTCGTCACGGACTTCATTGGCACGGTCACCGCCGCGGCCGGTGGCGCGCCGGGCGAACTGGCGGGCGCCGGGCGCGCCTGATGCGCGAGCCGCCAGGCCGTAGCCCGGTTGAGCGGGTCAGCCCGCCGCCCCGGGGAGGAGCCGCGGCTCGACCCGTTCCTCACGCGCCTTGTCGCCGTCGCGGGTGACCCGGTAGGTGCCCTTGCCCTTCACTTCGCTCAGCGTCTCCACCAGCTCGGTGCGGTGGTACAGCAGGCCGGTCCCGTCGTCAGTGGCCCAGCCGTCCGGCAGCGTGCCGTCGGCGATCAGGCCCTGGTAGAGCGGCCGGCGCTGCGCCTCGGAGTCGTAGTGCACCCCGTTGGAGTACGGCAGGAAGGCCAGGCCGTTGGTCACCGGCCGCAACTGCGGCCCGAAGGAGTCCGTGGTGCCGCCGACGTGCCAGCAGATGGAGCCCGCTGAGACCCCCGCGAGCACCACACCCGCTTCCCAGGCCAGGCGGAGGCTCTGGTCCAGGCCGTGCAGCCGCCACAGCGCGAGCAGGTTCGCCACGCTGCCGCCACCCACCCAGACCACGTCCTGCTCAAGCAGCAGGCCCGTCATGTCGCCGGTGTTGGGCATGCTGAAGAGGTTCAGGTGGGACACGGTGATGCCCTGCGCCTGGCCCGCGGCGTCGAACCAGGCCTGGAAGTGACGCTGGTCGCCGCCGGCGGTGCCGATGTGGCACAGCTTGGGCGCCCGGCCGGTGACGCCGGACAGTTCGATGGCGTGCAGTACCAGCGGGCTGAACTCGATTTCGGTGCGGCTACCTGGGCGAAGGCCACCGGAGGTGGCGAGGATGGTGGGGGTGTCTGCGGGCATGGCAGAAAAGCCTACGCGAGCCCGCCGGGGCGCCCGCGGGCCCGCCCGCCACTGGCCTGGCCTCGCGCGGTGTCACGGCAGCAGCCGGTCCCAGGTGACCGTCTGCGTGAGGATCTCGGGGAACTTGCGCTGTGCGTGGCGGGCATACGACTCGATGTGCTCGCGCATCCGCTCCCCCGCCGCGTCCGCGTCGTGCCGGGAGATGGCCGCGTAGATCTCCTCGTGGGCCCGGAGGATGGCGGCCTGGCGGTCGCCCGGGTCGTCGATCCCGAGCACCGTGCCATCGAGGATTCCGAGCACGGCATCCACGATGTAGGCGAACAGCACGTTGCCCGACGACCAGGCGATCACGTCGTGGAAGCGCCTGTTGCTGTCACGGAAGGCGTCCCGGTCGCCGATATGCTCGCGCATCCGCGCGACGCTGCCGGCCAGTTCGGCCAGGGCCTCCGCGCCGATGCGCTCGGCCGCGAGCCGGCTCAGCACCGGCTCCAGTGCCGCCCTGGCCTCGATAAGCATCCGGTACGGCGCCTGGTTGAGCTGCATCAGCAGTTGCAGGGTGCTGGCCAGGTGAGCGGCGGCCGGGTTCATCAGGATGGGCCCGCCGCCCGGCCCGGGCTTGAGCGCGATCACGCCCTGGAACTCCAGCAGCCGCAGCGCCTCGCGCAGCGTCCCGCGGCCGGTCTCGTAGGTTTCGAGCATGGCCCGCTCCGGCGGGAGCAGATCACCCGGGCGCAGTCCCGCCCGCCCGATATCATGCACGATCCGCTGCGCCACCAGCATGGCGGCCTTCGGCGGCCGACTGCCGGTCATCGGGGAGCCGTGCTGATCCGGCGCGGGCTCTGGGCGCCGCGGAGCCGCCACCACACCTCCCTGCAACGGGATCAGGGCCAGGTGAAGATGCGCCGCTCATCGCGCCTTCAACGTTATGAAACATGATCATTGATTAAGGGGCGGAAAGCAATTGGACATGGCGCCGCCGCAGTAGCGGCCGCCACTGCGGCAGCCGGCGGCGCCGTGACCGCCGGCGACGGCCGGCCGGTCAGACGAAGATCCGCCGGGTGATCACGCCCAGGCCAAGATCGCGCCCATCCCAGAGCGCGAAGAGTTCCCCGGCACCGAGGTAGTCGCTCGCGTCGTCGCCGAGCACCACGAAGGTCACGTTGATGCCGGAGTTCCTGGCACCGATCGTGTCGTCCCTGGTGACCAGCGAACTGAAGAGCTTGCTCGCGTGCGTCTCGCGGTGCTCGGCCTTGATCACCATCCGGGAAGTGCCCGAGGGCAGCGCGGCGGTTGCGGCGCCCGCCTCCGGCAGCAACCGGACCATGGCCTGGTACTTGTATCGCTTCATCTCGTCACCTGTGTTCAACGGTCCGCCCGGCCAGCAGCCGCCGCTCCCCGTGGCGCACCTCCTGTTGCCGCCCTATATCGTGAAACGATACTCTCCGCGGCGATGGCCGGGCAGCCCCGCTTTCCCACGAACTCCGGGACCTCTTCCAGCCCCGGCGGCCGCGGTCTGGAATCGAGGCAATAATTCGGTCGCCTCCCGGGAAAACCCGGCGCACAGTGAGTCCTGGCAGCGGCCCCACGGGGAAGGCAGGCCAGGGATGGACAAGGAAGAGCTTCTGCTGCGTTACGAGTGCGAGGGCGGGGAAGACCTCTACGCCGAGGCCAGACCGAAGTTCGAAGCGGCACTGGCGGCAACCCCCGGCGACGCCCGGCTGCTCAAAAACTACGGCTACCTGCTGGAGTGTCACGGCCGCCGGATGATCCGCGCGGCAGCCGGCTACTACCAGCAGGCGATCGACGCGGACCCGGACTGGGCCAAGCCGCGGTTCCAGCAGATCAGCGCGCTCAGCGCGCTGCAGGATGCGTCCGAGGTGATCTCCCGGTATGAGGCACGGCTCGCCGAACACCCGGACGACGCCACGGCGTACCAGTTGCTAGCCCTGGCCTACCGGTACGACCACGACCACGACAGCGCCGCGCGGGTCATCGCCGCGGGGCTGGAGCGGTTCCCTGCCGATCCGGGGCTGATCGAGCAGCAGGGCGACGTCTACGCGGAGTCCGGCCGCCCCGAGGATGCCCTGGCGTGGTGGCGGCGAGCCGCGCAGGCCGCGCCGGACGACTACGGGATCAGCATGCACTACAGCGCCGCCTTCCTGCTGGAGCGGCTGGGCCGGCTGGCCGGGGCCGCCGATGAGTGGCGGTTCATCATCGGCTGGTGCGAGGACCACGACGCCACCATCGAGGCCACCTGGCCAAGGCAGATGCTGCAGCGGATCGAGGCCGCCCTCGGCGCACGCTGAGGCCCCTGCGCCCGATTGCCAGCAACCACGGGCCCCTCCTGGACCGCGTGCAAGCGCACCGCGCAGAATCGGTGCCAATGACGGCAGGCGCGGCCGTCCGGGGAGCGGCGGCGCGACCAGGGAAGGCGGTGGCATGGGCGGACTCAAGGCGGAGGTCGATCCGGCCGAGGTAGGCCTGGACCCCGGCAGGCTGCGGCGGATCGACCGGCACTTCGCCCGGTACGTGGATGACGGCCGCCTGCCCGGCTGGCTGGTCGCGGTGAGCAGGCAGGGCCGCCTTGCGCATGTGTCCTGCTACGGGTCACGCGACCTCGAGGCCGGGCTGCCGGTCGAGGCCGACACGCTCTGGCGCATCTACTCGATGACCAAGCCGGTCACCTCGGTCGCCGCGATGATGCTCTACGAGGAGGGCGCCTTCGAGCTGACCGACCCGGTCAGCGCGTTCATCCCCGCCTTCGCCCACGCCCGGGTCTATACCGGCGGCTCGGACCAGCGCCAGGTCACGGTCCCGGCCAGCGAGCCGGTGCGGATCTGGCACCTGCTCACCCACACCTCCGGCCTCACCTACGGCTTCCTGCGGGTGCACGCGGTGGATGCGCTGTACCGGGCCGCCGGGTTCGAGTGGTTCGTGCCCCGCGGCATGGACCTGGCGACCGCGTGCGAGGCGTGGGCGGCCATGCCGCTGCTGTTCCAGCCCGGGACGGAATGGAACTACTCGGTGGCGACCGACGTACTCGGCCGGGTCGTCGAGGTGGCCTCCGGGCAGCGCCTTGACGAGTTCTTCAGCACCAGGATCCTCGGTCCCCTCGGCATGACCGAGACGGGTTTCTACCTCGGTGACGACGCCGCCGCCGACCGGCTTGCCGCGCTGTACATGCCGGCTGCGGGCGGCAAGACCGCCAGGCTCGACGCCATGGGCCGGGTGGCACACAAGCCGGTGCGCATGAACAGCGGCGGCGGCGGGCTGCTCGCCACGGCCGGCGACTACCACCGGTTCCTGCACATGCTGCTGGACACCTCCGGCAGCCCGGCCGGCGAACTGGACGGCACCCGGCTGCTCGGCCCGCGCACGGTGCGCTACATGGCCCGCAACCACCTGCCCGGCGGCCTGGACCTGGAGACGTTCGGCCGGCCCCTGTACGCGGAGTCCCAGTTCGCCGGGGTGGGCTTCGGCCTCGGCTTCGGCGTGGTCATCGACCCCACGCTGAGCCGGGTGGTGTGCTCGGAGGGCGAGCTGACCTGGGGCGGCGCGGCGAGCACCACGTTCTGGATCGACCAGCGGGAGGAGCTGGCCGTCTCGTTCTACACCCAGCTACTACCGTCGAGTACCTACCGGATCCGGCCGCAGCTCCGCCAGCTTGTCTACCAGGCGCTGGCCGGCTGATCCGCGGCAAGACCGGTTATTAGTGCAATACGACAGACCGGGGGAATGTGATGTCGCGCCGGCCTGCTGAGCTCGCTGGCCTGAGCCCGGCCCGCCGCCACCCGCCACGACGCTGCCTGCTTTGCTTGACGCGAGGAGGCCAGGAGTGGAGAACGCGTTCGTGCTGGGCGGCGGCGGCGTGCTCGGCGCCCACGAGGTGGGCATGCTCCGCGCCCTGTCCGAGGCGGGCATCGTCCCCGATGTCGTGGTAGGCACCTCGGTGGGGGCGATCAACGGCGCGTTCGTGGCCGCCGACCCGGCGGGTGCCGCGGCGTGGCTGGCCGGCGCCTGGCAGGGCGCGGCGCTGCAGCAGGCGTTCAGCGAGACCATCTTCGGGCAGGTGGCCCGGCTGGCCAGATCCGGCACGCACCTGCACTCGATCGAGCCGCTGCGCCTGATGCTCGAAGAGTCGCTGCCCGGTGCCGACTTCGCCGACCTGCAACTGCCGTTCCACTGCGTCGCGGCGAGCATCGAGCGGGCCAGCGCGCACTGGTTCTCCAGCGGGCCTGTCGTGCCCGCGGTGCTGGCCTCCTGCGCCGTGCCCGGCCTGCTGCCGCCCGTGGCGGTCGACGGTCAGCACTACTTCGACGGCGGCCTGGTCGATTCCATCCCGGTGGGCAAGGCGCTGGCCCTGGGCGCGCACACCGTCTACGTGCTGCACGTCGGCCGGATCGAGCGGCCGCTGACCGCGCCGCGCCGTCCCTGGGAGGTGGGCCTGGTGGCGTTCGAGATCGCCCGGCGGCACCGGTTCCACGAGGAGATGGCGGCGCTGCCCGGTGATGTCAGGGTGCACGTGCTGCCGTCCGGGGCCGACAAGCGCCCGCCGGACCTTGCCCAGCTCCGCTACCGGGACCGGACCAGCGTCGGGGCGAGCATGGAGCGGGCGTACCAGGCGTCCGTGCGGTACCTCGCCGAGCTGACCTGATTGTGCTTATCTGACTGTGCCGGCCTGATCGCGCCCGTTAGCCAGGGACCGGCCGGCCCGGCCGCCCCGAAGGCACGGCGTCAGGAAGGGAGGCGGCGGCCATGCTCCCACCCCGCCTGATCCGCCGGCTCGTCCTGGCACCGCTGGTGATCGTCGTCGCGGTGGCGCTCGTCGTGCTGTTTCCGCTGCTCGCCCTGGTGGCGCTGACGTTCGGGGCGGTGGGGCGGTCACGGCCGGGCCGGATGCGGGTGTTTCGGCTGCTGTTCTTCGCGCTGATCTGGCTGACCGCCGAGACGGCCGCGCTGTTCATGTGCCTCGGCCTGTGGGTCGCCAGCGGGTTCGGCGGGCGGCTGCGCACCGAGCCCTACCAGGCCCGGCACTATGCGGTCATGGAGCGATTCATCGGCCGGCTATACCGGTCGGCCACGAAGACCTTCCGGGTGCAGGTCATCGTGGAGGAGCCGGAGCTCACCCCGGCCGAGCAGGCCGCCCGGCTGGCCCGCCCGGTCATCGTGCTCAGCCGGCATGCCGGTCCCGGTGACTCACTCCTGCTGGTGCACCAACTGCTCAGCGTGTACGGGCGCCGCCCGCGGGTGGTCATGAAGGCGGCGCTGCAGTTCGATCCCAGCTGGGACGTCGTGGCCAACCGGACGCCGAACGTGTTCATCTCCCGCCGTCAGGCCGGTGAGCGGATCTTCACCGACCAGATCGACCGGCTGGCCCGCGGGCTCGACCAGGCCGGCGCGCTGGTGATCTTCCCCGAGGGCGGCAACTGGACCCCGGGCCGGTGGCACCGCGGCATCCAGCGGCTGGAACACCTCGGCCGCCGCGACCTGGCCGACCGGGCCAGGGACATGCCGAACCTGCTGCCGCCGCGGGCCGGCGGGGCGCTCGCGGCGATCACCGCCTGCCCCACGGCCGACGTGATCTTCGTGGCCCACGCCGGCCTGGACCAGCTGGTCAGCGTTGCCGACGTGTGGCGCAGCCTGCCGATGGACCAGGCCGTGCATGCGAAGTGGTGGCGGGTCCCGGTCGGGGAGGTGCCGCGGGACGCCGATTACGACAGCCAGGTGCAATGGCTCTACGACTGGTGGCAGCGCATCGACACCTGGATCACGCAGAACCGGCCGGCCGACGCCCAGGCCCCTACCCTGTCCCCCGGCCCGGCAGCGGGATAACCCGGCCAGGGGCGACGTGGCCGCCACCCGGCCCAAGGCGGCCAGCGACTCGCAGATGTCACGGCGCATCTTCGGGGCGAACAGCACGATCAGCGGCGCGAAGCCGCCCTCCACATCCACCCTCTTGACCACGCGGACACGGTCCTTGGCGACCGGCTCGAGCACATGGTCGAAGACGATCTTGCCCAATGGCAACGGGCATTCGCTCACCCAGCGCCGCCCGGGCTCGATCTGCGTAACGGTGAAGGTGCCGCCCAGGTTGCCGCGCTGTTTGGCCCAGCCGGTCACGCCCGGCTCGAACGCGCCATCCAGCCGCGCGATCTCCTTGCTGACATCCCATTCCGGCCAGCGGGCCACGTCGGTCCACACCGACCACACCGCAGCCGGGCAGGCCTCCAGCGTTGCCTCGCATTCGAACAGGTGCATGCCCTGCCCCCTAAGGACCCCGGCCAGTAATGGGGAGATTCAGGCGTTATCAAAAGTTAGCCGGCTAACCGTCCGGAAGACAGGCGTTCGCAGGTCCGCGCGCGGTTCCGGGCCGTGACGCCACAACGACGCCCGGCCGCCCATGGGCCTGCCGGAGCCGGCCGCCGCCTCAAGTGATCCTCAACCGCCCCTCAATACCCATGGCCGAGCCTGGCTGCAACGGAAGACACCAGCGCAGAGCAACAGGGGGAGACCACGATGCGCCCAGCGAGCCTCTACTACGTGACCCAGGCCTGGCCCAGCCAGCGCCGCCAGAGCCAGCCGGGCGCCCCGTCCCGCCCGCGCCGCGGCCGCCACGCGATGGCACCCCGCCGCTACCGCCCCGCACGCGAACTGCGCGCCCTGGCCCGCCGCGTCATCGCGGCCCTGACCGGGAGCTCCCAACCCGCGTAGCGCCGGCCGCTCTCGCAATACGCCTAGGTTCAGCCGTGCAGGCGGCGGGCGGCGGCCTGCCACGGCGCGGGGTCTCCTGGCTCGTACCGGCACAGCGGCTGGGTGGTGCGAATCAGCGCGCGCATGCCCGGCAGGTCGCCCGGGCCCCGGTGCAGCGCCCTGGCCTGTACGAGCACGTTGCCCAGCGCCGCCGCCTCGGCCGGCCCGGCGACCACGGGCAGGCCGCACGCGTCCGCGGTGAGCTGGCACAGCAGCGTGTTGCGCGCTCCCCCGCCGACGATGTGCACGGTATCCACGTGCTGCCCGGACAGCTCCTGGACGGCCAGGATCGCCCGCCGGTGGGCGAGCGCGAGGCTGTCCAGGATGCACCGGACCAGGCCGGCCCGGGTGCCGGGAACGGGCTGGCCGGTGCGGCGGCACGCATCGGTGATCCGGGCGGGC
>Ga0306925_10000905_pt1 | contig 22957 bp, 28 predicted proteins | sample flu12Cox44000176_FD_203755 | JGI IMG/M metagenome (GOLD analysis project Ga0306925, IMG submission 203755) | Lab enrichment of tropical soil microbial communities from Luquillo Experimental Forest, Puerto Rico - flux8day.12C.oxic.44.000.176 (v2)... | ecosystem: Environmental > Terrestrial >... | reverse complement strand
TGAGTACGACACTGGGCCTTTTTCTAAAACTGCCGGACGCCACCGTGGATCTGACGCCATGGGTCCACTGGCGACTGCCCACGGTCTTGCGTGACGAGATGGCCAGCGCCGATTCCGGTCCTGTTCTCGTCACGGTGGAATACGATGTGCAGGCGGGAAAAAAGGAAGGTTTTCTCGAAGCCATACGGAAGTACGAGCGGATTCGCCGTCGTGACGGTGCCTACAGGTGGGGGGTCTTTCAGGACCTCGAGATTTCGGACCGTTACGTCGAGACATTTCTCGTGGTCTCCTGGGCCGAACACTTGCGGCAGCACGAACGGTTGACGCTAGCAGATCGCACAATCGAAGAGCGCGTTCATGGTTGCGTTCGCGGCGAGCCGAGAGTGCGACATCTGATCTATGTTGATGACCAGCAGAGTCGGAATAAACACTCATCGGTTGTGTGAGCAATCGTGATTCGCACTCGCCGTGTGAGACAAGCAACTTCGCCTTTGGAGGGCACCATGAGTCAAAAGGTTCTTATTACGGCTGCCGCTTCTGGAATCGGCCTTGAGATCGCTCGCGCATTCTCGACGGCCGGTGCAACGGTATTCATAACGGACATCAGCACGCAGGCCATCGAGGCTGCTACGAAAGATATTCCTGGCCTGCTGAGCACGTTGTGCGACAACTCCAAACGTTCAGATATCGAAGCGATGGTTCCCGCAGCAGTCAAGGCGCTTGGTGGTCTGGATGTCCTGGTCAACAATGCCGGCATTGCCGGCCCTACTGCACCGGTGGAAGAGATGGATCCCGATAAGTGGGAACAAGTGATGCAGGTCGATCTCATCGGTACTTTCAACGTTACGCGGCTTGCGATTCCGCATCTGAAACAGTCCTCAGCGGGAAGCATTATCATCATGTCTTCTCTCGGCGGGCGCTTCGGTTATCCCAATCGCAGTCCGTACAACGTTGCCAAAGCTGGTCTAATCGGTTTTGCAAAGACGCTCGCAATTGAATTGGGCGATCACAATATTCGAGCTAACGCAATCGCTCCTGGCGCGGTCGGTGGTCAGCGTGTAGAACATGTCCTGGCAGGCCGCGCAAAAGTGGAGGGTAAGAGCGTGGAAGACGAGAGAGCGTCTATGCTCAGCATCCAAACGCTCAAGCGGTTCGTGGATCCAAAAGATATCGCCGCGCTCTGCGTTTTTCTGGCGTCAGATGCCGGCAAGTCAATCTCGGGGCAAGTCCTCCCAATCGATAACGGCGCACTCAAAGCCTCATAACATATCAACTAAAGGAGAACGCATCATGCAAGGACTTCGTGAACAGCTAATTGGAGCATGGAAGCTTGTTTCTTATGAAGAGCGCCCGGTGGACGGATCGCCGTCGTTCTATCCCATGAGCGAGCAGCCAATGGGCATCATCATGTACACGCCGGATGGTTACATGTCAGCTCAGTTGAGTCAGCCGAACCGCAAACCGTTCGCCTCAGGGGATTGGTTCAAAGGAACGGATAACGACTACAAGCAGGAAGCATCTACTTACATTGCATATACCGGCGAATTTCACGTCGACGAGGAAAAGAAGACGCTGACGCATTCCATGTTTATCTCTCTGTTCCCTAACTGGGTCGGCCAGACGCAGCCGCGTGTGGTGAAGCTCGAAGGAGATGAACTTCATCTCAGTTCGGCCAGCCCGATCCAGTCAGGCGGGAAGACTGTCATGTCTTATTTGAAATGGAAGCGCGCTACCAAGAATTGATGTTTTAGGACGGGATTCCGAGTCCTGTAGCACATTGTTCAGCCTTACAACTACGTCAACCGATTGTCGCTGCTGGTTCGCTCGGCTTTCATCTCATTTTGCGGCCATACTCTTAACTAGGTGCGCATAGGAAATCGAGGATTTCGGACAAAAGGATTCGAAGTTTACGAATTCCGGAACGGTGAACACCGACCGCGTTGATTTAGCACCGGTAGAACATCGATCTCCAGTTGGCCGTCGGCTTGGTCTCGCGGAACGTCGGTGCCGTGGCGGCACCGCTGTTTGCGGTGAGTGGTGTCGATCCACGCGCGCTAGTCACGCTCGCACTTGCGATCTCCATCACTGTGCTTTGGTCGTTCCTCGTGGGGATCTGGTTCGGCTGTCGTGCCACAGTTATTGAAGCGGAAGCCAAACTTGCAACTTCATGAGTGGTTGGAGTTGCGTGAGCGAGAGTGACTTCAGCCGCCGCGCCATCAACCAAGTAGGTTTGCTGCTGGATTGCGACGCTGGTCGCACGCGTAGCATTTTTCTGCCGTTGGCTTTCGCCATCGAGTCCGATTACCTCTACATCGGCATCACGCTGGATGTGTTAGTGATCTTGCTGGATAGCCTGCTCCCAGCGTGAGAGATAGCCGAGCTGGCGATACTGAATCAATTCACGGATTCGCCACGGAGATTGGGAAGAACCTCGATCTCGGCACCAACTGTGGCGCACTTGCATCGAACGCTACCGCCAACGGCATGACAAATAAGAGGATAGATCTGGATCAACTGACCCCTCCAAAACTCACGGCACACTTCTGTGACAGCCTTAGGCGTATCTTCAGTAATGGGAAATGAGATCGCCATGCTGCACGATGCCAGACCAACTGACTCGGTAAGCGTCAGCCTTTTTTGAAAGCCCTTGTAAGTTGCTGATAATAAATGGTGAGCGCGGAAGGAATCGAACCTTCAACCTACTGATTAAGAGTAGTCGAGGGTCGGAGGAGCCAGATATTTCTTCTCATTGCAGAATCAATGACTTGCCCATAATCGAGCCCGCATGGAAGCGTTTTGACCTGGTATTGAAACGAAGCACTTTAGCTCACTTGGGACTGAAGCGTACGGCACACTTACGGCACACCTGCTGGGGTGAACCCCTTGGAGTGAACCCCAAAAATGAGACAGTTTTCCGTTGCTACACTCGCAAGTCATTTTCTGAGTGAACCCTTCACTTGAGACATTCTGGCTGTTGCGCCGATGACCGGTGGCGTGTTTCACACGCTGGAGTTCTTTAAACGAGATTCAGTCTACCCAGCAAGTCACGATAGCGCGGGTCGGAGCGGAAGCCTTCAAAGTATGGCTCCGAATCCATGCGCGTAAGGTAAGGATCACGTTCGGCTAAAGCGGCTTCGAGGAACTCGAACACGCCATCGGTATGTCCCCGAGCCGCGTCGTACACGGCAAAGCAGAACGGTGACACATAATGTTCAGAGCTCCTATGCCGGAGTTGCTCCATTAGTTCTTCCGAGTAATCCTGGTCACCCGACCGTACGTACGAAGCGGCGAGAAAGGCCGTCGCCACGCTGAAGGACGGTGAAAGCTGGCAGGCCTGCTCCAAGCTCGCTATCGACTGTTGCAGCGCACCCTTCTGAGACTGTGCCAGTCCCATGCCGAAGTGCACCAGCCAATAGTCGGGGTAGAGCTCCACGGCTCTCGCCGCATGTTCGATCGCCTCATCGTATCGGCGACCGCAGTAGAGAGCATAAGCTAGGCCAAAGTGGACCATCATCGACAGCGGGTCGGTTTCCAGCGCCCGCCGATACTGCATCACCGCCTCTTCGAAGCGGCGCATGGGTGTGAGGAAATAAAGCGCGAAGCGGACACGCACGAGCGGGGGCACAGGATCGACAGCCATCGCCGCCTGAAAATGATGCTCGGCTGCCTTCCAATCATATTCAACCGCACCTGTGATCAGCCCCAGCACGCTATGCGCCTCGCTCAACGTGGGATTGATCGCCAGTGCTTTTTGCGCAGCCGACTTTGCCAAGGGCGCCATCTCGGTCATTCGCTTAATGCTGAGGGCGCCGAGTCCGTAATAAAACACTGCTAAACCCGCATACGCAGGAGCATAGTTCGGATCGTGCGCCAGCGTCTGCTCGAAGAATTCCTTGGCTTTCGCTAGGCTCTCCAGGTTGTAGCGCTGATACCAATACAGTCCCTTCAGGTGATTCTGGTACGCTTCGATGTTCGCCGCGTGATGCCGGGGTGCCGTCAACTTAATCTTCAGTGCATTGGCAATCGCCAGTGAGATGTCATCCTGAATGGCAAAAATATCTGTCATCTCACGGTCGTACCGCTCCGACCACAAGTGCGACTCATCGGCTACGTGAATCAGTTGAGCGGTGACCCGGATGCGGTTCGCCGCCCGGCGGACGCTGCCCTCGAGAATTGTCCCAACTCTGAGTCGGTCACCGATGATGCGCAGATCCTGTTCTTTGCCGCGAAAGGCAAATGCCGATGTTCGAGCGATTACCCGCAACTCGGGCACCTTGGCAAGCACGTTGATAATTTCTTCCGCCAGGCCGTCGCTGAAGTATTCGTTTTCCTTGTCGGCGCTCAGGTTCGCGAAAGGGAGCACGGCGATCGAAGCGGCCTCTTGCTTCGTTACTATCTGTGGAGCCGCTGTCGATGAGATTGCCTCTGCCAGCGCCTGCCTGACTTCCACCATAGTCTGAAAGCGTTGCGCAGGATCTTTGCGCAGGCAGCGGGTGACGTGTTGCTCGATTGAAAGCGGGATCGCCGCCTTGATGTCGCGCAATGGCCTGGCTTCGTCAAGCAGAATGGCCGCCAGCGTGGAAATCCACGAGTCGCCGTGGAACGCGCGTTGCCCACAGAGCATTTCGTACAAGATCAAACCGAAGGAGAAAATGTCAGACCGTCCGTCAAGCTCTCGACCTCCCGCTTGTTCCGGAGACATATAGGCTGCGGTCCCCATAACCATTCCGGGGAACGTCCTCCAGGCTGCGGTCTGCGCATCAGCCGCGTTCACAGCCGGTTCGATTAACTTTGCCAATCCGAAATCCAGCAGTTTCACCCGGCCATCTTCGGTGATGATGATGTTTGCTGGTTTCAGATCGCGATGAATGATCCCTGCGGAGTGGGCAACGACGATCGCATCCGCTATCTCAGCGGCGTATTTCATCGCGTGTTTCAGTGGCAGGCCGTCGTCTGTATTCGCCTGTTCCAGCGTCGCACCGGCTACGTACTCCATCGTGATAAAGCAAACGCCGTTCTCTTCCGAGACGTCGTAGATCGCGACGATGTTGGGATGGCTTAGCTTGGAGGCCGCGCGGGCTTCGAACAGGAACCGTCGCTTTCGGTCGTCGTCGGCGACCTTCTCGGCGGCCAAAGTCTTTAAGGCGATAACACGCTGAAGCCTGTTGTCATGAGCCTTGTAGACCTCGCCCATTCCTCCCGCCCCTAAGGAGCCGAGGATTTCGTACCTGCCGATGTGATCTCCTGCAGCAAGGGCCATAAGTGTCCACCGATTCTACCGCGATAACCAATCTCAAGAGCCAGCCCTGAATCGTGATTGCACAGATTAGGTCAGGATTACCAGCTACTCAACCCCTTGATCGATTCGAATAGAGAGCAGCTTCAGTCAGTTCCTTGGCACTTGCTTCGAGAAAACGCCTATTCCACACAAGTTATCTGTTGCATGCCGCTCTCAGATCAGAGAAAGCCGACTATTGTTGAAAGGCCTTGCCATCCAGGAGCACCGCGCATGGATGGCAAGAGCGATTACTCTTACTATTCTAGTTCCTGCTTGCCGGAGGGACGATGCCGTTCATACGCAGGTATTCCACCATTTGCCCGTAGTGATCGTACGAGTGGGCCACAGCATCGACCGCGAACTGAACGCGGGTATTTTGTCTGGCGGTCTCGACGCGCTCGGGAAAAGCCGGCGAAAGTGCATTTCCTAAGGTGATCGTGGCGACGCTCTGATGGAGCGCGCTAAAAGACCCTCTCAAGTAATCCATGATCTGCGCCTTGGATTGCACGTCACCAGGCCCGGTTTCGGACTCCTGGTCAGCTGTCGCAGGCTGACCGAGAACGTGCGCCGCCATCCGATAGTTGTTAGCCGCCAGGTGTTTGACTTGCTGTGCGAAAGTGCGCACACCCACAAACTCGCCCGCGGTCGGCCTGAAGTCGTATTTCTCTTCAGGCATTGCGTCTGCAGTAGAGACGACATCATTTTCAGTGTTGCTGATCCAGAAGTCGAGCGCCTGACTCATAGTTGTGCCGGTCGGAGCCGGTGCCGAATTCTTGGTTGCGGGACGATTGGCGGACGGAACAATGCCGTTCATCCGCAAGTACTCCACTATCTGGCCATAATGATCCCAGCTGTGAACGCAGTCCTCGATGGCAAGGCCGAGACGGGTAGCGGTGCCGTTCGGCCAGGGAGAAATCGATGGCGTAGGTATCGGAACTTTTGCGTCATCAATCGCCGCTGCCGCGCGATGCATGTACGCAAACGAGTCCTTGAGGTAGGTGATGATCTCGGGCTTGGTTCGAACCGAAGTTGCTCCGCGCTCCTCCGTGCCGGCATCGCGTGGTGGCTTTTCACCGAGGATGCCAGCACCGAGAAGATAGTTGTCGGCCGCTATGTGTTTGAGTTGCTCGCCGAACGTGCGCACACCGTGGAATGCGCCCACGGAAGGAACAAAATCATATTTCTCTGCGGGCATGGCCTCGGCGACATCCACGATTCGCTTCTCCTGGTAATCCAGGATGAAGTCGATGATTTGAGTGTTGCTGCGGTGCATCTCGGGCTCCTGCGGTTTGTGCGAAGCATCCACTGGTAAATGCAAACAAGAAGGTTGCTGCTATCAAATTTTTCGCTTTCATAGAATCCTCCTAGGAAAATCAAGCTCGAAAGAAGGTGCAAGACTGCGCACGATCGCTGCAGTCGACTCAGACGCGGTTTTCCTTAGGAGTGAGGAGGGCCACGATCGGTCTCAGGTGAGCCGATCGACGATACGATGATACGTGAGCTGACGGGTGGCGAAGCTTTGCCGCTTGCCAGCTGCAACGGACTTTGAATTTCGAAATTGCGAAGTTCCGCGAATTGAAATCGCTCGAGGCTGCGCAGGCTACAGCGCCCTTGCGATGATTTTAGCGTGGGTTTGCACCGAGGCGATGCGGCCGCGGTTGCGGCCGATGTAGAGCCGACAAGACGTCGTTGGCTGTTCGGACGATGGCAACTGGCGAGAGACTCACCGACAAGTCCAGTCGCGCAACCAAAGGCCGAGAATGCGAGCACCAGAATCAGGAAGCCCGACGTGATGGAGGAGCCGCGACACACAAAATTAAGCGATAAGACGGAGTTGTCGTTGAAACGTGAGCGGGCATTGGGATTTTGTTCAATACGCGACTTATCGAAGCGTCGCACTCGCGTCCAAAGAAGCGTTACCGGAAGCCTCATAATTCGATAGCTCCTGAGTTGGTCGGCTATCTAGGACGAGTCTGAGCAACAAGATTCCTGCAGTTGAGAACGACCTTCGACGGTGCCACCAGAAAGCGAGTCGACGCGGGGTGCCCGCAGATTTGATTTTCGAGTTGTCCGTCATTCGGAAATCGGCAAAATTATTATTTGTGCTCGACTTCCAGGCTGTCGTCTGTTTGATGGTCGGTGATTTGGAAGCGGAGAAAGTCGTGAATCGCAGCGACAGCGATTGGCTCTGTTGAATACAATTGTACATTCCCACCTAATGGTGTCTCCTCGTACGTGTAACGAATACCGGACTTCATCAGCGTCATTGTCGTCGTACCGGGCGGTACGCCATCGTGGATGAACATCGGAGTGGAGAAGTCCCCGTTCGCGAACATCACTGCGATATGAGAAAGATGAGAACGAATCGCTTCGATGTTTACCTTGTCGGTGGGATCGTTCACCGCCACTTCAATTGTGCCCCCGTCCACCGACAAGCGAAAGTGATGGATCGTTCTATCGTGGGAAAACCCCATGGCTTGGTCACCGTGGCTTTCCACCATTGCGTGGTGTGCGGGACCGGGTTGCTGCTGGTGCATCGTGCAGTCGGCCATTGAATTGTCTTGCTTTTTGTCTTGGCAGATGGCCGAGGACACGAGCAACAGAGTGAACAGTATCGTGGCAAGGTTCTTCATCTTTTTGATCTCCTTGTGAGGTTACTTGCTGAGGTTTTAGCTAGGGGCTCACGTCTGCTGCTAAGGGACTGAAGCAGCATCGCTTGACTGCCTGGAGCAGTGTGCCTCAGCGTTTTCCGCCAATCGCGAACCAGTTTCCGCATGTAGGCTCGTGTCTGCAGTAGTTCCTGAATTTGTTGCTCGAGTGAGTGCAGCTTCTCTTCCGTTAGGCTGAGTACACGATGGCATGGAACTCCTCCGGCGTCACGGGTGCCGAAGATTTCCGAGAGTTCGGCCAGCGAGAAGCCCAAGCGGAGTGCCTGTTGCGCAAGGCGAACGCGATCAACCGCAGATGGGGCGTAGGTACGATAGCCGCCATTCGTTCTCGGTGATGTCGGCAATATGCCGAGCCGCTCATAATGGCGAAGCGTGTCAGCACTGACGCCGCTCAGCCGAGCGAGTTCTCCCGAGCGTAGGGATTTGGCACTCACAGAGTCAAGTATGAACCCTGGAATCGGTTCCAGAGTCAAGTCACCTTTTTGTGTCGGCCAGGAAAATTCCGGGCGGCGAGATTGCAAGTTTGGTAGGTGATCCTCACTTGCCGTCCCATCCGATAGCGGACCCGGGCTCTCATCCCATTAGTAATCTGATTACGGAAGAGTCGCTGACCACAAACGCACAATTGATGCTCGGCTTTCCGGACATATTCCTTTCTTGCAAACTGATAGGACATTCGCAATCGCAACTAACCATTACAAGGGCAGGCGGCAGTAATGCACTGGAGTTCAAAAAGATGCGATCGGGCAGGCGGGAGAGCCGGTACTCGTGCATGGTGGGCAGGCGCCCTCGGCATCTCCCCTGCACAGCCAGCGCGGCTTTCTGCCGGGTGCCGGTGGTAGACTGCGCGTATGGCCGCCAAGAAGAAAACTAAGAAGAAGCCTACGAAGGCGACGAGAACCGCCGGCAAGACGGTGACGCCAAGGAAGAAGCTGGCTAAGAAGAAGAGGGGAATTCCTGAGAAGAAATCGACGAAGAAGCCAGGCCCTAAAAAGGTGGCAGTGAAGACGAAGGCCGTCGGCAAGAAGGCAATCGGTGCGAAGACGGTGAGCGTGCTTAAGAAACAGGTTCGGGAGAAGAGCCAGAGCGTGGATACGGTGGCATTCTCGCCGGAGGGACCGGGAGCGCGTTCGGGTCGGCAATCCGGAGATTTGCAGGGATTGTCCAGCGTCGAGGGTGCGGATTCGGAGAGTGTCGGCGAGTTGCTTGAGGAAGGGAACGCATTCGAGGCCGACGTAGTGACGGGCGTAGAAGACGCCGGAAACGCTGACGAGAAGGAAGTTCGCACGCATGAGGTGTCGGAGGATGATGTTCCCGGCGAATATCTGGACAAAGAGTAGTGAGCGACCGACTTCCTCCGCGCCGGCACAATTCGTATTCTTCTACAGTCCCGATCAACGATGGCATCGACAACCTCGCAGCCATCTGGCGATGGGTCGCTGTGGATCCGGAACGGTCGTTTACCGAACGGCGGCTCAGCAACCTTGACGATGACATCGGTGTCTGGTTCGCATGCGCCAAGACCATTGCGGATTTCATCAGCAGGCCCGCACTCGTCTGGCACACAGTTGCTGACGTGACCTATCACGAATGGAATCTCAGATAATGGGATGGTCCGCCGGCTTCACCCAAGTCGGGTATAAGTCGCGTACGAAGGGGGCGTCCCATGAAACTACACACGATCGGCATTGATCTCGGCAAGACAGTTCTTCGTTTCGTTGGGCTTAAGGCAGGGAACGTCCAGCCCGTCTAGGGAAAACACACAACTGCCCGGAGCAAGAATTCGCCTCCGGGCAGTTGTTTTCAAAAGCATCATTCTCACCGGAAACGTACGGAAAAAGCAGGGCCAGGAGTCAAGACAGGCGCAAACTCTTTAGCGACGCGCAAGCCGTCCCGCCACTGATATCTGGCACAATGATTAGCTCCAGTACAGTGGCATCCGAGAGCTCAACCTGGTGTTCCTCGACCTCGCGTATCGTCTGAGGTGGGCTGAAGTTCCACTGCTGACGCACAATTTCTCGAAACGAGCGCCCGTCGTCCACAGACCATCGCAAGACGAATTCTTGAGTGCGCGTTGTTTCTCCTTCCTCGAAAACAAGGGATATGTGTCTTAGCTTTTGGGGCCGATCGAAAACCAGCCGAATCGTTTGACTTCCCGGCATAGCCGCACGCCAGCCTCGGGTTTCTCCGGAGACCAACGCAGACTCGACGGGGAAACCCTCCTCTTCCGACGTCACCTCGACCACGGCGGCACGCTCGAGGTCTAGCCAGCCTTCGCAGTGAGGTCGAACAGTCTCCGGAGGTGAAGTTATAAATCGCTTACGCATATAGACTCAGTTTACCTCTGTGCTCGCCGCAGCTGTAGCAATTCCTGGCGCCGGTAATGGTGCAGTCTGAATCCGGAAAAAGAAATGGGCCGCTCCTCCCCCTAAGCGAGCGGCCCCACCAGAATCACACTCTCGAGTGGCGGATGTGAAACAGGCGGGGCAAGTATCGCTCAGTCTACTGGGAAAGCATTACGACTTTAAGGGGGAAGTGGGATGTTTTGAATTTCACTCTCCGCCCTCGCCGGTGACATATCCATCTTCCCAATGGTCCCGGTTTAGCTCGTAACGGTTGATCCGAAAGCCTTCCGGTGCAGCCATGAATCCGGCCTTTGACTTAAGTCGATCAATGGCTGCCTCAGCATCCGCTTCGGTGCAGTAAACGCCAATCAACAAATCCGCATTTTTGCCGTCTCGTTCCTGAACGTACCAAAGCAAGAAAACTGACTCTCCGTTCATGCGGCTACCCCTATTGGCCTCTCCTCCAATAGTCCCACCAATTCCGTCAAGCTCCAAATCAGCGGCGAAGTCGTTCCAGAAATGCTCAAAATAGATGCGTTCGCGACCGTCCACGAGCGCCAGCGGCGTCTCGCCGTAGAAATGGAAATGCCAGAGATCCCGCAGCAGCCATACGTCGCGCCAGTTCCCCACGCCCGGCAAGAAGGCGTCCATCAACAAGCGCCCGAGCAGGTCATTCCCAAGCTCGTCGAATTCCTCAATCGCTAGACGTACAATGTCCAGAGTCCGAAGGAGGCCGTCATGTCCGGACCAGCGTATCGCGTTCTGCGCATTGTCCTACGCGTTTTTTCATGGTTGGCTGCTATTGGAGGCCTCTTCATGATTCTTGCAGACAAACCTCTCGTGGTGCGGGTCTTCCTGCGACCACCCGAGGGGGAGGTCTCGACCCTCCTCCTGTCACTCCTCAAGGAAATGGGTGGCGTCACGCTCATGGCGAGTCTGCTCCTGTGGCTTGCCGCACGCAATCCGGTGCGCAACGTCGCCATCGTGGACGCGCTGATTGTGGGGCTATGCATTCTCTCCGTAACACCCCTTCTCTCGCTATGGGGGACAGGCATTCGGAGTATTTATCCGGCGTATCTCTTGTGGGGACGATCCGTCGTGCGGCTCGCAATAGCAGCTTTGCTCTATTGGCTGAAGCCGCGGGAGACGCGCTGGGAACCTGTCGGAGATTTTTGAAGATTGAGGAACGAGGGACAGGGGAGGTAACGTGGTCTAGCCTGAACACCGTTGCGCTTCGGCTGGACCCAAACAGAGGAAACGGTGAAAACCCTGTGCCGTCCTCTCCCTGCCCTGGAATAAGAGCATAGTCCCGGGCGGCGGGAGCAGAGCACGGTCAAGCGCCGGAGTCACAGCGCCGTCTCAAAGTACTTGATGTTGTTCTGCAACGTATCCAGCGTTCGCTGTACCTGCACAGCGTCTATCCCACGATTGCACATCGCGTTGCTCCGATTTAGACTGCAGACGGGGCTCATCCTGGATAGAGCCTGTCAATCTTCGCGGCCATAATGAAATCGCTCTCGGTCAGCCCATCAATCTTGTGCGTCCATAAGGTGACGTCGGCTTTGCCCCAAGCCAGCAGGATGTCAGGATGATGCCCCTGCTGCTCGGCAAGTTCTCCGACCCGATTGACGAAATCCAGCGCCTTGCGGAAATCCGGAAAGGTGAAGGCGCGGGTGATGTGGTGCTCGGTGACCACCTTCCACTGCGACACTTCGCGGTGCAGCGAATTCAGGTCTCTGCCCTTGAGAGCGGGCACATCCCCGCGGCAGGGGACGCAGGTTTTGTTGGCTAGAGATGACATGATTCAACTCCGGTGAAAGCGTGTATTGCGCCGCCAAGCGCGAACCCGCAACATCGACTGCGATCACCAGCAACATTAGGGTCAGGCCCTTGAATCGCGACTGCCTCGTTGGACCAAGTCTGCGGGGCTAAAATCGCATGGCTTTGAACCGCCCTATCAGGAAGCTGATCGACGCCAGCTACCCGCCGCCATCGTTCAGCCCTCCGCCAGGCAAGCGTGCATGTCTGGTGCACACCGAAGGACGCACAGGCCGTCTCGGCGTTCCTCGACTCCCACTCCCAGCGTGCACAGATTCCGGTGTCATTCGTGAACGTCTGCCAGAAATGACTTGAGCTTGAGGGAGCGCGAGGGGTGACGCAGCTTGCGCAGGGCCTTGGCTTCGATCTGGCGAATGCGCTCGCGGGTCACGGCGAAGCACTGGCCCACTTCCTCCAGCGTGTGTTCTGAACCGTCTTCCAGACCGAAGCGCATCTTGATGACCTTCTCCTCACGCAGGGTCAGGGTGCGCAGCAGGTTCGCGGTCTGGTCCTTCAGGTCCACGTTGATGACGGTCTCGGCGGGCGAGATCGCGGCACGGTCCTCGATGAATTCGCCGAGGTGGGAATCCCCCTCCTCACCAATTGGCGTCTCTAGCGATATGGGCGCCTGCCTGACCTTGAGCACCTTGCGCACCTTGGCCACCGGAACGTCCATGCGCTTGGCAATCTCTTCCGACGTAGGTTCGCGTCCCAGTTCCTGGACCATTTGCCGTGAGGTACGAAACAGCTTGTTGACGATCTCGACCATGTGCACTGGCAGGCGGATCGTGCGTGCCTGATCGGCAATGGCTCGGCTGACCGCCTGACGAATCCACCACGTCGCGTAGGTAGAAAACTTGTAGCCGCGGCGGTATTCGAACTTATCCACCGCCTTCATCAGGCCGACGTTGCCCTCCTGGATCAAGTCGAGGAACTGTAGCCCGCGGTTAGCATACTTCTTGGCGATGGAAACCACGAGGCGCAAATTGGCTTCGATGAGCTCGTGTTTGGCCTGTTCCGCGTCCGTCTCACCCTGCATGATCTCGCGCTGGGTGCGCTGCAACTGCCGGAAGCTCACGCCGGCATCGCTTTCCAGCCTTTCCAAGTCGCGGCGACACTGCCGCTGCGTCTTGCGGTAAGCTTTCTGCAATTCTTCACTGCACGTGCTCTCAACCTTCTTTCCCAGGTTGCTGATCTGGCTGTCGTGCGGGCGCATGATGTCCACGGTTCTATTCACCCGATCGATCAGGCGTTGGCGCTCGCAGCTCCTGAGACCGAGGTTGCGGACGATGAGCGAAATTCGAACGATCTCGCGGCCCAGGCTGAATCGGCAGCGGCGGTATTCGCGCGCTTTCTGTTTTGCCACAATGGTCGGTAGCCGTCCGGCCAACTGGTCGGCTCTTGTGTAATGCTTCTGCAGCTCGTCGATGCGGTACGTGATGTCCTTGACACCGTGCTGCAGGGTCTCCTCGGTGATCTCTTCGTCATCGAAGTCCACAATTTCCTTGATCGAGCGTATGCCGCGCTTCAAATCCTCGCCAATGACCAGGATTTGTCGGATCACAAGGGGCGAGCGTGAAAGCGCCTTCAACGCGCTCAGTTGTCCGCGCTCGATGCGCTTGGCAATGTCCACTTCCCCCTCGCGTGTGAGTAGCGGTACCGTACCCATCTTGCGTAGGTAGATTCGAACCGGATCGTCGGTCTTTTCAACAGCGTCTGGAGGCAGGTCGAGCTCGTCACCCTCCAGTTCCTCCTCAAGCTGTTTTTCGAAGGCCGAGGAAGGTAGCCCAGGCTGACCCTCAAGCACGTCAATGCCAAGCGTGCCGATGGTGGTGAGCAAATCGTCCAAGTCCTCCGAGGAGTGCACGTCATGCGGAATGAGGCTCTTCACGTCGTTACACGTGAGTTGGCCTTGCTCTCTTCCAGCATTGATGAGCTTCGTTATGTCGCCAAGCGCCAAGCGGAATTCCTTTTCAGCGCCGTGCTGTAGGAGAAGCAACTCAGGACCGCCTTCGGCCCAACGGTCTCCGCGGTGTTCCACCCGAGAAATGACTAAGCTTCAACGGCCCCAGCTCAGAAATAGCCACCCCAGGCAGGCAAAATTCATGATCCGTGCCAGCTCTCAACCAACTTGATTCAATATTAGCCCAGCAGAGGACGTTGGTCGCAGGGAAAGCTGATCATGGTGGGAGTTCGCTGGAAGTTATCAGACGGCTCGAAAGAGGTTGTTCCCCATCTTTTCTGGCAGCCGAGAGCACTTGATTCGATGCTCGGCTTCCATCTCCTCTAAACCATCAAAAACGCTGGAGACGATCCTGCTCCCGCAATATTGACATCTGGATTCGACTAGAATCTGCTCGGCGCTCGGCTGGTAGTCGCACAAAGTGATTGGTGGTAGCAACCCCGAGACTGCATTGGGGCCATCCTTTCTGGGAGGCACTCTCATTGTATGCTGAGCGTGGCCAATGATACGTTTCTGCGCAATCCAGCATGAAGTCTTGCGCCCATCCGCCGTCACGTCCGCTGACAAATGTAGGACACGCAGAATTTTGTAGCGGCATTGTGCCCGTGGTCGATGTATTTAGTTCTCTCGCCAAGTGTGGTTCGGCGAAAAGGAGCGAGATTTGGCGTCATTGTAATACTAGACCGTAACCATGGAATCCAGACGGGAGATTCTAATCGGCCTTTCCATTTCGCTTACCGGCAAGTTTTCTGACCAGGGACAACAGGCGCTTGACGGACTGCGACTTTGGCAGTCCTACGTGAACGGCCGAGGTGGGATCACGGTCGGGCAGGCGGCGCCCCAGCCTGTCCAACTCGTTTTCTACAACGATCAGAGCCGCGCCAGCCTGACGCGGGGAAACGCACTACGCCTAGTGCGCCAAGACCGCGTAGACGCGCTCTTCGGACCCTATTCCAGCGGCCTGACCATGACCGTCGCCGAGGTTGCCCGCGAACATCGGAAAGTTCTGTGGAACCACGGCGGGTCCTCGGATGAAATCCTCAATCGCGGCTGGCCGAACTTGGTCAGCACACCGACGCCCGCGAGTGACTATCTGCGCGACCTTCCCCGCCGACTGGCAAGACAGGCTCCTGCTCTGCGCAGGATCTGTATCGTGCACTCCACTCGCGGCACATTCGCCTCGCACGTAGCCCGGGGAGTTGTACAGGCGGCAACCTCCGAATACTCCGTACAGCTCACGGCTTACTCCGCCCTTGACGTTGACGTGCTGGTGCGGGGACTCCGCGTTATCGCGACCGGAGATCCTCATCCTGGCCGGAAACTTCGAGCAGGGGATTCAGATCATGCGGGCGCGCCAACGCTGGCCTACTTCGATCCAAACCGTTGCCGCTGTAGCCGCAGGGATCCACGCCTTCCGTGACGAGCTTGGCCGCGCTGCGATAGGAGTAATTGGGCCCAGCCAGTGGGAGGCTGACGCCAGTTTCCCCGCCAACATCGGGCCGGACGCCGTCTGGTTTGTGCGCAATTTTCAGGAGCGGTTTGGACACAAGCCGGAATACACCGCCGCCGGTAGTTTCGCCGTGGGTTTGATCTTCGGGGAGTGCGTGCGACATGCCGGCTCTTTGCGCGACAACGACCTACTGGCCGCCGCCGCCGAACTCGACTGTTTCACTCTTTATGGCAGGTTCCGCCTAGATTCGGCTGGCGGACGACAGGTTGGTCACCGTATCCTGCTCGTTCAGTGGGACCAAGACCACAAGGTCCTTCTGTCGGCCGCCGAACCCCCAATAAGACGGTAAATTAGCAGCGCAAAACTGCGCGCTTTGCATCGACAGGTGTTTGCTCACCCCGCCCGAATTGCCGTCATCCCCAATTTTCGTGATTCGTGATCAGCATTCCCTGGGAGCCAAGGTGCGGTTGCGAGAGGTCCGCCACCACGTCGTCGATTGTGATGAGGCGGCCATTGTCTACCCCTTCAGGCTCATCTTGCATTGGAAACAAGTTCGTCCTTCAGGCTCATCTTGTGTTGGGAAAGACTGGAGCTTCCGCGAGCGAACCGGCGGGAGTATACTCGCCCCAAAGTAAGGTTCGCCTCGATACTTGCCGGGGCCTCCGCACCTGCCCGTGACTGTGAGTTCCACATCCTTTGGGCTCCGGCCCCGGACAACCCAATCACCGAGGCCCTATTCCGATTCACCTTATAGAGAACAGGTCGAGATGGCGAACCTGAATTGAGGAGGCAAACTATGCAAATCCGATCACTCACAGCTTTGGCCTCGAAATTCCTTGTGCTGGCGCTGGTTCTAGCCGGAGCGGCTTGGGCAGCCGACAGCAATGCTGGAACCTGGAAACTGAACACCGCCAAATCAACGTACAGTCCTGGGCCGGCGCCGAAGAGCAACACCGTAACCATCGTCGCCGTTGACAATGGTATCCACCTCACGGCGAACGGAGTCGATGCGGCGGGCAAGCCAACCCACGTGGAATACACCGCCAAGTACGATGGTCAGGACAGCCCAGTCACGGGTATACCCTACGCTGACACTGTCGCGCTGAAGCGCATCGACGCCAACACGGTCGAAAGCACGATGAAGAAGGCTGGCACGCCAGTGATGACCGTCAGAGTAACAGTTTCTTCTGACGGAAAGACGCGCACGGCGGTATTCACAGGAAAGAACGAAAAGGGTGAGAACGTAAATAACACGGTGGTTTACGACAAGAAATGAAGGCCGGCCTCCATTTTGAAAGTTGAGAGTACCTCGGGCGTGACAGATTGCAGTTTTCGAGCGGCGCAATCGGTTAGCAGAACGTCCTGCTACCGATGCTGGAAAAGTACGAAGTCGTCGTGGTGGAAGACGCTGACGATCTGGTTCATTGGTAGAGGTAGGGATCGCTCAAGATGCATACAAGGCCGGTTCTCGCTTGCTCGTAACATCTGACGCGACCTCCCGCCAGCCGAGGGTATGATTCCGGGCTGTGGCTTGCCACAACACCGTACGTTCGCAAAATCAACGACTTGGCAGTGTGTCTACGCCGCCCGTTTTCCTCTAAGATTTTCTGATGTTTGTGCGTCTTCAATACCTTCTCGGCTGGGTCATCTCCACCATCCACTCCCTAAGACGAGCTCATTTTGGAGAACTCTTTGCGCAAAGTAGAACGTTAGCCCGGATATCTTCCTGTGATATAGCCTTCCAGTTGCTGGATGGTCTGTTCCTGATCCGAGATGATCCACTTCACTACATCGCCGATCGACAAGACGCCCACGACGACGTCACCCTCCATGACCGGAAGATGGCGAATGCGCCGGTTGGTCATGATGGCCATACACTCGTCTACCGTTTGTCGTCGAGTCACGAATATCACTGGGCTGGTCATAATCTCTCTGACCGAAGTCTCCTTCGATGAGCGTCCCTTGAGGACGACTTTGCGGGCGTAGTCACGCTCTGAGAGGATTCCGACGAGCTTTGCTTCTGACGTCACAAGCAAAGCGCCAACTCCCTCTTCCGCCATCTTCTCGATCGCTTCGTAGACGGTCTGCTCCGGCGTCACCGACAAAACTGTTTTGCTAGCTTTTTGCTTCAGAACGGATTCAACCGTGTCAGTAAGCCTCATGGGAGCACTTGCCAGGCTGCAATACTAACGCTCAGCCCGGACATCCTCGCTTTGCCTTGGGGCCTGGACCCCTATGTCAAAAGTGAGCGTCTTCGTCGCAACGGATGCCAGAGCAGCTACATCAACTCCTCAATGAACGAGCCGGCCACGTCGGGAGGAATCCGTGCGTCACTATACACCAGCGGGCCTCCGTTAAGTACGGGCTCGGCAGCGTGCAAAGTCGGAACGTCGGTGCGCTCGAAGAATCTGCCTATGGGGATTTCGTCACCCCAGAGCAGCGACTTTTCCATCGCGGCCATCCAGTCGGTCGGGTCATATGCAACGTCGTCTTCGAGCTTCTTGATGCGCGGACGGAACCACTGGTAAGTATTATCGAGATTGTATGTGACGCAAGGGCTGAAGACATCCAGGAATGAGAAACCCTTGTGCTCGATGCCATGCTTGATCAGTTCTGTGAGGTGCTTCTGCTCGCCACTGAAGCCCCGAGCGATGAAGGTGGCCCCGGCGGCCAGAGCTAGCGAAATGGGGTTGACTGGCGCTTCAACGTTGCCGAAGGGCATGCTCTTCGTCTTCATGCCGATGCGGCTGGTGGGCGAGGTCTGGCCAGTAGTGAGGCCGTAGATCTGATTGTCCATAACTATGTAAAGCAGGTCGACGTTGCGGCGCATGCTGTGGACGAAGTGGTTGCCGCCAATCCCGAAGCCATCGCCGTCGCCGCCAGTCACCAGTACGGTCAGCCCGTGATTCGCAAGCTTCACACCGGTTGCCACGGCCAGTGCCCGACCGTGCAGAGTGTGCATGCCATAGGTATTGATGAAACCCGGGAGGTTGGACGAACAGCCGATGCCGCTGATGATGACCACGTCGTGGTTTGGGATCTGCAGCTCGACCAGGGCTTTCTGCAGTGCCGAGAGCACACCGAAATCGCCGCAGCCCGGACACCAATCGGGATCCACTTTGCCTTTCAAATCGACCATCCTCATTTGCTTGGGAGGCGCTAAACCTGTCGCCATTCTCTTCTCTCCTCAAACCATGATTTCGTGGGTCGGAACCGAAAGCTTTGTCTTCCCGGTCAGCTGTTCCTTCACAGCTTCTACAATGTGGTGGGGCATGAACGGTTCTCCGTCGTACTTGCGGACATACCCGTTCGGCACGAAGCTGGTTTCGCTGCGGAGGTAGCGGGCAAACTGACCGCTGTAGTTGTTCTCCACGATGATCGTATGTTGCGAGCCTCTCAGAATGTCGAGAATCGCCTCGCCGTGCAGCGGAACGAGCCAGCGGATCTGAAGCTGATTGGCCAAGATTCCCTGCTCACAAAGGATCTCGCAGGCTTCCTCAATCACTCCTTTGGTCGACCCCCAGCCGATTAAGGTGACATAGGCATCCCGACGGCCCCGCAGCGCGGGTGGCGGAATTGTGGCCTCGATGCCAGCAACCTTGCGCATGCGCTTTTCCATCATGGCGCGGCGCTTGGTCGTGTTGGTAAACTCGTCGCTGATCAAAACGCCGTCTTCATCATGTTCGTCGCTTGCAACCGTGTGAATATGACCGGGCACCCCCGGAATAGCACGTGGCGAAATACCACTGTCGCTGATCCGGTAGCGCTTGTACGCCCCCTCACTTCCAGGCCCGCTGGCCGTGGTGATCAACTCGCCGCGATCGATTATGGGATTGAAGTCTAGATCCTTCGGGTCGACGCTGAGCCTGCCTTCCGACAGCAATAGATCACAAACCACGATGCCTGGACACTGGAAGCGGTCGACGACGTTGAAGATTTCGGGGATGAGCTTGAAGCAATCCCCGATGTCGAGTGGGGCAGCAATGACCCGGGGGTAATCGCCAAAACCCGCGCCGAGCACCTGCCATAGGGCGCCCTGCTCGGTCTTGGTGGGAACTCCCGTGGAGGGGCCGGCCCGTTGACAGTCGATCACTACCACCGGTGTTTCCATCATGGCCGATAGGCCGAGGCCTTCGCTCATCAGAGCGAAGCCGCCGCCGGACGTAGCACACATCGCGCGAACCCCGCCGTGCGCGGCACCGATGGCCATATTGATCACGCCGATCTCGTCTTCCACCTGCCGAACCATGATGCCGGCCTTGCGCGCGTGCGCAGCCATCCAGTGCAGAACGCCGGTCGAAGGACTCATGGGGTATGCGCAGTAGAACTTCACCCCTGCTGCCGCGCCGCCCATGGCCATCGCGGTGTTGCCGCTCAACACTGCGTAGCGGTTCTCAGTCATCGGAAGCGGGCGGGCAAAAGGCTCGAAGTTCTTGGTGGCGTAATCATAGCCCGCCCGCGCCAGGCCGACGTTCTCGGCCACCACAGTCTCATCTTTCTTCTTGAATTGCTCAGTAAGGACGCTCTCTACGGCTTGGAAGCCGATGCCCATCATGCTGAGGGCGCCGCCGATCGCGAGCGTGTTCTGGGCTATCTTGTTCCGGGTGATGTCAGCCAACTTTGAAACCGGGAGCGCGCACAGTTGCACACCTGCCGCGGCAGTGCCGGGCTTAATCATGTTAGCGTTGTAGATGCATGCAGCGCCGGTGGTGAGCAAGCGAAGGTGGCGGTCCATGGCATCCTGGTTTAGAGGGATCAGTAAGTCGATACGGTCACCCATATTGGTGACGTTTTCAGAACCGGTACGAATGGTGAGAAAAGTGTGGCCGCCACGAATAATCGATTGGTACGCATTGTAGGCATTCACGTGCAGCCCACGGCGACTGAAGATCTTCGCGAAAATGTCGCCCGGCGTGGCAACACCCTGACCTGCGGCGCCTCCGATACCGATTGCGAAGGTCTGCCTCATAGCTATTCTCCGAGCGAAAGCCCCGGGGAGCCGCCCGCCTCAGCGCTCAGATGTGACCGCGGCCCTCGATCGGCTTTGATAATGCTGGGCGTGGCCGCCCAGTCCAGCACGTTTCCGACCGCGCTGGACAAGCTCAAGTAAGTTTCCGGATCCTATCCGAGAAACTGCTCAACAGGATTTCTATTTCGCCATCCTGGGTGCCAACAATCATACACCTCGCCACCCGCATTTCTCACGACGGATAAAGAGAGGCGCCGGCGGGGATCTGGTTGTGAGGTTGTGGGCCGGGTTTTCCGGTGTGGTTCGTCAGAATTCCGTGCGTTCGCAGAGCCAATAACTTGGCAGCGTGCCTACGCCGCCCGCTATTCGCTAAGATTCTCTGATGTTTGTGCGCCTTCGATACCTTTTCGGCTGGGTCATCTCCACCGTTCAGCGTCGAGAGGAACTCATCCTCGAGAACCTCGCCCTCCGTCAACAATCGCTGGCTCTGCACCCCAAACGGCCTCGGCTTCGACTCGGGGGTGAAGAAGCCCATACAGAATGACTTCGTGGTCTTTCCGAGCTGTTGCAGCAGGTTCAGGATGATCTTCTCCGCGCCAGTCACATAGAGCTTGCCGCCGGGCTGCGTGAAGTCGCCTGCGTGACCAAGTCCCAGTAAAGAATGCTGTGAACATAACATCGCGATGCGGATCGAGCGATGGGGCAGCGTGCGCCGTGGTCACGCGCAAGCCACGATCAAGGGAACGATCTGATCGCAAGGGCGTAGGCCTTAGAGGTTTTCAAGCGTATCCTTGCAGGGCCGAGCGGTGTGACCGGCATATCGCGGGGGAGTGGAGGCACACGTGACCGTTGAAAAGATTTCCGCAGGTACCCTTAAGGTGGCAAGTATGCCAACTTCCGTTCGGTTCTATAGAGATCTTCTGGGCCTGGAGATCATCTACGGCAGCGAAGAGGCGTATTTCTCCTCGCTCCGCACGAAGCAAGGAAAGGACCCGATTCTCAATCTCGAACGGGGCAATCCTGTTACCCAGTGGGGGCGGCTGATCTTCCATGTTCCTGATGTTGATAGGTTCTGGGCATACCTGAAGGAAAAAGGGCTGTGTCCGGAGGCGCCGCGAGACGCTTCATGGGGCGAACGATATTTCCATCTGTCCGATCCAGATGGCCACGAGCTGTCGTTCGCGCATCCGATCTAGCAGCCTTCGAATAGGCACACGAACTCATCCGGAGGGTACAACAGCTTGCGAAGGTACTCGTGCAACATGCGTTGGCGCATGTCTTGTCTGGGACGGGGCTCTCGGAATGAAACAAAATTCGCCTTGTGTCGCAGATCAAAGAACGATCTTCGCAAACCTGCTTTCCCTGTTGCCGAGTACAGCTGAGCTTCCGGAGAGATCGCGGACGAACTGCCTTCACGGGACCTGAGGGGCAGACCAGACTGTACGTAGAATTGAAACACGCGTCCTTCAGAGCAAACAAAGCCTTGCCTCGGGCTGAAAGGAGAGCCGAAACATGCGGACAGTCTGAGTCAGTCCGCCGACGGAAGGAGGTGCCGTGGCGTACTACAAGCTTCAGATGGACATTTGGTGCGACTGGGATCCGGAGGAGAGCGATTTCGGAGACATAGCCCAGAACATTAGTTCCGGTGACGCCATTTGTACCACGCGCAAGGTGGTTGCCGCCGTAGATCGCCCGCAAGATATCGAAGATGAAGCGGCGATGAGATTCTTTGGCGGGGAAGAGGGCGACGCCGATCAGAGCCAGGGATAGGTTTGTGTTTTCTCACTCGGGCGCCGGGACAAGGAGAAAAGCCCGCGCTTGAGGTGCAACCGCATCCCCGAGTCTAGTATCAGAGCCAACCGGAAAGGTTCTGGCGAAGGGTCGAACGGCTACCGATGCGACCCAAGTGCACCAAAGTGCGCGCTTGCTCCGAGAGCGAAGGCTCGGGGACCGAGGGCTGGTCACGCGCCGCGCCAGTGCCTGCGTGTTTTCTCATCGATGTGGAAGACATCACCATTCGCTCCTGCCGTGTAAGCAACCGTATTGGTGGTTGTACACAGCATCCCCGGTCACGATTGCGCGCGATCCAGCCAAACCCAGGAGGCAAGCTGAGAGGTTCTACCCCGCGTGCGAAATCGCAGTTTTTTCGAGCCTACTTGAATTCCACCACGGAATGTCAATCCAACGAAAAGAACGCGAGCAAGAGACAAAGGCTCGTCTGTGACGAGGCTTCCGTGGGTTTCGCGCTATTCTGATTAGACGTTGAACGACGACGCGCGCCGTGCATCGTGCTGCCAGCACCTATTCTTTTGTAGAGCACGAGTTGCGCGGCTGATGAAAGAAGGGCAACCCCTAGCTAAAGCCTGTCGCAAAACTCTGGGCTCAACCCCTGGATTGACGCGGGCCGGCAATCTCGCCAGGTGGCGATTCTCGTAGTTTTGCCGTAGCCACGCTCCGCTCCGTTC
>Ga0306925_10000904_pt1 | contig 22959 bp, 38 predicted proteins | sample flu12Cox44000176_FD_203755 | JGI IMG/M metagenome (GOLD analysis project Ga0306925, IMG submission 203755) | Lab enrichment of tropical soil microbial communities from Luquillo Experimental Forest, Puerto Rico - flux8day.12C.oxic.44.000.176 (v2)... | ecosystem: Environmental > Terrestrial >... | reverse complement strand
TTCCGAAGGGAATCAGCATGTCGCTATCGACCCAGAAGCTCCATTCGGCTTTGGTGCGCAGGAACCGCTCAGCGACCAAGTTGCGTCCTCTGATCAGTAGGGTCTCAGCCTTGATGATGATCGGCATCTGATGGTTGCGGATGAGGACACTGAAGGCCTCCAGGACAGCGGGTGAAAAGTCGCGGTCGGTGACACAACAGAAGGCAATCGTGCCACGCTTGGTCTCGCCGTTGGAGGGCGGGGCAGTGGTGGGGATCTCCTGGTCAAAGTTCGGCAGCTCAAGTGAGCTTCCTGTGACCGGCGCTTCCACCATGACCTCTTGCGCTTTAGTGGTCTCGGCCTTGATCCGGGCCGCGACCCCAGGATCGGCGAAGATCCGGTTAGCCAAGGAAGACTTCTCCATTAACCCTGGAGTGCCGTCCCATGGGGGCAGGTGCGCTTTTAGACTCGCCTGGGGCGATGCTCCGAGGATCGGTGCCCGTTCCATCTCCGGCTGGCTGCTCCAGTGGACCCAGGCGTCCCAGACGTGCTTGGGCAGGGCGTTATCGCCCCTCATCCAGCCTTTCAGGATCGGGATCGTGGTGCCGAACTGCGGAGCAGCGCTCTCCACTCCCCACATGATTACGTGCTGTTTGAGCGCTTCCTCAGTCATCCTAGTTCCACATGAAGATTATGCTCCAGCCCTTCGGCCATTTGAGGAAGACACCTTCGCTTGTCCAGACGTACCTCATGAGCCTGACCCCCCGAAATACTCGCGCAGAGCGGTTCGGGCGTCCTTGGTAGAAAGTCCGGCTGGCTGCTTAACCTCCACGCCGCCGCCGGTACGCCCTGGAAGGCTCCTGGCGCGAGTAACACGGTTATACTGCTGTTTAAGGGCCTCATAATCCGCCTCCAGCTCGTCGTAATCAGCGCACTTCTCCTTGTAGAGCCGGTCGACCTCGATCCCGTAGACGGCCTGGGCGACCACCCGCACGTGCTTGCGCGGCCCCCCGTGCATGACATCCCCCATGGTCTTTTCGAACAAGGTCTTGTAACCTTCCACCCGCTGGTTGTGCTCGTTAATCAGGCCACGTTCCTCGTCGGTATTAGCCTGGGCCGCGTCCTGGAGCTGGGCCCAGGGCCCGATCTGAGCCACCAGTTTGTTGCTCTCGTCCTGGGCCTCGTTGGCGTAGTTGACGTAGTAGTCGTGCGCCCGTTGCAGGTTGTACTCAGTGATCTTGTCCGGGCTGGAAGTGAACTCGGCCACCATCCGGTTGCGTTCGTCGATCTTCTCGTGCAAGTTCGCGGCCAGTTGCCCTACTCTGTGCTGGTTAACCTCGGATGCAATCTTCGGGATAATCTCCTTGTCCCAGTAATCAGGCGAAAGATTCTTGTAACCAAACTTCTTGGTTTCAATAGCCCACTTCTTGATGCCTTCATCGCCTTGCGCTAGTTCGATGCAGAAGTTAAGGAGCCGGTCGCCTGCCTGCTCAATCGGGTTCTCATAGCGGGCCTGGAAGCCCGCATCGTTAAGCAGATCAAATCGTTGGCTGGTCGCTCGTAGCCTGTTGAGTTCCTGTTGAACCTCAGGCGGCATCCCAGTCGCTTTAATAGTCTCCAGTTCCCCGCTAAGCGCCTTACTTTGCGCGAGGAGGCTCTTAATCTCCGCACGGCGGGCCTTGGCAATCGTCTTGAGGGTCTGGATACCGCGCTTAACGTCGGGATGAGCGCTGGGTTTCGCAGTGATCGCGTCCACCTCCGGGTCAGCCTCGTCAGGTTCGCCCTCCGACTCAGCTTCTGTGTCTGGCGCTTCCACAGGTGCCTGAGTCTGTGCCTTAGTAAACTTTCCAGTTTTCCCGTCTCGGCCTGGGAAAGCGCTGGTCTTCTTCTCAGTAGGAATCTCCTCATCGAACTCAATTGGTTTGCGATCCCGCTTCCTAGCCTGATAATCGGGCTCACCCAAGAGGTTTAAAGGCCGCTCCGCTTCCTGTGGGGCTTTCTCAGAGGGTTTGATCTCGACCGGGCGGTGATGACCCGGCTTGGCCCTTTCGAGCGTTTCTGGGGCATCCTGGGAGGTTTTGGCCGTTTTGCCGGTTTTGTCTTTTGGCGGCGGTTCAGCCGGCGGCGGCTCGCCCTCGCGTGGACCGAAGGCATCGTCAAAGGCCTTGTTAAGCTGGGTTAGTCCGCGCTGATCGGTGGCCTCCAGTTTCTGGTCGGTGGTGACGGCGGTTTGTTCGACACGATCTGCCATATGATTCTAATCCCCTCTCATTAGAATTAGGAATTGGCGTCAGCCTGGGCCGCAGCCTGGGCCGCAGCCAGTGAACTGTAGGTGCCCAGCCGGTGCCAGCTTCCCGCCGCATCCATCCTGTCCAGTGGATACAGAGTAATACTGGGTGCAGGTGCTGGAGCCGGTGCGGTTTGATACGGCTGTGTCACCACCATCGGCTGACCGGTTGCCGGGTCGATTGGACCGGTGGGCGGCGGTGGAGCCAGGATATAGGCTGGGTCAGGCCCGGTGGTCTGACCGATGATGTAGCTGACGTTCTTTACAGCGGCGTGAGCGTTCCATTGGCTGGTGGAGAAGTCTAAGTTGTTGTCGGCCATGTCTAGTCGGTCCTTATGTCTACGGGTTTGAGCTCGGGTTGGGTGATCGGATCCTCCAGGAGCAACCCCATGTTGGAGACCGCCCGTTCATATCCCATGGCTTCACTGGCGCTCATGGAGCGTTCCTCGTTGGTCTTGCCGGCAATCGCGGGCCGCAGAGCGATCAGCGCGCTCATCCATTTACGTCCGGCATCAGAGGCAATTACTTCTCGCAGATACGCCCGGTCCTGGGGCGGCAAAGGCTGTGGCTTCATTTAGTTATCCATACCCACCAGAAGAAGGCAAGCAAAACAACAATTCCCAGATACGTCCACATTTGGTCATAGTCATGGAATTCGACACTTAAGTTCAAGTAGTTTCGCTCTTAGTTCCTCGATGAGGAAGACTGTAACGAGTGTAAGTGCCTTCTTGCCATGATGTTCAGTGGGATGAACTCGATCTGGTCTCCTTCCTTGAGCCGGATCGTGAACGGGAACATGATCTCGTGTTGTCCTTCCTGTTGCGCCACGAGATAGGCCTCCTCGATCAGATCGTGCATGTACTGTTGGAACTCCAGTATGTTCATGGGGGTGGTTCTCCATTTAGGCTGCTCCTTGGGGTGCGGCGGTGGCTGGGCTTGGTTTGGCGGGCGGGTTAAGGCCTAAAGCGGTCTGCATGGTGGCTGGGGGGTTGGGAATGGGAGCGCCCCCTGGGCCTCCGGTCCCACTCTGGGGCATCGGCATCGCCGATGCGCCCCCGCTCATCGCCTGGGTCATGTTGGCGACGGCGTTCTGGCCCTGCGGAGTGCGCAAGGCGTTAGCGACATTGCTCATCGTCTGGCCGATCTGCTGTTGCTGGGCGGCACTGGCCTGGGCTGCTTCGGCCTGGGTCTGTTGGGCAATCTGCTGGAGGATCTGCTGCGCCTGTTTGAGGGCCTGCAGTTCGGGGGCGATATCCTTGTGCTTGACCGCCTTGGATTGCAGGAGCATATCCAGATGGGCTTCCCCGTGCTGCACCGCCATGACCACACTGTTCATCATCTGACCCGGAACCGCGCTGGCAGGCTTAATCTGGGCCATCTGGGTCAGCATGGGGAAGACCCGTGCCTGGAGAGCGCGGAAATGGACGAGGTGAGCGTCACGCGGGGAAACGACAATCGGCTCGCCCTCTAACATCGCACTGAACTCAATCAGTTGTTCGCGGCCTTGTTCCAGGGAAGTGGTGTTCTGCTGCTGCGGAATCAAGAGCTCCTTGGCTCGTTCGGGCCCCAACTGGGCGATTGTCACCATTTCCTTTAATTTATATTGATCGATGTCGGGATCGCCCCGTGCCAGCATGGCGTATTGAGTCAGCGCCTGATCGCGAAGGACACCCACGTCTTGACTGAAGTCGCTTGCGGATGACTGGCTGATGAAGAGGATCTCCTCCGGGCTGAGCCCCGCGTCGATCATCTGGACAATCGTGTGGACGGCGTCAAAGTCCGCCGAACCCAGGTTAGGCGCAGCCTCGTAAGAGTCGCTGTTGTGCGGGTCAATCGCCACCAGGAGTTCGAAGTTGCGGCTGGTGACCAGTTTCAAGCCACTAGTGGCGGCGTCGTCGCGAGCCTCTACGTACTCGATAGCGGCCCGGATATTGTCCACTGAACAGATCCGCCGCTGCATGGTCCCTATTGTTTCGGTGAAATGGGTCCACCACCGGTTGAGGATACCCTGCTTGATCTCGTTCTCGCGCTGGGCGTCGACACTGACCTCGGTGGCCGTCTGCTCGGGTCCGCCCTGGATGGTGATCTGCCCAGGGATGAACGCGCCGGCAATGATCTCGGAGAGGGCGGTCAGCTTGTTGTCCAGGGCCAGGAAAGCGTCGGCGTTGGCTTCGAAGGCCTGTTTACTTATGTCGGCGGTCTTGGGGATCCAGATAAAGGGGTACGCCACCCGAGGGGTCATGAAGGGGATGTCTTTCTCGTCGGCCTGGGCGATGATCAGCCCAGACTGGTAGATACTGTCAATGAAACACATCCGGCAGCGGTTAATGGCCTGATCCATGTTGACAAGCAACCGCCCCAGCCCTTTGGATCCGAAGAGCTTGCAGTTGCCGGCCTGGAAAGTGAACAAGCTGATGCAATCCTTCATCTTGGTGGCCACGTCCTGGCCGTAGAAGAGCAGGGCGGGGTTATTCTCGTCATCGGGCGGGGTGGTCTTGCCGATGTCTTTCCAGCCGTCCGCCCCGTCGATGGGAGCGCCCATCCCGATGTTTAAGGAGCGGATATTGATCCACCAATGGTCCACGCCCTGGCCTTCGTATCCCATGACGAAGATGTGCGCCGTCTGGATCATCCGGCTTTGCCGGTGATAGGAGAGGTACATGTTCCCTTCACGCACCAAGTCGGATAACTGCCTGGGATTACTGAGAAACGATTCTTTCGGCGGCATCGCCGCGTTAATCGCTTTGCGGATGTTGTCGACTTCGTAACCAGTGTCTTCCGCCGCTTCGGGGTCGCGTAGGATCTCGGTGAGTTCATGGATGTAATAGTCCACTTTGACGCAGAAGATCGGCAACTGACCGGCCCACTGCGGACTGTTATCGTCAAAGAAGAGTTTCTCCTCCTGGAAAGTGCGCGGTCGCCAGTTGAGCTCGTCCATGAAGACACCCGCCGTGTAGCCGTAGATCACGTTCTCCTGGGCCACCTGGGCCACGAAATCGGCCCAGCCGCTCCATTCCCGGATCACCTTGGTGATCTTGTCCCGGAACACGGTGGTTTTATCGTCACTGTCTCCGTACTCAGGGGGAAGCCTGGAGGCCGTCAGGTACTTCATCGAATGAATGGCGTCGACGAACCTGGGGCAGACCCGGTCAATCAAGCTGGCCATGAACAGGGTCGAAAAGTTGCTGCGCCAGCCCTGGCTTGCCGCGTCCAGATCGACCTGGGAATAGGGTGCCTCGCCGTTGTAGGCGTCGGCGATCACCTTGTTGCGCTCCATGCGCTTCCTGTTATTGATTTCGAAGCGCCGGAAGATGCCCAGGGCCTGGGTGGCGTTCTCGATTGGGCGACGGTCGGGCTCGGCACCATCGTCCGGGATCTCGGCGGGGTTAAGCTGGGACAGCGTGCCGATCTGGTCGCCGCTCCCGATGTTGTACCCGCTGGTCCAGCCGTCAGAGTTCTCGCGCCGGATCCGCTCAATGGGTTTCTGTCCTTTACGCTTACCGTTCTTTTGAAAGCGCCGGAGCCGCTCGTGCTGGGGTGGCATCTTTAAAAACGCTCCCTTCAATCAGACGGCTCACTAGGTTAGTTAGACACTCTGTTATTGATTCGGAACTCACGGGCGCTGTTGTGCTCTGCAACAGGTGCCGCTGCTCGGAATGATAATCGCTACTGAAACAGACCAGGACATTCTTGTCGTCACCCGCTTGCCGGAAGACGTCAAACTCAATATGCAAGCGGTCCAGAGAAGGGTTCATAGTCTCCAGCACATCGGCGGGGGTTGGTATTTGCGCTCGCCTCCCGGTTCCCGCAGCCAGACCGCCACCTCCTGCAGGGTGCCGAAGGCGCGGCATCCCCGCAAAGCGCCGTCCTGGGGCAGGCGTCGGGCCCCTTTAAGGGCCGCAGCGGATTGGATCAAATTGGAGTTGCACGGGTCGCAGGTGGTCTGCCAGAGAACGTTCTGCGGACAGCTCAAACAGACGTTGGCCCGGTCAGAAGCGCTTTTGGGGTCGATCCAGTCTTGGGCATGGCTCCGGACCCCTTCCAGCCAGCGGCCCATGCGGTAAAGCAGCATCTCAAACCCGCTCGCGCCCCCCGCTTCAACTGTCACCGGCAAAGGGTCGCGCTGCGGCGTGCAGAGCCAGGGATACTTCGCACAGACCCAGGCGTGGTAATCGCTAGAGACCGCATCCGGAGTGCTGATGGTGCCAGCGGCCAGGATCATCCCGTTCTGTTGGCGGTACTTTAAGATCAGTTCCCGCACATGGTCGAGCGAGGCCCCTTCGACCCGGTAAAAGCTGCCGTCGGCCAGGGGCTGGTCATAGACAAAACCCCCTGGGGGCACCACGGCAGTGGAGAGCTGTGGCGGGTTGGACACTGGGTCTTCAGGCTCCTCAAGTTCCCGGAGGCGCTAGGAAAGTGGTCACAACAGGAGGTTTCCACGGGTTGGCATAGGTGCCAGCCGCCGCCGAGAGCACTCCGGTTGCGTGAAAGGCGGTCTTGGCTACCGCGATCCGTAACCCGTCCCTATAGATGTCGATCCGGCCTGTGGCCGCGTTGGCGCTCTGGGTGCAGGTGGTCGCCCCTGGGGGCGGCAGACTGGTGGGAGGCGGTGCCGCGTCGTACTCGTGCCCCGGACCTTTATGCGGAGGCGCTGCCATAAGCGGTGCCTCTCAAGGCTGAATGTGCAGCCCGGTGTCCTTCTTCTGCAACTGAGTGCCTAAATTGAACCCGATGTACTTGGCTTTGCCTACCTCGGTACTGTGATCAGTGGAACTGACCTTAGAGCTCGTCACTTGCGAGGCATCGGCGCTCTTCACACTTCCCGGCTGGCGGGACTTAATTGGGGGTATCCATTCTTGACCGTCCATATGAGCCTTTGACAATGCGCGCCTTATGTGCCGAAGTCAACGCCCGTCCCGCCTCTCCCACCCTCTTTTCTCACCCTCGCTAAAATGATCCGCCGCGCTTTGCGCACCTGAGCTCGTAACCGGCCACTCAAAGCCACCCAGTCCTCAAACTCCGCTCTGCGGCTCGATCCATAGTCGTCGGTGTAGACTAACAGCGCCCCGCACTGGATGCACACACTGTAGCTGCCCCTCAACTCCTTCACCCCAGGCCCCACCCCAGCCGCAATCTCATCCAGAGTGTGGTGCACATTAACCAAGTGCCCGCAGCAAGGATTCCTACGAACGGGGTGACTGGGACCCTGGTCCATCATGGCTGTGCCCCACCGGCATTTGCCCAGGCGGTATTATTCCAGGCACCACCGGACCCATCGAGGCAGCCACGTTGGAGGAGGCCGGCGCACTGGGCACCGCCATCCCAGGGTCATGCCCCAACCCACCACGCGCCATAAAGGCTTGCTGAGAGTTAAGCGCCTCAATAAAGAACTTGGTCGCCTCCGGATCCTGCCCAGCCCCGGCCAGGATCGTCGCCGCATGAATCGCCAGCGCGTTTAACGCTTCATACACCGTCTCCCGCCGGTGCGGACCCTTGAGCAAATGGTCCCGCACCAAGATCCCAATCTCAAACGCCAATTCAGTGGTCCGCTGGGTCCGTAAACTGTATTCCCTCGCTGTCTCACTCTCTGTCACCCACTTGATACTCATTTGGCTTTCTCCTTCTTCGTAAGCGCGTCCGCCCCACTCTCCAATACCTTCCTGTCCTCCATACTTAACACCACCTTCCTGTCCCGGATCAGCTTCATCAGCCCAGCTATAATCATCTTCAGTTCGCTCTTGTTCATACCGTTATCTCCTGCCTATGCCGCTTCTCATACTTGAGCCGCACCAGCTCCTTAGCCCGTTCCCGGCTTAACTTCCGCCCTTTCCCCTTGCCCTTTACCTTACCTCCCCGTTCCCCAAGAACTCGCCCGGCTTCCTCAAGAGAAACCTCTACCTCGTTCCCGCAATACTCGCATTTCACCGCTTCACCTCCCCCAGCCCCCACGTCCAGACACAGCCCTCACACCAAACCACTAACCCTTTCCTCTTACCTCTCCCATCCATCCTCACCCCTCCCATCCCCTCAATATGCATTACCCCAACGATTTCTTTCCCGCAGCCACTGCACCAGCGGTCCTCTAACCGCTCCGAATCAAAGATAATATTCATAAATTTTTAAAAAGATCCCGAGTGAGCGTGCGCGGCCTCCCGGAGTCCCGCTTCCTGGTGGCGGGGATAGCCTACCCCCCTTTCCGGGGTGGGCTCGCAGTGCAAGCTCGCGAAGCTTGCATTGTGCGCTCCAATCTGGAGCGCCCAATGTGAATAAGTCGGCCTCATTGTGAATAACTCGCTCTTGGGGCCGGCGGCCTGGGGCGGAAGGCCATCCAGGCGCTTGTGCATCTCTTGGACCTCGGCCTCCATGGCCAGCCACTCCTCGTAGGTGCGCGAGCGCACCACGGCGCGAGACCCATCCTGGCGGGGATGACTCGCTCGATGTCGCACCGCCGGCAGCAACGTTTGGGCGAGAGCTTTTTGCCCCAACGAACCGGGCTGGTGTCCGGATTCGCACCCATCCCCTCTATGGGTGTGCCGCAGAAACAGCACACTAGCAAATGAGCCTTGCCGGTACCGAAGTTAGCTTTACTAGTCAATACCTGAATACTCTACGGCCAGCTAACTGTTAGCGTCAAGCGTTAGGCGCTCGGAAACCGCATTGCAAGCCACTTTAGGGGCAACTGCTAATGCCTGCGGATCGGCTCTGGTGGCTGATCGGCAAGCCATCGCTCAAATGTAACAACGATTGTTACTGTATGGAACGCAAACCGGCCAAAAGGCAGAATGCGGGCCGCGCACCCTTTACGCACCCTTCAGGTGGCATTGGCACCCCTTTAGGCGGCATTCCAGGGGTGGGAAGCGCTCTAGCGGGCACTGGGAGGGGCGCTTTGGTGAGGGTTGATTGGCGCTTTCTGGAGGTTCAAGGCTTTAGCGTCATTGGGAAGCGAGGAAGCGCGTGAGCTCTTCAGTAACGGTTGCCTTGAGCCAGTGAGCGCGTTCAATGAAGGCTGGGTTACTGGTGAGGGTATGGAGTTTGGTTTGGCAACGCACTTGAGCTGCGAGCCAATCTTTAGGATCCGGGCCGAAGCCTGGATAGGAAGCGCCTTTGCGCATCGCCTTCTTTAAGCCCAGCGCTTTGATCAGGCGCATCGCGGACAGGTCGCGCAAGTCGCTAGTGAACTCTTCTGAGCGCTCCGGTTCAGGACCGTAGCGTTGGGTCATCCTGGCATTGACTCTTTCTCTGACCTCGGGCGGCAGACTCAGCCAGGGCGGCATTTCCTCAGGCGCTTTCATGAGTGGAGCGAGCGTCAAAGGTTTGGATCTTGCTCTGGGTGAGACGACAGATTGTAAGGGACCAGAGCGGCTTGGGTGATTGCGTTGCTGACGAGGATAGCGCTGGCCAGGATGGCAAGGCTGGGTTGTTGGATGGGGTAACCGCTCTTAGAGAGGGCCTCTTCAGCTTGGGCGATTGCCTCTAGTGCTTTCATGGTTTGGGATGGGAGCTTGCTTCGATTAAGGTGACCAGTTGGCTTAAAGCTTCGCACAAGCTGGATGATGGCTTCGCGGTTGGTCTCTTCAGTTGAGGGGTTCGGAATTGATCAGGGCTTCGGCGTCAGAGAGGCGCGCTTTGATTTGGTAGAGGGTGGTCATGGGGGTCTTCTTCGAGCAGTTCGAGGGTTAAGGCGTAGAGGCAACTACACAGCGTTGCCAGGGTTTGGTGCTGGTAATCCTGAGTCAGGGGCTGGTTGGCCAGGATGGCCTCGGCTTCGGCCAGCCGTGCTTTGATCCCTTGGAGGGTTTGTTTAAGACTCATCCTTTCAGTTCCTTCAGGCGCGCTTCCAAGGCTTTAATGAGCTCCTGGCGGAACTGGGGGCTTAAAGCGCGAACGATCTCGACAATACTGTAGAGCAGTTCTTTGGCTTGCTCTTCGTCTTGGTCTGGAATGCGGGCCAGGGCGTTGAACAAGACAAAGAGCTGAGTGCGGAGTTGGGTTTCAGATGGCATTGGAAGTTGAGGTTGAAGGTTGCACTTGAGGAGGCGCTTTGGCGCTTAAGGCTTTGTAGATCGCGGCGGCGTCAGCGGCGATTGTTTGCGGATCGATCTGCCACAGAGTGGAGACCGCTTTGGTGCTTTCGCCCTGGGCGGCGTAGACGGTTGCTCGCGCCACAATCAGCGCATTGGCAATCAGGCACAGGTCATGGAGGGCTGCGTTGGTGGTCATAAGAGCTCGCTAGTTGGGGTTGGGTGAGTCATCGCGCAAGTCACTGAAGGCGCGGCCCTGTAAGAGGCACTGCGTGAAACCCAGTTTCCAGCCCGCTTCAAAGATCCGCCCTTCGTACTCCCCCATGGGACCGAGGTCTTCGGCCACCCGCTCAATCCCGCCCACCCGCACAAAGCGTTCCCAGCATTCCAGGGCGAAGTCACTTGCGATCTTGAGTGCGTGTTCGTCACTGATGTTCATTGGTTCATTTACGAGTTGCGCTCGGGGAACCTACCACAAGAGCCAGTACAGGTAAGAGATCACGAGTCCACATTAATCACCACTGCGCTCGCTCATAGCCAGCCTCCAATCGTTTTACCGGTGCCGTAATGGCCTCCGGGCAGCTTGGCCGAGAGATCTGCGAGGTAGGCGTCGATCATCTTGAAGAGGCCGTCCTTGGTTTGCTCGATGTCGGCTGGCTTCACGTTGCGCACCCTGATGGCGCGTGGGAAGAACCTGGGCCGCTTGTACAGGACGCCAAAGACTAACAAGGTCTGAGTGTCGCCGGTCGCTTTCCAGTAACCTTCCCACAAGAGCCACGTGGGCGCACGCTCAGTCTTGGCGTAGGCAAAGAAGCGCTCGGCGAACGCTCTCGCCAGTGTGGCGAAGCCTTCCTCGACCAGAGTGCCGGCCACTTGGTCCTGCATGATGAACTCAGGCTCCAGGCCGCTGGGCAGATAGTCCGGGATCTCGATCTTCATTTGTCCCATTTGCCTCCGGTGATCCAGACCATGAAACGCACGACACAATAGATGATCCCGGCCTGGAGCAGTTTGATCGGGTAGATCCAGAACAGGATGATGAAAGGGACTGCGACCAAGCCCCAGAAGAAAGCCCAGAAAGGGTGGAGCATCTGGTAGGTATGCGGATCCATCAGGTGACCGTTGCGATCAAAGAAGTCGAACATCAGCTTTTGGCCTCTTCCTCGGTGTAGCCTCTTGTCATATACGGCTCGATCCAGATCAGGTTCGACCGCTCGCTCCAGGCCGCTGGATCCTTGCCCAGACCCGCTTTGCGCCTCCAGTGGCCCCAGCGCATGTGAGCCGGCAAATGAGCGCCGGTTAACGGGCCCGGCACATAGTTGGGGCTCTGCTCGCGTCTGATCTGTTGCTGGCCGACAAACAGGGCGTCGGAGAGCTCGGGCTTAAGGTGTTTACCCTCCATCTTCAGCCGCCGGACTACACGTGACACATAGGTAAACTTGATACTGGAAAGGAAGGTCAGGGTGTTGACGCACAAGAGCTTCAAGCGCTCCAGAAAGGCTTCGTCGCTGGTGTCGCACTCTAGCGCCGTGTTCATGTTGCCCTCGTAGGAAACGAGCCTGCCAAGAGTCTGATCTTCCCAGGGGGCCGTGTAAGCGTACAGGGTCGGGCCGAAACCGTACTCGCTGTAGTCAATCGAAGTGACGGCCACTAAGAAGTCCTCGCCCATACAAACCTTCAAGACGTGCAAAGACTTGCGGTCGGGGTCAGCCGCGTAAGGGCCCTTGTCGATACTGGCCTCAATCTCGCGAGCGAAGGCCTCCGGCATCATCACGCCGCTAGCCGGGATCTTGGCGATATCCAGATACTGGGCGCTCTGGGGTTCGCCTCGGCGCTCAATGGTTAAGAGTCCGTGCGGCAGGATGATTCGCACCCCAGGGAAGCGCCAGTGAATGTCTTCGGTGCGCAGATCGGCTAGCATTTTGGTCTGCAAGAGCTTGCGGCCTAGCTCGCGTTCCATAAACAAGACCGGCCTGCCGTGGTGCAGGGCCGTGAACATCGCCCCGGCCTGGGCGTTGTGGACGTCGTCAGAGTAACCGAACATGCCCAAGGCCATGCAATGGAGCTGTTCGCTGAAGTTCTGGTTCAAGATGTCTTGGCTGGGGTAATCGTTCTGGCGGTGGTGAGGCAAGAGGAACCGCCGACCGTGAATGGCCCGGTAAAGCAGCGGACTCTTGCGAGCGTACTTGTCGAGAGCTTCGATCAGGCGCTTGGCCGGCAAGATCGTCTGTTCGCCTGGGCTGACCGCTTTGCCGCTTGAGACAAACTCAGCCATTGGGTGCTGGCTCGGATTCTCCTCCGCAGTCAGGTTGCCGGTTATATCGATGGGCACCGTCTTGCCAACTCCACCCATGATCTCGGTTCGGGTCGCTTCGTAATCGGCTTGGCTCTGCCTCGCCTTGGCGTAGAGCTCATCCATCTCGGCACTGATCCCTGGAACATACTTCTCCAGGCGCTCGTCTAAGCGCTTAGCCATCGCCCTCATCTTCTCGTCGGTCTCACCCTTGGACATGACAAGCTCGTGGATCGCCGCGCCCACCTCACTCTGTGGGCTGAAACTCTTGCCGGTTGCGGCCTCCAGCTTGTGGCGCGCATTCTCTTCCACGAGCCACTGATTGGCCGCGATCTTGGTCACCGGATCGTCCAGGAGCTCTTTAATGATCTCCCAGGGCGGTCGGTTGGGATCGAACTCCTTACCCGCCGCTGCGCACAGCGCGGGGGCAATCTCCGCGCACGCCGCTTGACTCTCGGTGGTGAAAGGCTCGGCTTTGCCTGCTCCTGGCTTGGGTTCGTTCATAAAGTTATTCACAAAAGGGTCGACTTATTCACATTGGGCGCTCCAGTTTGGAGCGCGGGATACCAGTACTTATGGTACACTTTCCACCTCGTTGCCAAGCTGGAACGAGCGCGGGGTAATGATCCAGGTCAGCGCGGCAAACGCGGTCACGGTCACAAAGGCGAGAAGCGCCATCTGGCGCAGGACGCGTTTTAATTGGGGATCGGCTATGGTGATACTGCCTCTAGCTGAAACGGGCCCTAGCGAGCTCCTAGGGGCCTCAGTGCGCCTGTAAATGGCTCTGCTCACCCGCAATAGTACGCACCCGGCCAGGGCCCAGGTCATGGTCATGTGCCACCAGTTGGTGGCCCAGGGCTGGGGATGGTTGCCTAAAACGATAAGGCCCAGGATGAGCAGCGTGATGCAGGCGCTGATTGCCCCCAGGTAAAGCCCGATGATGGCGGCGTAGGTTCTCATCTCATTAACAGTTCGGCCATCCAGGAGCTTGAGGTGGTGATCTCACTCATGTCGTCCGGGACCAGCTTGACGATCTTGCCCTCCCAATCGCGTTGGATCTCCCAGGTTCCATAGATGGCGCGGGTCTTATCAGCAGCCAGAGCCGTGACCACCTCGCGCCGGTTAGGCCGGTTGCGTGCCCGGAGCGCTTCCGGGATCTCGCCGGTCTCCGGGTCGTACTCGCCAGGGTCCAGCCACGCGCTCCAGGCTTCGCAGACAAAGCTGTACGCCACCGTATGCTCCCGGCGCATCCTGAGTGCCAGCCTCTTGACCTGCCGCTCCTTGTCGCGCTCATCCTGCCAGGGCGTGCCCACGATATGGCAGGTCCCGTCCGCGTTGATGAGAAGCCAGCTCGGCAAGAGCTCTGGAAAGCCCATCTCAACTAAGACTATCCGGGCATGCTTGCCGGCCAGCTCCAAGAGTGATTCTAGGTTTGTGTTCATTAGTGTCCAGAGCATAGGAGCAACGCGATGAGCAACACTAGGGACAAGATCACTGAGAGCCACAGAGGCAGCTTCTCCAGCTTCTTGCCCACCCAGGCACCGATGTCTAAACAGATGATGATCCCGATGGCGGCTAGGAATCCGATATGCATTAGAGCACCTCTTTCCGGCTGAAGACTTCGAAGGCGAGCTGGTTGTCGACCCTGGCCTGCAGGACCGTGGCCACCTCGATGGCATGGCGCATGGCCATCTTATAGCCATCGAAGAAGTCCTGGTTGATCAGGCCTTGGCCGTAGCGCTCGCTGGTGGCGAGCAGGGTCTTAAGTGGTTGAACGATATCGATAGTCTGCATAGTGAATGTTGGTTAAGGTTCAGAGAGTGAAATACAGCTTACCGCTGCCCTTTACGCCGCTTCGGCGGGTAGAGAAGACTACTCGCGCTTCGCGCTCGGTGTAGATCTGGCCGCAGCCAGCGCACTGGACAAAGCCGGCGCAGAGTCGCGAAACATTGTCATTGCCGCTGTGGTTCTTCCCGCAGCGAAGGTGCCTGAGGGAGTGAGAGTTGATTCTTGTCTGCATAGTTGGGTTGGGTTGCGGGCCCGCCGGAGCGGGCCCTGGTTAAATCAGTCGTTGAGCGAAAGGGTGTCGGTCCACGCGTTGATCGGAGCCAGCACAGGCTCCAGGGACAGACCGTAGTCGGCTATCACGTCCCAACCGTCGTTGCCGTACACGAGGCACACAAAGCTGCGCTCCGGGCTCGCGCCGTGCTTGCGAGTGAGCAGCCACTCTTCATCGCAGGCAAAGAGGTTGCTGGTGACGGTCTTGAAGTCCTGGGACCAAGGATTGAACTCAGCGCCGTCATAGGTAACGGCCAACTCGTAGCCAGCGGCCAGCAGGTCGCGGACGAGTTTGCGCACGATGCGCTTTTCAAGGTTGATTCGTTTCTGAAGTTGAGTGGTGGTCTGCATAAGTGAATTCTATACTGGTTGCCAGAGGCTGTCAAGTGCGGATTTCTAGCGGTCGGCCCGAACTTTGAAGTCGATTGCCTGGGCCGTCCCTGCACCAGTGCCCAGGACCATGTCGGCGGTCAACTCCCGCAGGCTGGTGCCGTCCTGGTGCATGGTGTAGCCGGTCTTGTCCTCCAGCGCGATGTAGGACTGGAGCAGCTTAGGGTTGTGTTTGGCACCGTTGCGGCAGTCGTTGAGCGAACCCATGATGCAGAACACGCACGATAGGCGCTCGTTGCCTAGGTCGTAGGCGAAGTGGCGTTTGACACCGCTGCGGTCAATCAGTGCCCAGACTTCATCGACCAGCATCTTGTGGATCGGGAGCCATTCCCACACGTCCCGCTTCGAATTGGTCTCGCGAGTGTTGACCGAGAACTCAGGACGCAGCTTGCGGGCCGTGGACTCCTGGCCGCGCAGACCGAGGCAGTTGACGATCCGGGTGTAGCCGTGGGCGTCAGCGTAGTGCCTCATCACCTTGGCAATCGGGTCACGCTTGAGGTCGCTCGTGCATTGCCGGTTGCTGGCGGACGGCCAGGAGGGCGCATCAGGCCGGGTCTCGAACCGCCGGTTAACCATATCAAACAGAGTCTTGTTGGCCTTGGCCACGAAGAAGGGCAAGTCGTGCTTAGCCGCGTGCTCCTGGGCTTTCTCCAGCGCGCCTTCCCATTCCATCTCACCAAGCGAGGCGTGAACCACAATGAGCTGGCTCTTGGGCACGCGGCCCACCAGGGTCTCCAGGAGCGCCATACTGTCTTTGCCGCCGGAATGGTTGGCGACGAAGAGCGCGCCGTAGGCGATGAGTTGTTCGATTTGGTCTTCGGTGGAGATCGTCTGCATGTGTGGAATATGGACTGGCTCCCAGCACCTGTCAAGTGCTGAGAGCTACTTTTATTCAGTTTTTTTCAAAGGGTCAGGTGAGCTTCACCCAACCCAGGGGAGCGCATACCCAGTAGTCGCTGCCCAGGCGGGCCACGTCGCCCACCGACATCGAGCTGTGCGATCTGGCTACCAGTACCTGTCAAGTGCGGACTTTGGGCTTCTGACCTTTCTGCTTGGCAGGAGGCACAGGCACCCAGGTGATCGGCGGCTCCTCAAGCTCGGCTTGTGCCCCCAGTTCTTCGTAACGCCGCTCCCGGTAACGCTGCAGATTGGTTAAACGTTTCTTGCTGGGTGAGCGTTGATACTTGCGCCGGGTGGCCGGGTGATGGGTCTCAATCCAGATCCGCAGTCCGCTGGCCGGACGTTCGCCGCAGGCGTCGATCACGTCGCGGTCCAGCCAGATCGTAATGTTGGTCCTGCCGCTCCAGTGCCGGCCCTGGCCTGGGAGATGGTTGCTGATCTGTGGGAGCTCAAGCTCGTCAAGAGGTTCGTCCTGTGGCATAGAAAGTGTGTTTGAGTTGTTTGGGGGAAATGAGAGCGCCCTGGCTCAGACATCGCACTCACGAGCTGAGCCAGGGTCGCCTTGCAGACAAATTGGGTTTAGGCCGGCAGCGCGAGGTCGCTAGCAGCCCCGCCAAGGGCCTCAGCGGCTCTCCAGAGCGCTTTGTTGATCCGGACGGTCTCATCTATCGCCCTGATGCCTCTGGTCGTTCTGCGGCCATCCTCACGCGTTAGACCACCCTTAATCACGTTCTCCTGGATCCGCTGGTAAACGCTCCATAAGTCCTGGCCCTGGTCCTCAAAGCGCCGGATTACCAGTAGCTTATTGGGGTCAATCGGTGGCTTCTCGCCGAAGCGGATAAAGGCAGCGGCGATGGCAAAGGCGTGCCGCTCGTCCTCACTAGTCTGACGGCTCTTCCACTCGCCAAAGACCTCGACCACCTGGGGCGCGGTCTCGATGATCTCCTGGGCCCGCTCCTGGACCAGCTCGTAGGGCCGCGTGTGGCTGATCGCGAAGTCGGCAAACGAGCTGCCGACCATGATGCCGTTACTGCAGATGAAACGCCACGCCCCCAGCATCATCTCTAGCTTGGAGCTGGCGTTATGGCTGTTGCGGATGATCGCCTCCAGGCGTTCTTCGCCGAATTGGAGCTTCGGATGCGTAAGGCGCACCAGATGCTTGGCATAGGGGCTGGTGTTGCGTTTGCGGCCCACCTGGAAGGCCTGGGTAATCTCCCAGCGATCTTCAAGCAACGGCTCGATCAGCCTGGAGGTCGGATAGAATTCATATCGCTCCGAGCAGTTCGGAGCCGGGCCGGTCGCGTGTAGCGCCGGGATGTCAATTAGGCTTGGTGCATTCATTTGGAATAGGCCTCCGAACGAAGTTTGGCGTCTCTAAGCAGTTGGGCAGCGGCATCGACGGCTGAGGCCGGGCTGCAGTAAACGTAGGAGCTGGCCAAAGTGCTGGTGCCGGTGACATACAGCCGGTAGCGCCCAGTTGCTGGGCACAGGCCGATGTCGTAGCACCGGTGAGTGAGAACGATGATTGGTTTAGCTTGGTCTGTCATATTGGGTATTGGTACTGTGGTTCAGTTATTTCGTCAAGTTAGATTTGTCGGCCTTGGACCCACCCTTCATCGAGGGCGTCCTGGTAAGCGGCTCGGATATTGGCATCCTCCAGGAGCCGGAAGCCGTAGCGGTTCTTCCAGCTCTGGTAGCGCTCCTCATCGACCACTGGGCCGCTGGCCAGAGGGTATCTCAAGCTGCGCAAGACCGGGCACTTGGGGTCATGGGCATCCAGGGGTTGCAGGCAGATCTGGCAGTGTGGCATGGTCTCTTTCGCTTTCGCCGGTCGGCACCGGACATTCAGGGGTATGATTAGGCCAGGGCGTCTCACAAACCGGACACAAAGGTTTAGTCATATTGAAAGTTGAAGTAGAATCGGGGTGAGTGGGTGAATTCGACAGAACCCTTCTTGCCGGTGGCCTTCTCGCGGACGGCCACGTAGGGGGCCAGGAAGCCGATCACTTCGAAGTCCTCCCGGAGTTGTTCGGTGTCCCAGACGAGGCCGTACCATTTCTCCAGCTCGGCTCGGCGGGCGTCTTTGTTCTCGGTCAGATCGGTGTTGAGTTCACCGATGCGTTCACGTCTTGCGTTTTCAGTTTCGTCGTACATAAGTGTAAGGGTCAATAAGTTGGTTATAGCTTGTCGGCCCCCGCCTGTTTGCGGGGGCCAACGCTCTCTTCCAGGAACTCGCGGACCTCCTTGACCACGCCAGGGTTAGAGTATTCAAGCTGGCTTTCCAGCTCGTCATTGTACCGCCGGAGGGCTTTAAGCTGCCGGCGCAACTCAGTAAGCTCCTCCAGCCGTCTGCCGGCTAAGTCCATGTAACGGTCGCGCTCCTGCCGGAGTTCGTCCTCAAGAGGTGTTTCGTGAGGATTGTTCTTCCAAAGGGTTGAATCGGTATCGTCAAACATGAGTTTCGGATCCAGAGTTAAAGAGACATTGAGAACCCGGTCGGATCTCCAGCAAGGCATAGATCTCGTTCCGGAGCGCATCCGAGACTTGGTAAACCAGCTTACGCGGCTCGCCAGTTACGGCGCTGATGTATTCGATGGTGACAGTGTTCATATAATCTGTGTAGGGTTGGTAAGTAGTCGGTTTAAGGATCACAGCGGGCGGTTACAGGGGCCAGCGTGGTGCTGGCCCCCCGCCTAAGTTGGTTAGGCCTCCTGGTCGACAAAGGCCGCGTTGGACGGCCTCTTGAAGAAGGCGAAGGTTGGGTCATCGGCCTTGGGCTCCAGGGTGGCCCGGAAGGTAACTCGCGCCCCACGGTCAGCCGAGCCGATTGAGCTTGGCTGGGTGCCGAAACAGCGAAACCCTCGGTCGTCCTCGACCAGGATCTTATAGATGGTCTCGGTGCCACGGCCATAGAAGCTGTCGACCTCGTACTGTTTGACGGTCAGGATCTTGCCGGTGACCACCACGCGGCCTTGAGGAGCCGGTGCGCTCTTGCGGTTGGCGGCTTCGCGAGCGCGCTCTTCGACGGTGTCCAGGCCTTTGTTGAGCAGGCGCTTGATGGTCTCGGCCTGCTTCTCGCTGATCTCGCAGTAACGGTTGACCTTAAAGAGGACATCGACCAGGAAGGTCTGAAAATAAGCCCGGTTGGCTTCAAGCACTACCCGATGCAGCTCCTGGCGAAGCCCAGGGTACTTGGCGTCGACCTTGGCCAGTTTGCGGGCGCGCTCGATGCGTTCACCCAGCTTCTTGCGGATCAGGTGGCCCTTGTCAGGGAGCTCCAGCTCCTCGGCGCAAGTGGTGCCGGTGGTCACGTAGTGGCCGCTGCGCCGGTCGCGGAACAGTACGAACCAGTGAAGATGCTTGCCGCAGTGGAGGCACTTGCCGCCGTGGCCGTAGCGGTTGAGGCCGCTGTAAGGCTCCTGGCCGATGGCGTCGTTAATGGCGGTGCGCTGCTCCTCGCTGTAATCCTCAAAGAGAGCATCGAGTAATTCGGCGAAGTCCTCGCCGCACTCATAGTTATAGCCGCTGACAACGTAATCGTAATTGGCCGGATCAAAGTTCGCGGCCTCCGCTTTACCGTGTTCAAGATAAGTCTGCATACCCACTACTACGGCCTACCAGTACAGTAGTCAAGTGCGGAATTACAGATTCCTTCAGTATTTTTCAATCCCGTCCATAAGTTTCCTTGATGCGCCGGATCCGCTCACCGTGCCAGCGGCTATGTTCACCATTAGTCATCGGTAACAAGTGGGCTGGGTTGCAGCATCTCTTGTTGTGGCACCAATGATGCAGGGCATGGTTGTGCTCTATTGCGCCCATGAGCAGTCGGTAGATCAGCCGGTGAGCGTGGATCTCAGCTATTCCGAAGTGCTTGAGACCCAATCCGATATAGCCATAACCTGTCTTGGTTCGTTTACCGAGCCACTTCCAGCACCCGCTCTGGTAATCCTCGGCCAATTGCGCTCGCAACTCGTCAGGGAGCCTGGAGATATCCACTTCTTGCATAATGCAGCCTTCTTACGTAATTAGGTGTGTAAACGCTTGCCGCAAAGTACTGCATACCAGCATCTTATGCAAGTTGGAATTAAGAGGATGACTAGAATTTCTAGAATGCGCGATATGCCCCGCAAACGCTCCAGGATGCCCGTAGACGCGTTTTTCCAAAAGTAATATCAATACAGCGGAGGCAAAACAAAACGCGCCAGAAACGATCCTGGCGCGTTTTGCGCTGCTCAGCTAAGGTATGACGTGTCAGCCTAGGCTGCTGGAGCCGGTGGAGGCGCGGGTTGCGGTTTATCGCTCTTCGGCGGGAAGTACCCCCACCCGTAGTCCGGATGATATCCCCAACCCCCTTCGGGTGGCGGAGGCTTGGCACCATCTGGCGGTGGCGGCGGCACGATGACTATTGGATGGGCCGGATGATTACCCGAAGGCGGGATGACGATGGGGTGCTCGGGCTTGAGGCCGGAGTCTGGTGGCAGAGGGATGAAGATGGGCGGGCTCGGCCATGGTCCGGGTGGTCCCGAAACCTCCGGTGGGTAGAAGATTGGTGGCGCAACCGTGGGCGGCTGAGTTCCGCCACTGGGCGGTCTGGGTGGCCAGACCTCAGGCGGGTAATAGATGGGCGGGGCCACCGATACCGGCGGCTTAGGCGGCTGTGGTGGCCACACCTCTGGAGGATAATAGATGGGCGGTGCCACGACACCGGGAGGCTGGCTGGGGGGTTGCTGCGGGGGAATGATCGGGCCCCCGCCGATTTCGGGCAAGTGGATCTTGCCGACTATGACTGCGTCTAGAATAGGCATAGGACTTTAAGCTATCGGATGCTGGCCAGCAGTTGGCAAGCTCCCAATGAAAGTTTTGAACCCTCCGGCGATCGCCTCGGCCAGCAGGGTCAGGTAATCAGGACGCATCAGCTCTTTCTCGGTCTGGGGGTGGGAGATGAAACCCACTTCAACCAGACAGCAGGGCATTAGTGTGCCATTGAGAATATAGAGGTCTGTCCTATGCTTAAGCGACCGATCTCGGTCGCCGGTTGCCTTGACAAGAGCCGCCTGGATCGGGGTGGCAAGAGCTTTGCCTTTCTCGCTCTTGTACAACGTTTCGATGCCGACAGCGGTGGGGCCGTCACTGTTGCAATGGACACTGATACAGTAGGTAGCGCCCCAGTCGTTGGCGCTCTCACAGCGCTCGCCCAGGGCGACGTAGACCTCAGTCTTACGAGTTAAGTGTGTGTGGTAACCGTAGCCGTGGAGCAGCTCGGCCAGCTCCTGGCAAATGGTTAACACCGTGGGGGCTTCGGCTAACCCGTTCGGACCGACCGCGCCGGGATCTTTTCCACCATGTCCTGGGTCTAGGGCAACTTTCATGGGGTGCGTTTTTGGGTTGGGGTTGGGCTGGCCTTAGGGTTTAGGACAACGAAGGAGCCAAAGCTCTGCGGAGCGGGATCCGGAACGAAGTCCTTTGGGTCGCGGAACCAAATGGTACCCACGTTAACAAAGTGGGTGAGATCCGAAGGTTCTGCGGTGGCCCCGGAACGCCTTTTGTGAAAGCGAAAGGGGGCGCGCTGAATGTGCTCTCACCTCCAAAAACGTTGATCGCGGCAGCGTCGACTTGGTACTGGCCGTTGGGCAGGGTGGCCAGATCGTACTCCAGGATGATCGTGCCGTTGGAGAGCTGGGTGGCCCCAATCGTGATGTCACTGGCTCCCAGACCGTGAATCACGAAAGAGACCGGATTTAGATTGGGATCGCTCTGGATGGTGTAGGGATCGCTCACCAGGAAGGGAGCGCCATAGGCTTGGGAGGCAAGTACGATAACGAGCAGGGTTAGGAGCGTTTTCATTGGTTGAGTTGTTTCTTGCGTTGCTGAACAAAGGCGTGAATCTCCTGGATCATCTCGGTCTGATTGCGCATGATCTGGTTCTGATTGTTGAGAACCGCCAACTGTCGCGCCTCGAACCCCTCCAAGTCTTCCTTGAACTGCACAAGGATCTTCTTGTTCTGAGAACTGTCGGCGTTGCCCTGGTGAAACTCGCCTGTCGCCTCCCTCATCCAACTGTGGATTTCATCCACCTGCCGGATCAGCTCCGCTTTAAGCCGTTCCTGGCCTTCCCAGTTCACCCGGCGGCTGACTTCGATCTCTTGGCGGTTTTGATTACTGGAGTTCCAGGTCGCCACCCAGTTGCCCAGCCCGGCCAGCCCAACCAGTAACAGAGTCCCGAACTGGACCCAGGCGTGAGAGCTCTGGGCCAGAGTGGTCAGTAGGGCCGCATGACTGTTTGGCTTGTGGCCCGATGAAGATGGTTCGCCTGGAGTCGGCATGCCAGCCCCGGCTACTGCTCCCCAAGCGTGCAGGGCTCGAAGCGCCGACCCCAAAACCTATAAGAGGTTCTTAAGGAAAGAACAAGAACACTCTGGTCTCACACGCGCCCGCGCCTGCGCGTCACGTGCGCGCACAAGGGTGATAGAACCAACGCTTTACTAATTCTTCTTCTTTCTTTGGCGACAGCCAACCCTCTGGGGTGGCATGGGGGGATTGTAAGGGGGGAAAGGAGGGTAAGGTCAAGAATATTATTTCCTGTTATTTCTCATTGCTAAGCATTGTTACCAATCTGGATGCGTTGCTTTCCAGTGCGCTTCCAACTTTGTCCTCCAACCCTTTGGCGGTGGCCAGGGTATACCCCAAGTAGCCAGGGTTTGAGCAGTCCAGCCACCGCGACGACCTGTTCGAGCAGATTCGATCTCCTGTGGACTGGGCCAATGAATGGGAACGGGTTCAGGTACGAACTCCGGAAAGAGTTCAGCCTGCCCAGGAGCAGACTTTCGTTTCATAACGAAGAAGCTGGGGCCAGGGGATGTCAGACGAGGTATGACTCTTGGGAGTGATCCCCTGGCCCGGAGAGTGTTTAATCGGTGGAGCCGACTCGTTCAGCCACCACCACAAGCTTGCTACGTTTCTGGCCGGTCTGCCGATCATCCCAGACCTCAGTGCGCAGGAACCCCTCCACGTAGACCTTCGCTCCCTTGCGC
>Ga0306925_10000901_pt1 | contig 22987 bp, 33 predicted proteins | sample flu12Cox44000176_FD_203755 | JGI IMG/M metagenome (GOLD analysis project Ga0306925, IMG submission 203755) | Lab enrichment of tropical soil microbial communities from Luquillo Experimental Forest, Puerto Rico - flux8day.12C.oxic.44.000.176 (v2)... | ecosystem: Environmental > Terrestrial >... | reverse complement strand
GCATCAAGCGTGCGGCGACCTCACAGGATCAGTTGCGTTGGTAAATCCTCTATCGGAAGCCGTTGAGATGATTGTCAAATTGGGCGCCGGGCGGTTCGCTTGTGAAGCCAATCCGTGCGTTTACGCCACCCGAGAGTGTGGAGGTACGACGACGGTTCGCTAATGTCCGACCTGAGGTCACTGAACTGACAGCCAATCTGGCGGGAAATATCCGGCTTGATTCCAAGCAGACGGGTGATTCGGTTTTTCAACCTCAAAGGCAGAAATTGGTCGATCACGGCGGCCGCTTCTGCGGAGAAAGCTCGTTTCGTTCCTTCCGTCAGGTCATGCCCCATAACTTCCAACACACAGTCTGCGTCGCGCCGAGTCGAGGGCCAGACAGGGTTGGCTGCGCGTTCTGGAGGCTGTGAGACAAACTGGATTGATATGGAATATCGTTCCTTGGGAGGAAGATGAAACGTTCGTAGGGTAATTTCAATAAGCTTCTGGGCGATAAGATGCTTTTGCTCGATCGATAGCTCAGGAACGTGTAATCGTAAGTACGGCATAGAGCCCCCGATGCTGTCATCGAGGCACCTTGAATGCCAAAGAAACATGCGGCGTGCGAAGTGGCGACCTTAAGCGCGGGGAAAAAGGGGCAAATCGGAGTTGTTATAAGTTCGGCTCTATAACCACTGAGCAACCAAGGTGGGTAGAAGGCTGAAATTCCTCAACCGGGGCAAAAATGGTCATTACACGGAAAAATCGGGGCTGAGTGTGAGCTTTACGAATTGCTATGACAATGCGGTAAGAGCGGATGCTTACTCGCGGCTCGAGTTTGCCAACACTTACTACCTGGCGTTTCGGGATCTGCCGGCACTCTTTCGCCGCCACGTAACAGGAACGAGCGCCCTCGACTTTGGCTGTGGAACCGGGCGGTCAACGCGCTTTACTCGGCAATTTGGTTTCGAGACCATCGGAATCGACATTGCACCTGAGATGATCGCAAAGGCGCGAGAACTTGATCCGCACGGAGACTATCACCTGACCAAGGGTGGCGATTTCAGCGGGCTGTCTTCTCATGCCTTCGATCTGGTTCTCTGCATGTTCCCCTTTGACAACATCGCCGGATTCGCGGTGAAACTCGGGCTGTTTTGTCAATTGGCGAGTTTGCTGAGAAACTCGGGCAAGCTCGTCAACGTAGTGTCGTCACCTGAAATTTATCTGCACGAGTGGGCCTCGTTTAGCACCAAAGACTTTCCTGAGAACCGGAACGCAAAATCCGAGGACATCGTGAGAATCATTACCACCGACTTCGCTGACCGAACGCCCGCCGTAGACGTCCTTTGTACGGACGACTCGTACCGACAGCTCTACTCGCAGGCCGGCCTCGCAGTTGTTGCCATGCACAAACCACTGGCAAATGGCGACGAGCCCTACCGGTGGGTGAGCGAGACGAAGATCGCGCCTTGGGTGATCTACGTCCTGGAGCGGTCGAACGGTCGGCGGCGAGCACTCCATGAATGTGAGCACAGGGTAAGGGTGAGGTGTGCCCGGCGATGTCGGCACCCATGTCAATGTGGGTTGTTTTGGAGAGACCAAGCCGGAGGGCTGGGCTCTCGATTGTTTAAAGCCTACCGCGGCGAAATGCCCCAAATGTGAAAAGGGGTAAGGAGTAGGTGTCCCCCGGGTGCAACATCCGTATATCCAGCGAAAGGGTTGTCAGCGTTCAGCGAGCCTTTTCGGCGGGGTATCTTTTCGTGGCTTGAGCGGTTCACGTCCCATCTTTTCAATTAAGCCGGACGCCGCCATTACACACTCCAAGCTGATCTCAGGAACACGCGAATTTTGTCCAGTGTAACCCGCCAGATACTTGTCGGATGGATTGTCGATACCGGCTCTTCCACAGACTAGATAGCAGACGGATTCGGCCTCAAACTCGCATACTATTCCACTCAAATGGCTTCGGTTGGGCCACCACTTCTCATTTGGTGTGCCAAGATGCCCGCAGTAGAGGTGCGCTAACTCGTGAACGAGGGTTGCATAGCGTGCTTCGCGCGAATGGTTGGCATTCAAAAGGACTTCGTAACGCAACGGGACGCTGGTAGTTTCCCGTTTCGGCACAAAGCGGACAACAACTTCGAGGAAGGCGTTGCTCGTCGCACTCCCGATCTGTCCGGCGCTTTGCGAACCCGCGTTTCGCAAGCTGACGCGAATGCCGTCCCGCTTTGCATTCTCGATGGTTAGCTCCAATTCACCTCCGATCTTTCCATCACGCACCTCGAACGGCGATACAACTTCTGGCGGCAGCGGAGGGGCATCGGGCAACGGCTCGGTATCCGAAACGTCGAAAACGAACATTACTGGTCCCATTGGTTGAAGGATCACCAGCGGATGGGCGCCCGGCTTGATTCACTGACCGTATTCTTGAAGCCAGCGGTGGGGCGGCGCTACGAACTTTGCACCTGGCATCTGGACGTGGATCAGCATTGCGTTGTACGGAGCATAGAATCTGAACCGCCGCATGAATTTCAATAGTTCGTCATAGGCTTTCGTTGAACTGTAACGGTGGGTCAGCCTGAAAAGTTCATCGAGGGCACGGCGTGTGATCTCCTCGTTTATTGGCATTGTCAGAGGGTTCCCTAACAGGTCAACAGCAGCGTCTTGGTTTATACGCCCCTTGGTGGCCATAAATCAGTCTTTTACAGGGTTAGGTGAGCAGGCTGGCTCGTCGGCTCTGAGCATCCCAGCGTCATGCAGACACGGTAAATGTCCATCGTGCTACGGCCCAATTCTTCGGCAATCTCCCTGTAACTCTGGCCTTCGTCCCGTAACTGCTGTATGCGCTTTGCGTCCCTGTCACGCTCCCGTTTGATCTTTGGCCGTCCCAGCGTCTTGCCCTTACTCCTAGCAACAGCAAGACCCGCCTTGACGCGCTCTAAACCGGGCTGGGCGGTTTTGATACCCCTCTACAACGCATACATTCTACTGAAAGTCGCAAGACGACCGGGCTGGTGGTTGCTGCTATATTTGATCCCGGTAGTTAATATTGTCATCGTGATAATAGTGGCAATCGACGTTGCAAGGAACTTTGGACGAAGCGCGGCATTCGGTTTCTTTCTCAATTTTTTACTGTTCGGGATTGGCGATGCTGCCTTAGGTTTCGGCAGTGCCCAATATCAGCGAGTCGTTGCTTTCGCTGCCACTCGATGATGCATCATCTTTAGGCAAATTTGACGGATTCCTCCTTTCGTGCGAAGCGCATTACACGACTCCCGTCCACGAGTGAGGGCACCTGTATTGCGGAGATCTGGGCACGCCAAACGGCGCGCAGTTAACTCTTTTCACATTTGGGGCATTACGCCGCGGCAGACCTTAAGCAGCGAAGGCGAGCCAGCTCTATGGCAAATTGCAGAGGGGCCGAATGACTCGAGAAGGCAATGCAAGGGCGAATGAAGCGCAGCAGAAAGCAGGATTTTGGACACACCTACCCCTTACCCCTATTCACATTTGGGGCAGTAGGCCGCGACAGACCTCAAACTGGGGATTCCGGTTGACCTTTGCCTCAGCTTTGAGCTACTTTTGGCGCGAAAATAACAACTCGCAACCATTCGGTTGAGATTGAAATTTTGTCAGGAGAGCAAGCATGAAGAAGTTGCTGTGGTTGTGCTTTCTCCCCGTCTGGGTGTTTGCACAAAGTCCGTTCGACGGCACCTGGAAAACCAACATGACGGCTTCCAAGCTGTCGCAAAAGCCTATCGAGTTTTCGGTTAGCAACGGAATGTACGACTGCGAGAGTTGTTCCCCCAAGATCAAGAACTTAAAGGCTGACGGACAAGACCAGCCAGTCACCGGTCAGAACTATGACACACTGGCCGTGCAAGTAGTGGATGCCAACTCGATCCACGTCACGGGCAAGAAAGGTGGGAAGCCCGAGTTCGACCAGACCAGGATTGCGTCGGACGAGGCTAAGACACTAACTTTGTCGAGCACCAACTATCCGGCAGACGGTAGCGCGTCCTACAAATCGGAAAGCAAGTGGACGCGCGTTTCCAAGGGACCCCCGGGCTCAAATGGAACCTCCGGTTCGTGGCGTATCCAGAGCCTCAGTGAGGACAATGCTGGTCTCATCACAACTTGGAAGGGAGACGGCAATACTCTGAGCATGTCCACGCCGACCGGCGTGAGTTGGGAAGCCAAACTCGACGGCAAAGAGTACCCAGTGAAAGGTACCTACACCAATGGGACAGTGTCGGTGAAGTCGCTGGGAGACCGTTCTATCGAAGTGACCTATCGGCGCGACGGCAAGGTGGAAAGCACCGATAAGATCACGGTCTCGGGCCGACGGCAAAACAGGCGATAGAAATGGTTCACGCGAGTTGTGCCCAAGGTCTTGAGCACAGAATCGAAATAATTCACGGAACCTTCAGAAGGGACCATAGCGTCGGCCCAGCCGTGATACACGATAATTTTGAAGTTTACGGTTGGCGGTGGTTAATTAGCCTTTGCGGGAACAGGGTAGGGTGAGGTGTGCCCGAAAGCCTGCCGAATGGACTCACAGCTCAGGGTGATAACAATGCTGCTGTCCCAGCGATGCGGGACCTGTGAGGCGGCCCCTTGTGGGGGAGGTTGCAAGCATCCCGAACGGCTCCTCGTTCAACCTCGGTGCTAAGTTTCCTAGGACGCGAAGAGGGCCAAATAAGCACGAACATGTCCAAGAAATAATCTTGGCCCCCTTCGAAAGTTGGCACTCGCGCGCGCGCCCAGTCATTAAGGTCTCCCGCGGCACCGTAATCAGGATCAAAATCGCCGAGGGTAAAGGAATCTGCAAGTGTGAAATAGGGTAAGGGTAGCGAGTGAATCGAAAATGCCCGGCTCCGACTCCCCGACGCAATCGTCATGCTCCAGTTAACCCCACGTTGTCTGGGACATGAGATTGCCAATCTATGGCTACAGACTCTGAGATTAATGCTCAGGAGACGGCTTAAGTATCAAGCGGAGAACTTCGCGGTTCTTGGCGTAATTGGCATGTGCGCCCGTCGGCGATTCAAGAAATAATGGGATTTTGAATCCTGAGTTATGTACCGGAATATTCACGACGCGGACGCCCTCGATCGCCGGGACCTCCCAGGACAAAAGGTCGTTCGGATCGCTCCACGCGACAATCTGCGGCTGGGGAGCCACGGAGGCTCGTTGCTTCAAATAAAGCTCGCGCTTACAGCGCCAGTGCGCGATCGACGTTGGCAGCGATTTCGCCTCGCCTGTAGATGGACAAGGACCTGTGTCACTACTCGTCGAGGCGGAGACTCGTGCGAGTTGCAAAAGCGCAATCTGGTTTGCCAGGAAGTAAAAGCCTTCAGTATGAGCCGAAAAGTAGTCGGCTGCCTGTCTCTGCTCAGGAGTAATTTGGAAATTCGAGAGCTCAGGGTCCTGCGGACCGAGCAAATCCGAATTGAGCGCAATCAGCGAAAGATAGCTGCCTAAACTGTGAGTGATGAAGAAAACTTCCGCGTCAGCATCTTCCTCTTCTGCTGTGTGAAGATTCGTGGCATAGGATTGCAGCGACTTTATCAGCAACTCGCGGATTCCAGCACTCAGAACTTCCTCCATCGGGCCGAGAGCCATAACGGCATCTCCAAAACCCCAATCCATAAGGCCACTCTTGAGCGAACGGTTGAGTATCGTCGCGTGACGCGAGATGCGGTTGAGGTCTGAGGCTTCCGAAGTCTGTATCCATTGGTAACTCAAATACCGCTTCGGATGCGCGGGGTCCGGTCTGGTGGGTGTCGAGCAGATATCTAACTGCCCCTTGGATGGTCCCGTCAGTCGAGAGTCACGGGCGATGAGCCACTTGCACTTGAGGGGATACGCCAGCGGCCACCAGTTGAACTCGTCTACCAGGATGGGAGTATGCCCCTTGCCCGTTAGCTGGTATCGGTCGATAAATGGTGTGGACGCACTCCAGTCTTCCTGCGACTTCCAAATACGATCTCCCATGTAGGCCAGCGTCGGCGGGGTGGAATCGACTGCAAAAGGACCGTCGGCATACATTCGGCCCAAGTTAGCCACGGTACATTCGCCAAGATATTTGCAGATGCCCTGGCGCAGGAGAAGCGAGTCACCCGCTCCGACCTGGTTGATGCCGTGCATATAGAGAATGTGGATGTGCCGAGTGCCCGCGACAGGCTGTACTGTCGCTTCTCTGTTCTCTCGTCGTTGGTGGGAAGCGGCGGCTGTATCTTCAGCCTGAACTGCATCGCCAATCGATTCTGTTCCGGCGAGCTGTTTCTCAGTCGAGGCCTTCTGACACCAAACCGAAGAAGAGGCGAGCAGGATAAGTGCCGCGGCAGTGACGCAGCTCCGAAGGGCGTATTTCATGCTCGCATTCTAATCCTCGGGCAAAGATGAACGGAGATTCGTGCTGGTCTTAGTTGTCCTTCCTCGTCCATGGTGGGACAATCAGCGCATACAGCATTACCCAGACACTCTGACCGTCTTTGGAGGCCACATGACGCGATCCTACCTGCGTGTATGCGTAGTCCTGAGTTTCCTTGTTCTGGTTCTTACTTCGCTCTTAGCCGCCGAAAACGTAAAAATTGAAGGTCTCATCGTCGGTAGAAGCGGCGACGAGATCATCGTGAAGTTTGGCAGCGGCGCGGAGCTGGCTTTTCAATTGACCGACAACACTCAAGTGTCTCAAATCGGCGGACTGTTCAACGCCCGTAGAAAACAGATGGCCATGGCCGCTCTCATCCCCGGCCTAAAGGTGAAAGTCGAGGGCGTTTACAACGAACAGCGCCAGGTCCTCGCCACCAAAATCAACTTCAAGGGCGATGATCTGGAGGATGCCCAGAAGATGCAGGCCGGTATGCAGCCGCTTAAGGTGCAGAACGAGCAGCAGCAGGCGGAGCTGCAAGCGCAAAAGGAAGCCTTGGAAAAGCAGCAGGCGCAACTTATCGAACAGCAGAAGCAAGTCGAGGCCAATAAGGCCGCCATTGCAGCCAACACCGCCAGGTTCGGCCAGCTCGATGACTACTACATCTGGGACGAACTCACCGCGTATTTTGGCAACGGGAAGGTTAAGGTTGATCCCAAATACGATGCGCAGTTGCTTGCGCTGGCAGAGAAGGCCAAGAGTGTTGACGGTTACGTCATCGAGGTGAAGGGCTATGCCTCCTCTGCTGGCAGCACTTCAGTGAACCAGAAACTGAGCGAAGACCGCGCCAACAACGTGACGAACATCCTGCTTCAGAAGGGACATGTCCCACTCACGCGGATTCTTGCACCCGGTGCGATGGGCGAAGCCCACCAAGTGGGGAACGATAAAAGTGCCGAAGGGCAGGCAGAGAATCGTCGCGTCGTCGTGCGCGTGTTGCAGAACAAAGCAATCGCGGGAATCTAGCACGTTGGATAGTTGTTTAAACGACGGAGGGCGACATGCACAAACTGACTCTACCTACCCTTCTACTGCTAGCACAGGGGGACAGCATGGGGGAAAGATGTCGTTGAGTGAAGACGACATCTTCATTACGCAAGTAACGCCTGCGCAGGTTCTCCGTTCGCTCCAGCGCACCCTAGCGTCATACAGACCCTGTAGATGTCGCTCTTGGACCTGCCAAGCTCATTCGCGATCTCGCTGTAGCTCTGGCCTTCGTCACTCTCCAGCGCGGGGATGCAGCCGTGTTTAAGGCCGTGGCCGATAGAGCCTTTGTGGTTCCAGCCTGGGTTAGGCCCTTGCCACGGTAGCAGCGGGCCGCCTTATGTAGCTCAAGGCAGTGCAAGCCGCACCGCTTCGAGTGACGCCCTTGCATCGCTTTCTGGCGGCTCGCCATTGATTTGCCCTCCTTAGATTAGTCTGCAAATGTTCCCCGAAAGTTGATTAAGATTGGTTTCTTGGGTCGCCAGAGGGGTTGGTTTCGGCTTCTGGCTTGGCCGGAACCGCCGGGAACGCTCGACCGCACTGGCGGCATTGCAGGTTGTGGTTGTCGAGGCGTAGCAGATCAGCAGCGCGGTGGATGAATCCGCAGTGTGGGCAAGGCCATGTCGATGGTGTGATGTTGTGGCGTCGTTGTCTGACCATCGATGCCCGCCAGCCTATGCAGGAAAGCAGCGCAAGGCAACAGGGTTGCACGAGGGTAACTCCAGACTGTCGTTGCGAGCATCGCACCTGGGTACACCTCGCCCTACCCTGTGCTGATCCCTGTGCTCATGTGGCTAATTAACCACTGCCAACCGTAATTTAAACTGCTCGGCCGCGCCCCTCTCTAGTGCCCGACGCAGTGCCTCAGAGATGTGCCCTGTCTTTGGGCGTCCGCCAGGATTTGGGCTGGGACAGCCTTCTTCCAGCGATAGTGCCTGGTCGCTTGCGGAAGTGTGCGCCACCCTAGTGGTTTCGTTCGTGTTCTCAGGATTCATGCGCTCAGCTTATGCTGATTCGTCCGAAATTCCCAAATACTTTTCGTGGGGCAGCCAGCGTGTCCTGGTTGTGACAAACAAACGACATCATGTTTACACGGTAGAGCCTTGCTGCGGCATCTATTCGAGTAGTCCCAAAAATCGGAGGAACGAGATGAAGAAAGCTCTACTCCAGAATCACGAATATGCAGCGCAATCCACAATGGCAGCGAGCCAGCTAGAGAAGCTCGCCCGTTTCCTAGAGGTGCACCCCGGCTTTTACCCAGAGCTGGAGGAGGAGAACGGAATGATCTCTGGCTTCCGTGTGGGCGTGTGCTTCCTCAGCGTCGCTGAGATGGACGAGTTCATCTCCACTCAGCCGCACTTCGTTCCCCATGATGCCGCGCTGTTACTAACCGCGCAGCAACAGGTGTCTGTGACCGGTTTGTCCCGTTCGGTCCTTCCGCTTGATCCCAGCTGCTCGCTGAGTAAAAGCGGCGGACCATCCCAGCTTGATCGCAAAATTAGGTAGGAGTTGCTTTGAAGACCTTCATCTTGCCCTTGATGTTCTTGGCACTTTTTGCTTCCGCCGTTGTACTTCGCGTTGAAACAAGCAAAGCGGCTCCCGCACATGAGCCAGCGGTGGATCCCGTTATTGCCACCGCGCCACTGCCCGGCCACGCCGGGAAAGTGCTGGAACGGGCGTGCCGCGACTGCCACTCCAATCAGACTTCCTGGCCGTGGTACAGCAATGTGCCTCCAGCCTCGTGGATGATCCAGCGTGATGTAGACCTGGGCCGTCGAATGTTCGACTTCACAGATTGGTCGAGTGGCCGTGCGACTCCGACCAAGGATCAAATGTCGCTGATCTGCGTTGCCGTCTCAGCCGGCAGTATGCCTCCGCTGCCTTATCGCCGGCTGCATCCCCAGGCCAAGCTAACCCCCGGCGATGTAGATGCCTTGTGCAAATTGGCAGATTCGCCTGACGCGCGTTAGCGTGCCAGAATGAGCGTGGCGGCTAAGAGGCGACGGCCAACGTCCTAATCAGATGGCGTATAGGGTGTTCGGTCATTCTGTCCTGCGTCACGACTCACTGCTCCGGGTATCAATGGGACTGCGCTCCAAGTTGACTGCCATCGTGCTCCTCTACCTCGGCGATTACTTTGGTCACTGCTAAGTCTGGTTCTATTAGCTCCGCCTCCCGGTTTGCTGTACAGCTGGATTGCGATAGAGCGTTGCGTTTCGTGACGTTCGGATACGTCCAATTCCGACAGCGAGGCGTCCCCGTACTATTTTTGGGGGCCACCGGTTAAGAGGCGATCAGATTTCGGGCACACCTCACCCTACCCGCTCTGTCGGCTGTAAAAGGAGATCAGATTTCAGGCTAAGCCGGACATTCCAGCAACAAGTGAGCAGCGTCATGTTCCATAATTAAACGCAAGGGTGAGCACGAAGCGGTGGATGATGGCGAAGACGAACGTTCAGGGTATTTGTAAACTCTGCCAAAAACCGAAAGTCTTGTGCAGGAGTCACTACCTGGGCCGTGCTCTTGAGGCGTTAACCCGCGAAGATGGCCGCAACACAATCGTGATGACGCCAGAACTGGCGACCTTGTCTCCGCGACAACTCTGGGCTCATTTGCTGTGTTCGGAGTGTGAACAAAGACTCAGCAGATTGGGCGAATCCACAGTGCTTGCATTGCTGAACGGGCGTTCTCGGTTCCCGTTGCTGGAACTTCTAAAGCGATCAACACCGATGAAGACGGAGTACGGCGTGACCGTCTTCTCTGAAAGCGACCTAAATTTGGACACGAAGCCCTTCGCGTATTTTGCCCTTAGCTTGCTTTGGAAGGGGGCCATTCACGATTGGAAGACGATTGAAGGCCAAACATCGTCTATCTCACTCGGACCTTACGAAGACCAGGTTCGGCAGTATCTCGCGGGTGAAAGTAGTTTCCCAGACGTCGCGTTTGTTGCCCTATTTGTTTGCAATGACATTGGGTCACAAGGAACGGTTTATGCGCCTGCGAGGGCCAGGGGAAATCAGGCGTTATACAGCGAGTTTGATATTCTCGCCCGCGGACTTTGGTTCCGCGTATACATAGGCAAGCGTGTTCCCACTGCTATCAAGAAGCTCTGCTGTGTGAAATCGGCGCGCAGAGTGCTGTTCCTCAAATCGTGCCATCGAGATTTCGTCGATGCCGGGACGTATCTTCTCCGGTTTGCGAAGCGTTCCGCGAAACTAGCTCGTCTGGACAACTGAGATGAAGATGTAGTCTAGACGTGAAGACGCTTCATTTGGGCACATTTCACCCTACCCGTTCACACCAACCTCACGTTCAAACGGCGATAGGCTTACGTGACTCACGTTCAAACGGCGATAGGCTTACGTGCGGCAATCAGAACTTGGGCACACCTCACCCTTTCCCACGTCTTGCCTCGCGCCACGGCCCTACAGCGTCGGGAGAACCAAAGACAAGCAGCCCAGGGCTGTACCTCAGAAAGTCAGTATGCAATACTCGAGCTCATACCAAATGGCTTCGCAGGCTCCACAAAACCAGCACGCACCGGTTGCCGCGAACTTCGGCTTGGCGCGTCCTCCCGCCATCTATCTGACTGCGATTGCCACGGGTTTGGTGTTGCATTTTGCCTGTCCGACCCCATTCGTTCCCAGCTTGGCAAGGCTGTTCGGCGCGCTGATCGCAGTTCTTGCCGCCACGCTTTTCATCTGGTCGATCAGAACATTCCACTCAGCGGGTACGCCGGTGCCCGGGAATCGACCCACTACCGCCATCGTCAAGGTCGGGCCATACCGCTTCAGTCGCAACCCTATCTATCTCGCGTTCTCGCTGTTGCAGACTGGAATCGCACTCGGAGTCAACGACGTGGCAACCCCGCCGTTGAGCGCGAACGAATCATCCAATACAACTACTTCAACAATCTGGAGGTCTTTGCCGAATACCCAGGGCGGCAACCGGAAGTAAGCCGAGCCTTGATGGAGGCTTGGAATTGGTTAGAGGGTGAAGGCCTCCTGGTAAGGGACGCAACGAATCCTCATGGCGTGTCCGTTTTTCTTTCGAGACGCGCCCAGCGCCTCAAAACGCGCGAGGACTTCGACGCGTATCGTAAAGCAAGCCTGCTTCCTAAGGATAGGCTTCACGAGCTAATCGCCACCAAAGTGTTTCCGGCGTTCCTTAGAGGCGATTACGACACGGCAGTCTTCCAAGCGTTCCGCGAAGTAGAAGTGGCCGTTAGGATTGCGGGGCGGTTTCCGTCTGAACTTGTTGGAAAAGACTTAATGCAAGCAGCTTTTCGCGTTGCAAATCCCAAGAAAGATCCTCCCGTCACTGCCGGCCCATTGACGAATACTGCACTACCAGTAGCCGAACAAGTGGGAATGGCACAGCTATTCAGCGGGGCTATTGCTTTATTCAAGAACCCTCACAGCCACCGGAATATTTCGACCGAGGCGATCGAAGCAGCCGAAGTCATCGTCTTCGCCAGCCATCTCCTTCGGATTGTTGACAGGCTCACTTCTGTCGCTCCGAAGTCAGTCTCTGTAAAGTTGTGATTTGCATTTCGGCCACGTTGTTTCGGTGACACCCGTCACCGACTCAGGGCCGTGACTGTTTGCTGATTTGGTGCGTGCAATGCAGAGATGAGGACCATCGCGGCCCTCATCGGTCCAGTAAGGTGCCCAGCTTTTTGGTGGGTGGTGCTGTTGGTCCAGATCGGAATGAAGTTAGTCGTCCCGCTGCCTGACACGGGAGGAACATTCAAACTGAGGTTTAGACCGGAGGACGACTGGGCCGATGAAGCGGATTGAGATGGGGTGACCCGCACGAAGGCAGGCGATCTCCCAGACATTCGCAAAAACCGCGAATGTTGTGGGGCACGGCTAAGTCAGTCAACTACATAAGCACATGGCCGCGATGTATGCAGTAACCCCATTCATCGCAGCAATAGTCCCCCCAGCAGCGGAAGAACTGGGGCACAACTCCCTGGCTCCCTGCTGCGGCGGGAATCGCAACGCCTTCATAGATCTCGTTCCTTTCTTTTAACGCTTGCTCGGCAGTAAATCCTGGTAAACGCATTTTAGTGACCTCCTATCCGAACTTTTGGTTCAGCGGTCGCTACTGCTTTACTGCAGCGACCCAATGTGCCTTACGCCGAAATAACTCTACCTGCGCCGGGATACCCCACCCAACCTTCTTTTGGTGGGGTGGGAGAGTTTAGTCTCGTGCATCCTCGGTTCCGTCGCCCACAAAACCATGAGGGCCTACCGGGGTAGTGCTCTGCCATGTGCGCCCCGCTGAACAGTGACACCGGCAACAGTGTACTCGGCTGCGATTATCGACCGTTGGCCCAGCTAACCTGCGAAACGGGCTACTTTGACCAGTACACATAGAACGCAAAACCGCCAGCCGATGTTCCGCCGTTCACCGTGGCTTCATTTCCAGTTTCGACTACCGCGTCCGGGTGCTGGTTATTCGCACACGTGAAGGTCGGAGTCGGCGGAACTGCTACCTTAATGAAGCCGACCGCTTGGTTCGGCGCCGTGGGGTCATTGGCCAAGGTCGCGACAGCATTCTTCGGCGGAAAAACTAACTTAAAGCAATACAAACCGTTGCCGCCATCCAAGCCGACCACATTCTTAGAGTTGGCCGCATCAAGCGTGCCGTTGCCTAACACGTGGGCGTAGGCATAATCATTCGCTACCGGCGGGTTGCAGGAAACCAGAAGGGCCGTACCAATAAGGCAACTGAACACGCTGACTGTGAACTTTGAGGTCGTCGTCATGGAAATCCTCCATTTCGAGTGCGAATTCGCCGTTTGCGGTCGTGGCGCTTTGACCGCTTTCACAGCGGGCGTCCTCAGCCGCGGGTTAGTTGAGGCAGGATCTTCGCCTCCGTTCGCGGGCCGAATCCGGTGCTCCCTGAGAGGTAGTCACCTTTGCCTGTTGTCGTGCAACCTTTTGATAGGCCATAGCAACGACACATGCAGTTTTTGTCGCACTGCGCGTCCGGCGGTCCGACACATATGTTTCCCGGTGGAGCGAACATACCAGTGCTGTACTTGCACTGACACATGCAAGATACTTTGGCATCACGAATCGACAGGCAGCAAAGCGGCTCCAACGCGGGGAAGTACGGCAAAAGATCACAAATGCTAACTTTACCGGGGAGACCGGCGGTGGCAGGTTGCACGCGAAGGTCTTGGCGGTCGAGCCGGGCCAGAGAAGATACTCGCCGGCTCAAGGGAAGTGAGACTTCCGCCGTGAATCCCGGTACAGTCATGCTCCCCCTTTCGTTCCTCTCAGCCGTAAGTAAGCGAACATGAGCTTTAGCGCCACACTTTCACCGCCGTCAACCGAAGCTCAGGCCGCAGGGACAACGCACCCACGAAGTGCAACAATAGCAATCGTCGCCACCGGGCGGATAGGCTACGCCGATGCCGCCGCCACCGAAGCCGAGCTGGGGCAAGATCGGGGGCCGCCCGTCCAGAGCTGTCCAAGACAACCCAGGTGTCTTTCCGGTTTTGTACAGCGTAGTTTCCGCATTGAATTCAGGCAGATTCATTCGACACCTCATTGTTCAACCTTGACGTCGCATTGCAGCGCCGGCTGTTGTGAAGACAAGAGTTATCCCGGTGCTAAAAAACCCGAGCTGATCGGACCGCCATGAACGCCACCAAACGGCGAGCACGCTACCAGGGTGACCTTGCAATCGCTGCCGGTGCAGGCTTTCTGCCAACCCCCGCGGCGATTACGGCTGCACGGCCCACAGTGCGGAGCGCACTTGGGCCCACCACCGCCTCCGCCGCCTCCATCGACTCCGCCTGCGGTGTGTGGGTTGCACTGGATGGTCCCGTCATCGGATATGTCACCCTCGCAATAGTCCACGCCATCCACCTGGATCAGCATGGTGGGGTGCAGGCGGTTGCCTGCATTGTCAAGCGTGAAGCGCAATCGGCCACCCCGACTGCAAGCCAGCGTATTTTCGGCTGTGAACCCCGGTATAGTCATTTTGTTTGATGGGTTAGGTCCTTATTCCCTGCTACCGGTCGTAATACGGCGACAGCTTCGTTGCCAGGAACGGGAACTCATCGGTCACGTCAACGCGAACGAAGCATTTGTCCACCACATCTGTGTTGCGGTTGGTGTATACGAAAACAACTTCCACGATGTTGCGCGTAGAGCTCAGAGCCGAAGGGTTAACGTAAACGCCGGTGAGCGAGCAGTTCTGCCCGAAATACTCGGCAGCCTTGGCATAAATCGCGTGGTAGCGCATCGCCAGGTAATTCAACGCGCGGTAATCGTCGGTCGCCCCGGCATTGTCGGTCATCTGCATGATGCGATCGAACAATTCTTCCGCCGCAGGAGCGAACTCTTTGGCCGAGGTCTTCTCGGGTCGCGGAATTGACTTAATCAGCGTCTCGCGGTCGAATGAATAGATCTGGTCAAAGATCACAATGGGGACCATTAGACCGTTGCACATTTGAGGCGAAGCGATGGGTCCCTTTCTTCCGATGACAACGTCGAGATCCCAGGGCTGGGGCGTGGTACGCAGGGCATCCACCAGCAGACTGATGTCCGAGAGATCACGTGGAACCAGAATGTAAGTCTCCAGGCCCTCGATGCTCATCACCCAGCACATCTGCCGCGCCAGATAGCGATTCTCGGGCTTGGACAACACGGCCTGAAGGGTTTGGCGATCGGTGAGGCCTTTGGCGTCAGATCGGCTGGTGGCCTGAACGACCTCCTTCTCCACAGAAACGCTTGGGAAGCGTGCTTCAATTCTGCCAACGGCATAGACCCAGGAAGGTGAAGCCATCTCGACGTTGGCGGCTGGCGCCGTTCCGCAGGTCGGGCAGGTTTGTGCCGAAACAGTCGCAGCCGACTGGACTGCGGGGGCCACAACTGCAAGTGGTTCATCCTGAGCTGGCAATGTAGTTACTGCTTGCTCTTGCACCGCGCTATGTGATTGCTCCATCGTGCCTCTCCTTCAGAAATGCACAGGGTTGAATTAACGAGAGAAGGTCATCCAGCGGTTCAGCGCCGCAGCTCGCTTCTCACAACCACTACAAGGCTTGATCCCCATGACGTAGGTCACCCTCTTGATGAGGTCGCCGAGGCCAACCTCCTCTTCGACCAGGAATCCCGGAAGCCGCACACGATGAGCAGGTCCTACCTCAGCGTCAGGCTTGGGCTTGCTCCTCTTCTTCGTCATGCGATCTCCTCCTAATTTCCGTTGATGACTTCATAGGCCGACCAGGCGTCCAGCAAAGGCGGAATAATTGAGCGCGAACAACGGCCTGCTTTCGTCAACGCGAACCTGATCTGGAAAGCCGAAGCGCTGGGAAACTCCGACCACAACAGGGCAATCGCTCCGGTGACAAAAGGCGCTGCGGCGCTCGTACCGTGAAATGTCCCTGACTTGCTGTTCGTTCCAAGACTGGTGATGTTTTCCCCTGGCGCAGCGAGCCCACGTCGGCCGATGGAAGCTCCGAGGTTCGATTCCATCGTGGGCCTGCCTTGCAGATCGCACGCGGTCACCGGAATTACCCAGGGATGGCGAGTGATGGCGGTGCTGCCCACCGTGCCCTGATTACCAGCCGCCGCCACCGTAATCGCGCCACGCGCCGCGGCAAAATCAAGAGCCTGTTCTAGCTTCCGTGCTCCGTCCGACAAAGGTTGCAACAAGGCTGCGCTCAGGTTAATGACTCGGGCACCGGCTTCGACGACATCGCGGATGGCACTTGCAAGTTCCTTCGGAGTGGCGCTCGGCATCTGTCCATTGGCAGCATCGCTTTCAGGAAAAATTGGGCGGATCAAAAGCGTGCATCCAGGACATATGGCTGGTGCCGCAGATCCTCTCTTCGCGGACAGTATGCCCGCCACCAACGTACCGTGCGTACAGGCGATGCTGGTTGCGATAGCGCAGGCTGCGCCTTGCATTCCCGGCACCTCACGAATGCTTGTCTTCGCCAGATCCGCTTGGTCTAAAGCTACCGGCCCGTCGATCAGTCCAATCACAACTTCGGAGCGACCGCTTGAACGGCTCATGAGTCGATCCAGATTGACTAATCGCAGCGGATCCATAAGAACTTGCCGTTCTCGGAGTGAAATGTTCGCGTGCGGACCCAGACGTGGTGACGCTAGACCAAGCGACGAAGGCGGGCGATAAACTTGCGTCGGTGAGACCGACGCCTGATAAGTGAGAGGAACCCAATCTAGCTCCGAGAGATTTTGTAGTCAAGGTGCGCAAAGGTGGTGGGTAACGAAAAACCCCGCTCCAGCCTTCCGCCGGTGTGTCTAACCTCGCCGTTCCTAAGCGCCTGGCGCATCCGCCGATATGGCTTCACCCTTACAGCTTGAGCCACTGAAAGCCGCCAAAAAGCGGTGCCAAGGCGTAACCAAAAACGGCGCGGCTTGCACGGCTTGGGCTATGGAAGGTGGTCTCTGTTATTTCCACGTGAACCCCGACAAAGCTGCGGAGTTAGGTCTCAACGGCGGCCAGCGGCGTAAGCACGCCTACAATTAGAGTGCCACCATGCTCACGTTTCCACCCAAGCAAAGCCGGTCAGTTTGCGTGGGACAACCCGGCTCAGCATGAAATGTAATGGACATTGCACTGTTCATTCACACACGCTCTCACCCGCCGACCGCCAACGGTTATGCAGTTTTGTCCACAGCCGACCAGACACGAAATGTTGCCCGGATCACGAGGGCTACCACCAGGGCCTAGACCGGCAAGGCATTGCTGGTAGCAGTCTCGATCGCCCCCACATAGCTCGGAGCAGCCGTGGGTAACGCTACTTGGTGGCAGGGCCGGATAGATGGCTCCCCTCGACAGGCAACGACGCGCCATGTTTCCTGAATGGTGAAACCGGCCATCAGCAGCAATCGCATGATCAGCAGTAAAACCTGGGATGTGCATTATGCGCCTCCAATTTGCTATTCAGAGTGAACCCGACGACTGGTTGATTTCGACCAGGATTTCCATTTTGGCACCCTGGGTGGCCAACACTATACACCCCTATTGCCTCCGCTTCATCGCTCTTTTCATCCTTTCATCTTGCCGCCTCCCGACGGCCCCAGAAGAGGCCAGACCTGCCCGTGTCGGGCACAGATAAACTGCGAACCGCCTCGCTCTGAAGCGATTCTCCAACACCTCCCCGTCACACCGCTTTAGGGCATCAAGCACGGTGCGACGAATCCACTCGGAGAGGGTCAGGTTGTTCTTTCTGCAGCTTCGGCCAACTGTTCTGCCTCTGCCTTCGTAAACCGGATGGGCACGATCTTGCCCTTGGCTACACCCTTCGGCAATCTGGGCCTTCCGGGTTTGCGCTTCACAAGCCGCACTCTCCTGTTTTATTGTATTACAATAATTAGAAATTTGTCAAGTGAGTTGCGCAGGCGTTGCAAGTTCTTAAATTAGTGTAACACAATAACTATGATCTTGTCAAGAACTTTCTTGGCGCCGAGCGAAAATTCGTTCGGAACAAAGTCGTACAGACGCGACATGCTGTCAGGACCTCGTTACTAATTTTGAGTCTGCTTACAGCCCTCGCGGGCGTGAAGGAACCGTGATTTCCCTTGGAAACTACTCAGCTCAGACGTTGAGCGCTGCAAGCACCGCGCGACGAATCCACTCGGAGAGGGTCAGGCCGTTTCTTTTTGCAGCTTCGGCCAACCGCTCAGCTTCAATCTTCGTAAACCGGATCGGCACGATCTTGCCCTTGGCTTCACCCTTTGGCAGTTTTGGCCTTCCGGGTTTGCGCTTCACAAGACCTGCTCCCACTATCTTTGTTGTATCACAATAATTATAGGCTTGTCAAGTTTCATAGTCGGAGCCAAAACCACGCAACCAGCTACCATCTGAAGACGAGCACTTAGAGCTGTAAAACATTTTTGCCATGCTGGAAGTCGTCCGAGGCTCTTTGAGGCGTTCCTAGAGCGCTAAGTGGGCTTCCTGAGCGGGCTCGAAGCCAGAATAATTGACCGTCTGCTTGCTCCACGAGACCGTTCTAGAGAGGTTGCCGGTAATCATCTAAAGCTCTACGACTCACGCACCCGGCAATTGACGGAGCTGCCGGACGCCGAAGGAATGGTAGGAGGTGCGTGGGTTACGCAAAGCACCATCGTTGCCAGCAATCAGGGCGCGACCGACTTCAAGATCTTCGACTTACAAACACAGAGATGGCAGCACCTTATCTCCGGGCACTTCGTGAACTGGGCCGTCACGCGCAACGGCAAATTCCTGGTCTTCACCACCAGCGGAAGTGAACCCATGCTGCAACGCTTTAGTTTCGCCGATCGGAAGGTTGAATCCCTGACCAGCCTGAAGGGCCTCCGCCGCGTGGTGGACACGGCTGAAGGTCAAACGCAAGTAACCGTCGATGCGGAAGGCTCGCCGATCCTCGCCCGCGACATCGGTACCCAAGAAATTTATGCAATCACTATCAAGTGGCCTTGAGCCGCTCCTAACTAAAACGGGGCAAGGGGTGGTGGGGAGGTCAAATGGAGCAAGCGTACCCGTCTTTCATGGTCTGCAACTCCTATGAATTTCAAGTCGATCTGATATACCAATTTCACCAGCAACCGCTTGCGAGGGATGTGATACGGTTCACGAACGAGTGGGTTAGAGTTTGGTGTTGAAAATAGCCCCATTACTCACACAATCCTACAACGGCAAGCCTTTTCACATTTGGGGCATTAGGCCGCGGCAAACCTTAATTACTGGGCGCGCGCGAAGCGTGCCAATTTCCTCGAAGGAGGCCAACAGTATTTGTAGGCCCTCTTCGTGTAGGTTTGGCCCTCTTCGCGTCTTAGGCAACTTAGCACCGAGGTTGAAATGTCCGGCGATAAAGCGGAATGGGGTGACCGCGGGCACACCTCACCCTACCCTGTGCGCATACAGAGTTGCCTCTTCACTTTCCCCAGGCAACGTGAAGATCTTGGATTTCGGACTGGCAAAGTTAGCTCAGAGTGTAGCGATTTCCAATGATGACATGGCTGCGAACACCGACGGAGTGGGCAAGGGTGCGAGAAGTATCGACCCGGTTCTGAGCCGCCCCGGAGTGATGATAGGGACGGCGGCGTACATGTCGCCGGAGCAGGTGCGGGGCGAGAAGTTGGACGCGCGAACCGATTTGTTCTCGTTCGGATTAGTTCTTTACGAAATGGCGACCGGACAGCGTGCGTTCGTGGGCGACACCGGGCCGGTGCTCCAAGCTTCAATCGTCAGTCAAAGCCCGCGCCCCATGCTACAGCTTAACCGCAACCTTCCTGCCAAGTTCGAGAGCATTGTCAGCAAGGCACTCGAAAAGGACCGCGAAACGCGCTACCAAACCGTGTCAGAAATGCGCACCGACCTGGAGAGTCTTAAACGTGAAATACTGCCAAGCGATCTATGATTGGACCATGAGCTCCAGCATGTGGATGATGCCCCTTCTCACATTTGGGGCATTAGGTCGGGGGAGACCCTACTTACTGGGCCCGCGAAGAGTGCCAACTTCCTCGAAGGGGGCCAAGATTATTACTTGGACATGTTCGTGTAGTTTGGTCTCCTTCGCGGTCCGCGCAACTTAAGCAGATACTTGGACCTCTCCTACCACTGGACTGTTTGCTGATTTGATGCGTTCAACGTGGAAGTGAGAGGGCATCGCAGCCCTGAGCCGATTCAGATTTCGGGCACACCTCACCCTTACCCTGTGCTCATCACCTGATTCCCTTGGGTGGTGCTATCTGAACTTTCCTGTCTCCAGCGCGGGTTTAGGCCGCCGGCAACCGACACTTGGAGTTTCCCTGTCGCCTTGGGAAACGAAGAAATGTAGATTTCACTCCTTCCTGACTCGGTCGAGGTATAGGCAATCCATCGGCTGCCCGGCGAGACCTGGCCGGCGCTCACGTTTGCACCTTGAACTTCGAGTAGTGGCACCGGGCCATCCTTGCCCTCGACGGACAGCAGCGAGACACGAAACGCGCCAGTGCGGATTGGGCGTTCCGTAAGAACCAAGAATTTGTCGTCAGCCGTCCAATCCGTGGCTGCAATAAAGTTATCGTCCTTAGTCTCCCACCGCTCTTCCTCCGGCGTAATTCTGTTTATCGTCTTAATCCAAATCCCAGCGGTGCCGGTCCTCACGGAAGTGTATGCCGTTTGCGTTCCACCGGGAGACCACACGGCGAAATGCGACGCAAGGTTCAGAGTGTCGGTCGTCAAGCGGGTGCGGTTTCCCGAAGCCAAGTCCACCAGCCAAAGATCAAGCTTGCCTAAATTCGGCGAGGCTAAATCGTAGAGTAGGGCTCTCGCATCGGGAGAGAATATAGGGCCGGAACCAGCCGACGATTCGCCGATGCTTCCCAACCGTTTCCCGGTGCGATCGAACACTAGCAAAGAGTGCGCATTGGACGCTTTCCCTAGTTGATACAGCAAGTTGCCATTCTCAGATACAGAAAAGACTGCGTTACTAAACATACGGTCTGACTCGAGGCCCTCCGCGATCGAAACGGGCTCTCCTGTAAAGTCCAGCTTTGCAGGATCGAACGGCCTGGCGATCAGCGTGGTGCCAACGACATACAGCAAATGTCCTGAGGCATAGGCAATCGGTGAACTGCCATGCGCGAGCATTCTGCTCGGCTTCCCATCTAGTGACCCTACGTAAAAGACATTGTCCTCGCTGACTGGACCGAGGAGCGCTGCCATGAACAGGAAATGATTTCCATCCGGTAAGAAGAAGGGCCAACGATGGGTCCCTTCGTGCCGACTTAGATCAAGGGTTGTAACTCGCTGTGGTGTTCCCCCCGAAGCCGGGATGCGCTGGATTTCCCCGTTCACTCGGGCGAAGATGATCACGTCACTGCGACCCCAGCTCGCACCTCGCTCCGAGTCCGCATCGCAAAGTGTTTGAGGGGGGCCGCCCATCACCGGAAGCCGCTTCAATTTGCCTTGCGCAAAAAACCCCAAGTTGCGGCTGTCAGGAGACCAAAATGCAAACGAAGTGTCTTCGGTGCCTGGCAACGCGCGAGCCGCAAAGGAATCCAGCGGGCGCACCCAGAGTTGTGTCACCTTTCCGACACGCGCGATGAAGGCAACGCTGGCGCCATCTGGAGACAAGAAGGCTCCGCCAATCGGGCCGTTGAAGACGAATGCGCCGCCTTCAGGCGGACCAATCATGGAACGCACCACATGCGCCTCAATGGGCGTTTTGCGCAAGTAAGTGAGCGCAAAGAGAGCAGCCAAGAGCGCTCCAACCAGCACCAAAATCCACCCTGCCCTTTCGGCGCTTGTTTTCCACTTTGTTGCTCGGCTGGCGATCCCCACCTGTGACGAGGATTCGCCTACCCATTTCAACTCGCTCGCCACATCGCCTGCGCTCTGCCACCTCTCATCGGGCGCCTTTGCCAGACATTTCTTCACAACGTGATCCAGCGACAGCGGGGTCATCGGCTTTAAGCTGGTGATTGGCGCCGGCTCCTTTTCCAATATCGCCGAAGCCACGCTGAGTTGCGACTTGCCCTCGAAGGCGCGGGTGCCGGTCAACATTTCGTACAGCACAGCGCCAAGCGAAAAAATGTCACTGCGGCCATCCAGTTCCTTGCCTTCGACTTGCTCCGGCGACATGTACTCAAATGTCCCAACAATCGTCCCTTGCTGCGTCACCGGCGATTCCGCCTTCGTCACTGTCAGCGTCGCTAGACTTGTGAGCGGTGCTGCCGGCTTCGCCAGGCCAAAGTCGAGCAACTTCGCACCGCTGGTGGTGAGCATAATGTTTCCCGGCTTCAAGTCCCGGTGCACGATGCCCGCGCGGTGTGCTTTGTCCAGCCCATCGGCGATCTGCGACCCGAACTTCAGCACTTGCTCCAGGGGCAACGGCCCCTTCTCCAACCGCTTCGCCAGCGTCTCACCTTCGACGCACTCCATCACCAGGTAATCGATGCCATCCTGCGAACCAATATCGTGCAACGTGCAAATGTTGGGATGATTCAGGCTGGAAATGATCTTGGCTTCGCGCTCAAACCGCTGCTTGCGAACAGCATCCGAGGAGAACTGCGCGGGCAGAATCTTGATGGCGACGGTGCGTTCTAGACGCGTGTCTCGCGCACGATACACTTCGCCCATTCCGCCCGCAGCAAGGGGGGCAACGATCTGATAGGGTCCGAGTTTGGTACCGGACGCCAGCGACATCGGTGAGGGCGATTATAGCCTTGGAGAGCGGTGGGAGGGTTCGCCCCCAGGGGAAGGGTTAATTAGCCATATCAGTACAGGGTAGGGTGAGGTGTGCCCGTGCTCTTTATTGCTTGTCGTACACGGCGTCGGTCGTGAATTTCTTGCCTGACGAGTCGGTCCCCGAAATGTTTACGGTGCGGCTCTTGCCGTCGGCTGCCACCACGATCTTGCCACTGGTCATGACTTTGCCGTTCTCCTTGCCGGTCACCTCCATAGTGTGCGCGTTAATGACCTTGTAGGCGCGCGTGGCTCCGCCGGCTCCGCCGGTGACTGGGTAGTCCTTGCCATCAAACTTCCCCGTCCATTCGGTATGCACCGCTTTGCCGTCGCCGCTGGTGCCATCAGTCGTTACCTTCACGCTATCGCCCGCAGCCTCGTAGACAA
>Ga0306925_10000898_pt1 | contig 23025 bp, 20 predicted proteins | sample flu12Cox44000176_FD_203755 | JGI IMG/M metagenome (GOLD analysis project Ga0306925, IMG submission 203755) | Lab enrichment of tropical soil microbial communities from Luquillo Experimental Forest, Puerto Rico - flux8day.12C.oxic.44.000.176 (v2)... | ecosystem: Environmental > Terrestrial >... | reverse complement strand
TGCTCGGCGCCGTTGCCACCCTGGTCGGTGGCTGCGTGCGGATCCCCTACACGTTGGGCATCGCCAAATTCGGCGGCCGAAACTGGACGGCGTTCTCGGCGTTCGTGCTGTTGATTCCGACTGTCGGCACCATCGTCCTGCTGGCCAACCCCGGCCTCCCGTTGTGGTGGTTTGTGTTGTGCGCGGCGCTGACCGGGCTGGGCGGCGGCAACTACGCGGCCTCGCTGGCCAACGTCAACGCCTTCTACCCACAGCGGCTCAAGGGCGCGGCACTGGCGATCAACGCCGGCGTCGGCAACCTCGGGGTCGCGGTCATCCAGCTGGTCGGCCTGCTGGTGCTCGCCACACACCCGTTTGGGGGCCACGAAGCGCCGTACTGGGTGTGCGCGGTCTACCTCGTGTTGCTGGCGGTCGTCGGCATCGCAGCGGTGCTGTTCATGGACAACCTCGACCACGGCATCGAGGTGGGCACCCTGCGTTCGGTCCTGTTCGAGCGCGACACCTATGTGGTCTCACTGCTCTACATCTGCACCTTCGGCTCCTGGATCGGGTTTGCCTTCGCCTTCGGCCAGGTGCTGCAGGTCAACTTCTTGGCCAGCGGGGAAACCGCGAATCACGCATCGCTGCACGCCGCGCAGATCGCTTTCGTCGGGCCTCTCTTGGGATCGCTGGCCCGGATCTACGCCGGGAAGCTCGCCGACCGCATGAGCGGTAGTCGCGTCACCCTGGGCGTCCTGGGCGGCATGATCCTGGCCGCCGCGTTACTGGTCACCATCAGCACACTCGACGACCACGACGGCGGCGGCAGCTCCATCGCACTGACCGGCTACGTCACGGGCTTCATTGTTCTGTTCGTTCTGTCGGGGATGGGCAACGGATCGGTGTTCAAGATGATCCCGTCGATCTTCGAGGCGCGCAGTCGCTCGCTGGATCTCGGCGAAGCGGAACGCCGCCACTGGTCGCGGGCGATGTCGGGATCGCTGATCGGCTTCTGCTCTGCGGTCGGCGCGCTCGGCGGCGTCGGAATCAACTTGGCACTGCGCGAGTCCTACCTCGACAGCGGCACCGAGACGTCGGCGTATTGGCTGTTCCTGGCCTCCTACGTCGTCGCTGCGATTTTGACCTGGATGCTGTATGTGCGCCGGCGGATCCCGGTCGCCGGCGTGCCGGAGTCCGCCCCGCAAGCCGAGCCGGCGAGGGTGTGATGACGGTCGCAACAAGGGCAATGCGTCAGCAATTGCTTGGTAACGCAGCGGAAATGTCTCAGGCATACACAAGTCATATGGCCCAGCCGCAATCGCCGCCGCTGACCGGCTACCGGGTGGCGGTCACGTCTGCCCGACGTGCCGAGGAGCTGTGCGCACTGCTGAGCCGCCAGGGCGCGGAGGTCTGCAGCGCTTCCGCGATCAACATGATCGCACTGCCCGACGATGATGAACTGCTCTGCAACACAAAGGCTTTGATCGCCGAACCACCCGACATCCTGGTGGCGCACACCGGCATCGGATTTCGCGGCTGGCTCGCCGCGGCCGAGGGATGGGGGCTGGCCAACCAGCTCATCACGGCGTTGTCATCGGCGCGGATCGTCTCACGCGGACCGAAGGCGACCGGCGCGCTGCGCGCCGCGGGCCTGCACGAGGAGTGGTCTCCTGAGTCCGAATCCTCACAAGAAGTGCTGGAATATCTACTCGATTCGGGTGTGTCCGGACTCACAGTCGCCATCCAGCTGCACGGCGCGGCCGACGCCTGGGACCCGTTCCCGGAATTTCTCGGCGGATTGCGTTTCGCGGGCGCCGACGTGGTGCCCATCCGGGTGTACCGGTGGAAGCCAACACCATTGGGTGGTGATTTTGATCACCTGGTCACCGGGATCGCGCGACGACAATTCGATGCCGTCACTTTCACGTCGGCACCGGCGGCGGCCGCGGTGCTCGAGCGCAGCCGCGAGCTCAATATCGAGGACCAGCTGCTGGAAGCCCTGCGCACGGACGTGCACGCGATGTGCGTCGGCCCGGTAACCTCCAAACCGCTGATCCGAAAGGGCGTCCCGACGTCGGCGCCGGAACGGATGCGGCTGGGCGCCTTGGCCCGCCACATCGCCGAGGAGCTACCGCTGCTGGGGTCGTGCACGGTGAACGCCGCCGGCCACGCCGTCGATATCCGCGGAACCTGTGTGCTGGTCGATGACTCGATCAAACTGCTGTCGCCGTCCGGCATGGCGATCCTGCGTGCACTGGCACAACGACCCGGCGACGTCGTCGCGCGCAACGACTTGTTGCGGGTGCTGCCCGGCAACAGCAACGATCCGCACGCCGTCGACACGGCCGTGCTACGGCTGCGAACAGCCTTGGGAGACAAGAACATCATCGCGACGGTCGTCAAGCGGGGCTACCGGATTGCCATCGACGAGAAGCCGGGTCCCCCATGGACCTGATCCTCGCCGCACACGGCACCCGCAGGCCGGGCGGTGTCGCGATGATCGGCGACCTTGCGGCGCAGGTGGGCGCGCTTCTCGACCGCAGGGTGCAGGTTGCGTTCGTCGATGTGTTGGGACCCACGCCCAGCGAAGTGCTGTCTCGGGCCGCGGCCAGCGGTCGGCCCGCCGTCGTGGTACCGGCGTTCTTGTCGCGCGGATATCACGTGCGCAGCGATCTGCCCGCCCATGTCGCGGCCAGCGGACACCCGAATGTGATCGTCACCCCCGCTCTAGGCCCGAGCGGTGAGATCGCCCGCATAATCGCCGACCAGTTGGCGCAATCCGGCTGGCGTCCGGGTGATTCGGTGATTCTCGCGGCCGCGGGCACAACGGATTCCAGGGCACGCGCGGACCTGCACATCACCGCGACGACATTGTCCGCGCTGACCGGATCGCGGGTGCGGCTGGGATTCGCCGCCACCGGCGATCCGCACGTGGACGACGCGGTCGCCGACGCCCGCCGCGACGGCGCTCGCCGCGTCGCGGTCGCTTCCTATCTATTGGCCGACGGCCTGTTTCAACAGCGCCTATGCGTCTGCGGCGCCGACCGGGTCAGCCAACCGTTGGGTACTCATCCCGGACTGGCGCGGCTGATTGCGAACCGATTCCGCTGGGCCGCGCCCGGGCTCGTGCCCGCGACGGCGCGGCACGCGTCGCGTCGACCGAGCCTGCTGCGAGCGCACGGACCTCACGCGCCGCCGAGGCGCGCCGAAGCCCGCGACGCTTGATCTTTGCTCACACACGGGCGATCCTGACACCATGCCTCGTCGCGAAGAGCCGTCGCGTGGGCTCCTCGATCCGGTCGCGAAGATGCTGCGGTTGCCGTTCGGCACACCGGAGTTCATCGACCGGATCGTGACCGGGGGTGCAAACCAGGTGGGCCGGCGAACGTTGCACTTGCTGATCACCACCTGGGATGCGGCCGGCGGTGGCCCGTTCGCGGCCAGCGCGATCGGGTCCACGGGGATGGCCAAGACGGCCGAAATCGTGGAAAGCATGTTCATCGGCCCGATCTTCGGCCCGGTGTTGAAAATGCTGGGGGCCGACAAGGTGGCCGTGCGGGCGTCGTTGTGCGCGTCCCAGCTGGTGGGGCTGGGCATCATGCGCTACGGCGTGCGCTCCGAACCGCTGCACTCGATGTCGGTGGACACGATCGTCGACGCGATCGGCCCGACGTTGCAGCGCTACCTGGTCGGTGACATCACGCGCTGATGGCCAATGGCTCAGCGAGTCGCCCGATCTGGATGTGGCCCTGGGGTGTGACACGCACCTGGTACACCGGCACCGAAACCCTCGGGTCGTCCAGGCAGGTACCGTCTTCGAGCGCGAAAGCCTGCTTCAGAAGGGGGGATTGGACCGTGGCACGGCCACCGCGGTCGCCGACGATCCCGCGCGAGAGCACGGCCGCCCCGGAAAACGGGTCGACATTTCCGACCGCGTGCACCGACCCGTCGTCCAGCCGGAACAGCGCCGCCTGCGTGCCGTCATCGAGGAGCACTCCGACGCCACGACCCGGAATGAGGTGGTCGTATGAGCAGGCGGTCGTCCACACCTGAATGTCGTTGAGAAGTGTCATGGCTGTTCCTTCCTTGTTCACGAGCGGATCCGCGGCATGCCAATGGGCACAGGAACTTTGCGCCCGGCACGCTCGGTGAAGGCCACCGTCGAGTCGACGGCGTCCGGGGCGTTGACGAAGGACACGAACCGCGAGAGCTTCTCGGGATCCTCCAGCACGCCCTTCCATTCGCACTTGTAGTTCTCCACATGCCGCTCCATTGCGGCCTCGAATTCCCCGGCCAGACCGAGCGAGTCGTCGCACACGACCTCGCGCACGTGATCCAGGCCGCCGTCCAGCGATTCGACCCACGGCGCGGTGCGTTGCAGCCGGTCGGCGGTCCGGATGTAGTACATCAGGAACCGGTCGATGTAGCGCACCAGCGTCTCGGTGTCCAGATCGCCGGCCAGCAGCTGAGCGTGCCTGGGTGTCATACCGCCGTTGCCGCCGACGTAAAGGTTCCAGCCATTTTCGGTGGCGATGACCCCCACGTCCTTGCCGCGCGCCTCGGCGCACTCCCGCGCGCAACCCGAGACGCCGAGCTTGATCTTGTGCGGCGCACGCAGGCCGCGATACCGCAGTTCCAGGTCGATGGCCAGCTGCACCGAATCCTGCTGGCCGTAGCGGCACCAGTCACTGCCCACACAGCTCTTGACCGTGCGCAATGCCTTGCCATACGCATGGCCGGATTCCATGCCGCCTTCGACCAACCGCTTCCAGATCTGCGGCAACTGGTCGACGCGCGCGCCGAACATGTCGATCCGCTGGCCGCCGGTGATCTTGGTGTAAAGCCCGAAGTCTTGCGCGATCTGGCCGATCAGAATGAGATGCTCCGGTTTGATGTCACCGCCGGGGACCCGCGGCACCACCGAGTAGCTGCCGTTCTTCTGAATGTTGGCCAGGAAATGGTCGTTGGAATCCTGCAGCGAAGCTTGCTCGCCGTCGAGAATGTGGTCGGCCCCGGTGGAGGCGAGAATGGAAGCGACCACGGGTTTGCAGATGTCGCAACCCTTTCCGCGACCGAAGCGCTCCAGCAGACCCGAGAAGGTCCGGATCTCGGTGGCGGAGATGATCTCGAAAAGCTCCGCTCGCGACTGGCTGAAGTGCTCGCACAACGCCTTGGACTGTTCCACGCCCTCGGCTTCCAGCAGCTGCTTGAGCAGGGGCACACACGACCCACACGAGGTGCCGGCCGCGGTGCACGACTTGAGCGCGGGAACGTCGGCGCAACCGCTGGTGATCGCGCACTTCAGATCGCCCTTGCTGACGTTGTTACACGAGCAGATCTGCGCGGAATCCGGCAGTGCCCCAACGCCCAAGCCCGCTCCCTCGCCGGCCTGAGCCGGCGCGATCAGCGCGAGCGGATCCCCCGGCAGCTCGCTCCCGACCATGGGCCGCAACACCCCGTACGACGACGCGTCGCCCACCAACACCCCGCCGAGAAGGGTTTTGGCGTCGTCGGACAGCACCAGTTTGGCGTACGTCCGGTTCACCGCGTCGTTGACGGCGACCTCGAGGCAGTTCTCGGTCACCCCCATCGCGTCGCCGAAGCTGGCGACGTCGACACCCAGGAGTTTGAGCTTTGTCGACAGGTCCGCTTCCGGGAACTCCGCGGCGCCGTCCAGCAGCCGATCCGCCACCACCTCGGCGGAGGTGTAGCCGGGCGCGACCAGGCCGTAGCACCTGCCCCCGATCGCGGCGACCTCGCCAACCGCGTAGATGGCGGGATCGCTTGTCTGGCAAGATAAGTCGGTGAGCACGCCGCCCCGCTCGGCGAGCGCCAGGCCCGCGGCCGCCGCCAGCTCGTCGCGCGGCCGGATGCCGGCCGCGAAGATCAGCACGCCGGCGTCGATGACCTTTTGGTTCTTCAGGCCGTCGCGCACTCGCACCCGCAAAGAGGTCGAACCATCCGAATGCTCAACGGATTCGATCGCTTCGGTTCCCGTCCCGACGTGCACCGCGATGCCGAGGTCGGTGATCATCCTGGCCAGCAGCCCGCCGCCGGCCTCGTCGATCTGTTGGGCCATCAGTCGCGGCATCATCTCGATGACGTGCGTCTGCAACCCGAACCGGCGCAGCGCGTTAGCTGCTTCGAGTCCCAACAGGCCGCCGCCGATGACCACCCCCGCATCCGCGTGACCGGCGTCCAGCGCGCGCCGGGCGTCGGCGCGGATGGCGTCGAGGTCGTCGAGTGTGCGGTAAACGTGGCACCGAGGCAGGTCGTGTCCGGGCACGGGCGGGACGAAAGCGTAGGACCCGGTGGCCAGCACCAGGGCGTCATAACTATGCCGTTGACCGTCGGCGGTCACCACCGACTTTGTGGCACGGTCGATTTCGGTGACCCGCGAATTGAGCAGCAATCGAACCCGCTCGTCGCCGTCGTAATCGTTGCCCGGCAGTGCCAGCAGGCCCCGGTCCCAGCTTTCGGTGTACGAGGTCAGGCCAACGCGGTCGTAGGCCGCGTCGGCCTCCTCCGCCAAAACCGTGATGCGCCACAACCCCTCGGTGTCGCGCGCACGGAGCGCTTCCACCAGTCGGTGGCCCACCATGCCATGCCCGACCACGATGACGTGACGCGCAGCACCGTGTGTGCGCGCCGCTTCGGATGGGGCCATGTCACGAGGGTAGGGGCGCCAAATTAAGGAGAAATCGCGCAATGTGACACCCACATGACGGCGCGCTCACACCTCACACGGGCCGCCGTGAAACTGTTCGCTGAGGGCGAACGCCCAGGTGGAACTTAAGCGTGGTCGACTCATGTTTCTAGGAATAGCGGGCCGGTGAGGTGCCGGTCACAGCTAACTCACAAGAGAGCACAAGGATGCTGAAAGGAACAGCCATGAGCAACTTAGCAGTGTGGTCGCGGCCGGCCTGGGACACCGACCGGTGGTTACGCGACTTTTTCGGCCCTGCCGCGACCGCGGACTGGTTCAAGCCGGTGACTAGCGGTTTTAGCCCGGCATGCGAGATCGTCAAGGATGGCGATGACGCGGTGGTGCGCTTGGAACTGCCGGGTGTTGACGTCGAGAAAGACGTCAACGTCGAGGTAGACAAGGGTCGCCTGGTAATCCACGGCGAACACCGCGACGAGCACGCCGAGGAGGCGAACGGCCGCACGTTGCGTGAGATCCGTTACGGATCGTTCCGGCGCTCGTTCCAGCTGCCCGCGCACGTCACCAGCGAGGCCATCGCGGCTTCGTACGACGCCGGCGTGTTAACGGTGCGCGTCACTGGTGCCTACACCGGGACTCAGGCGCAGCGCATCGCGATCGCCAAGTAGTCGCTGGGCGCGAACAGACGCAAAAGCCCCCGCACGCATGGCGTGTCGGGGGCCTTTGCGTCTTCTCGCCAGCTAGCCCCAGCGTGCCAGCAGCTCCCGGGCCCGGCCCGCCAGCGCGGCCTGCAAAAAGGGCCCGAAGCTGATTCGGGCGACACCCAGCGGACCGAACGATGCCGGGTCGTCCCGGTCGGGCAGCGCGATCGCGTTGATCGGCAGCGGCAAGTCAGCGGCCAAGCGCCGCAACGTCTCCGGGTCATGGCGACCGACCGGATACAGGACGTCGGCACCGGCAGCGGCGGCCTCGGTCAGCCGCGACACGGCCCTTTCGACGCGATCCGAGTCATCACCGTCGGACCGCAGGAACAGGTCGGTGCGGGCGTTGATCACCACATGCACCCCGGCCGCGTCGGCGGCTGCCCGCAGCGCGCCGACCAATTCGGCGTGTTCGCCGGCGGAACGCAGTCGCTTGCCCTCCGAGTGCACGGTGTCCTCGATGTTCAGCCCGACGGCGCCCACACTCAGCAGTCCCTCGATGAGGCGCGCCGCGGGCTGCCCGTACCCCGATTCGACGTCCACCGATACCGGGACATCGACCGCGGCGGTGATTTGGGCGACGCGGGTCAGCACGTCGTCGAACGACATGCCCTCGCCGTCCGGTTTGCCGATCGAGTCGGCCAGCGGATGGCTGCCCACGGTGAGTGCGCTGAAGCCGGCGTCGGTGGCCAGCCGCGCCGACCACGCGTCCCACACGGTTGGCAGGATCACGGGGTTGCCCGGCTGGTGCAGCTCGAGCAGCGCGATGGCGCGTTCGGCGATCGTCTGAGCTGGCATGGGGTGTTTGCTCCCTGGGTCGCGAAGTGACCTGTCTGACATCAGGCTTGCGCTGTGGATAGTATCGAGGGCGTACTGTGATCCGTAACACCGTCTGTCCTAGGAGATTCTGTTGACGCGCCCTACCGGCACTACTGAACTCGCCGAACTTCACGACCTCATCGGTGGCCTGCGGCGGTGCGTGAGCTCCTTGAAGGCGCGATACGGCGACAGCCCGGCGATGCGCCGCATCGGCATCGACGTCGACCGGATCCTGTCCGACGTGCAATTGCTCGAGACCGACGTCTCCGAATTGGATCTCGCACGCGCCACGGTGCAGCAGTCCGGCGAGCGGATCGTCATTCCCGATACGCAGTACGACAAGGACTTCTGGCGCGATGTCGACGACGAGGGTGTCGGAGGTCACAAAGGGTCCTGACAACCCAAGCCCCCCGAAACTGAGGGGGTTCTCTCTGTGTACCCTTCGACGAGTACAGCCCGTTCGAAGAGGAACACTAGATGAGCGCACCGACGGCGAACCGTCATGAGTCCGGCGTTTTCTCACCTACCCGCGCACAAATACCCGAACGGACGCTGCGCACCGACCGGTGGTGGCAGGCACCGCTGCTGACCGACCTCGGTTTGTCGGCATTCATTATCTACGCGACCATCCGGGCATTCTTGGGCAACAGTTACTGGGTCGACAAATACCACTACCTGACGCCCTTCTACTCGCCGTGCGTCAGTGCGTCGTGTCAGCCCGGCGCCAGCCACCTGGGTGTGTGGTTCGGTCAGTTCCCGTGGTGGATTCCGTTGGGAAGCCTGGTATTACCGTTTCTGCTCGGCTTCCGCATTACTTGCTACTACTACCGCAAGGCCTACTACCGGTCGGTGTGGCAGTCGCCAACCGCCTGTGCGGTGGCCGAACCGCGTGCGCACTACACCGGTGAAACGCGGCTGCCGCTGATCATTCAGAACAGCCACCGCTACTTTTTCTACTTTGCGTTGGTGGTCTCACTGATCAACACTTATGACGCGATCATCGCCTTTCATTCGCCGTCCGGATTCGGGTTCGGTTTGGGCAACGTCATTTTGGTGCTCAATGTGCTGCTGCTGTGGGCCTACACCGTCTCCTGCCATTCCTGCCGCCACGTCACCGGCGGTCGGCTCAAGCATTTCTCGAAACACCCGGTGCGGTATTGGATCTGGACACAGGTCAGCAAGCTGAACACCCGGCACATGCTATTCGCGTGGATCACGCTGGGAACACTGGCACTCACCGACTTCTACATCATGCTGGTGTCCAGCGGCACCATCACGGACTTGAGATTTATTGGCTGAAAAGCCATTTCGAGGACTTCTGAGATTATCGAGAAAAGCTGAGCGAGGTTTCATGGTTGAGGTCGAACGGCACTCCTACGACGTGGTCGTGATCGGTGCCGGCGGCGCGGGGTTGCGTGCGGTCATCGAAGCGCGCGAGCGCGGCCTCAAGGTCGCGGTGGTGTGCAAATCCCTGTTCGGCAAAGCCCATACGGTGATGGCCGAGGGTGGTTGCGCGGCCTCGATGGGCAACACCAACCCGAAGGACAACTGGAAGACGCACTTCGGCGACACCATGCGCGGTGGGAAGTTCCTGAACAACTGGCGGATGGCCGAACTGCACGCCCAGGAGGCGCCGGACCGGGTCTGGGAGCTGGAGACCTACGGCGCGCTGTTCGACCGCACCAAAGACGGCAAGATCAGCCAGCGCAACTTCGGCGGGCACACCTACCCGCGGCTGGCGCACGTCGGCGACCGCACCGGGCTGGAGCTGATCCGCACCATGCAGCAGAAGATCGTCTCGCTGCAGCAGGAGGATTACGCCGAACTCGGCGACTACGAGGCGCGGATCAAAGTGTTCGCCGAGTGCACGATCACCGAGCTGCTCAAGGACGGAGACTCGATCGCCGGGGCGTTCGGCTACTGGCGCGAAAGCGGCCGGTTCGTCGTGTTCGAAGCCCCCGCGGTGGTGCTGGCGACCGGCGGGATCGGCAAGTCGTTCAAGGTGACCTCGAACTCCTGGGAGTACACCGGTGACGGCCACGCGCTGGCGCTGCGGGCGGGCGCCTCACTGATCAACATGGAGTTCGTCCAGTTCCACCCGACGGGCATGGTCTGGCCGCCGAGTGTGAAGGGGATCCTGGTCACCGAGGGTGTCCGCGGTGACGGCGGGGTATTAAAAAACTCGGAGAACTCCCGGTTCATGTTCGACTACATCCCGCCGGTGTTCAAAGGGCAGTACGCCGAAACCGAACAAGAGGCGGACCAGTGGCTCAAGGACAACGACTCGGCCCGCCGCACCCCGGACCTGCTGCCGCGCGATGAGGTCGCACGCGCGATCAACTCGGAGGTCAAAGCCGGCCGCGGCACCCCACACGGCGGCGTGTTCCTCGACATCGCGTCGCGACTGACACCCGAGGAGATCAAGCGGCGGCTGCCGTCGATGTACCACCAGTTCATGGAGCTGGCCGGAGTCGACATCACCAACGAGCCAATGGAAGTCGGGCCCACCTGCCACTACGTGATGGGCGGTGTCGAGGTCGACGCCGACACGGGTGCGGCCACGGTCGCCGGGCTATTCGCCGCCGGCGAGTGCTCCGGCGGTATGCATGGCTCCAACCGGCTGGGCGGCAACTCGCTGTCAGACCTGCTGGTGTTCGGCCGGCGCGCCGGCCTGGGCGCCGCCGACTACGTGCGGGCGTTGAGCAGCCGCCCGTCGGTCGCCCAGGGTGCCATCGACACGGCGGCGACGAGGGCGCTGGCCCCCTTCGACGGACCGACCAACGGCGCCCCGGCCGAGAACCCGTACACCCTGCACTTGGAACTGCAGCAATCGATGAACGATCTGGTGGGCATCATCCGCAAGCCGGAGGAAATCGCCGAGGCCCTCGGCCGGCTCGACAAACTCCGCGAGCGGTTCAAGAGCCTCCAGGTTGAGGGAAATCGGCAGTACAACCCCGGCTGGAACCTGGCCATCGACCTACGCAACATGTTGCTGGTCAGCGAGTGCGTCGCGAAGGCCGCGCTGGAGCGCACCGAGAGCCGCGGCGGTCACACCCGCGACGACCACCCGTCGATGGATTCGTCATGGCGCAAGGTGTTGCTGGTCTGCCGCGCGGCCGGCGGCGACGAGGTGATCCCCGACATCACCATCACTCGCGAAGACCAGGTGCCCATGCGGCCCGATCTGCTGGAGCTCTTCGAGATCTCCGAGCTGGAGAAGTACTTCACCGACGGTGAGCTCGCCGAGCACCCAGGACGGAGAGACAAATGAGCTACAACGCCACCATGCGGGTGTGGCGCGGCGACGAGGCCGGCGGCGCGCTGCAGGACTTCACCGTCGAGGTCAACGAGGGCGAGGTGGTGCTCGACATCATCCATCGCCTGCAGCAGACCCAGACGCCCGACCTCGCGGTGCGGTGGAACTGCAAGGCGGGAAAGTGCGGATCGTGCTCGGCGGAGATCAACGGCTATCCCCGGTTGCTGTGCATGACGCGGATGTCCACGTTCGCCGAGGACGAGGTCGTGACCGTCACGCCGCTGCGGACGTTCCCGGTGATCCGCGACCTGGTCACCGACGTCTCGTTCAACTACGAGAAGGCCCGCGAGATACCGTCGTTCGCGCCGCCGAAGGAGCTGCAGCCCGGCGAATACCGGATGGCGCAGGTCGACGTCCAGCGCTCGCAGGAGTTCCGCAAGTGCATCGAATGCTTCCTGTGCCAGAACGTCTGCCACGTGGTCCGCGACCACGAGGAGAACAAGAAGGCGTTCGCCGGGCCGCGGTTCTTGATGCGGATCGCCGAGCTGGAGATGCACCCGCTGGACACGCGGGACCGGCGCAACGACGCGCAGGACGAGCACGGCCTGGGCTACTGCAACATCACCAAGTGCTGCACCGAGGTGTGCCCGGAACACATCAAGATCACCGACAACGCGCTGATCCCGATGAAAGAACGGGTCGCCGATCGCAAATACGATCCGGTGGTGTGGCTGGGTAACAAACTGTTCCGCCGCTGAGCGGCTGAGCAAGCGCGATCTGGCGTTAAGCCCCCGCCGGCATCGGGTACCCGTCGTCCATGCGAGAAATCACGAGCATCAAGGACATTCGAACCGCGATCCGCGAGTTGTCCGTCCGCGCAGAACTCGCGCACAAGGAAGGCCGGCACGATGACGCCGCCGAAATCGAGCGGCGCGTCGACGGCTATCGGGAAGAACTTAGCCACCGCCCCTAGCCAAAGAGGCGGTCAGGCACCCAGCCGGCGAAATGTGCTGCGGTGAAACACGATGGGCGCCACCTCGGCATCCACGCACACCTCGTTGACCCGTAAAACCACGATGGTGTGATCCCCGGCCGGAATCAGTTGCTCGATCGCGCTCTCCAGCCACAGGCCGGTGCCCTGGATGAAGACCGCACCGCTGGCGTTGGACACCGTCTCCAGACCGGCGAACCTGTCTCCGGTCTTGGCGGCCAACGTGCGTGCGGCCTCGTCATGGGCCTCGCCGAGAACACTGATGCCCAGCATCCGCACACCCTTGAGCTTGGGCCACGTCGTCGACGTGTTCTGCACACAGAACGACACCAGCGGCGGCTCGAGCGAGACGGGAACAAAGGTGCTGGCCGCCAAGCCTTCCCGTACCCCGTCGACTTCGGCGGCGATGGCCACCACCCCGGACGGGAAGTGGCCGAATGCCTCACGGAGTGTGGACGGTGTCAGCTTGTTCGTTGAATTCACCCGACTTCATTCGCTCCCTTGAGCCGAGAACGCGATTCTCCTGCCCGACCCTACCTCGCCGAGTACCCATGCGCGGCGGCCACATCCGGGTGGGCCCGCAATCTGCTCTTCCAGGCGTTGCGACCGTAGACCGAGAAGATCGGATCCGACGGGTCATCCCTTCTCTCGGCGAGTGTCCTCAGTTCGTCGGGTAGCGACAGCACAGGGATCTGCGCGTCGAGTCGCGGATTGAAGAAGTAAGGCACCGAAATCCGCTCCGCCGGCCCGTCCAGGTTCACCCGGTGCTCGGTGGCCTTCAGGTAGCCGCCCGTTGCCACCTCGAGTAACTCGCCGATGTTGACGACGAACGCGCCCGGAAGGGGCGGCACGTCGATCCAGCCCCCGGCCCGCCGCACCTGCAGCCCGCGACTGCCCGGCTCGGCGAGCAGCAGCGTGCGCACCCCGGCGTCGCGGTGCGCACCCACGCCCTGTGGGCTGGCCGCCCGGGCGGGGTAGCGGATGATCTTGATCAGCGTGGCGGGCGTGTCGGCGAAGGCTGAGTCGAACACGTCCGGTGGGCTGCCCAGCGAGGCCGCCCAATGCCGGAGCAGGGTGCGCGCGACCGAGGACAGCGCCACGTCGAACTCATCGATGATCCGGCGCAATTCGGGCAGCGCGGCCGGCCACTGATTTGGGCCCTGCAGCCACAGATAGGCCGGCTTGTCCGGCCCGCCGATCGAGGGGCGCTCGGGTCCGATATCGATCTGTTCGCGCCAGTCCACCCGGCCCCGGGTCAGCTCCCCACCCAGCCGGGTGTAGCCGCGGAAATGCGGGCTGCGCACCATCGCGATGGCGTTCTTGTCGGCTTCCGGCAGCTCGAACAGCCGGCGTGCCGCCGCGAGCAGCCTGCCCGCGAGCTCGTCGGGCACTTCGTGGCCGGTCAGATAGAAGAAGCCCACCTCGTGAACGGCTTTGCGCAGGCCTTTCCGAAGCCGGGTGGATTCGGCCCGCAGGTCCACCACAGGCAAGGCAGTGACGCTCCTCACCTCCGTCATAGGCACACCATCTTCGCAGGTGAAATGGGTAGAACGAGCCTTCCCAACCGGTTGGTTAATTAGACGGTGAAATTTAGCTCACACTCGCTTGCGTTGAGATAACCGAGGGATATATTTTAGTCGGTGTTACTGGTGGGTAACTTAGCCTTAGTACCCAACCACGCGTGGCATTCTCAACGAGGAGGAATGTAGTGAGCCACTACAAGAGCAACGTCCGTGACCAGGTGTTTAACCTGTTCGAGGTGTTGGGTGTTGACAAGGCGTTTGGCCAAGGCGAGTTCAGCGACCTGGACGTCGAGACCGCCGAAGAAATGCTGGCCGAGGTCAGCAGGCTGGCCGAGGGACCAGTTGCCGCGTCGTTCGTCGAGGGCGACCGCAATCCCCCGGTTTTCGACCCCGAGACCCACTCGGTGACGCTGCCTGAGGCCTTCAAGAACTCAGTCAACGCGGTCACGGAAGCCGGTTGGGACAAGGCCGGCATCGACGAGGCCCTCGGCGGCATGCCGATGCCCAAGTCGCTGGTGTGGGCGCTGCACGAGCACATCCTGGGCGCCAACCCCGCCGTGTGGATGTACGGCGGCGGCGCCGGCTTCGCCAACATCCTCTACCACATCGGCACCGAGCAGCAGAAGAAGTGGGCCGTCATGGCCGCTGAGCGTCAATGGGGTTCGACCATGGTGCTCACCGAGCCGGACGCCGGTTCGGACGTCGGCGCCGGGCGGACCAAGGCGATCCAGCAGGACGACGGCTCCTGGCACATCGACGGCGTGAAGCGGTTCATCACCTCCGGTGACTCCGGCGACCTGTTCGAAAACATCTTCCACCTGGTGCTGGCCCGCCCCGAGGGCGCCGGTCCCGGCACCAAGGGCCTGTCGCTGTTCTTCGTGCCGAAGTTCCTGTTCGACTTCGAAACCGGCGAGCTGGGCGAGCGCAACGGCGTGTTCGTGACCAATGTCGAGCACAAGATGGGCCTCAAGGTCTCGGCGACCTGTGAGCTGTCCTTGGGCCAGCACGGCGTGCCCGCCAAGGGCTGGCTCGTCGGCGAGGTCCACAACGGCATCGCGCAGATGTTCGAGGTCATCGAGCAGGCCCGCATGATGGTGGGCACCAAGGCGATCGCGACCTTGTCAACCGGCTACCTGAACGCGTTGGAGTACGCCAAGTCCCGGGTGCAGGGCGCCGACCTGACCCAGATGACCGACAAGACCGCGCCGCGGGTGACCATCACGCATCACCCCGACGTGCGCCGGTCGCTGATGACCCAGAAGGCCTACGCCGAGGGTCTGCGTGCGCTGTACCTCTATACCGCGACCTACCAGGACGCGCCGGTTGCCGAGGCGCTGCACGGTGCGGACGCCAACCTGGCCGTCAAGGTCAACGACCTGCTGCTGCCGGTGGTCAAGGGCGTGGGCTCCGAGCAGGCCTACGCGAAGCTGACCGAGAGCCTGCAGACGTTCGGTGGGTCCGGCTTCCTGCAGGACTACCCGATCGAGCAGTACATTCGGGACGCCAAGATCGACTCGCTCTACGAGGGCACCACCGCCATCCAGGCGCAGGACTTCTTCTTCCGCAAGATCGTCCGCGACAAGGGTGTGGCGCTGGCCCACGTTTCGGGTGAGATCCAGGCGTTCGTCGACAGCGAGTCCGGCAACGGGCGCCTGAAGACCGAGCGCGAGCTGCTGGGCAAGGCGCTGGTCGACGTCCAGGGCATGGCGGCCACGCTGACCGGCTACCTGATGGAGGCCCAGCAAGACGTCACCAGCCTCTACAAGGTGGGCCTGGGTTCGGTGCGCTTCCTCATGAGCGTCGGCGACCTGATCATCGGCTGGTTGCTACAGCGTCAGGCGGCGGTGGCCGTGCAGGCACTCGACGCCGGCGCCAGCGGCGCCGAGCGGTCCTTCTACGAGGGCAAGGTCGCGGTGGCGTCGTTCTTCGCGAAGAACTTCCTGCCGCTGCTGACCAGCACCCGCGAGGTGATCGAGACGCTGGACAACGACATCATGGAGCTCGACGAGGCTGCTTTCTAGGCCGCCTTCCAAGAGCACAGACACCAAAAAGACCGCCGCTGGATCCCCTCACTCCAGCGGCGGCCCTTTTCGTACGCCGGTCAGCTGGCCGGCGGCCGACTAGGGGATGCCCCGTGTTGCCGTCGGGGTCGGGGGGTCAGACCACAACACGGGGCTATCCGCGCCCTCGGGTACCCAACGGTTGGCGTAATTAACCGCATGTGACGCAAATCATTCGGGAGTCATTCGGGCCTGGCGCCTCATGCCTCGAGAATCGCGGCCACGCCCTGGCCGCCGGCGGCGCAGATCGAAATCAGCGCCCGAAGAGGTGCCTTGGTACGAGTCTGCTTCGCCGCCTTTTTCTCGGCAAGCTGCTTGGCGGCCTGAGCGAGGATCCGCCCGCCGGTGGCCGCGAAGGGATGACCGGCGGCCAACGACGAGCCGTTGACGTTGAGCCCGGACCGATCGATTGACCCGAGGGCGGCGTCGAGACCCAGCCGCTCCTTGCAGTACTCCTCGGACTCCCACGCCTGCAGGTGTGCCAGCACCACCGACGCGAATGCCTCGTGGATCTCGTAGAAATCAAAATCTTGCAGGCTCAGCCCGTTTCTCGCCAGCAGCCGGGGCACCGCGTAGGTCGGCGCCATCAGCAGGCCGTCGCGCCCGTTGACATAGTCGACCGCGGCGGTCTCGGCGTCCACCAGGTAGGCCAGCGGGGTCAGCGAGTGGCCGGCCGCCCAATCCTCGGAGGCCAGGAGCGCGACGGACGCGCCGTCGGTGAGCGGAGTCGAATTGCCGGCCGTCATCGTCGCGTCGCCGGACTTCACCCCGAAAACCGGGCGCAGCGTGGCCAGCTTTTCAACGCTGGAGTCGGGCCGCAGATTGTCGTCGCGGTACAGCCCCAGGAACGGCGTGACGAGGTCGTCGAAGAAGCCACGGTCGTAAGCGGCGGCCATGTTGCGATGGCTGGCAACGGCCAGCTCGTCCTGGTCGACGCGTTTGATCCCCATCTCCTTGGCGGTGATGGCGGCGTGCTCGCCCATCGACAGCCCCGTCCGCGGCTCACTGTTGGCCGGGATCTCGACCCCGAGAGCGGCCGGCAGCGTGCCCACCAGCTTCAGCCGCTGGAGATTGGACTTGGACCGGCGCAACCTCAGCAGGTGGCGACGCAGGTCGTCGCCAAGGCCGATCGGCGGGTCAGACGTGGTGTCCACCCCGCCGGCGGCGGCCACCTCGCAGCGGCCGGACGCGATGCCGTCGGCCGCGGCAATCGCCGCCTGCAGGCCGGTCCCACACGCCTGTTGAATGTCGAACGCCGGTGTGTACGAAGACAACTCGGAGCCCAGCACGCACTCGCGCACCAGGTTGAAGTCGCGGCTGTGCTTGAGCACGGCGCCGCCGACCACGACGCCGAGCTGTTCGCCGGCCAGCCCGAAGCGGTCGATCAGGCCCCCGAGAGCCGCGGTGAACATGTCCTGGTTGGAAGCCTCGGCGTAGGCGCCGTCCGACCTCGCGAATGGGATGCGATTGCCGCCCAGTACGGCGACTGGTCGCCTGGTCGCAGAAGTTTCAGGGGCCACGTTTGTCTCCGGTCATCGGTGTTTGAATCGGCCGTCGGAGGCCATACTACCCACTGTTCTTACTCTGAAGTAAGTTCGTCCCCGATACGGTTGCCGTATACGGCACGTCCGAAACTCGAAAGAAACTCGAAAGAAAATGGAAGGCAGCTCAGTGGCTCCCCAGCGCTCGTCGGATCTGTTCTCGCAGCTGGTCAACTCCGGCCCCGGATCGTTTGTGGCAAAGCAACTCGGCATTCCGCAACCCGAGACACTTCGCCGCTACCGGCCCGGCGATCCGCCGCTGGCCGGATCCCTGCTGATCGGGGGCCCCACAGATCAACAAGGCCGGGTCGTCGAACCGCTGCGGGCGGCGCTTGACAAGGACTACGACCTGGTGGGCAACAACCTGGGCGGCCGCTGGGCCGACCAGTTCGGCGGGCTGGTTTTCGACGCCACCGGCATCACAACGCCGGCCGGGCTGAAGGGCTTGCACGAGTTCTTCACGCCCGTGCTGCGCAACCTGGGCCACTGCGCCCGCGTCGTGGTCGTCGGCACCACGCCCGACGCCGCCGCCGGCACCGACGAGCGGATCGCGCAGCGCGCGTTGGAAGGCTTCACCCGCTCGTTGGGCAAGGAACTGCGCAACGGTGCCACCGTGGCGCTGGTGTATCTGTCGCCGGCGGCCAAACCCGCCGCCACGGGCCTGGAATCCACCATGCGGTTCATCCTGTCGGCCAAGTCGGCCTACGTCGACGGGCAGGTCTTCTATGTCGGGGACGCCGACTCCAGGCCGCCGGCCGACTGGGAGCGGCCGCTGGACGGCAAGGTCGCCATCGTGACCGGCGCCGCGCGGGGAATCGGTGCGACGATCGCCGAGGTGTTCGCCCGCGACGGCGCCCGCGTCGTCGCAATCGACGTCGAGTCCGCCGCCGAGTCGCTGGCCGAGACCGCCAGCCGGGTCGGGGGCACCGCCCTTTGGCTGGACGTCACCGCGGAGGATGCCGTCGACAAGATCACCGAGCACCTGCGCGACCACTGCGCGGGGCACGCCGACATCCTGGTCAACAACGCCGGTATCACCCGCGACAAGCTGCTGGCCAACATGGACGACGCTCGCTGGGACGCTGTATTGGCTGTCAATCTGCTTGCCCCGCTACGCCTTACCGAGGGGCTGACCGGCAACGGCAGCATCGGCGAGGGCGGCCGGGTGATCGGGCTTTCATCGATCGCCGGCATCGCCGGCAACCGCGGACAGACCAATTACGGGACCACCAAGGCCGGGATGATCGGGATCACTCAGGCGCTGGCAACGGGACTAGCCAAGAAGGGCATCACGATCAACGCCGTCGCACCGGGATTCATCGAAACCCAGATGACCGCCGCCATCCCGTTGGCCACCCGCGAGGTGGGCCGCCGAATGAACTCGCTGCTACAGGGTGGCCAGCCGGTAGATGTCGCGGAGACTATCGCCTACTTCGCCAGCCCGGCTTCAAACGCTGTGACGGGCAATGTTATTCGCGTCTGCGGACAGCAGATGCTGGGGGCGTGAAACTAATGAACCAACCAAGCGGCCTGAGAAATATGCTGCGCGCGGCGGCCGGGGCTCTGCCGCTGGTACCCCGCGGAGGGCAGCTCCCCACCCGCACGGTGACCGTCGAGGAATTACCCATCGACCAGACCAACGTGGCCGAGTACGCGGCGGTCACCGGCCTGCGCTACGGCAACAACGTGCCACTGACCTACCCGTTTGCGCTGACCTTCCCGGCCATGATGTCGCTGGTGACCGGATTCGACTTCCCTTTCGCCGCAATGGGATCGGTGCACACCGAGAACCAGATCACGCAGTACCGGCCGATCGCGGTCACCGACACCGTCGGTGTGCGCGTGCACGCCGAGAACCTGCGCGAGCACCGGAAGGGCCTGCTGGTCGACTTGGTGACCGACGTCAGCGTCGGCAACGAAAACGCGTGGCACCAGGTGACGACCTTCCTGCACCAGCAACGCACCAGCCTGTCCGACGAGCCCAAACCGCCGCCACAGAAGCAGCCCAAGCTTCCCCCGCCCAGCACCGTGCTACGGATCACCCCCGGTCAGATCCGCCGCTACGCTGTCGTCGGCGGAGACCACAATCCGATCCACACCAATCCGATCGCCGCCAAGCTGTTCGGCTTCCCGACGGTGATAGCCCACGGGATGTTCAGTGCCGCAGCGGTATTGGCTAACATCGAAGGTCGCTTCCCCGACGCGTTGACGTATTCGGTGCGCTTCGGCAAGCCGGTGCTGCTGCCCGCCACCACTGGGCTCTACATCGATGATCGCGGCTCGAGCGCCGCCGGCTGGGATCTCGCGTTGCGCAACATTGCCAAGGGATATCCGCATCTCACCGGCAGCATCCGGGCTCTCTAGCCCGGATGCGTCGGGCCGCGACCCTTAGCGAGCACTTTCAATCCGTGTGCGCCGCAAGCGGTCACGAGGAAGACCAGAAACAGCCACAGCGGTGGCCGCGCGAGCTCCCAGACGAAGATCGCGGCCCAGATCGGTGAGCCCTGGGTGACCGCGAGCACCCCGGCGGCGCCGGCCAGCGAGGTTGCGGGCACCTGCAGGTGCGTGCCGGTCGCCCAATTGATCGCCAGCACCAGCACCGATCCCGCCGCTGCGCCGGTGGCGAGCGAGGGCGTGAGCATTCCCCCCGCTCCACCGGCGCGCAGGAACAGGGCCGTCAGCAACGGTTTCAAAACCAGAATCGCGGCCGCTGTCGACAGCGTCATCCCACTGACCAGGCTGACGGTCAGGATGCTTCGGCCGTTACCGGGCAACTCGGGCCACCGGTGCGAGCAGATGCCCATCACCAATCCCGCGCCCGCGAGGGCGGGGATCAGCACCCAGGTCGACATCAGCTTGGCCGGCCGCGCCGCCGCCATGATGCGGTTGAACGCCAATCCCACCGCGAGGGTCAGCGGCGCCAATATCAGCGCGTGCGCGGTCAGCAGATACGACGATTCTTGGTGATGCCAGTCCAGGGTGGGCTGATCGTGCGTGACGGCCGAGCAGACCGCGACGGCCAGGCTGGAGGTGAGGCACGCCGCCCCCACCGCCCGCGGATGCCAGGTGTTCAGCATGATCCGCAACGAAAACAACGCGCCGGCCAGCGGGACGGCGTAGACCGCACCGAGCCCGGCCCCGGCCGCGCACGCCAGCAAGATCTCGCGGTCGCGAGCGGACAGCCGCTTCAGCCATCCGGTAGCGAAATCGCCCAGCGCCGCGGCGAATTGGCGTGGGGCGCCTTCGCGGCCCAGCGATGCCCCGGCACCGACCAGCAACACCTGCAGCGCGGCGTCGATGCTCCAGGCCAGGCGCGGTATCCGGTCATGGCGGGCGATGGTGTCCGCGAGCGGCGGCACCTTGGTGCTGCGCCGCAGGATCCACCAGCCGAATCCCGCCAGCGCGCCCCCGAACATCGGTCCCAGGGTGCGGCGCATCTGACTGCTGCCGGTGATGCCGGTGAGCAACGTGCCGAGACTGTAGTGGTACGTGAGGTGCTCGACGAAGCGCAGCAATGTCGTCGTCGCCAACCCGGCGACCCCGGCCAGCAACCCGACGATGAGCACCGCACAAAAGAAATCGAGGTTGCCTTGCGAGAAGGAGGGGTGCGATCGAGCCGATTCGGCCACCCCACGAATCTAAGGTCTGGCCCCCTCTAGCCGGTAGCCGCGCTGGAGTCGCCCGCATCGGCCGCGGCCTCACGGTCCTCGGGCGCTCCCCGCAAGCCATGCCAGAACAGGTCGATCATCAGCTCGCCCGCCTCGTCCGCGTCGATGTCGCCGGTGCTGAGCTGGTTGGCCATCGCCTCGCCCGCGCCCACCAGCGCCACGGCCATCATCTGATGCTCGGCGTCCGGCCGCGGCGTGCGACTGCCCGCCCGCACCAGCCCGGCGACCAGTTCGATGATCTGCTCGCGTCCTTCGCGCACGGTGTGGGCGAACGCCTGCGAGCTGATGGCCTGGGTGTACATCACGATCCACGACGCGCGGTTGGCGTCGATGTAGCGCAGGAACGACACGATGGTGTTGCGCAGCATGTCCCTCGGGCCTTGGGTGAAGTCGATGTCGGCGCGCACCACGTCGATGAACCGGTTCAACTCCCGGTTCAGGCAAGCGCCGAAGAGATCCTCCTTGGAGCCGTAATACAGGTACAGCATCGGCTTGGAGATCTGCGCCTCGGCGGCGATGGCGTCCATCGAGGTCTCGTGATAGCCGTTGACCGAGAACATCTGCACGGCGGCGTCGAGCATCTGCTGTTCGCGGACGGCACGCGGTAGCCGCTTGGTACCACCTGCCATCGCTGTGCCTCTCTAGCCCGTCTATCTGACTCCAGGGTAACGATCCCGCAATGCATCAGTGCCCACACGCCTTATCGGGGCCCTTCATCGTCGCCACCCGCACCAGCGATTGGTCCACCGCCGGCATCGTCAATTCGCCTGCGGCCAGCGCCTTTTCGAGCCGGTCCAGGACCGCGGGCACCTCTTCGATGCTGACCCACAGCGCGACGTCGGTACCGGCCTGCAGGGCGCGCAGCACCGCCTCGGCCACGCCGTACCGATCGGAGATCGCGGCCATGCTGGACAGGTCGTCGCTGAACACCGGGCCGTTGAAGGGCGGCGCGTTGTAGCCGGTGCCGGTGCGCAGCAACTGCACCGCGGCCCGGCTGAGGCTCGCCGGGTCGTCGCCGGTCAGCCCGGGGACCTGCAGGTGACCGATCATGACCGCGACCGGGAGCTGGGTCACCAGCGTCCGGTAAGGCACGAGGTCGTTGGTCTGCAGGTCGCTCAGCGGCGGCGTGACGACGCCGCCCTTGTGTGAATCGCCCGAGCCATGTCCATGGCCGGGGAAATGCTTGAGCACCGGCAGCAGCCCGGCATCTCGCAGGCCCTGCGCATAGGCCCCGGCGTAGGCGGTGACCGTGTTGGGATCCGCGCTGAACGAGCGGTCACCGATCACGCCGTCCGGGGCATCGGTGACATCGACCACAGGGGCGAAGTCGATGGTGATGCCCAGGTCGCGCATCTTTTTGCCGCGCTCCACTTCCAGGTCGTGGACTTGCTGGGGCGTTTTTGTCTGCGCCAGCTCCCGGGGCGACGGAGCCACCCCGATCAGCGACTTCAGCCGCGACACCCGGCCCCCTTCTTCGTCGACGCCGACCGCCAGCGGCAGCGGCCCGGCCTTGCCCGCGACCTCGGCCAGCCCGCCCTTGAAAATCGACAGGTCCGTCCAGCCGCCGATGATGATCCCGCCGACGTGGGAGTTATTGACGACGGTCCGGGCTTCGTCGGCGTTCCTCACACCCACCATCAGCAGTTGTGCCAACTTGTCGCGGGGCGGCAACGTCGTCGGATCACCGCACACCGGCGGCGCGGGAGCGGCCACCGGCTTGCTGGGCGAGGCGCCTTGGGGTCGTGCGGCATGGTGGCCGCAGCCCACCACCAGCGCTGACGTGACGACGAGCACGGCCAAGGTGCGCGGAAAAACCATCGGGC
>Ga0306925_10000896_pt1 | contig 23043 bp, 19 predicted proteins | sample flu12Cox44000176_FD_203755 | JGI IMG/M metagenome (GOLD analysis project Ga0306925, IMG submission 203755) | Lab enrichment of tropical soil microbial communities from Luquillo Experimental Forest, Puerto Rico - flux8day.12C.oxic.44.000.176 (v2)... | ecosystem: Environmental > Terrestrial >... | reverse complement strand
TCGGCGTGTCACCGCATCCGCCGCTGCAAGATGCCGAAATGTTCGACAAGATCCTGATCGCAAATCGCGGTGAAATCGCGTTGCGCGTGCTGCGCGCCTGCAAGGAGCTCGGCATACCGTCCGTCGCCGTGCATTCCACCGCAGACGAGGACGCGATGCATGTTCGGCTCGCGGACGAGAGTGTCTGCATCGGCCCGCCCGCGGCGCGCGACAGCTACCTCAACATTCCCGCGCTGCTTTCCGCCTGTGAGATCACCGGCGCCGATGCGGTGCATCCAGGCTACGGTTTTCTCGCAGAAAACGCCCGGTTTGCGGAGATCCTTGCCGAGCACGACATCCACTTCATCGGTCCCAAGCCCGCCCATATTCGCCTGATGGGCGACAAGATCGAAGCCAGACGCACGGCGGAACGATTAGGCATGCCGGTGGTGCCGGGATCGAATGGCGGCCTGTCCTCCGACCAGGAGGCGATATCGCTTGCACACGATATCGGTTTTCCGGTCCTGGTGAAGGCAGCTGCCGGCGGCGGCGGCCGTGGCATGAAGGTGGCGCACCGCCCGGAGGATCTCGTCGCCGTGCTTGCTACTGCGCGCGCGGAGGCGAAGGCCGCATTCGGCGACGAGGCGCTTTATCTCGAGAAGTATCTCGCGCAGCCGCGCCACGTCGAAATCCAAGTGCTGGGGGACGGGCACGGCCGCGCCATTCATCTGGGCGAGCGCGACTGCTCGCTGCAGCGCCGCTACCAGAAAATCTGGGAGGAGGGCCTTTGCCCCGCCCTCAACGAGACGACCCGCAGTACCATCGGCGAAATGGTCGCCGCTGCGATGCGCAAGCTGGAATATCTCGGCGTTGGCACGGTCGAATTCCTCTATGAAGATGGGAAGTTTTATTTCATCGAGATGAACACGCGCATCCAGGTCGAACATCCCGTGACCGAGATGATCACCGACATCGATCTTGTGCTCGAACAGATCCGCGTCGCCGCCGGCGGCGAACTCGAACTGTCGCAGAGCGGTGTGAAATTCAACGGGCATGCCATCGAGTGCCGCATCAACGCGGAGAATCCGGTCTCCTTCCGTCCTTCGCCCGGCAAGATCGTGCACTATCACCCGCCGGGCGGACTGGGCGTGCGCGTCGATTCCGCCGTCTATCACGGCTACTTGATCCCGCCCTACTACGATTCGCTGGTCGGCAAGCTGATCGTGCACGGCAAGACGCGCGGTGAATGCCTGATGCGGCTCAAACGCGCGCTCGACGAATTCGTCATCGACGGCATTGAAACAACGCTGCCGCTGTTCCGCGCGCTGGTGCGGGAAAAAGACGTCATCGACGGCGACTACCACATCCATTGGCTGGAAGAGTTCTTGGCGCGCGGCGGCATGGCAGGCTAGCAGCGGCGACAGCCGGCAACATCACGCATGGGCGGCACATTCGATTGTCGCGCAAGGCTCTCCCATGGCACGCTCGCATATCTTATCTTCGGAATGATCCAGGCGCCCGCAAAGCTGCATGGCCAACCGCGAAACCACGTTCATCGAAATCACGCCGGAGGTGCTGCTCAAGGCCTATGCGTGTGGCATCTTTCCCATGGCCGAGAGCGCGGACGACCCCGCGCTCTATTGGATCGAGCCGGAGAAGCGGGGCGTCATTCCGCTCGATCGTTTCCACATGCCAAGCCGGCTCGCCCGCACCGTGCGCTCCGACCGCTTCACCGTCACCGTCGATCGCGACTTCGATGCAGTGCTCGAGGGCTGCGCGGAGCCCCGCCCCGGCCGCCCGCGCACCTGGATCAACGCCCGCATTCGCGTGCTCTATCGCAAGCTCTACGAGCGGCGCCATTGTCACAGTCTCGAGGTCTACGAAGGCGAGAACCTCGTCGGCGGTCTTTACGGCGTCACGCTCGGCCGCGCGTTCTTCGGCGAGAGCATGTTTCACCGCGCGCGCGATGCGTCCAAAGTCGCGCTCGTGCACCTGGTCGCCCGTCTCAAGGTCGGTGGATTCAGGCTGCTGGACACCCAGTTCGTGACCGATCACCTGCGGACCTTCGGCGCCATCGAGGTGCCGCGGCGCCAGTATCACAAACTGCTCGAAGCCGCGCTCACGGGCGAAGGCGATTTCGCCGCGCTCGGCACCAAGCGTCCCATTACGGGTGTGCAGGTGCTCGCTCAGTTGGTGGCGGATCGATCCTCGCGCGCGTGACTGCGGGTCAGCGCTGCGGCGCGGGCTGCTGACTGTTTCGCCGCGGTGCTGCCGTTGCGGCCGGCTTCGCAGCCGCTGCGGCGGCGGCTGGCGGTGCAGCGGCGGCCGGCGGCAATTCGGGTGGCGGCGCAGCAGCCACCACGGGATTTTTGCAATCCTTCAGCCACACGTCGTAGATCGGGTGCTCGACGGCATGCAGGCCCGGACTCGAGGCGAACATCCAACCGGTGAAGATGCGCTTGACGTCGCCTTGCAGCGTCACTTCGTCGACTTCAATGAAGGCATCGGTGTTTGAAGTCTCGGTCGGCGGCCGAGTGTAGCAGACGCGTGGCGTCACCTGCAGCGCGCCGAATTGCACGGTCTCGCCGATGGCGGCATCGAAGGTGATGATGCGACCGGTGATTTTGTCGAGGCCGGAGAACAGCGCGCTTTTGTTGGCGATCTTCTGCGAGGGCGGCTCGGCGATGGCCTCGTCGCTGCCCTGCGGCGAGGCGTCGATGGGCGTGCCGCGCGGCTGGCGCTGGCCGGGCGGAAGACCGGGAAGCGGTGACGGCCCGCTCGACGGATCGATTGCCGCGGCGGCGCCTTCCGGCGGCGGCAATGGCTGCGATTGAACGCCACCGGGCGGGCTCGTCCGTGCCTGATCCGGATATTGCTGATCGGGATACTGGGGCTGCGGGTATCGCGGGCCCGGATAGCGCTGATCGGGATATTGAGGCAGGGCCTGTTGCTGGTCCGGTTGGCGGCCGCTCGGCACGTTCGACGGTGGCCGCGGCGGAGTTCCGAACAATGCTTCGAACGGGTTGAAGAACTGCGCCGCGGCTGGACAGGTGCCGAGCGTGGCCGCTGCCGCAATCGGCGCGGCGAAGAGGCAAGCGATGCGGAGCAATCGGGCCATCAGCGAACGTCGGTCGAACACGCGCGGGAGCCCCGTCGGTTAACACCGAGAATACGGCGGCGAGAGGGCCATTCAGGGGGCCTAGGAGGCAGTGGGAGGTGTCGCCTGCGGGAGTTCCGGAGCTTGATTCTGCCCGGCGCTCTGCCGAGGCCTGATCCGCCCGTCAGCTGCCCGGCGTCCAGGCCTTGTAGTCGCCGGTCGCCTTGGGCCGGCGGCCTTGCGCCAGCGTCGAGCCGATCGGGCGATGCGCACCGGGTGTGCCAGTGAGATTGGGCCGGTGCGGCTTCCACCACGGCAGCGGCACAACTTCTTCCTGCGTCGGCGGCGTGTCGACCGTATGGTGCAGCCAGCCATGCCAGGAGGGCGGCACGACCGAGGCTTCCGCGGTGCCATTGTAAATCACCCAGCGCCGCTCGAAGCCCAACGCCGAATCGATCTTGCCGCCCTTGGTGCGGTAGTAGCGGTTGCCGAACTCGTCCTCACCGACGAACTCGCCATAAAGCGCAGTCCACACCAGAGTGCCGAACGTCGCTCCGTTCCACCAGGTGAAGAAGCGCAGGAAAAACGTTTTCATACTCGTGCCAAGACCGAATGGGCGGCGCGTTCATGCCACCGTTGCCGCGCCAAGTCCACCCGGTCGCCGAAGGCTTCGCCCCACGCGATCTTGCGCACCCGGTGCAGCCGGCGGGCATCAAGCCGAGAGATTAATGCCCGCGCGAGGATCGCCCGTGCCGAGTTGCGCCGACCGCAATCCCCCGCCTATGTTTTGCCTCTCAATCCGCGCGTCCTTCGCACGGCAAGCCGAAGCCAGCCTTGGCAGGTAAATAAGGGAGGTGGAAATGCCGTTATTACGTCCGTGGCACTTGGGTGGAGTGCTGTTGGCAGCCGCGTCACTCACTTCAACGGCCTTCGCCCAGGCTCCCGCTCCGGCAGCTCCGACTGCAGCCAATCCCTGGATCCAAGGCGCGCCCTTCCCCGACCCCTCCGAGGAGGTGCTCGGCGCAACCGCTAACGGCAAGCTTTACGTCTTCTGCGGTCTTGCGCCCGGCTGGAAGCCGAAGGCGATGGTGTACGAATATGATCCCGCGTCCAATCAGTGGACCAAGAAGCAGCAGATGCGGCTTGCGTCCCATCACGTCGCATTCGCCGCACTGAACAACAAGATCTACGCCTTCGGCGGCTTCACCTATCCGGAGTCCGGCCCGCCCGGCTGGAACCCGGTCAACAATGCCTGGGAATACGATCCCACCACCGACGAATGGAAAGAGCTTGCGCCGATGCCCACGCGGCGCGGCGCGGCCGCCGCGGCCGTGGTCAACGGAAAGATCTACGTCACCGGCGGTGCCAATTCGCTCCCCGGCGTGAGCGAGAACGGAATCCATCCCGCACGGCCGCATAACGTAGTGCCAACGGTGGAGGAATATGACCCGGCCGCGAACACCTGGAAGACCGTCCGCCCGCTGCTGCTCGCGCGCAATCACCACGTGGCGGTCGGCGTCGGCGACAAGATCTATGTGATCGGCGGCCGCGTCGGATCAGCCTTCATCTCCGGCACCAGCAACAACGTCGACCTGATGGAAATGTACGACCCCGCCGCCGATTTGTGGACGCCGCGCGCGCGCATGCCCACGGCGCGAAGCGCCATCGGCGCGGGCATCTATAACAACAACATCTTAGTCGTCGGCGGCGAAGGGCAGGATCAGCGCTTCCTCGCGGCCTTCAAGGCGGTGGAGGCTTATGACCCGGCGCTCAATCGCTGGCAGGTGTTGCCCTCCATGCCGCACCCGCGCCATGGGCTCGCGGTCGGCGTGATCGGCAATCGCCTTTACACGGCGAGCGGCGACGGCCAATCGGCCGCCAGCGGCATCGGGCATTCGGCGGTCCCCTTCAACGAGATCCTGCAGGTCGATCTGGTTTTGAAATGAGGGATAGCCGAGGACGCCTTGCGCGATAAGCGGTGCGGAACGGACGAATCGAAACGCACCGCTTCGTTCGACTCGCATGGCAGACCGCCGCTATGGCCGGAAAATTCGCGGCATTTAAGGACGAAAGCGCACGCGGCGCGCAAACGGCGCCAAGTTCCACGGCCAGCGCAACGGCGCCGCCCACGCCGGTTCCGCTGCTTCGCAGACACAGCGCAGTGATAATTTCTCGCTTGACATGATTTTGATGACAGACGCGTGACGCGGCTGTGAGAGAAGACCTTTCGAATCCGTGCCCGATATCCGATACTTGCTGCACTGCACCTGAGTCGCCCCCAAATTTCACAGGCAGATACAACATTTAGCAGTTTGTTTACGGCCCTCATACTAAGCCTTGACGAACGGCGGGTGCTGTCTTAGCTTCAAAAAGTTCGGCGCGAGTGGTTCGAAGTCCCGCCGGGCGCTCTCCTGAAAGGGTCCGCGTAACCGCTCCGCTTGCCGCAACGGCGCCGGAAAACGGCTCCTCGTTGCCTTGGACGGACGGGCGCGGCCGTGGCCGCAACCCACCGACCGCGGAAGAGGCGTTTAACAGGGACGAGTTGGGAGCCAGTCGGAGCGCGGCCGGGAGGCCAGGGCCGCGCTACGGGTAGAATGTCGGCGGCCCTCACCGGGCAGCCGCCAAGGACAAAGGGGCGAACGATGCGGATTGAGCGGCGATACACCAAGGAAGGTCAGTCTCCCTACGCGGCGATCGAGTTCCGCCTGACCGAAAGCGAAATCCGCAACCCCGACGGCTCGGTGGTATTCCGGGCCGAGGATGTCGAGGTGCCGACCTCTTGGTCGCAGGTCGCCGCCGACGTGCTGGCGCAGAAATATTTCCGCAAGGCGGGGGTGCCGGCACGGCTAAAGAAGGTCGAGGAGGAGATTGTCCCCTCCTGGCTGTGGCGCTCGACCGCCGACGAGGAGGCGCTGGCGGCGCTTCCGGAGAGAGAGCGCACGGCCGGCGAGCATTCCTGCAAACAAGTCTTTGAGCGGCTCGCCGGTACCTGGACCTACTGGGGGTGGAAGGGCGGCTATTTCGATTCGGAAGCGGACGCGCGCGCCTTCTTCGACGAGCTCGTCTACATGCTGGCGATGCAAATGGCGGCGCCGAACTCGCCGCAATGGTTCAACACCGGGCTCCATTGGGCCTACGGCATCGACGGACCGAGCCAGGGGCATTTCTACGTCGACTTCCAAACCGGCAAGCTCGTGAAGTCGAAATCCGCCTACGAGCATCCGCAGCCGCACGCCTGCTTCATCCAGTCGATCGCCGACGATCTCGTCAACGAAGGCGGGATTATGGACCTGTGGGTGCGGGAGGCGCGGCTATTCAAATACGGCTCGGGCACCGGCTCGAACTTTTCGCGCCTGCGCGGCGACGGCGAACGGCTCGCGGGCGGTGGAAAGTCCTCAGGCCTGATGAGCTTCCTTAAGATCGGCGATCGTGCGGCGGGCGCCATCAAGTCGGGCGGCACCACGCGCCGCGCCGCTAAGATGGTGATCGTCGACACCGATCATCCCGACATCGAGCAATTCATCGACTGGAAGGTGATCGAGGAGCAGAAGGTGGCGAACCTCGTCACCGGCTCCAAGATCAACCAGAAGCACCTGCGCGCGATCCTGAAGGCGTGCGTGAACTGCGAGGGTTCGGGCGACGACTGCTTCGATCCCGACAAGAACCCTGTGCTGCGGCGGGAAATCAAGACCGCGCGCAAAAACCACGTGCCCGACAACTTCATCAAGCGCGTAATCCAGTTCGCCAAGCAGGGCTACACGGACATCGAATTCCCAGTCTACGACACCGACTGGGATTCGGACGCATACCTCACCGTCTCGGGGCAGAACTCCAACAACTCGGTGCGCGTCACCGACGAATTCCTCAAGGCGGTCGAGGCCGACGGCGACTGGGATCTGTTCTGGCGCACGAAGCCGGGCAAGATCGCCAAGACGATCAAGGCCCGCGCGCTGTGGGAGAAGATCGGCTACGCCGCCTGGGCTTGCGCCGATCCCGGCCTGCAATACCACACCACGGTCAACGACTGGCATACGTGTCCGGCATCGGGGCCGATCCGCGCCAGCAATCCGTGCTCGGAATACATGTTCCTCGACGACACGGCGTGCAATCTCGCCTCGATGAACCTGCTCGCGTTCCGCAACGCGGCGACGCAGCAGTTCGATCTCGAAGGCTACGAGCACGCGGTGCGGCTGTGGACCATCGTGCTCGAGATCTCGGTGCTGATGGCGCAATTCCCCTCGCGCGAGATCGCGCAGCTTTCCTTCGACTTCCGCACGCTGGGGCTGGGCTACGCCAATCTCGGCGGGCTGTTGATGTCGTCGGGCCTCTCCTACGACTCCGATGCCGGCCGCCAAATCGCGGGCGCGCTCACCGCCATCATGACCGGCGTTAGCTACGCCACCTCCGCGGAAATGGCCGGGCTGCTGGGCACCTTCCCCGGCTACAAGAAGAACCGCGAGCACATGCTGCGCGTCATTCGCAATCACCGCCGCGCCGCGCATGGGGAGCGCACCGGCTACGAGAAAGTGGCGACGCCCCCGGTGCCGCTCGATCACAAGGCCTGTCCCGACCCGCGCATGATCGAGCATGCGGAGCGCGCCTGGGACCGAGCGCTTGCTCTGGGCGAACAGCACGGCTACCGCAATGCGCAGGTCTCGGTGATCGCGCCCACCGGCACCATCGGCCTGGTGATGGACTGCGACACCACGGGCATCGAACCCGATTTCGCGCTGGTCAAGTTCAAGAAGCTCGCCGGCGGCGGCTATTTCAAGATCATCAATCGGGCGGTGCCGGAGGCGCTGCGCGTGCTCGGCTACTTGCCGGAACAGATCGCCGACATCGAGGCCTATGCGGTCGGGCACGGCAGCCTGGCGGATGCGCCTGGCATCAACCACACCACGCTCAAGCAGAAAGGCTTTACGCAGGAGGCGATCGACAAGGTCGAGAAGGCCCTGCGCAGCGCCTTCGATATCAAGTTCGCCTTCAACAAATGGACCCTGGGCGAGGAATTCGTGGGCAAGCTCGGCATCGCGCCGGAGAAGCTCGCCGATCCGCGTTTCGACCTTTTGTCCGGGCTCGGCTTTACCAAGCGCGAAATCGAGGCCGCCAACGTGCATGTCTGCGGCGCCATGACGGTTGAGGGCGCGCCGCATCTGAAGGCCGAGCACTATCCGGTGTTCGACTGTGCCAATCCCTGCGGGCGCAACGGCAAGCGTTACCTCTCGGTCGAAAGCCACATCCGCATGATGGCGGCGGCGCAGCCTTTCATTACCGGGGCGATCTCCAAAACCATCAACATGCCCAACGACGCCACGGTCGAAGACTGCAAGGCGGCGTATCTGCTCTCCTGGAAGCTCGCGCTGAAGGCCAACGCGCTCTACCGCGACGGCTCGAAGCTCTCGCAGCCGCTGCAGTCGCAACTGATCGCGGACGAGGACGATGAGGATGACGTCGTGGACGCGTTCATCGAGAAGCCGGCGATCGCGCGCGCCTCCGCACTCGCGGAAAAGGTCGTCGAGAAGGTGGTCGAGCGCATCGTGGTGATGCGCGAGCGCGAACGCATGCCGGACCGCCGCAAAGGTTATACCCAGAAGGCGGTCGTCGGCGGCCACAAGGTCTATTTGCGCACCGGCGAATACGACGACGGGCGGCTCGGTGAGATCTTCATCGATATGCACAAGGAGGGCGCGGCGCTGCGCTCGCTCCTCAACAACTTCGCCATCGCCGTCTCGCTCGGCCTGCAATATGGCGTGCCGCTCGACGAATATGTCGATGCCTTCACCTTCACGCGGTTCGAGCCTTCCGGTCCCGTCCAGGGTAACGACTCGATCAAATACGCCACCTCGATCCTCGATTACGTCTTCCGTGAGCTCGCGGTGAGCTATCTCGAGCGCTTCGATCTCGCCCACGTCGATCCCACAGAAGGCGGCTTCGACGCCCTCGGCAAAGGGGTCGAGGAAGGCAAGCCGAGCGCCGCGGCGACGAAATACGTCTCCAAGGGGCTCACGCGCTCGCGCACGGACAAGCTTTCGGTCTTAGCGGGTGGTGCGGCGCCTGAGGCGCGTTCACCCTCCCCCATCGGCGGGGGGGAGGGTGGCGCGCGTGGCGCTCCCAGCGGCGGCAAGGTCACGGCCTTCGGCGGCCGCGAGCCGCGCGCCGAAGTCTCCGGCACCACCGCGCTCAAGGCCGAGCCCGAGCAGAAGCTCTCGCCTGCCGAGCAGCTCGAGCAGCAGCAGCTCGCGGTCGCACGCGCCGATGTTGCCGACGCGCGTGCGAGCGCGCGAGTGGTCGCAGCCGAGAAGCGCGCCGAAGCCAAGGCGAAGGGCTACGAGGGCGAGGCCTGTGGCGAGTGTGGCAACTTCACGCTGGTGCGCAACGGCACCTGCCTCAAATGCGATACGTGCGGGAGCACGACGGGGTGCAGCTAACCCTGTCCCTTTCCACTTGATCCAGGCCAGCGCCGCGCAGTCGGCGTGACCTCATCGCCCTCAATGCGCGGGCACGCGGGCGTTAACGCTGTAGAGCGGCGGGTTTCCGGCGCTGAAGATCTGAGCCGCGGTCGTCATCGAGCCGGCGTTGGCGACGAGGCCGAAGAAGAACGTCGTGTTTTGGAGGTTCGTCCCGCCGGCAAGGCATAAATCCTTGGCGAGCTCGAATACGATCACATCGCCGAAGCGCGTCGCCGACTTCAACCCGATGGAGCCGAGCCCGCCGCCGGTGATCACAAACACATCGGCCAATTGGTTCGGCTTGAATGGGAGCCTGAAGGCCGGCCCGAAATTGAGCACCAGTCCGCCCAGGCAATCTGCGCTGCCCGCCGCCTGCGTCAAGCTGATGCGATAAACGTAACCCGCCTTGCCCGCGACGAGCGTGCCAGGCTCGCCGGTAATGGTGCGCGACTGCAGGAACGCGGTGTCGGGGGCGATCAGATAAGGCAGCGGAATAAAGCCGACGCTGTCGCTCACAGTAAAGACGCAGAGCGGGTGGAAGACGCAGTTGAGAGCGGGGGCTTCGATCTCGGCGACAATGAGCGGCTGGGCTCGCGCTGCGAACGGGCCGAATACGAGCATCGCCGCGGCGCCGACGGCGATTGTCAAAATGCGCATGTTACACCCTCGCCCGCCATTCGCGCCCTCGGACAGCCCCGGCTCCCGTGCCGGCCGCCTCGGCGTTCGTTCATTGGCGGCCACATTGCTGCTATCGTCAAGCTCCGCGGTCGAACGGACTCGGGTTGACGGCGTTCAAAAATGCGGTTTGCTGCTCCGGTATCCTATGGATAAGAGCCATCATTATCGAGCTGCCATGGTCTGGACCGGCAATCGCGGTTCCGGGACGAGCGGCTATCGCGCCTATGACCGCAGCTATGAGGTTCGTTGCCCGGGCAAGGCTCCCATTCGCGGCTCGTCCGATCCGGCATTTCGCGGCGATCCCGCGGTCCACAACCCGGAAGAGCTGCTCGTGGCTTCACTATCGGCCTGCCACATGCTCTGGTACCTGCATCTGTGCGCTGACGCCGGTATCGTTGTAAGCACTTACGAAGATTCGGCGACCGGTGTTTTGACCGAAGCATCCGGCGGCGCCGGACGCTTCACCGAGGTCGTATTGCACCCGCATGTCACGCTCGCCCGCGGCGCCAATTCCGATCTGGCGCAACGACTGCACGAGACGGCTCACGACAAATGTTTCATCGCGAATTCGGTGAACTTCCCGGTCCGAGTCGAGCCGACCTTCGTCGTCGAAAGCTAGGAGACCAGCCCGGCAGAATGATGGAAAGCCCGCGGCTGCGGCAAGAAACCTCCGGCAGCGCCTCAGCACGCGGCCTCGCCGGGCTTTTGAAGGCGGCGCGCGCTTGCTAGCATCTTACTTGGAAGGGGCGCAGTACAGCTTCGCCGAGCATTGGCGAGGAGACAGCCATGGCGGATACCAAGTGGACGATCAAAGGGCGTGAGTTCGTCAACTGCAATTGCTCCTACGGCTGCCCCTGCCAATTCAATGGATTGCCCACGCACGGACATTGCCAGGCGGTCGGGGGATTTGAGATCGAGCAAGGTCACCACGGCTCGACCAAGCTCGACGGCCTGAAATTCGTGGGAATCTTCCGCTGGCCAGGCGCGATCCACGAGGGCAAGGGCGAAGCAGCGGTGGTGATCGACGAGCGCGCCACCGAGCCGCAGCGGGCGGCGCTGCTGCGCATCCTCACCGGTCAGGACACCGAGCCCGGCAAGACGGTCTTCAACGTGTTCGCATCGACGTTCGAAAAATTGCACGATCCGATCTTCGCCCCCATCGAGTTCCAGGTCGACATCGCCGGGCGAAGAGCGCGCTTGGTGGTGCCTGGCGTGACCGAAGGCCGTGGCGAACCCATCCTTAATCCGGTGACCGGGTCGCAGCACCAGGTGCGCATCGAGATGGTCGACGGTTTCGAATACACGCTTGCCGAGATCGGACGCGGTTGGACCAAGACATCGCGGCCGATTCGGCTGGAGCTTGCCGACTCCTACGGCCAATTCGCCGAGATCCATCTCTGCCAAAGCGGCATCGTGCGCTAAGCCGACATGTCGGACGCGGCTGTCGAGGCCGTGCTGCGGCGCGATCGGGTGATCGTCGCCGCCGCGCTCGCCGTTCTCACTGCGCTCGCCTGGGCCTACGTGTTGTGGCTCGCCGACGACATGGAAATGGGCGGCATGGACATGTCCGGCTTCCGGATGATCCCTGCCGGCATGGGCCTGATGATGCCGGCGACCGCACCCTGGACTCTGATCGAGCTGACATTCGTATTCGTCATGTGGGCCGTGATGATGATTGGCATGATGACGCCTTCGGTCGCGCCCATGCTGCTGATCTACACGCGCGTCGGCCGGCAGGCGGCGCAACAGGGAAGGCCATTGGCGGCGAGCGCCTACTTTGCCGCCGGTTATCTTCTCACCTGGATCGGCTTTGCCGTCCTCGCAACGACGGCGCAGTGGACCCTCGAACGCAGCGCCTTGCTCACAGCGACGATGGCGGGCGCGAGCGATATGTTCGGCAGCGCGGTGCTGATCGCGGCCGGAATTTATCAGTGGACGCCGCTCAAGGACGCTTGCCTGCGACAGTGCCAGGCGCCGTGGTGGTTCATTCAGCACCACGGCGGGTTTCGCGCCGACGCGCTGGGCGCGCTGGCACTGGGTATCCGCCATGGCGGCTACTGCATCGGCTGCTGCTGGGCGTTGATGGCGCTGCTCTTCGTCGGCGGCGTGATGAACGTGTTGTGGATTGCCGCGATCGCGATCCTGGTGCTGGCCGAGAAGGTTATTCCCGCCGGTCGCGCCGTCTCGCGTATTGCCGGGGCGGGGTTTTTTGTCGCTGGTGCCTGGCTCTTGGGACAGTCGCTATGAGGCCCGACCTGGGACAGCCGCTGTGGCTGATCGAAACCGTCGCTGCGAGACCAAAACGCGAGGCGCGAGGAGAAGCCGGTCTCCGGTACGAGTTGCGCCACTGCTCGCCTGCGGTAAATTGCATTCGAATTGGCAACCCTCAGGTCGGCGAGGACGCAGTGGCGCTCAGGACCGGCAGCTCGAGACTACTTTTTGCCTGCGTTTTGATCCAGCTGACGGCCGCTGTCGCCGGCTGCTCCGAGATCGGATTTGGGCGGCAATCGGAAAAAGCTGTCGATCCCAACAAATTTCCGGAAAACTACAAGAAGGACTTGCTGGCATATGTGCAAGCGCATCCGGCCGAGTTCCTGAATGCGCGCGACGCCTCGATCTCGGCGCCCGCCCTCAGACCGGTCGGGACGGAAAACCGGTATTTCGTGTGTTTGCGGGCAAACGCACCCGATTGGCGCAAAGAGAAGGTGGTGATGTTCTTCGCCGGCCGGATCAACCAATTCGTCGACGCCGAGGGCGACTCCTGCAGCACCGCCCAGTATCAACCATTCCCGGAGCTCGTGGCGGAGGTCAGCGAGTTGAAAGGGAAGAAATAGCGCGAGCTGCTCGTTATCCGGCCGTCAGCGCATGACGGATCATGCGCGCGATATCGGCCTTGCTGTACGGCTTGGCGAGCAGCAGCACGCCGGGATCGAGTCGTCCATGATGGAAAATGGCGTCTTCGGTATAGCCGGAGGTGAACAGCACCTTCATCCTGGGCCGGCGCTTCACCACCTCCGCGGCAAGCTCACGTCCGTTCATGGAGCCCGGCATGATGACGTCGGTGAACAGCAGGTCGAAGGAATCGCCGCGCTCGACCACCGCCAGCGCTTCGGCGCCGCTCGCCACCGAGATGGTCTGGTAACCGAGGCTCTGGATCTGCGTGGTGACCGATTTGCGGACGAGCGCATCGTCCTCGACCACCAGGATGGTCTCCATGCCGCCCTCGATCAACGCCGGGGCGGCCGCCTCGACCACTTCCTCCTCCTCCGGCGCGCTCGCCCGCGGCAGGTAAAGCTTGATCGTGGTGCCGTGCCCCTCCTCGCTGTAGACGTTGATGTGTCCCCCCGACTGCTTGACGAAACCATAGACCATGCTGAGCCCGAGGCCGGTGCCTTTGCCGACGCCCTTGGTCGAGAAGAATGGATCGAAGATCTTGTCGCGGATCGCGGCGGGAATGCCGCTGCCGGTATCGCTCACCGCCACCATCACGTAATCGCCGGGAGCGATCTCGCCATACGTGCGGCTGGACGTTTCGTCGAGCACGACGTTGCTGGTTTCCAGCGTTAGTTTTCCGCCTTTGGGCATGGCGTCGCGCGCGTTGACCGCAAGGTTGAGCAGCGCCGTGGTGAGCTGGGTGGGATCGACGAGCGCGGGCCACGCATGCTCGTCGAGCGACACCTCGATCTCGATTTGCTCTCCGAGCGAGGGCCGGAACAACTTCTGGGCATTCATGATCAGGGCATTGATGTCGGTTTCGCGCGGCTCCAACGGCTGCTTGCGGGCGAAGGCGAGAAGGCGCCTGGTCAACTCCGCTCCCCGCCGCGCCGCGGCAGCGATCAAGTTGGTCGCTTCCGAAAGTTGCGGCTTGTCGGCGACTCCGTCGGCCAAAATACCGATGATCGACGTGATCGCCGTGAGCACATTGTTGAAGTCGTGCGCAATACCGCCGGTAAGCTGTCCGATGGCTTCCATCTTCTGTGATTGCCGCATCTGCTCCTCGGCGGCGATCTTGGCGGTGATGTCGCGCAGCAGCAGGTTGTAGACATTGCCATCACGCCGGCGCACGCCGGACATGGATATTTCCACCTTGATCTTGTGACCGTCCTTGCGCAGCGCATCGATCTCGAATCGTTCGCCTTCGACCCGCCCCACCTGCCGCATCAACTCGTTCATGGTGAGATAGCGCGGCCGGTACCCCTTCGGGAGGTACAGATCCGTGATCGGTCTGCCCATCGCCTCCTGACGTGACCAGCCGAGGATCGATTCCGCCTGCGGATTCCATGCCAGGACTTCGCCGGATTCGTTGACCTGGATGATGGCGTCCAGCGCGGTATCGATGATGGTGCGCGCCATGCGCTCGCTGTCGAGCAGCGCCTCCTCCGCCTTTTTAGCCTCCGTCCTGTCGCGGCCGATGAAAAGATGCAGCTGTTCCGGCTCCGACCACACGTCGCTCCACGCGAGCGTTACGAGCCGCCCGTCCTGGTGAACGCAGCGAGTCTCGAAATTGCGCCTTTGCTGCCCGCGGCGCGCCAACCGCATCTCTGCCCGCACCGCTTCGAGATCGCCGGGATAGGTGAACTCGTCCCCGTGCGCCCGATCATTTCTTCCGGATCGTAGCCCAAGATCGTCTTGCAACTCGGACTGACGCGAAAGAAACTTGCCCGCATGGTCCGTCGTCAAAATCAAATCCGGCGACGTATCGAACAGGCGGCTGCGCTCTTCGATTTCGCGGTTGAGCGCAGCCGTCTTGTCGCGGATATCTGCGTCCATGCGGGCGAATGCCCTCGCCAAAACGCCGATCTCGCCGCTCGCGCCGGTGGGAGCAACGATCAGTTCGTTGCGCGCCAGCCCTTCGACCGCCCGCGTCATTTGCGCCAGCGGTCTGGTCATGGAGCGGGCGATGATCACCGCCAATACGAATGCAACCAGCACCGCAGCGAGCGCAGCGACTGCGCTCGAATCGCGAATGGTCGTCGCTCCGGCAATAAGAGCGGGATAAGGAAGGGTCTCAATCGCAGCGACCCGCGGACCACCTCCCAGCCGCAGCTTTTGCCATGCCACGCCGAGGCGCCCGCCGGAGCGGTCACGGACGACCCGAGGTCCCGCATCATTGCTCTGCAGCAATTCCATCAGCCCGGGGTATTCGTCTTGCACACGCGCAGGCGAACCCACCTGAAAGCCGAACTCGCGCTTTACATCGGGATGGAGGAGATAATCGCCCGAGTCGTCCACGACGTAGATGCGGCTGCTTTCGCGTGCAGCACCGCGAATGCGGTCGAATACGGGCCTCAAATCCAGATTGGCGACGACGATTCCAAACCGCCGACCATCCGGTGCAAATAGTGGCGCGGCGACCCGCATGGTCGGAATGCGCGGAGTGGCGATGACGCCCTGCGTCTCCTTGAGATCGATCGGCGAGATGTAAACGTCGCCGGCCGCAAGTCCGATCGTCTTTTGAAAATATTCCCGATCGCCAGCGCTCTGGAGTTCCGCCTCGGGTACCGAACGAATTGCGCCACCTGGTCCTGAACGGTCTGCGCGGACGATCTCGCGCTGGTCATCGGCGATGATCCGCAATTCGTCATACCAGGGCTTGGCGGTAAGTTCCGCCGAAAACCGCGACGCTAGGCGGCGCCGCTCGACCGCGGCGAAGACGCTGGAGCGATCGGCGATTTCGCCGGAACTCCCCTCCACCATCGCATCAACCGCAAAGGCCAGCACGTCCGCCCGCGCGCCGCGGACGACGGCCTCAAGCTCGGTTGCAAGGAGCTGCACGTGACCGCCGAGACGCTCCAACGAACGAGGCAGCGCCACGCTCAAGAGATTGCGATAGCCGAGGATTCCCGTCGCCGCGGTCGTGAACAGAACCAGCGCCACCATTGCCAGGGTCAGACGAGTCGACAATTTCATGGGATCGACTCGAATGGATGGACGGCCGCGTGAGCCGCTGGGAAGGGAGAGTTTGGGACGCCGCGTCGGAACATCTCACAGCCGCCACGCCGGGCAATGCGGGCCTGTCCGCAGGCCGTCCCACAGCCGCTGTCTCGTGTCGCGGCACGTGCCCACGGCCCTCGCGGCCACGCCGCCGCGCAGGTACGCGCTGTCATGGCTTTTCGGCGTAGTGATCATCCCTCCGGCCGGGATCTTTATTCGTGCCCGTTGCCAACGACGATAGCACATTTTGCGCCGACAATTTCCAGCGACGGCGCTCTAGCCGTTCGCTGCACGGTGGCGCCTGACATCGCGCCCGGCGGGCGTATCTCATTGGATCTACTCAAAAATTACAGGCAAACGTCAGAACTCGCACACGAAAACGCGCGCGTGCGCGCGCCGCTTCATCGCGGGAAGGCGATTATGAGGTGTAGCAGGGACCCTCAGCACCAACCCATCGCGACTCACCCGTGCGCGCCAAGGCGATAGAACGGATCTCGATCGATTCGCCGCTATGTTTACCTCAAAAGCGCCGCGCCCTGGTGCGCAAGTGCAGGCCCTTACTCCGCGGCCACGCGGAAATTGCAAAAAAACTGGGCAGCACCCCCACAGGACTCCCGCTTGGACTAGAAACCCAGCCGCGTGAGCACGCCAACTTGCACCGCAAGTTGCACCGTGCAAAATGTCGCCTCAATTACGAGCCTACTGCGGAACCATGCGCTTTGGCACATTCATCGCTGTCGGAATTGCTGCAGTCCTCGGCGCCTGCACACACCAATCCGTCCCCGGCATTGACCCGGTCTACGTTGAACCCTCGACATTCGAGAACCTAACGTGCCGTCAGCTCGGCGAGGAGGCAAAACGCATCACTAGTCAGGAGGCTGCGGGCAGCCAGACTGCGGGCGGCCAGGATAGCAAGGCGACCGATGCCAACAACCAGCTCGGTGTGCTGAAGGGAGCGATGGACGCGCTCGAACGAGTATCGATTGAAAAGGGCTGCAATATCCAATTTCAGCACGGATGAGCCTGAGGATTTGTCGCGGGCTCGCGCCCGCCCGACACGTGCGCTAGATTGCCGGCGGCAGGAGGTCGCCGTGGCGCGCGTGCGAATGATCAAGCCGGAGGAGGCCGACGCCGATACCCGCGAGGTCTATGACGGGGTGCGCAAACAGTGGGGGCGCATCAGCAATTTCTCGCAGGTTCTGGCGCATCAGCCGGCCGCACTTGCGGGCTGGATGTTGCCGAATGCAGCAATCCGCCTCGATAACGTGAAATCCGACCCGGACTACGTGAAAGTGCAACAGCTCGTCATCATCAAAACCTCGGCGCTCAACCGCAGCGCCTATTGCATGTCGCACAACGTGCCGCTGGGCCGAAAAGTCGGCCTCACCGAGGCGCAGATCAAAGCGACGCAAGGCGGCGACTACATGCACTCTCCCGATCTGGACGACCGTCAGAAAGCGGCGATTCGCTGGGCCGAAGCCGTGACGCTGCTCACCGCGCGAGACGATGACGACGCTTTCGCGGCGATGCGGCGGCACTTCACCGAGAAACAGATCGTGGAGCTGACGGTGTTTTGCGGTATGTGGAATTATTCGAATCGGTTGTGCGAGGCCTTACACGTGGACCTCGAACGGCCGGACAAACGAATCGACTTTCAGCAGGACTAGGCACCAGCAGATGCCAGGAGCTAAGACCTATACCGGCGGCTGCCATTGCGGAGAGGTGCGTTTCGAGGTGACGACCGACCTCGGCAACGTGATGGCTTGCAATTGTTCGATCTGTCAGAAGCGCGGCGCGCTCTGGTCGTTCGTGCCGCCGGCAAGCTTCGCGCTGCGCGCCGGCGCCGACGCGCTGAAGGACTACCAGTTCGGCAAGAAATCCATCCATCACCTATTTTGTCCGCACTGCGGCGTGGGCGCCTTCTCGCGCGGCAGCAATCCGAAGGGCGATGAAATGATTGCGGTCAATGTGCGCTGTCTTGACGACGTCGATATTGCCGGGCTCAAAGCCGCGCCCTTCGACGGCCGCAGCTTATAGCCGGTGCCGGCCGGTCTCGCTCACAGCGGCGCACGTTCCACGCCGTCGCTGAACTCCTCGCTGCAAAACGGCCCGCCCTGATACCAGTCGCCGACGGGGTCGGGCGGAAGCTTTGCGTCGGCCGCGAGCGCGGCGGCGCTGTGCTCCTCCGAACGGCTGTGCGGCCGATAGCCGAGGCGGAAGGCCGCCGCGTTGTCCCACCAGCCGCGCGCGTTATCGGACGCGCCATAAAATATCTCGTAGCGGATCTCGGCGTGCTCGAGGCCGATGCGGATCAGTTGCACGAGGTCCTGCGGCGAGACCCAGATCGACAGCCGACGCCGATCGACCGGCGCGTCGCCGAAATTGCCGATGCGGATGCAGGTGACGCGCAGTCCATGCTTGAATGCATAAAGCGCGCCGAGCGCCTCGCCGAAGGCCTTGCTCACGCCATAACGAGAATCCGGGCGCACGGGCGCGTCGACCCCGATGCGGCGGCGGCGGGGATAAAAACCGATCGCGTGGTTCGACGAGGCGAACACCACGCGTTCGACTCGCTGCCGACGCGCCGCCTCGAACAGATTATAGCAACCGATGATGTTGGCTTGCAGGATCGTGTCCCACGATCCTTCGACCGAGAAGCCGCCGAGATGCACGATGCCTTGCACGCCGGCAACCGCGTTCTCGACCTCCGTCATGCTGGCAAGGTCGGCTTCGACGAAAGTCTCGTCGGGCGCAAGATCGGCAGGGCGCCTAAGGTCGCTTAGCCGAATGTTGGGATAGGCGCCTTTGAGCATTTGGCGCAGACGCGTGCCGATGCCTCCGGCTGCGCCAGTGACCAAAACCGTTTTCATGATCTTGCTCGCGCTATTCCTTCGCCAAATAACTCCTACCTGCTGTCCAGCCTGGCGGCGAGACGCTGATAGCGCTTGCGGCTATTGAGGAGGTGCCGTCGCATTGCCGCGCGCGCTTGCAAAACGCTTCCGCTGCGGATGGCCTGCACGATAGCTCGGTGCTCGCGTTGAAACGTCTCGCTATAGGCACGTCTCGGTATCCCCGGCCCGCCGCGAATCGTCTGCCGCGGGATGATGAAGCGTCCGAGATGCTCCAGAAACCGTCGAAACTGCGGGTTCCCGGTGGCGTCGGCAATACTGCAATGGAGCGCGAAATCCTCGGAGATCGCGTCCCCGCCGCGCTTGAGCGCGCCGTCGATGGCCGCAAGGCACTCCACGATCTTGCGGATCTGCGATGCCGAGCCGCGATCGGCGGCCAAACCGGCGGCCTCGATCTCGATGCCGGTGCGCAATTCCATCACGTCCAACACGGCGCGCAGCGGCGACAGCGGGTCGACCTCGATGCGCAGCGGCCGGCGCGCGTTTTCCGGGACAAAGGCGCCGACGCCCTGGCGCGTGATCACGAGTCCATCCGCCCGCAAAGCTGCCACCGCTTCGCGCACCACCGTCCGGCTCACGCCGGTCGCGGCGATCAATTCCTGTTCGGTCGGCAGGCGCGACCCGGGCGGGATCTTGCCGCTCGTGATGTCGTCGGTGAGGCGCGCAACCAGCTCGCTGGCCAGGGATCGCGGCGCGGACAGCGGCTGGATCACCGAAAGGCTCGCTCTGCTCATACCCTTGACACTCGGCGGCCGACAGTCATCATATGATATGACAAGTGCTAGCATGGGCCTGCCGCCCCGATCAACCGGCTCGGCCCCGGCGCAATCATTAGCGGCCTAGGAGGACCATCATGAATCGCCGCAGCGTGCTCCGTCTCGGTGTCAGCGCGCTCGCCGCGCTCGCGACCGATCTCGGCATTCCCGCCTTCGCGCAGCAAAAACTCGTGCTCAAGGCCACCGATGTGCATCCGCTCGGCTATCCGACCGTGGAAGCGGTCTTGGCGATGGGGAGGAAACTCGAAGCCGTGACAGGCGGCCGCATCAGCATCCAGATGTACCCGTCGATGCAGCTCGGCGGCGAGAAGGAAATGATCGAGCAAGCCCAAGTCGGGGCGCTTGCCATTGCGCGCATCAGCGTCGGACCTATGGGCCCGCTCGTTCCCGAGCTCAACGTGTTCAATCTGCCGTTCATGTTTCGCGATGACGCCCACATGGAGAAGGTGATCGATGGCCCGATCGGCGATGAACTGTTGAAGAAGCTGTCGGACCATCCAACCGCAGGCCTTATCGGGCTTTGCTGGATGAACGCCGGCACACGCAATGTCTACAACAGCAAGAAACCGATCAGGAGTATCGAGGACCTGAAGGGCCTCAAGATTCGGATGATGGGCAATCCAGTCTTCGTCGACACCATGAATGCCCTGGGAGGCAATGGCGTCGCCATGGGCTTCGATCAACTCGTCAATGCGATGCAAACCGGGGTCGTGGACGGCGCCGAGAACAACGCTCCCACCTACGCCACCGGACAGCATTACCGTTATGCCAAATATTTCTCCCTCACCGGGCATCTGATGATCCCGGAAATCCTGGTGTTCTCGAAGAAGATCTGGGACTCGCTGGGCAAGGACGATCAGGCGCTGATCGTCCAATTCTCCAAACAAGCGCAGCAAGAAGAGCGCAAGCTTTGGTACGAAATGGAGGAGAAATCGGTCAAACAGATCGAGGCAGCGGGCGTCGAGATCATCAAGATCGACGACAAGCGGCCGTTCCAGGCCGCGGTCGAACCGGTATGGGAGAAATACGGCAAACAGGACGCCGAGCTGATCAAGCGCATTCAAGACGTGAAATGATCGCCTGATCGAGCGCCGATCAAGCCGGCTAGTCGATGGATTCGCGGCTCTCCTATTGTTCGCAGGATGGGGAGTTCCATGAAGGAGCGATATTTCCGCGCGATGGACGCGATCCATAACGCCTGCCTATTCGTGGCCGGCGCGTTTCTCGTCGTCATCGTGCTGATCATTCCTTACGGCGTGTTCACTCGTTACGTGCTCAACAGTGCAGCATCGTGGCCGGAGCCGTTAGCGATTCTGTTGATGATCGTCGTCTCCTTTCTCTCCGCCGTGGTCTGTTATCGCGAATATCTGCACATCGGCGTCGGCATTCTGCCCGCGTTTCTGCACGAGCCGACCAAATCGTTCCTCGGCTGGATCCTCGAAGTGCTGATGCTGGCGACGAACTTCTTCATGCTCGTGTGGGGCATAAAACTCTGCCAGGCGACCTGGCACCAGGCTATCCCGGAGTTTCCAATCATTACGGTAGGAATCTCCTATCTGCCCATTCCGATCGGCGGCGCGCTCACGGTTTTGTTCGTAATCGAGCGCTTCTTGACGCGGAAGTTCTTCTCTGAGCCCGAGCCCGAGACGGTCAGCCAACTCACCACCGAATAAGACCGAAGACGGACTTCCGTCGTGGACATCTTCATTCTCGTTGGTAGTTTTACCATCGTCTGTCTCATGGGAATGCCGGTCGCTTATGCGCTCGGCCTCGCCGCCATTCTCGCCGCGCTTTACGCGGGAATCCCGTTTGAAGCGGTGATGCTCAAGGTCGCCGGCGGCATGAGCGGTTTCTCACTGCTGGCAATCCCGTTCTTCATCCTCACCGGCGCGATCATGGCCGTCGGCGGAATGGCCGAGCGCCTGGTCAATCTCGCCAAGGTTTTCGTCGGCTTCATTCGCGGGGGAATGGCGCTCGTCAACATCGTCGCCTCTACGATGTTCGGCTGCATCTCCGGCTCTTCCGTGGCCGACACCGCCGCGGTCGGCTCGGTGATGATTCCGCAGATGATCAAGAACGGCTATCCGCGCCTGTTCGCGGTCAACGTCACGATCTCGGGCTCGCTGCAGCCGCTTCTCGTCCCGCCGTCCCACAACATGATCATTTATTCGATCGCCGCCGGCGGGACGATCTCGGTGGCTCACCTGTTCATGGGCGGCATCATCCCGGCTTTGCTGCTTGGTCTGTCATTGATCATTCTTGTTCTGATCATCGCATACCGGAACAAATTTCCTCGAGGCGAGATCGTGCCACTGCGTGACGCAGTTAGGATCGCCATCGATGCGATCTGGGGCATGATTACAGTCGTGATCATCTTAGGCGGCATCCTGTCCGGCATCTTCACACCGACCGAGTCGGGAGCGGTCGCCTGTATCTATGCCTTTCTCGTGACGATGTTCGTCTACCGCGACGTCAAGTGGAGCGAGGTGCCGAAGCTGATCGCACGCGTCGTGCGCACCGTCGGCATGGTCATGATCATGATCGGCTTCTCGATCGCCTTCGGATACATGATGGCGATCATGCGCATCCCGGCAAAGGCCACGGAGTTTTTCGTCGCGATCTCGAGCGACAAGTACACCTTTCTGCTCTACGTCAACGTTCTGCTGCTGTTGCTCGGCACGTTCATGGATCTGGCGCCGATGCTGCTCATCTGCACGCCGATCTTCCTGCCGGTTATCAAGACCTTCGGCATCGATCCGGTGCATTTCGGCATCATCATGATCCTTAACCTCGGCATCGGCCTGCTTACGCCTCCGGTCGGCCCGACCATGGTGGTTGGATGCGCGATCGGCCGCGTCAGCATGGAGGCGGTGTCGCGCAGCATCCTGATCTTCTACGTGCCAATGCTGATCGTGCTGGCATTAGTGACTTACGTCCCCGCACTCTCGCTTTGGCTGCCGCAGTTGCTGCTGAAATAGAGTGGCTTGGGCCGACCTGGCCCGAGCCGCGAGCGAGCGTAAAGGAGCAGCTAGAGCGAGTATCCGCCGTCTACGACCAGCGTCTGCGCCGTCACCATGTTGGTATCGGCGCACAGAAACACGATCGCCGCAGCGATATCGGCCGGCGTGCAGGCGCGCTTGAGCAGCGAGCGCTCGATGGCGGATTGCTTGCGCGCTTGCGGCCACGGCCGCGTCCAATCGGTGTCGACAAATCCGGGCGCC
>Ga0306925_10000895_pt1 | contig 23049 bp, 20 predicted proteins | sample flu12Cox44000176_FD_203755 | JGI IMG/M metagenome (GOLD analysis project Ga0306925, IMG submission 203755) | Lab enrichment of tropical soil microbial communities from Luquillo Experimental Forest, Puerto Rico - flux8day.12C.oxic.44.000.176 (v2)... | ecosystem: Environmental > Terrestrial >... | reverse complement strand
CTCAACCCTGAACTATCTCAGCCCGGTGGAGTTCGAATGTCACTGGGAAAACAAACAATCCCTGGTCGCGGCATGAGAAATTGGCAACCGAAACAGACGACTACGACGAGATGATGTAATCTCGAAAACCAAACGACCTAAGGGATACGCATTCTGAGGGCAAGTTCAAGCTAACCAGGGAGTTCCGGGCTCACAACCAATCCCGATACGGCACTCTAGCCGGGATCACGAGTGAGTTGGCCACATCCGGCGTTCGAGGAAACCATCGTCCGCTGTCACCTGGCTGTATAGTCGGCTACTCGTAGAAGTGGCTGACCGCGCCCCAGAACTGCGTTATGGGAGACGTTAAAGTTGGGTGGGTTGACCACGGGCTAACAGGCAACCACCGCTAATGCCCGCGAGGCAAGCCCGGTCTGTCAGGCACGGTCGCCCGCCTTGCGGCTTGGATGACGGAATTGGCAGAAGAGGTTCGATCAAATTCCACAACGCATCAGGAAAGAGCACGCCAGCCATGTGAAGGTCCCCCAACAGTAATAGGATGCCGGACTGTTGCCGCTCTACTTGGGGGTTTTGTTACAGGCTTTTAGTACTACTGTGTTATAAAAAAGGAGCGCCACAAAAAGGGCAACTTGGTAGTTGCCGAAGCAGAATCCGGGCAATGATCTGGCGCAGAGTTGCAACCGACCAGGGATTATGCCGCTCCGCGCGCACGGGACGAGCCCCGAGGGCGGAAGTGCGGCGGTATGGGGGGAGCGGATAGGTCCACTTGACCGGCGCGCGCCGAGGGGAAAAAACGGCTCCGTTCGGCCACCAGGAAACCATAGGCCGCGATACAGAGGGTAGCGTGGTGGTGAAACCCGCGCCAGCCTCGGCCTTCGTAATGCCCCAAGCCAAGCTCTTGTTTCAGCTCCTGGTAATCGCGTTCGATGATCCAGCGCTGCTTGGCCAGGCGCACCAGGTCGCGAAGCTTGGTATTGGCAGGCAGAGTAGAGAGCCAATACTTGGTCGGTTCGGCTTCTGCCCGTGGCCACTCGATCAGCAGCCATTCTTCCGGATGGGGTTGGCTACGCCAGTAATCGCGGTGAGCGGGACGAATCGGTAGCGCAGCGAAACGCGAACGCAAGGGATGTCGCGTCCCCTCCCGCCAGGTTACCGTTCTCCACGCTCGCGGCGGCAAAGAGAAGGCTACCTGCTTTGCCGAAAGCGGAGCATGGTGCCGATCGCGTCGCAGAAGTTTTGGCGGACGTCCATTTCCTTTCCAGGCTGGCTTGGGCAAAGGCCCGGTGCCTGGTTTCCATACACTCGTCGAGGACTGCACCCCCAGCACATATAGCAAACCTAATTCGCCGATGCCCTCGCGGAACTTACTATCGTTGCCATAAGCGGCATCGGCCAATACCGGCGCTTGTGATATCTCGCGATCGACGGCGATACGGATCTGTTCCAGGGCAATTTCCGGTTTGGTTTGAAAACCAATGTCTTCCGGTACTCCGCTGGCTTTGCATCGCTTCCGGTCGTTGACCCACACTTCCGGCAAGTAGAGACGCCAGGCAATCGGCAGACTCGCCTGGGCTGTACTGAGCGATAAACTCACCGCTACCCGGCAGTTTTCTCGTTTGCCGACCTGGCCACAGTACTGTCGCGTTACTCCCACCGAATGCTCTCCCTTTTTCACCAAGCCGGTGTCATCCACAATCCAAGCTTCTACTGGACCTTTATGCTGCATCGCCGATAAAGCATAGTGGCGCACCACTTCCAGCAGGTCTTCGTCTTTCCACGGTGCGTCAGCTACGACATGGTGCAAGGACTGGTGAGTCTGGCGGACCCTGTTCGGGGCTAGACGGGCAGCCATCGGTTCGACGCTCTTGCGCTCGCCCGGAAGTAACAGTCCGGTGCAATACAACCGCAGCGGAGTAGCGCGATCCAGGTGCCCCGCGGCTTGCGCCAGGCGATGAAGATAGTCCGCGAAGCGTTGTTGTTGGGCGCCTGGCGCCATCGAGTTGGCGCTCATAGCGGCAAGCTAGCACATGCATCTTTTTCCGGCACGTGGTTTCGAGATCCGGGTATCTATTTTATAACACAGTAGTAGTAAGTCCGTGCTACGTATTCCCAAAAACAGCTCAAGCCGGGGAGCGGCGTCCTTTGTTTCCGGCTAGACCAGCATTGAGATCTCAGCAACGTATAGGACGCCGGCTTTTAAAAGCACCCAGCTACTGTTGCCTTGGCTGCGGCGGATTCGGGAATGGAGTTCCCTGCGGCTGGTTCTGGGGTTGCTGGTTCAGCGGTTGCTGATTCGCCGGATTGAGCTGCTGCTGCATCTGCTGTTGTTGCTGCTGCATGCGTTGCAGTTCCTGCAACAATTGTTCCGGCGTCTTGTTTCCGCTGTTTATCTGGTCAGGAGTCAGGTTCTCGCTGCCCGGCATCCCTGGTTGTCCAGGCTGTAGCTGGTTCTCGTTTTCGACCACAGGTTCGTTCTGCGGATAATCATCTTCCGGCGGCTCGACGCCCTGCGGCATCTGTAGCTGCGGCTGCTGGAAATTGCTCTGCGCGATAGCTTGCTGCCCAGCGCTGGTGCCGGCTCCGCCGGTCTTCGCCATGAGAATGACCTTCTGCACCGCCCCCGGCTGGTTGACATCACCCAAGATGACGTAATTGAAGCGGCTGCCGTTGAGCAGGCTGGCTAGCACGCTTTGCGGTTTTCCCGGGCCAAGGTTTGCGACAACCCGCTCACCGCCGGCACCGGGGGGAATGTCCACTGCGGCTCCGGTTTGCGCCTGTACCGAGCGCAAGATCTGCGACAGCGTGGCGTTCGAGGAATTGATGGTGAGCTGTCCATCTTGATAAGTAACTTGCGGAGGCGCTGGCGGCTGTTGTTCCAAGGTCGGCGGCGGTGGCGGCGGTGGTGGAACCTCAACTGGGGCCGGAGCCTTCTTGACATGTACTCGTGGCTTCTGTGAGGAAGCCGTCGAAGCAGCTCCCTTGTTCGGCGCGCCTGCTGGGGGCTGCGTTTGTGCGTAACCACCAACGGCGACACACAGCAGAAGCAACATTGCCAATCCGCGCATTCGACAGGAGCGTAACATACAGGAGCGTAACATGCAGGAGCGTAACATGAATTTAAGGCTGGCGACGACCTTCGCTTCGCCGCTTCGCCCATTTTAACCCCTGGCCCGGGTCCGGAGTTTTGCTGATTTGGCAAAAACGGCACGATTTGTCGCGAGCTTGCACTTCTTGGTTTTGTATCGGCACAGCCGAGCTTTCGCTGCAACCATTCTGGCAAGTCTGGCTCTTCTCGTTTCGGCGCACGCGCAGGAGTGCTACAGCGGATCAGAAATTGACGGCGCCACCAGAACGTCCTTGGAAGCGGCGGCTCAGCAATTCTTGAATCTGTCAGCGCAAGGCGATCTTGCCACCCTCAAGACCAACGCCCTGCCCGACGTAGCTGGAAATTTCTCCGGCATTGAGCAGGTTGTGGTCAACAACAAAGCTCTGTTCGCGCAGAACCAGCTCTCCGAGACGCGCGTTTTCGTGCTGGATGCCTCCAATTCGAAGTCGACATGGCAGCGGGCCGACTTCTACTGCGGCATCTACAATTCAGCGAGCCGCGTTGGCATCTCGATACCGAACCTTCCGCCCGCGCGCTATGCGCTGGTTATCGCGAAGCTCACCGGCAAAGAACCCCTAACCTTGACTTTGATTCTGAAAGATACAGGAAGAAATTCCTGGAAGCTGGCCGGATACTACGTCCGGCGAAACACGATACGCGATCACGACGGCGAATGGTTTGTAACCAAGGCACGCGCCTACAAGGAAAAGGGCCAACTGCATAACGCCTGGCTCTACTACCTCATCGCATGGGAATTACTGGCGCCGGTAGACTTCATCAGCACGCCACCGCTCGATAAGCTCAACGACGAAATCCAGGCCTCGCGCCCTCCCGATATGCCGGGAACCAGCGCACCACTGGAGCTAACTGTGGGAGGCAAGCCTGTCAAAGTTACCGAACTTGCCGCTGTCACGCTGGGCGCCGACATGGACCTGCGGTTGGAATACGAAAGCGCGACTGCGAGCAACCCGGTTATGGCCGCACAAGAAAACGCGGGGGCGATGAAAGCACTATTGACCAAGTATCCCGAGTTTCGCGAGGCGTTTGCGTCCGTGATCGTGCGCGCAACGGACGGCCTCGGCCACGAATACGCCACTATCACAGCCATGAAAGACGTGAAATGATGTGTGCTCAATCGTGCTGAACTGGGCACTAGGAGAAATTTGTGTCTGAACAATATCCCGACCAGAAGCCCAATCAGGTTACGAAAGTAACTTCATCGCATGTTCGTTAAAAGGCAACCACAGGACGAGTCATGCATTAATTACAGGCACATCAAGAATATGAAAGATTTCGACTCTATTGCTGAGTTATTCCTTTTCCCCAGAGGATTCTTCGTGAGCAGCCGTTTCAGCCGCACGCTTGGAAGCTGCACTCCCGCGTTACGGGTTGCCGTCAACTTGTTCATACACTTTGTTCTGGTAGGTGAAGACAAGGCCACGCATGAGGCAATTGACATTACGGCGCAGTTTCTGCGAATTTCTCGATTCCACGAAGAGAAAAGTTGGCCCTGCCGCTGACATCGTAAGCCGAATGGCACTCCACCAACATTCCTGCCCCTTTGTGCGTGAAGATGTACAAGCCGCGCTGGGCGGGCGCTATGTCGTTGGCCCCGTAATCGCGGTGGGCGGTCAGGGAGCGGTCTTCAGGGCAACCAGAATTTCTCGGCAAGACGGTTCAGAGGCAAGTGACGATGTAGCTCTGAAATTGCACTTCTATCCCAGTCAGGATGTTCGCGTACAGCGCGAGGTTACCGCGATGGAGAATGTCGCACATCCGAACCTGGCTCGGCTAATTGAGCACGGTTATTGTGATGTAGCCACTCGTCACACAAGATACGTTGCGTGGAAATTCGTAAAGGGACAACCGCTAAACGTTCGCTTGAAGGACGGACCACTGCTGGAATCTGAAACTCTGGCGGTAGGGCGCGATGTTTCGGCAGCTATCGCCCACATTTGGTCGCGACGTATTGTTCATGGAGATATAAAGCCTTCCAACATAATGCTCAGAGCCTCCGATGACGACGTGATGCTTGGGTCAGTGGTCGGCGCCATTCTCATCGATCTCGGCGCTGCCCGATACTTAGATCAAGATGATGCTCATCGCACACTTGCGCCTTCTAGATATGCTGATCCAACCAATACGTCGCCGACCCTGAAACCAATGGGGACATTGGGCTACTTTTCGCCAGAGCAACTCGCAGGATTAGCACCACTATCCTGTGCTTCCGACGTTTTTTCGCTTGGCGTAGTAATGCTGCAATGCTTACTCGGCCGGCATCCGACGGACTATGATCAGCACGCATTAGCAGACGGTATCCGAGCAAGTGGAGGGAGATTTGCGGCGAGCGCAAGCTTGCTTTCGGCTTTGGATAAGATGCTTTCGCCACGGCCGACATCCCGATCGAGTCCCGACGAGCTCCGCCGCCTTTTCCAAAGCCTATGGCGAACCAAGCAAGAGGCGTTTGCCGTCTGTGCATGCACACCCGTGAAAGCTCCTGTTTAAGGCTTTAGGTAAAAACTGCCACTTGACAGAGTGTTATTTATTGTAATACAATAACATTGGGGATACTTTCTGTGAAGCGCAAACCCGGAAGGCCGAAACTGCCGAAAGGGGAAGCTAAGGGCAAGATCGTGCCCGTCCGGTTTACGAAGGCCGAAGCTGAGCAATTGGCCGCTGCCGCAAAAAGGAACGACCGGACCCTATCCGAGTGGATTCGACGCGCGGTGCTTGGTGTTCCCAAGAACTGAGATACGCACGTCCGACTCACGTCCGTCAGGACCTATCCGACTAACGTCGGTCACGACCTAATGCCCCAAATGTGAACAGGGGTAGGGGTAGGTGTGCCCGGAAAGCCATAGCTCAGGGAATCCGGTTCGGGTAAACAAGAGGCATTTCATCGTGTCCTGAAACCACGCTGATGGGCGATCAAAGAAAAAGTTTGCGGCCAATCGTTCCCACTGCGATGCCAAGAATGCCTACAGCAATGAACGCATAGCTCATGCGGTGAAAATCCACTGGTGAACCTGGGGGAGGCACAGGCAGGAAGATCCACAGCAGTATGCCGATTGCAAGCGCGAGCGCGCCTCCAATCTGCGATCTCCTGCCAGGTTGGCGATCCCAATTCTGTGGCTCCATATTGCTCTCTGAGCGATGTACAACGAACTGATTATGTCAGTGATTCCCGCAAGCTCCAAAAGAACAGCTTCCCGGAAGCGAGGCGATCTTCAATTATCGTGCATTCGAGGCGCTCAGAAGCCCAGTTACAGCGCTAGGAACGCTCCAATTAACATCTGCCGCAACCTAATGCCCCAAATGTGAAAACGGGTAAGGGGTAGGCGTGGGGCCATCACCCCATTCGGCTTTCTCGGCGCGGATATATTCAACCTCGATGCTAGTTGCCTAGGGCAGCCACAGATCTTTTAAAACATGGCAGTCTGTCGTCTCCGTCGACCCAGTAACGACACGGCCAACATAGCCGATACAACTCCAATTCCGAATGCGATGCTCTTTATGCATGCCGACTTCCAGGCCGGGCTCGGACGCGCTCCCTTGAGGTGTTCCGGCCTGACGCCCATGCCGATCGTTCGCGCTGTGAGCCGCTGCACTCCGGGAATCTGAAAAACTGTCTTCAGTTGCCACGGCGCTTTCGCGGGCCCCGGATTGTCAAAGACCTTTACAAGCTGGCTGTGAGCGAAAATCTGAAGTTGCTGAGTCACAATCGTGGGAAACTCACGTCGCCGCTGTACCAGCGCGAGATCTGACTCGGCCACCCGACCTTCGAGCAGCGGATCGGCGAGCAGGTTGGCGGTCGCAAGCGCATCTTGAATTGCCAGATTGATGCCCACCCCGCCCGCTGGTGACATGGCATGCGCAGCGTCGCCGATACACAACAACCCAGGGCGCCACCACTTCCGCAGGCGGTTGATCTGTACTGAGAGCAACTTGATCTGGTCCCAGTCTTTCAACTCCTCTACGCGATCGCCAAGATATGGCGCGATGTGCCGCACAGCCTCGCGAAATGCCTCGAGTCCTTGGGCCTTCATTTCCTCAAATGAACCTTTGCGAATCAGCATGCCAACCTGAAAGTAGTCACCTCGATTGATAAGCACCAGCGCCCGCCCAAAGTTGAAGTTGCCCAGCAGTTGTTCAGGGTCAGTTGTGGTGCGGCTGATACGGAACCACAGCACATCGATAGGCACTCCGCGCTCGATTACCTCCAGATCAGCCGCCTGCCGGATTGTGGAATGTCGGCCGTCGCATCCGATGACCAAGTCGGCACAGATCTCGGCGGGGCCATCGGGAGTTTGCGCGCGTACGCCGTTGATCTGACCATCTTCGCGGATCAGATCAACTGCCTCATGCTGCAAGCAGAGTTGGAATGAGGGGAACTGTTTCGCCTTTCCCGAGAGGAAGTCGAGAAAGTCCCATTGCGGCATGAGCGCCACGAACTTGCAATGGGTCGGCAGGTGAGTAAAGTCGGCTGCCTTGAAGACGTAGTCCCCAAAAACGCCACTGACCGAACTCAACTCCTGATGAGGCAGCTTTAGCAAATCGTCGAGCAACCCGAGTTCGTACATCACTTCCAGGGTCGATGCGTGTACAGTGTCTCCGCGGAAATCACGGAAGAAGTCAGCGTGCTTCTCCAGAACCGTGACTTGCACTCCTGAGCGGGCCAGCAGGTAGCCCAGCATTATGCCTGCGGGGCCGCCTCCAACAATGCAGCATGTCGTATTGTTCTTTGGAATTGCCATCGCTAGACGTTATCACGGCTGATCGGGTACGCTGGTTCAGGACACCTTACCCCTTACCCTCTTCAAATTTGGGGCATTAGGCCGCGACAGGCTCGCTTTCATGTGGCGCACGATTGCGACGCTCGCCCAGACCAAGGGGAACGTCACGGACGTGCAGGGCATCCTGGGCACATGCCAATGCCGATACCACGGCCAACGTCTACATGCAGCAGATCGAGGAAGGCGTTAAGCAGACGCTGGATGCGATCTACGCGGAGTTGACGGCACATCCCAGGCTGGTCGCAGTATCGTGAAAGGAGAAAATTTGGTACGCTTTGGTACGGTGGGATTTTTGAGTAGCCCGCAAGTGATTGTACCGCAAGGACTGGGCGCTTAACTCAGCGGTAGAGTGCCATCTTCACACGCTACCGATGCACAGCACGCCAAGCACTTACAGTCAACCTTGACAGCGTTTAGGCCCTTTTGGAGCACTCGAGTAGGCTTATTGGCCCCAAATTGGCCCCAGATTCCCATACGAGCGGTTCGGCGAAATTTGCTCTTCTGTCGTTTCCTTCAGAAACCCGGATTTTCGGGGCTGCTCGTGCCCTTCCCCTGCGACTGCACGGCAGGTCCGCGGTCAAAAAGATCATTCACCAAGGGTACTAGGGCCATTCCGAGTGCATCTCGGTCGGGAAAGCAGACTGACAGGATGATTTTCGTGACAGAGAAACTTCAACCGGCGTGCTGCTCGGATGCTCGTTTTTTAGCTTCGGCCCACATGGGAGCGACGTAACCGACAATTGCGTTGTCGATCACTTTTGAGCGACTCGTGTTCCAAGGGTGTCGACCGACGTACTGCGTCGGATTGACTGACCGTGCTATTGTCCGGAAACTCTCGAACGCGATACCAAACGTCTTCGCTTCCTGAACAGGGTTCTGAAAGTGGTGTGGCTCCATTCGTCCGAGGAACGGAGCGGTGTAGGTCCGGTCAATTGGAGGCATCAACTCGGGGAGCAGGTGGTGCAGCGCCTTGCTCCTCCCACCGGCTTGCTCTGGGTCGGCTGCGACGTCTCCCTGCTAAGAACAATATCGAGGGAGCGAATTATCCCGAGCGGGTGGCCTATGACGCCGAAGCGGCTGTCAGCTATGCCGCTGAAGTTTGGGCGGGGCGTATTTGGCGAGAAGAGGCTGTCAGCTATGCCAATGAGTTCCTCGATGAGAAGAACGCCCAGCGCTTCTGGATTAGAGGAGGCAGTCACTGGGAGCATCACTGTGCACTGGTGTATACCATCGAGGCCGCACGACAACTGAATTCCGGTGCGGACGGCGCAGACACCGCCATCCGGCTGCTGGAAATGGCCCTGGAAGAAACCAGACATGCCAGGCGGCAATATCAGGAACGCTAAAGATGACAACGAAGAAAGCCGGATGGGAACCGCAACAGGCAGGGAAGACCTTCATCCTCGGTTTTCTGGCCGGGTTCGCCCTCTTCTCGGTCATGTGGCACCAGTACCTGGCGAGCGCCGTCCCTCAGCTCGCCGTCGTCAAGCCGCCAGAGTCCGGTGTGACTACCTGCCCAACCCTCTCCGGCTCCCGTTCTCCGTCCCCGTGCGCCTTACGCCCACAAGCGACGAGTGGCAAGCGTCCGGGCAGTTTACAACCATCACGCGGGACAGCTGCATGGTGACGTCCTCCGTGGACTTTACTGATAAGTGGGAGGCGTCCGGGCTGTTCACAAACATCATGCTGGATACAATACGCTGCAGCGGCACTCTGACCGGGAACCTGCATGTATAAATTCGCCGGCGTCTTTTAACAAACGCGGGGCCTGTCCAAGATGAAGAACGTGACGGTGTCTAACAATAAGGGAACTTACGTTCTGGCATGTTATTCAATCTTTGGTTCATGCCGGAGTCCCACTCCCGGCAAAGACTACTTGTTGTTCAACAAAAAAACGAAAACGAACCTTCCGCCCGGCACCTGCGATCCACCCAACGTGTACTCCGTTACGTTGAGTTACGATACGCTAAGTTTCCTGCAAGACTGGAGCGCCACATTTCATCAAGGTGCAGAAAACATTGCACTGCTTGACGGGCCGCCCAGGCCAGGGACGCCCAGGCCAGGGATAGATGATCTTGTGGGCTTCGTCCACGATAATGAGGTCCCAGTTGCTGCGCAGGAGTGATTCCTTGGCATCTTCAACGCGCGATACCCATGAAACCGAGGTGATGACCTGGTTTTTCTCCTGCCACGGATTCATGCCGTAATTGGCGCGGAGGACATCGCTGCGGACCACCTCGAAACTCTCGCGGAATTTATCCTTCAATTCTCGCTGCCACTGGAAAGAAAGATTGGCTGGCGTCAAAATGAGCGTTCGTTTGGCCAGCCCCCGAACCTTCAGCTCCTTGATGAGCAGGCCCGCCATGATGGTCTTGCCGGCGCCGGGATCGTCGGCGAGCAGAAAGCGGATACGAGGTAGCTTGATGAAGTAGTCGTAGACCGCTTCGAGCTGATGAGGCAATGGGTCAACGCGGGCAATCGAGAGCGAAAAGTACGGATCGTATTCGTAGGCGAGCCCGAGGCGCATGCCCTCGACGCCAAGGCGGAATTTGCCGGCGTCGCCGTTGAAGGGTTTCTGGGCGGGTGAAGCATGGAGCTGCCCCAGTTGCTCCACGCTCAGGATGGGTTCGTAAACAGTGCTGGAGCGGACCCCCTTCCCTACCAGCTTGACGGACGCTCCCATCGGGACGGCGATGATGACCTGAACCGGCTCAGGAAACAGTGGGCCGTAGACCGTGACATTCCGCTTGAGTTCTTCGGGAAGCATCTTTCTAATTTCCGTTCGGGCATTCGGTCTTCAATGGCGCTTGGTAAACCGTCTGATTTTAAGTGCTTATCAGACCGAGCCCTGTCATTCGTATTAAGAATTACGATTGTGCCCGTATTGCCAGGCTGCCGTTGCTCACGGGATGAGGTGCGGTGCAACGATGCTGATGAATTCGCGGGATGTGATCACCTTGGTTTTCTTCCAGAATCTCGGAAAATGCCGCTGGTTCCCGGTCACCAGGTAGTCGGCGCGTACGGCATCGGCGCATTCAACGAACTTGTTATCGTCGGGATCGCGCGTCACCTGCAATGTCCGCGCTGGCTTCACCAGCCGGGAGTGGCTCCTGATGAGCTGGAAAAGCTGCTGCCGGGGTCCCTTGCGGATCTTCAGCTCCGGGCGGGCGAGCACCTCGCGGTACTCATCAAGTATAGCGGGGGACACGTAGAGCGTTGCCGGTTTGGTGATCGCCAGGATCAGGACGGTGCGCTGGAGTCCGTCCGGTTTGAGGGCTGCCGAGACAACGATGTTGGTGTCGATCACCAGCCGGAGCGCGATCATCCGCGCTTGGATTTGGCAGTGCGGGCCGATTTGATGACTTCATCAATCTGCCGTGAAGTAAGCTTGTCGGTCCCCTGGCGCTTCGATTCCTCACCGATGATGCGGAGTACCTCCGGCTCGGGCGCGGCAAGGCGCACATAATCGCGGATGCTGAGCAAGACGGCCTTGGGCGTGCCGCGCTTCTCGATGACGAGCGAGCGGTGTTCGTCCTCCACCCGGCGCAGCAGCTTGCCGAAGCCGGTGCGGGCGCTGAGCGCGGATACGACGATGGAATTGCTGTCCTTGCCTGTCTGCATAAACTCTACATTTCAATTATCTGAACTGTACAGTTGATCCGCAACCGCGTCAAGCGCGGCCTCCCCCTGCCCTTCCGCCGGGCATACGTCCAAGAAATGCTGATATCGCCGGCGGTGGCCGAACGACAGGAATAAACATGGAACTTATTCACCAAGGCAAGTCCGCAGCACCGGCTTATGATCGGCTGCTGACACCAGAACAAGTTGCAGAGCGACTGAATGTCTCTCCCGATTGGGTACGCGATCACTCGTCGCGCAAGACCCCTCGTCTGCCAGTCATTCGTTTGGGAGGAGGCCCAGGACGAGCCGGACTGCTGCGCTATCGGGCCAGCGACATTGAGAGGTTTGTCGAGGAAATGATGCGACTGAGTGAACGCCGAGCGAGGGCGATATAATGCACGCACCCCGCCACAGATTCCAACGCGAGGAAGCTATGGCGAGATCGCATCAGAAAGGCGCAGTTCTACCAGAAGGAGATTCATTTGTCGGATTCTACAGCCAGAAGGTGAAGAATCCCGATACAGAGAAAACGAAATGGAAGCGCATCCGCGTCAATCTCGGCCTTCGCTCGAAGGTGAGCAAATATCAGGCACGAGAAGCGCTGGAGGCAGAGATCAACAAGCACACGGCCGGCACAACTCAAGCCAAGCACGACAGCAAGATCGTCACCCTCGGCTGGTTCACCTGGAAGCGGTTCTTTCCGCTGAAGGAAGGCGCCACGTGGCGACAATCAACTGCAATAAACCGCAAAGCCGATATCGAGAGAGATATCTTGGGGAAGTTCGGCGACCTGGAAATGCAGGCGATCGACAAGGTCATGCTCCAGACTCACCTGAACGAGGTCGCCAAGACGCTCTCGGCGGGGCGGGTGGCGCACGCCCGATTTTACTTGAAAGCGATTTTCGACGAGGCCATCGATCAGGAGTTTCTGAAGGCAAATCCAGCCTGTTTATTCCTCAATTGTCCTCACTGGTATTGATGACCTTCTGGATGATCCGTGTGCGCTTCACGGGCTGGTACAAAGGCTTGGCGCCGAATTGAACCAGGCATCGCAGTACGCGGATTCCGCCTTTGAATGAAGGCGAGGAAGCGCGGTTCCAAAACGGGGGTGGAAGCGTGGTCCACCCCCGGGCGAGTGTTTAGTGCTCTAGAACGAGAATTTAAAGGCGAACTGGATCTGCCGCTCGGAGCTGAGTCGCGTGCTCTGCAGTTTGCCGAAGTTGCCATCGGTGAGGTTATTGTTAGGGTTGACGAACTGTGGAGTATTGGTCAGGTTGAAGAACTCCGCCCGGAACTGCAGGTTGTGGCGCTCCCCGAACAGGAAGTTCTTGAATGTCGAGAAGTCAAGATTACTGACGCCCGGTCCAATCAGGAAGTTGCGGGGCGTGGTCCCACCGCGCAACTCCACACCGGAAGAGTTCTTCGGGACCGCGGCAAAGGCAGCGGGATTGAAGTACTGATAGGGGGTGGTGATGCCGACATACGGAGCGCCCACCAAGTCCGGACGTACCGTCGGGTTACCACCGTTGTAATACACGTCAAATGGGGTGCCGCTGTTGGCGGTGTAGATCAGGTTGACCTGCCATCCTCCCAATACGGAGTTCTCGAAACCGTTCCAGTTAGAGCCGTACTTCGTGCCCCTCCCGAACGGCAGCGCGTACAGGCCAGTGAGCACAAAGCGGTTGCGGAAGTCGAGGTTCGAGCTGGACTTCTCCGCAGCGAAGTCGCGATAGTCGACGACCGAGCCCTGGTAATTGTCGAACGCCCCCGGTGAATCGTCTATGGCGTGCGCCCAAGTGTAGTTCGCGGAGAACTGCAGTCCGTTGACAAAGCGCCTGTTCAGGGTCACTTCGAAGGCGTTGTAGGTGGAGTTTCCGATGGTGGCCTGAGTGTTGATGGCGCCGAGGGCTGGGAAGTTGCAGCCATTGGGAGCAGCGGCGCCGCAAGGGGACGTGTTGTAGATCTGCCGGTTGTAGTTGAAGTACGTAGTCAGGTGGGTCCCCTTGGTGCCCACATAGGCAAGACTTAGCGACATGTTCTGGGTGATCTGCCGTTCAAACTGTAGGTTCCACTCTTGATTATTGGGAGTGTTGTTGGTGGGCAGTGTGGCGATGGAAATGGCCACGTTTTGGGGGTTGTCCAGGTTGACCACGATCGGGCCTTTGGACGGCAGAGGTGCCGTTGCGCCCTGCGCGTTGCAACTAATCAGGCAGTTTCCGTTGGCGTCCTGCGTGCCCTGCGGCGCCTGGCCGGTGAACGTCACGCGGTAGCCGTTGGAGAAGCTGTAGTTAACCTGGCCGCTGAACGGCGGGTTCTGCGCCAACTGGTTGTTGATGCCGCCGCGGTCGACGAAGTAGAAGATGCCGTATCCGCCACTGATCTTCGTCGACCCGTCGCCGAACAGATCATAGGCGAATCCCACTCGGGGTGCCCAATTGTTATAGGCCACCGGAATGAAGCTGCGGGAATTGCCGTTTTGTCCCGCAATCTGCAATTGTCCGGTAAAGATATTGAAGTTCGCCTGGTTGTTGTTTATCTCCACCGGCCACGTGATCAGGTCCCAACGAATCCCAAGGTTGAGGGTCAAGCGCGAGGTCACGCGCCAGGTGTCCTGCGCGTAATATCCGGTTTCCCAGTTGCGAGTCTGCGAATCGCCTAGCGCCGGTCCCACCTGATAGTTGCAGGTAAAGCCGATCAGAAGGTCAGTGATCTCGTACCCCGTAACGCTTGGCGACTGGCCATTGCCGCACAGAAAGAAGTAGCCTTTGCCAGTCAGCGGGCGGAAGAAGTTGACCTGACGGCGAAGGATGTTGGCACCGAACTTCATGTTGTGCTTGCCCTTCACCCACGACAGGTTGTCGGCTGTCTGCCAGGTGTTCTGCGGCACCTGATATGGACCGAAATCGCCGGTATACTCGAGCTGGCTGTTGAAGCCGCCGATCAGAGCGCCGCCGAACAACTGTGAATCGGGCTGACCCAGGGCATTCACGTTGGCGTTAACAATGCCCAGATTCGCCGAGATGGGCACGTTCCCAAACGGCGGCTCGTAGCCGTAGTTCGTGCGGATGAACCCGAAGCGGAATTCGTTGAGCAGGTTGGGAGTAAACGTGTGGGTCTCTTCCATCACGGCGCTCCATGGCAGGGTCGGGTTCGTACCCGAGCCGAACCCCGCGGGCAGATTCGGCAGACGCGAGGTTGTCGTCAGGTTGTCGTTGCCGTAGCTGTAACGGAAGAAGGCCGTGTCTTTCGCCCCGATCACCCAGTCGCCACGCACATCGAAGTCATCAATGGTTTGTGTCCGCTGGCGGGTAACGGTGTAGTTCTGCTGGATCGCGTGGCAATTGGGGTTGGTGGCGGGTCCGCAGTTGGGTACGGGATAGGCGTTCAGATAGTTCACCGCCGCCGGATTCAACGTGAAGCCGGTGATGATGTTGCCCGGGAACGGCTGGCCAGTGAGCGGATTCATGATCTGGGTTCCTGGCAGCAGTTCGGAGAAATTGGTGTATCCACTGCTGCGCATCAGGGCCGTAGGCACCGTCGCATAGTCGGTGCTAGCCGGTGCTGAGGCACGGAAGCCCTGGTAATCACCAAAGATGAACAGTTTGTTCTTGATGATCGGGCCGCCGACCGCAGCGCCAAACTGGTTTTGCTTGAACGGGAACTTTTTGGCGTTCTGCTGTGGGGTCCATTGGGTGGCATCAAGGGCGCTGTTTCGCAGGAATTCCCACAAGGTACCGTGCCACTGGTTGGTACCCGACTTGATGGCGGTGTTGACCACGCCGCCGCCAGCCCGGCCAAACTCCGCAGGGGCCACATTGGTATCGACACGGAACTCCTGGATGGCATCAGGCGCGGAGAAGAAGATAATGGTGTTGACCAGCGACTCGTTGTTGTCGAATCCGTCCAGCAGGAAGTTGTTAGCCTGCGGACGAAGTCCGTTGACCGAGAGAGCAGCGCCGCCGCTGTTGTTGTAGCGGTAGGTTTCGGCGTTGCCGCTTGCACCGGTAGCATCGCCATTGGTGTTGGAGCCGCGGGTCACACCGGGAACCAGCGTCGCCAATTGCGTGAAGTTGCGGCTGTTCAACGGCAGGTCCACCACCTGGCGTCCCTGGATCACTTCACCCATACCCGAGGTGGTTGTCTCCACCATTGGCGCCTCCGAGCTCACTTGCACGGTTTCCGAAACCGTACCTGTCGTCAGCGTGAAATTGAGCGTCTGCGCCTGTCCCACTTCCACGGTCACGTCCTGCGTCACCGTCTTAAAGTTCGGTGCCTTCACTTCGATTTTGTAGGCGCCAGGCTTCAGTGCATTAACCGAGTATTCGCCAGCGCCGCCGCTCTGCACCGTGACGGCTCGGGCCGTCGCTTGGTTGGTGACGCCGATCGTCGCGCCTGAAACAACCGCGCCAGTGCTATCGGTAACTGTCCCCGTGAGGCGTCCGTTTTCCGACTGGGCCCATACCGCTACACCTGAGCACACAAGAACCAACAGAACAGCAGCACGGGTCACACTAAAGCGTTTCATGAAATGCCTCCATCCTATTTACATTCTTAGAATTGCCTTTTCGACGACCATCAACCTCCGGCTGGCGGCCGTCCGAGGGGTTGCCTTTGAGAGTTCGCCAGCAGGTGGCCAAAATCCAAAAGGGACTTCTTTCTGACGACCACGAAGAAGTTCGTTGGAAGCGATTGGACGAATAGCAGGTCACTTCGGCACCGGGGGAGGAACGATCGCGGCCAACCTGGGGTCCTGCCAAAGGCTCGAGAATTCTTTATCTTTGTAAACCTTTTCCAGGTCGCGATACCCGTCTTCCTTGGCCTTTCTCAGGCACACCAGACAGCTATCCGTGTTGCCAAGCTTGGCATAGACCTTGGCCATCATGTAATTGTGCTTGGCACGCTCTTCCGGATTTGTGATCTGCGCGTCCACACCGGCCCTCGAACTGCGCACCAGGGCGTCAGGATCCAACTCCAGAGCGCGGGCGTACTCCCTCATCGCCCGCTCCAGGTCGTTCTGCGCGAACCACGCGACTCCCAGATTCACATGGTACGTCGGACGTGTTTCGTCGAGGGCCACAGCCTTCTTGAAGTACTTCGCGGCGGATACATAGTTCTTGTCGATGTAATATGTGACGCCGAGGTTGTTCCAGACTTCCGGTAATTGATGGTTGTACTTGGCGGCTTGCGTGAAGTCATTGCGGGCGCCCTTAAAGTCACCACTCTTCAATTCGGTCATACCGAGCTTGTTGTAGAGCCTTGCATTCTTGCGGTCATGACGCAGCGCTTCCTTGAAGTACTGAATGGCGTGTTCGTAGTCCTTGTCCGCGCGGGATTCGTCTCCGGCCTTCTCCAATTGGGCTACGGTCATCGACTGGATGGCGACATTGCCCTGCTGCGAATCGCCAAGGCTGACGGCATGTGCGGCCACCGCCAACACCATCAACAAGAGTGAGACTTTTAACAAGAGGTTTTGCATAATTGTTCCTTTCCCAGAGCCGGAGCCATTGTGGCGAGCCTACAGGACCGGTGGCCGTGCTCGCCGGTGATCTACGCTCTGTGTCAGCTGTTTCATCTATGCACCATTGCGGAACGAAGAACAACGCTAAAGCCGCTACAGGATCGCTAACATAGGGGTTAGAAGCGAGTGCAGCTCCGCGAACCTCCTGCTGGTCAGGCACTTGGTAGAAAAACCAGTTGCACAGGGGCAGTCGGCCAAGGGGGCGTTACAAGCAGTTAAAGGACACACATGTCACCCCTGTAAACCGTTAATGCCCTTTACATCACCGCGCGGTCCAACAGGATTAGGTGTATAAGCAATTACGAGACCCACCCGCAGAGGGCGACGATGCCTCCGGCAACGCCAGAGTACGTTGACAAGGAACTCCGGCAGACTGAGTTGCAGGCCGTGCTAGAGTCTTCGCTGTTTCTTCGTTCTCCAACCCTCGCCCGCCTGCTCACGTATTTGTGTGAGAAATTGTTCGCCGGCGAGAGCGGCAGGATCAAGGAATACTCGATTGCCGTTGACGTATTCGGGCGCAGCGAAGCTTTCGATCAGGACAGCGACTCCGTTGTCCGGGTGGAAGCTAACCGTCTGCGTAAGCGCCTGGCTGAGTACTACAAGGGGGAAGGCGCCGGTCATCGGGTGCACATTGGCATTCCGGTCGGCCAATACGTGCCCGTATTCGAGCCCGTGTTTGCTCCGGCGGAGGTATCCGAAAAATCCGTACCGGAGGAAGCGGGCCGGCCGCTGAATGCAAAAGGTTTCGGCAAAGCTCGAGCCTGGTTCCTGTGGGCCGCCATCTCGGCACTGGCAATTGGGACCGTGGTGGCGTTTGTGCCACGTGAACGGGTAGTCGAACGTCGCCCGTTTCCGCTTGCGTCAGTTGGGCCAAGCAAGATGAAAGCCGAACCTGCAGTTGCCCCCGCAGCCGGCGAAGAGATCCGCATACTAGCCGGCTCCAGCCGAAACTATGTAGATCACTCCGGCAAGCTCTGGAGTCCCGATTCCTTTTTTTCGGGTGGCACTCCTGTCAAAAGCCCGGTGCAGCTTGTATGGCGCACGCAGGATCCCGCCATTTACCGCACCAGCCGGCAGGGCGACTTCAGTTACAACATTCCCTTGAAAAAGGGCGCTTATGAACTGCGTCTGCACTTCGCGGAGACCTACTATGGACCCGAGGAGGCGGGTGGTGGTGGCGAGGGCAGCCGGGTGATGACAATCAGCGCCAATGGCAGAGAGCTGCTGACGGACTTCGATGTGCTGGCAGATGCCGGAGGCGACAGGACCGCTGACGTCAGGGTTTTCACGGGCATAGTGCCGGCCAAGGATGGCCTGCTGAACCTCAAGTTTTCGTCTTCCGCAGGGGGCGTGGCCATGCTGTCGGGAATAGAGATTTCGCCCGCAGTGCCAGGGCATCTCCGCCCTGTTCGCATTGTCGCCCGGGACATACCCTATTACTCCAACGACAGCCAGTGGTGGAGCGCCGACATTTATTTCAAGGGAGGGCAACTGGGCGGCAGCCTCGAGCCTGCCTCGGGAACTGACGACCCTGAGCTCTATGAAACTGAGCGTTGGGGACATTTCTCTTATGCTGTCCCTGTCGCGCCCGGCAAATACACAGTCGTACTGCATTTTATCGAGCACCGTTCCGAGCGTCCGGCACCTCCCGCCGTGGGTACGCCTGAGTCGACGGGTACAAGCGAGCCGAGGATCTTCGACGTTTTTCTTAACGGCAGTCGAATCGTCAACCATTTGGATATTCGCGATCAAGCGGGCGAAAACCACCCTCTGGTTCGGAAAATCGTGAATCTGGAACCAAACGCACAAGGCAAGATATTGCTTGAATTTGTGCCGGTCAGTCATTACGCGACGGTATCTGCCATAGAAGTGTTACCCCAATAATTTGGAAATATGTAGCCCTCAAGTTCACGGGCGCGGCCTTCTATGTCATGGCAGAAGGGACAGAAGGCGCAGCCGCCGAGTATCAGTTGTTGCGACTTGAAACGGCGGCAGCGCGGCGCGCTGCCGAAATCAGACTCCTGGACCCTTGCCCGTAAGAATGCTCGAACTCCCGCACTACGCCGTTAATCGTGGGTAATCGGCGCAGACAAGTTCATCTCTTGGGATTTTGTAAGGTTGCACGGCCCTTCCACGAATAGGGCGTTTTCGTAGCTACCCGGCCTCCCCCGGGCGCTGGCCTGCGCCACAATGAGAACGTTCCTTGTGATAGGCGATTCGCTTTCATCACCTATGAATCTGCAATGCTGCCGGTTTCGTGTGGCGCACCTGCTCTCTTCAGATTTGCTCGGTCGGCTACGTGGGCTTACCGGATCGTTTGCGTTCTGACACCCTTGATGAGCAACCAAAAGCCAAGCGGAACCTCGAACGCGAGCATTGGTATCCAGACGTACCAACTTATCGCCCGCGCGGGTCAGCACACGCTCTCTGTTCCGCATGGCCAAGAGCCGCTGGGAGATTGAGAACCAAGGCTTTGCGCCGTGTCGAAAATATCCACGACTCCCCCGGCCGCCGGGGTGAAGGCGGCATAGGTGACATAGAGTTGTCCATTCACCGGGCGAGCGGAATAGGCAGTCATGTTGGAAGGAGCACTGGGATCGGTAAAAGTGCCGAGAAGATGGAAGCTGCCGTCATACATCTCGACATTGTTGTTGGATTGCGTGGCGCTGATACCGGAATCGGAGGCGTAGATAACCCACTGCCCCGACTTGTTGCGAGCCATCGAGAGGTCCGTATAGCTCGCGGGAAACGGAGTCAAGGTCGAATTATCCACGATGATTACGGCGTTGTCCGCGTCTATAGCCGGGTTCCACCCGCAGATCAAGCCGTCCAGCGTAGAGAACAGGTAGAGCGCGGGCGCCGACTTGCCGTTCTCAGACATCACAAACTGCGACGTGGGATTAGCCACGAGCCCCGCCGGTGATCCTGGTGTGCCGGGTGGCAGAATCGGCGCCGCGGGAACTTTCACGGGCGAACGCAGTGTCTTGCCGTTGCTGGAATAGAAAGTGACGTAGCCGCTCAGGGCGTTGGCGACGATGAATCCTCCGCCGGGGAGTTCGGCCATGCCCCAGGCATCCAACAGATTTGGATCGGTGTAGCGAGCCATCCCGTTCTTGTCAGAAACCAGATTGGTCGCCTTGAATTGTGCAACCACCGGTTGATTGGCGATCGCAAGGGTAACAGCAACGAGGACTGCCCAGACGAAAATCCTTTTCCGCTTCATGTCCATCCTCCGGAATTTCGAAATTTGAGACTCGGTTTATTCACTGATTGGCTTCCAGTTCCGTATGCGCTGCCGTGCCCACCGCCGAGCGGCCCTTTGCGCTGAACCCGGCCTTTCCACAGAGCTCCCGCTCCAAACAATGCAAATGCCAGAAGAACTCCCGCGATAACCAACAGCATCGTGATCCAGGTGTCGCGCTTCATCGGGCGACACTTTGCAGCAATTCAGGAAGCCGGTCAATGCATCCCCTCACACCTGTGTCACAAACGAATCACTCGGGTTATCGTGCTGACGAGGAAAGAGTTACATCGGCGTCTAGCGGGAAAATTGAAGTGGTGATAGACTCAACCGCCATTCGCTCTGGAGCGCTGTTCGTGTCTGAGCAGAGACAGGCCCGATCTCTTGTGAGATTCGGAGTTTTTGAAGCCGACTTCGACGCCGGAGAGCTTCGCCGGCAAGGAGTGAAGGTCAAGCTGCAGGAGCAGCCACTGCAGATTCTGGAAGTCCTGCTGGAGCGAGCGGGCGAAATCGTCAGCCGCGACGAACTGCAGAAGCGAGTCTGGCCCGCCGATACATTCGTTGATTTCGATCACGGTCTCTACAGTGCGATGACCCGCCTGCGGGAAACCTTGGGAGACTCATCCGGAACTCCACGCTACATTGAAACCGTCGCTCGCCGTGGCTACCGTTTTATCGCGCCCATCGAAAGTCCGACAACGACGACGAATAAAGACAAAGTGAACGGAACCGTGGTGGTGCCGCCCCGTTCTTTACCGCCACAAACGATGCGGCGATCTGCGCTCCGCCTAATTGCGGGCTTGCTCGGAGGTGCTGCACTGCTGGGCTTTGCGCTTGGCTTCAACGTCGGTAGGGCAAGGGAATGGATATGGCGGCACAGCAGTCCGCCGATTCGGTCTTTGGCAGTCTTGCCGCTGGAGAACTTATCCGGGGATCCACAGCAGGATTACCTCGTCGACGGGATGACCGACCAACTCATCAGCAGCCTGGCGCAACTCGGTGGCGTGCGTGTGATTTCGCTTACCTCCGCCATGCAATACAAGCACGCTAAGAAGACAGTGCCAGAGATCGCCCGTGAGCTCAATGTGGACGCCGTAGTGGAAGGCTCGGTCGTGCGCTCCGGGCAGCGCGTGCGCGTAACGGCGGAACTGATCGACGCTGCCCAGGACCAGCATCTGTGGGGAAACACCTACGAACGCGACTTTAACGATGTGCTTATTCTCCAGGGGGAGATGTCACGCGCTATCGCCGGTGAGATCCGGGTGAAACTCACGACTGATCAACAGAGCACTTTCAGCAGCGCAGCTCGGGTGAACACCGCAGCTCAGGAGGACTACCTCAGAGGCCGCTACCACTTAAGCAAAGGAAGCGGGACAGACATTCGGAAGGCGGTTGAATATTTTCAGCATGCGATCAGCCAAGACCCGAGAGACGGGCGAAGCTATGCCGGGCTGGCCGAGTCGTATCTGGCCCTGGATGACTATTATGAAGCCCCGTCCGAAACGATGCCGAAGGCCCGCGACGCCGCGCAGAAAGCAGCGGATCTGGATCCAGGACTTGCCGAGGCGCACATGGCGCTGGGTGGAGCGCTTTTTCTTCATGACTGGGACTGGGCCGGGGCAGAGAAAGAGATGCGACGGGCGATCGAATTGAACCCGGGCTCCGCTGACGCGCACACGTGGTACGCGGTGTTCCTCGCCCAGATAGGGCGTGAATCGCAGGCCATCTCCGAGATTCAGCAGGCAGAAATGCTAGACCCGCTTTCCGTGGCTGTTCACGCTCAAGCAGGTTGGGTGTTCTACCTAGCACGCAAAGATAAAGAAGCGGTCGCGGAGTGGGGCAAGGTGATTGATCTGGAGCCTGACTTTGCTATGGTGCATACCGCGCTTTGGGCTGCCTACCTACAGAGGCCGGAGTTCCGGAAAATTCTTACCGAGGTTCCGGAAGAGTCGGTCACTGACGAGAGCACAGTGAATCTCGCCGCTTTGGCTGGTTCTTACGCAGTAGCTGGAAAAAGACACGAAGCAGAGCGGGCGCTAGCGAGACTTGAGGCTCTTTCTCAGACACGCTATGTGTGTGCCTACGAAATGGGGACCGCCCACGCTATCCTCGGCAATAAAGACCAGGCGATCGCCTGCTTGCGCAAGGCCTTTCAGGCTCACTCCGCTTGCCTGGCAGATCTGAAAACTGATCGCCGATGGGATGAGCTGCGTGCGGACCCGCGATTTCAAAAGCTCTTGGATAGCCTCGCCTTTCCGAAATAGTCCAGCACTCGATCGATTCTCCAGACCGCTCCAAGCACGACCTTTCAGGACTCTGCGGCGAACGACCTCATGAAAATCTAGATTCGGGGCGAGTGGTCGGCAATCCGGAACCTAGCCACTTCACGGCTATCCGACATCGCTCTGGGGGCGCGTCGGCGGCTGGCACCACCACGGCTTAAGCCATCGGAAGCCACAAGAATGAAGGTATAAAGGCATTAACCGAAGCGGCGCGGCTTGCACTGCCTTGAGCTACATAAGGCGGCCGCTGCTACCGTGGACGGTGTCCCATCCATAGTTGAAGGTTAAGGGGCGGTTCTCGACCCGACTCTTGGTAGAGTCGGGTTGGAAATCTTTCTCAGCGAAAGGAGAACCGCCTTGAGACGAAGCTATCACACCCTCACCGCCAAAGGAGAGGCCAACGCCAAGAGATTGGCCGAGTTTTTCAGTCGCAATGGACAAGGCTTGCTGCCGATGGTGGATCTGATCGAACGATCACGCATGGCCGT
>Ga0306925_10000893_pt1 | contig 23071 bp, 19 predicted proteins | sample flu12Cox44000176_FD_203755 | JGI IMG/M metagenome (GOLD analysis project Ga0306925, IMG submission 203755) | Lab enrichment of tropical soil microbial communities from Luquillo Experimental Forest, Puerto Rico - flux8day.12C.oxic.44.000.176 (v2)... | ecosystem: Environmental > Terrestrial >... | reverse complement strand
AGCGATTTGCTCGGCGAGGTGCGCGAACGCGGCATTGCGCTTTGGCACCCTCATTCCGTCGAGCGGCTCATCCGGGGAGTGGGCAAACTGCAGTTGTGAAAGCGGCGTCGCCTTGTAGCCGCTCGCGCTCACAGCGATGGCAAAAAGGGTCATATCTCCGGCATCGGCGGCGTTGAGCAGTTGCGGCAACTCTTCATTGCGGATGAAATCCGAAGCGAGAAAATGGTCGCTGACCAACAACACGCCCACGCTGCTACGCGACAGTGCCGTCGCAATGTCGCGCCGCCACTGACCGCCAGCCTCGATGTACTTGTCCGCCCAGACGTCGAGGCTGGCGTAGACCTTTAAAGAAGTCAGCAACCGGGACAGCCAGTCCCCGTCGCGGTGGCTGTAGCTGATGAAGACAACGTCACGCGCCTCCCCAGCCATCCGCGTTTCTCTCTGTCAGGGCCCTCAGCGGCCTTTGAAAGGTCCGGGCTTGCGTTTTTCGGCGAAGGCGCGGGCGGCTTCGTGAAAGTCCTCGCTGAGATAGAGCTTTAACGGCGCCGTCTGCATGATGACCTCGCGCTCGAGCTGCTCCATGTACCAGCGGCGGGTGCGGACTGTGGCGCGCACCGAAAGCGGCGGGTTCTTCGCGACCTGGGCAGCGAGGTCTCGGGCGATTTCGAGATGCTGGCCTTCGGGTGCCACGCGGTTGATCAGCCCGGCGGCAAACGCCTCCTCGGCAGTGAAGAAGCGGCCGGTCAGCGCCACTTCATTGGCAAAGGCGGCACCGCCGCGAAAGTTCAGCAACGCCCAATATTTCGAGCCGCCAAGGCCGCGCGAGGTCTCGGTCACCTGGAACTTGGTGCCGGCCGCGGCGACGATCAGGTCGCATTCGAAGACGATGCCGAGCGCCAGCCCCATCGCGTAGCCATGCGGTGCCGCGATGACCGGCTTCCAGTTCACGGCGCGTGTGAACAAATCGGCCGAGTTGGCGCCCCAACCTTGCGGGCCGCCATGCTCCTCGAATTCCTCGCGCCTGCGCAATTGGCGCTGATGGACGTCGGCACCGCTCGAAAAGGCGCGACCCTTGCCGCAGATGATCGCGACCTGCGCCTCCGGGTCGAGATCGAAACGCCGCAGCGTATCCATCAGGTGCCGGACCAGGTCGTCGCTGAACGCATTGAGCCGGTCGGGCCGGTTCAAGGTCAGGGTCGCGATCTGACCACTGCACTCGTATTCGACGAGAGTCTCGGTCATCTTCCTTCCCTCCGAAGCCCCTCACCCCACCCTTCTCCCCGCAACCGGGGTGAGGGAGCTACTTCTCCTGCATGATCCAGACCCCATCCCACCCCTCCTCGGGTGGGTTGGCCTGGTAGTAGCGGCAGCGGTCGAAGAAGATGCGGGAGGGCCGATCCCGGGGAGCCAGTTCGAGCGCACTAGCGAAGTGACCGAGGCCACTCTGCCAGTCGCGCCGCTGATAGCAATCGACACCGGTCTCGTAGGCCTTGATCACGGAGGCTAGCTTGGGAAAGGTCCCCCGAGTGTGATGCCCGAGCGACTCATAAACCCAGGTCGGCTGCGAAATGCCTTTGGCCTGGATCAGGTCGAGGCGCCGCAGAACAGCGGATGATTTCAATTCGTCGACGGTGGTCGCCGCTAGCAGTACCGGCGTACCGTAATATTTGGTGGCGCCCTCGAGCCGGGCGGCGAGGTTAACGTTGTTGCCGATGGCCGTGTATTCCATCCGCTTTGACGCCCCGACCGAGCCGGCGAGCACCTCGCCGGTGGCCAGCCCGATGCCGATCTCGATCGGCTCAGACCCGCGCCGGGCTCGCCTCGAGTTGAAGACGGCGAGGGCACGGATCATGTCGTTTGCGACATAGAGCGCATTGTCGGCGTCGGCCGAGCCGGCGACCGGCGCGCCGAAGATCGCCATCAGGCCGTCGCCGATGTATTTGTCGAGCATACCACCGCGGGTGAAGATGACCTCGACCATCTCGGTGAAGAATTCGTTGAGCATCGACACGGTATTGCGCGGCGTCATACCTTCCGACATCAGCGAGAAGCGCCGGATATCCGCGAATAGCACAGTGGCGACCAGGGCGCTCCCTTCCAGGACGTCTTCGCCGCTGGCGAGTAGCTGATCCACCACCTCCTTGGCCACATAGCGCGCCATCGTGTTGCGCACGCGTTTTTCCCGCGTGATGTCCTCGAACACCAGCATGTAGCCGATGGATTTTCCTTCGGTGTCGAGAAACGGAGCCGCCGTCAGATTGACCGAAGAGACCCCGCCATCCGGCTGCTTCAGGTCGGTGTCGGCGTGGTAATCGGTGGCCCCCATCCGCTCGACAAATTCGAGGCTTCTGGAGATCCAGGCGTTGAGATTGCCGAAAACCTGCCGGGCCGGACGATTGACCAGCGCCTCCGACGACAGTCCCAGAATCCGCTGCGCGGCCTCGTTGACCTTGACGATCACGCACCGCCGATCGAGCGTCACCACCCCGTTCGAGAGCGACTTCAGGATGCTCTCATTGTAATTCTTCAGCGCGAGCACATCCGAAAATAGACGTGCATTTTCGAGCGCGACCGCGATGCCCGAGGAAAATGCCTTCAGCCGGCGGATGTCGATCTGGGTGAACCGGCCGCCTCGTTTGTTAAGCACCTGGAGCACGCCGAGGCGCTCGCCGGTCCGGTCGATGACCGGCACATTGACCATATTGCGGGTGCGAAACCCTGAGCGCCGGTCAATTTCCCGATTGAAGCGAGGGTCGGCATAAGCGTCGGGTATGTTCAGCACCTCGCCGCTCGCGAAGACCGCGCCAGCGATCCCGGCGTTTGCCGGAATGCGGATCTGCCGTTGCTCGGTGCCTTCGGCAACTCTAGACCAAAGCTCGTCTGTGCTCGGGTCGTAGACGAAGAGCGTCGAGCGCTCGGCATCGAGAAGCTGAGTGGCCGCCGCCACGATGCGGACCAGCAATGTGTCGAGGTGCAGCTCCGTCGAGATCGCCTCGGTGATCGCCAGCAGTTCCAGTTCTTCGCGCCGAGCCTGCTCTAGGCGCTCCACCATTTGCGCCTGCTCGAGCGCGCTCGCGGCGTGGCGGCTGATCGCCTCCAGAACGGCCATGTCGCTCGCAGCGAATCTGCCCGAACGCTTGTTCAGCACCTGGGTTACGCCGATGACCTGGTCGGCGCGGTTGCGCAACGGCACGCACAGAATGCTGCGGGTGCGATATCCGGTCTGCCGGTCTATCTCGGGGTTGAACCGCGGGTCCCGGTTGGCGTCGTCGATGATTTCCCCGACACCGGAGCCGAACACCGAGCCGGCGATCCCGACGCCCTGCGGGATCCGAATCTCGGATACACCCTCGCCGCCGGCCACTCGCGAAAACAGCTCTCCGGTATCGGCGTCATGCAGGAACAACGTTGCACGGTCGGCGTTGAGCACCTCGACGATCAACTCGATCAGGCGAGGTAGTTGGTGATCGAGCGAAAGCCGCTGGGTGACCGTGTCGGCGACCTCGAGGAGCACCAAGAGCCGACGGATCGCGTCACTTGCCGCGGCCGCCGGCACCGAGTCGTTGCCGAGCAGCGCATCCAGCATGCGCGAGGTTGCGGGATCGAGCCCCGATTGCTGAACGGGTTCCGGACTCTTCGCCAACAAGCACCGCCCTCGGTTCGGGCAAGATGCACGGACGGCAATTGTTACCATTCGTTACCGGACACGACAAGCCAGAGTGCCTCTTGGTGCTATTGCGCACGACACGGCACCCCTGCACCAGCTAACATTGCCGGGGATTGTCGGCGTGAGGGGGACCCATGCGGCTCGAAGCGCTCTTCCGGCCAAAATCGATTGCCGTCGTCGGCGCATCTGAGAAACCGACAATCGGACGCAGGCTGATCGCCTCGTTGGACCGGTTTGGCTTCTTAGGGTCGATATTTCCGGTCAACCCGAATTATTCGACCGTACTCGGTCGCCAATGCTTCGCCAGCATCGCAGAACTTCCGGAAGCGCCGAATGTCGCGGTCTTCTGCGTGGGCCACGAGCGCGTGCTCGAGCCATTCGCCGCGGCGGCGGAGCGCGGGATCAAGGCCGCGGTCATCTATGATGGCGGTTTTGCCGAGCGCGGCGAGGACGGGCGCCGGCGGCAGGCACAAATCGAAGGGATCTGCCGTGACGGCGGTATCGCACTCTGCGGGCCGAACTGCATGGGAGTGCTCAATCCGCATCACCGCAGCACGACCTACCTGCAGGAACTACGCGACCCGGCGGGGCTCGCCGGCAATGTCGGCATCATCTCGCAGAGCGGCGGATTCTGCATTGGCCTGCTGAACGACGTCAGACGCTTCGGGTTCAGCCATGTCGTCTCGTCCGGCAATGAAGCGGTAACGGCAACGGCGGATTATCTCGATTACCTTGTCGATGATCCGCACACCAAAGTGATCGGCGGGTTTATCGAAACCGTCAGATACCCGGATCGCTTTGCTGCTGCACTCGATCATGCCGCCGCGCAAGGGAAGCCGGTGGTGATGCTGAAGGTCGGGCGGACCGGGCGCACACAACGTGCCGTAACCACCCATACGGGCGGGAGCGCCGGCGACCCCGGGTCTGCGTCCGAGCTATTTCGTGCCCATCGCGCAATCGAAGTAGCGGACCTCGTCGAGTTTACTGAGGTGATAGCTGCTGCTCAGAGCACGAAACAGGCAGCGGGGCGCAGGATCGGCGTCATTACCTCATCCGGGGGATTGGCCGAGCTGATCCTCGACATCGCCGCGTCAACAGACCTGCAGCTGCCTCCGCTGCCGGCCGCGGTGAAGGCCGAAATCGATCAGCAGATCGGATTTGTCACCGGCGATGGAAACCCGCTCGATGGCTGGGGCAACGGTACCTTCCTAGTCAACCTGCCGCACGCCCTTCGCGTCTTCGACGCGAGCCCCGACCATGACATCATCGTGTTTTGCCGCGACAATTGCGACGGCCAGCCTTTCGAGTCCCCTGAGATCGGGTGGGCCTATCTCGAACTCTTCGAGCGTGCGGCGGCGGCCAGCGGCAAACCGCATTACCTGCTGCACTCCCGCCCCGGGCTCCTGCACCGCGAGCAGGTGGCACATCTTCGCAAGGCCGGTATTCCGGTAGTCGGCGGTCTTCGCGAGGGGCTCGGCGCGATCGACCGGCTGGCCCGCCGCGCAACGACGAGAGGAGGGTGACCATGCCCGATCCCGTGGTTCTTTACGAGGTGGACGACAAGGTGAGCGTCATCACGTTGAACCGTCCGGAAAAGCTCAACGCCATCAGTCCGGAATTGCGGCTCCAGCTGACGGCCGCCTTCACTCGGGCCGATGCCGATCCCGCGACGAGCGTCGTCCTGCTGCGCGCCGAGGGCCGCAGCTTCTGCGCCGGCTATGACATCTCGGCGCGAGAGCCGGGGACGGATGACTGGCGCAGCGATCCGACCAAAGCGCACGATCACCTGCACCCGCAGCTAGAATTCGAGATGATGCCGTGGACGATGAAAAAGCCGGTGATCGCCTCGGTCCAGGGCCACGTCATGGGCGGTGGCTGCGAGCTCGTCATGCTGTGCGATCTGACGATTGCTGCCGACAACGCGACGTTCGGCGAGCCGGAAGTGCGTTTTTCGAGCGTCGGCCCGGCAATCGTGATGCCGATGATCATCGGCTACAAGAAGGCCCGCGAGCTGCTCTATTTTGGCGATACGATCGACGCCGAGGCCGCATTGGCGCTCGGCATGGTCAACCGCGTCGTGCCGCTCGCAGAATTGCGCGAGGCGAGCCTCAAATGGGCCAAGCGGCTGTCCCTGATTTCGCCGGAAGCGCTTTATGCGGCCAAGCGCGCGGTCAACCGCGGCGCCGACGCCGCCGGCTTCCGCACGGCACTCTACGCCGGGCTTGACGCCGTTGGTCCGCTCTACGCGACCAAGACCGAGTTCGGTCAGCGTTTCCGCGAGATCGTCGCCCGCGAGGGGGTGCCCGCCGCGGTCAGATGGCGGTCAGCACAGTTCCGCGAGTAGCTTGCCCCTCACCCTCCCGCTACGGCGGTCCCTCCCTCTCCCCGCAATGGGGGGAGAGGGTTGGAGTGAGGGGCCTCTCACCTAAGCCGGGGCGAAGAGGTCGGTCTTGGCCGTGTCCCGCAAAGTCGCCATGGTCGGCGCGGGCGGTGCCGCGAACGCTGCGTCGTTCTGCAACACCGGCAGCGCGCGCTCGGCGAAGAGGCGCATGTTCTTTTCCGCCTCGTCATGCGGGATGCGCCCATACGAAAACTCGGTTACCACGTGGTCGGTCCCGGTCAGCCGCTGCAATTCGGCGATCTGCTCGATGCAATCCTCGGGCGTCCCGACGATCTGGATCTTGACGTAGAACTCGGTCGCCCTGACCCGTTCCTGCTCGTCCTGCAGGCGGGCATAGGTCTTGGCCATCTTGCCATAGGTCTCGTAGCCTTTGACCGTCGCGAGATGGCCGTCGGAGAAATGGTAGTGGTCGTCGATCGACTGCCATTTCTTGCCGAGCCAATTCATCGCCCGGTCCTGTGCCTCGGCACGGCTCTCGGCACAGGAGACGTTGGTCAGAATGATCGGCGGCGGCGGGTTGTAGCCGACGGAGAGGGCGATCTCGCGATAGTTGATGATGCTCTCCGCGGCTTTGGGCCATTCGTTCTGCATGACGACCAGGATGCCGAAGCCGAGTTTGGCCATGATCTCGGCGGATTCCGGGCTGACGGAGGAGGCGAAGAAGCGCTCCTTGGGGTGCGAGATCGGGCGCGGCCGGATCGAGGTGCGGGGGATCTGGTAGAATTCGCCCTGCCACTCGAATTCGGGCTCGCGCAGTGCCTTGCGGATCAGCTGTGCGGCCTCGGCAAAGCGCGGCCGCGCCTCACCCATCGGGATGCGAAAGCCCGCGTATTCGACGCTCGCAGCACCCCGGCCAAAGCCGAAGAGGCAGCGCCCGCTGGAGAGGATGTCGAGCAGTGCGATCTCCTCGGCCACACGGATCGGGTCGTGCCACGGCAAGACGATGACCGCGGTCCCAAAGGTGATGCGCTTGGTGCGGCCGGCGAAATAGGCCAGCAATTCGAGCGGTGCGGGCGACATCGCATAGCCGGTGAAGTGGTGCTCGAGCGCGAACAGCGAGTCGAAGCCGAGCGGCTCGGCGAGGTCGCCGATCGCCAGATGGTCGGAGACGACCGCCACGTCCGGGCGCGGCGGCTCGGCCAGCATGTTGAGCGCAATGCCGACTTTCATGGTCGCTCTCCTCCGCTCATCTCACCGAACGCGGTACCATGGGTGCGGCTGCCCTGCCACCTTGCTGCGCATGGTGTAGACCGAAGTCCGGGCGGTGAAGAAGATCGTCTTCAGATCGGCACCGCCAAAGCAGAGATTGGCCGGGATCTCCGGGGTGCGGAGGATGCCGATCCTGGCACCATCGCGGGCGAACACCCAGGTCCCACCGGGTCCGGTGCAGAAGACCCGGCCTTCGACATCGACCTTCATGCCGTCGGGGACGCCGTCGGTCTCCTCGGAGGACATGTCGGCAAAGATGCGCCGCCGCACCATGTCACCATCGGCATCGAGCTCGATCGCGTGGATGTACTGCGCCTGCCGGGTGTTGGCGACGTAGAGGGTGCGCTCGTCCGGCGAGAAGGCGAGGCCGTTCGGGTACTCGAACTCGGCGACCAGGCGTTTGGTCCCGTCGGGCATGATCCGATAGACCCCGGAATGGACGAGCTCCTTTTCGGCGAGCGGGATGCGCAGACCGGGATCGGTGAACCAGATGCTGCCGTCCGACCGGCAGACAACGTCATTGGGGCGGTTGATTCGCTTGCCCTGATAGCGGTCCATCAGCACCGCGACACTGCCGTCGGCCGCGATGCGGGAAACACGCCGGTTGCCGCCTTCGCAGATCACCAGGCGGCCCTGCAGATCAAAGGTCGTGCCGTTGCCCTCGCCGGTCTCGCTGCGCACGATCTCGGGCGTCTGCCCCGGCCGCAGCCGGAACAAGAGGCTGCGGCGGATATCGACGAAGTAGTAAAAGCCGTCGGGATGCCACGACGGACCTTCGGTGAACACGAAGTTTGTCGCCAAACGTTCCGCCGGACCCGGCTCCAGGATGTCGTCGAGCGTCGCCATCGTCGTTCCTCCCATCACGCGCGCTTCGTCCGAGAGGCTACTCCCGGCCCGTCGGCGTGTCCATTTCCGGCTCCCCGGGCGGTGCGCTTCATCCCATACGGCAATCGCCGACCCCTGTTGTAACCGCGAAAACAGGGCGAATCATCGGTTCCGGCCTCAGATTTGCCCGAATCGTTTACCATAAAGTCATTGATATCAGGTACTTAAAAACCGGTGGATGGTTCGCATGAACAGGGAGCCGGACGGCGCCTAGCAGGGGGACGAATCGGTCGATCAGGGTGGTAACAGGGTGGGGGCAAGGCGCGGCCCGCAACGCCGTGTCACAACGAACGCGCCCGGATTAAACTGCGCCTAACTGGCGAGCCGTCGGGGGCGCGCGATGAAGACCGGGGACAGGGAGAGAGGTACCGCGGCTACGCGCCTCGGTGACGGCCCGACGCGTCGCGTTGTGATTGCCGGGCTCGCCTGCCTGCTCGCCGCGCCCCAACGATCGCCCGCACAGCAAGCTCCGGCAAAAGTCCCGCGCGTTGGCTGGATCTGGAACGGACGATCGGCCGGAGATCCGACCGAGGTTGCGGGCTTCCGCCAAGGTCTGAAGGAGCTCGGCTATATCGAGGGCCAGAACATCGGCGTCGACTACCGCTTCGGTGAGGGCAACGTTGATCGCGCTGCCGAATTTGCCGCCGAGTTGGTGCACCTACGGCCGGATGTCCTGGTTGTATTCGGGGATCCAATGGTCCGCGACGTCAAGAGACTCACCGCGACGATTCCCGTAGTCATGCTGGCCGGCGATCCGGTCGGATCGGGCTTGGTGACCAATTTGGCACGGCCGGGCGGTAACATCACCGGCGTGTCGATGATGCAAGGTCTCGAGGGGCTGGCCGGTAAGCGCATTGAGCTTCTCAAGGATGCCCTGCCGAAGGCGATCCGAATAGGGCTGATGTTCTGGCCCGGCAACCCGGCCATGGCCGCAAGCCTTGCGCAGGCAGAAGGGGTGGCAAATCGGCTCGGGATGGTCATTCGCCCGTTCCCGGTGCAGCGCGGCGACGAGCTCGAGGCGGCCGTCAGCGCCGTGGCCCGCGAGGGTGTTGACGGTGTCGATATCGAGCCGTCGTTCCTTTTCACCAGCTATCCTCGGGAGACCGGGAAACTGCTGTTGAAATACCGGCTTCCCTGCGTTTCCGAGCTACGTCGAATTGCCGAGAGCGGCGGGCTTCTGTCCTACGGCCCGAACCTCTTCGAGACGACGCGGCGCATGGCCTATTTTGTCGACCGCATCCTGAAAGGAGCCAAGCCCGCCGATCTCCCGGTCGGGCAAGCGAGCAAGCTCGAACTGGTCGTCAACACGAAGGCGGCGCAGGCGCTCGGTGTGACGATCCCACCGCTTATCCTCGCCCGCGCCGACGAGGTCATCGAGTGAAACGTTGGGCTTCATGCTGGCTGGCGATCGCGATTTCCGCCGCCGCGCCCTCCTCCGCGACGTCACAACAGCCGGCAAAGATACTCCGCATCGGCATCCTGTCGCCGGCGGCCGCGGCGTCGACGAAGGCGTTCGACGTTTTTCGCGACGCACTGCGGGAGCTCGGCTATGTCGACGGCGCGAACATCATGATCGAGTATCGGCTCTCCGCCTGGGACTACGGCCGATTGCCGGCGATGGCGGCCGATCTGGTTCGGCTGCCGGTCGATGTCATCGTCACCGACACCCGGAGAGCCGCACAAATTGCGCAGGCCGCCACTCGGACGATCCCGATCGTCGCGGCCACCGCCGGGACCGATCCGGTGGGAGCCGGGCTCGCCATGAGCCTTGGGCATCCGGGCGGCAACCTCACCGGCTTTACCGGACTTGGCGCCGAGCTCAGCGGCAAGCGGGTAGAAATCCTCAAAGAGGCTGTTCCAAATGTCTTGCGCATCGCCGCCTTATGGAATCCGGCAACTCCTGTCTCGACCCTCCGGGCGACCGAGGAAGCGGCCCGCATCCTCGGGCTGGACTGCCGCGCCCGACAACATCTCCGCCGAGTTCGACGTGGCGGTCGGGGCCGGCGCGGAGGCGCTCGTCGTGCTTCCCGACGTGATGTTCTTTCACGAGCGCGCGCGCATCATCGCTCTTGCTGCACGGCACCGGCTGCCGGCCATCTACGAGGATCGGGAATATGCCACTGATGGCGGGCTGCTTACCTATGGGCGTGACGTTTCAGAGCAATTCCGGCTGGCCGCGGGGTATGTCGACAAGATCCTAAAGGGCACCAAGCCCACCGACCTGCCCATTCAGCAGCCCACTCGGTTCCAACTGGTTGTCAACCTGAAGACGGCCATGGCGCTGGGTCTGACCATCCCACCCGCCATCCTCGACCTCGCCGACGAGGTCATCGAGTGACCTCGGAGCCCTCTGCGGGTGCGGTGCGTGCCGCGGGCCTGGCGCTGATCCTTGCCGTTCTGTTGGCCGCACTGCCGGCGCTCGCGCAACAGCGGGCGAACGTGCCGGTGGTCGGGTGGCTAGTCTTCGAAGCGGGGGGAGGGAGGGCTCGACGGCTTCCGCCAGGGTCTGCGCGAGCACGGCTATGTCGAAGGCCAGAACATTATAATCGAGGTCCGGACCCCGGAAGAGAGCGGCGATCGCCTGGTCGAACAGATCCAGGACCTGGCGCGCCTGAACATCAAGGTTCTCATTACCGGCGGCGTGCCGGCCACGCTTGCCGCCAAGCCGGCGGCGTTGCCGATCCCGGTGGTTTTTATCATGGCCGATCCAGTCGGCTCGGGGGTAGTCGCCAGCCTTGCCCATCCCGGCGGAATCAAGACAGGACAGTCTCTGGCGATCGAGGAGCAATTCGCCGGAAAATGGCTGGAGCTGCTCAAGGATGCGGCACCCCAACTGTCCCGCATCGCCTATCTCTGGAACCCGGCCAATCACAGCAGCGCTTCCTCGTGGAAGACGATGCAAGGGCTGGCGCCAAGCCTCGGGCTGACGCTGCTATCCGTCGAGCTGCGCGACCGCAAAGACATCGACGACGGTTTTGCTGCGATCATCCGCAAGCGCGCCGAGGGGGTGATCGTCGATTCGGACCCGGTCAACGGTAGTAACCAAACGCGGATCGTCGAGTTCACTGCCGCCAACCGCCTGCCGGCCATCTATGTCTGGAGGCGCTATGTCGATGCCGGCGGTCTGATGTCGTACGGGCCGAGCTTTTACGAGCTGTGGCGCCGCGCCGCCACTTACGTCGACAAGATCCTGAGGGGCGCAAACCCCGCCGACTTGCCGGTCGAGCAGCCGACGAAATTCGAGCTGGTTGTCAACCTCCAGACTGCCAAGGTGCTCGGCCTCACGATCCCGCCCTCGATCCTCGCCCGCGCCGACGAGGTCATCGAATGAAGAGTTGGGCCGCATGCATTCTGGCGATCGCGGTCTCGCCCGCCGCGTCCCTTTCCGGCACGGCGCAGCCGCCGGGGAAAGTGTTCCGCATCGGCATCCTATCGCCGGCGGCATTACCATCGACGAAGGCGTTCGACAGCCTCCGTAAGGGACTGCGCGAACTCGGCTACGTCGAGGGTAGGAACATCACCATTGAGTATCGGCTCGCCGCAGGAGACTACGGCCAATTGCCGGCAATGGCGGCCGATCTGGTCCGGTTGCCGGTCGACCTCATCGTCACCGATAGCGGCATTGCCACGCAGATCGCGCAACAAGCCTCGCGGGCGATCCCGATCGTTGCGGCAACGGCTGGCTCCGATCCGGTAGCGACAGGTCTTGCCGCGAGCCTCGCGCATCCAGGTGGCAACGTCACCGGCTTCACCGGCGGCGATATCGAGCTTAGCCGCAAGCGAGTGGAGTTGCTCAGAGAGGTCCTTCCGGCAGTGTCGCGCATTGGGGTGTTGCGCAACCCGGCGATGCCCATGTCATCCTTCCAGGCCACCGAACAAGCAGCACGTGCCTTGGGCTTGCAGCTGCGCCCGATCCCAGTCGCGACGCCAGGCGAAATCCATGCCGGGTTCGAGGCGGCGGTCGCCGGTGGCGCCGAGGCGCTCGTGGTGTTGCCAGATGGAATGTTCTGGAACGAGCGCGGTCGAATAGTCGCCCTCGCGGCGCAGTACCGGGTACCGGTCATGTACGAGGAACGGGAATACGCCAATGATGGTGGGCTGATTTCCTATGGGCGTAACGTTTCCGAGAATTTCCGGCAGGCCGCAGGGTATGTCGACAAGATCCTCAAAGGCGCCAAGCCCGGCGATTTGCCGATACAGCAGCCCACAAGGTTCGAACTGGTCGTCAACTTGAAGACGGCGCAGGGGCTCGGTCTGACGATCCCGCCATCGATCCTCGACCGCGCCGACGAGGTCATCGAATGAAGGGCATCGCGTCGGCGTCGGCGACAGCGGAACAATGTCGATGTCGGTTCGAGAGAAGTCGTCGCCCTGAAACAGCAACGGCAGCCGGCGGGCTTTCGCCAGAGCATAGGCAAAGCAGTCGGCGGCGGAACTCAGCCCGGCCGAACTATCGATAACCATCAGCGCGGTAGTCCGTGTCCGTCATAGCCGAGAATCTCGTCCGCCGTGCGTGCATCGAGATCCGGCAAGGCCGCGCAACGCCTGCCGATCTCAAGGATTTCCGCGCGGCGAGGCTACGTCCAGATTGCTGCCGCCGAACCCGTTGCAGGCGTTCTTCGGCGGCTCTGCGCACGGCAGTCGTAACCGATTCTCCGGCGGCTGCGGCGAGTGCGCGCGCGAGCTTTTTGGCCACAGGGTCCTTGATGTTGAGAGGCATGGGGTGCCTTGGCAGAAATCATCTGCATATAAAGAAATCTTGTCGTCAACTTGACGACAAGGCCAGTTCGTTGCGGCACCCGATCAAGCGAGTTTTATTTCATAGAGCGGCAGCGATCGGCCCGGGATGGCGTCCGACGGTGCCTCACCGATCCGGCGGGCGCCATGGCGCTCATAGAATCCCGCGGCGTAGGGATCGGCGAGGATCGTCAACCGGTCAGCGTTCCGCCGCCTTGCTTCGCTGATCGCATACGCCAAGAGTGCGCGACCCACACCGGTGCGGATCCGCTGGGGCTCGACAAAGAGCTTGTCCAGATCGAGCGTGTCTGGCCGCTCGCCCGGCCCGAGCGCAACCATCCCCACAACCTCGCCATCAGCGCCGGTAGCCACCCACACGTTGCCTGTCGCGACTTGCTCTTGCATCCCTTCGAAGGCAATGCGCACCAGAGCCATGAAGGTTTCATCGTAGCCCCACACAGCTTTTGATCGGACGCACAGCTCCCACAGCACAGATGCTTCTTCGATGCGCGCCGGTCGAATGCTCGGGGGTGAATCCATGATCGAGAATTTATAGGGGGTGATCGCAGTTAACCAGGAGCTGCGGATACCGCTTCTCCGATCCGCCGCCAATCGGCGAGTTGCTGTGGCATGGGACGGTTGGTCAGCCCCTGTGGACCGGGGTGGCCGACCGCGAACACGCGGGTCTGGTCCGCCGAAATCCAGGACGATCCGGCGGCCCGCGAGATGCGCTCGGGCGCGTGCGCCAATGCAAATACCCGGCGCACGGCCCGCCAACCGCAACTCCCCATCCCGACGACGATCGGTGGTTTCAAGTAGTGCACTAGCGGGCGAAGGTGCTTTTCGGCGCAAGCGTCGACCCAACTCGGCCGGACGGCGCCATCCATCGGGCCCTCTTTGATGCACAGTATGGAGTTGGTCAGAAACACCGGCGTGTCCCGGTCCAGTTCCGCCGGGTCGGTCACGGTAAATCCGGCCTCGATGAGCAGCTTTCGCAGATTTGCGTTGGTCTGGTTGTCGGGGTCGTCCCGGCCTCGGTTGCGGACGAAATAGCCGACATTGCCAAAATCCTGGCCGACGGCCAGCAGCGTGGGCCTCTTATGACCGAGCCAGGCCTCCCAGTGGCTGACGACATTCGGGTCGAAATCGAATTCCGCGCAGCTCCTGATCTTGCCGGGGTTGCGCTCGACACAGATCCGGCAGACCTTTCGTGCAGCCACGAGCGCGCCATATTCAGTCTCACCTGAAGATCCCATCCGCCAATCCCCACCCCTAATCGCGACGGCACCCGATGACCAAGACGGCAGTACGCGCCCAAACCTCAGCGCGGCAGATCGAGCACTTCGACGTCGTGATCGTCGGGGCGGGCATCTCCGGGGTCGGCGGCGCCTATCATCTCACCAAGCAGTGCCCCGGTACGAGCTTCGTCGTGCTCGAAGCACAGGATAGCTTTGGCGGAACTTGGCTGACCCATCGCTACCCGGGCACCCGGTCCGACAGCGACCTTTACACCTTCGGTTATCGCTTCAAACCGTGGACGAGTGCGCCGATCGCGACCAGGGCCGAGATCCTCGACTATATGGCCGAAGTCATCGCCGAGAATGGCCTCGACCGCCACATCCGCTACCGGCACGCGATCTCCTCAGCCCGTTGGTCGAGCAGAAACCAACTCTGGACCATTGAAGCTAGTCGGACCGACACCGGCGAAACGGTGTGTTTTACTGCGAATTTTCTGTGGATGTGCCAGGGATACTACCGCCATTCCGAGGGCTACACGCCCGAATGGAGCGGCATGGGGGACTTCAAAGGTGTGATCGTCCACCCCCAGAATTGGCCGGAGGATCTCGATTACACGGGCAAGACGGTCGTTGTCATCGGCTCGGGTGCGACGGCGGCGACCCTGATCCCGGCGATCGCGTCCGAATGCAGCCACGTCACGATGCTGCAGCGCTCGCCGACGTTTTTCAGGACCGGCCGCAATGCGATCCCGCTCGCGGACGAGTTGCGCGAGCTCGGCATCGACGAGGCGTGGATCCACGAGATCGTCCGTCGGAAGATCCTTCGCGAGCAATCGATCTTCACCAGCCGTTCGTTCACCGAACCGGAGGTCGTCAAGCAGGAACTGCTCGCGGGGGTTCGTGCCCATCTTGGCCCCGACTACGATCTGGCAACCCATTTCACGCCGTGCTACCGGCCGTGGCGGCAGCGCATCGCCTTTGTGCCGGACGGCGACTTCCTGGAGGCGATCGCCGCCGGCAAGGCCTCCGTCGTCACCGACGAGATCGAGAGCTTCACCGCGGCCGGCATCCTGCTGAGATCCGGCAGGGTCCTCGAAGCCGACATCATCGTTACGGCCACGGGATTCAATCTCAATGTGCTGGGCGATATCGACTTCGGCATCGACGGCAAGCCGCTCATTTTTTCCGATACGGTCACCTATCGCGGCATGATGTTCACCGGGGTTCCCAACATGGCCTGGGTCTTCGGGTACTTCCGAGCCAGCTGGACCCTGCGGGCAGACTTGGTCGCCGATTTCGTGTGCCGCCTGCTCAATCACATGAAGGAAAAGGGCGCGCGGCAGGTGACGCCGACATTGCAGCCCGAAGACGCGGACATGCCGTTGCTGGATTGGATCGATCCGGAGAACTTCAACCCCGGCTACGTGATGCGCGGCATGCACCTGCTGCCGAAACGGGGCGACAAGCCGGAATGGCAGCACACCCAGGACTATTGGACCGAGAAGGACGAGTTCCCTGCCATCGACCTCGACGACGGCGCATTCGTTTACGCGTGAGCTGGTGCCGACCCTCACTGCTCAACCATTGTTATCGGCTCCGGAACTGGCTATACTGGGTTAACGCGTACCTGCCGCGCGGCAGTCGCGAAAAATGCGCAAAACGAAAGCGCAAGTTTGCTTACAGGGAGGAAACCTATGGGACACGGCATACGCATCGCGTTCAACGCCTTGCGCAGGTTAAGCGCGCATCTTCGCTTGCCGGTCGCAGCGGCGGCTTTTGTCTGCGCAGGCATCGCTTCTCCGGCTTATGCGCAGGTCACTGAAACCGTACTCCACGCTTTCTCGGGCGGCGCGGACGGCGGCAGCGTATATGGCGGGCTCCTCCTCGACGCGACCGGGGCGCTTTCTGGAACGACCGGTTTTGGCGGCAATCTCTCTGCTGCTCTGTGCCCAGGAGTTGGCTGCGGCACCGTTTTCAAGCTGACGCCACCCGCTCGCGGCCAGACGACTTGGAATTTGACCACGCTCTGGAACTTCTCAGGTACCGATGGAGACGTGCCTCTTGTCGGGGCGCTGTTCGCACCGGATGAGAGCCCGTTCCCGCTTTATGGAACGACATCGGGCTTGAGCAGTGGTAACGGCACCGTCTTCAGGCTGACCGGTCGCGTGTTGAAGACCCTTTGGAGCTTCTCGGGAGGCAGCGACGGTGCCTTACCCTCGGGCGGCCTCATCAGAGGCGAGAGTGGGGCGCTTTATGGGACGACGGAGGGGGGCGGCGCTTCGGGTAATGGCACTGTCTTCGCGATCGGCAACTCCACTGGGGCACTGACCACCATTTGGAGCTTTTCGGGCGGCAGCGATGGCGCCATCCCCGGGGGCCCGCTGCTCAGGGACCAGACGGGGACACTTTACGGAAATACGCTCGGGGGCGGCAACTTCACCGCACCCATTTGTGGTATATTTTTCACTGGCAGCTGCGGCGTTGTCTTCAAACTGACGCCGCCAGCCCGTGGTCAGACCGCCTGGACCGAGACCCCGATCTGGACTTTTTCAGGGGGCGACGACGGCGCCCTTCCTAACGGCGGGCTGATCGCCGACGAGACGGGAGCGCTGTATGGAACGACGGGCGCCGGCGGCGCCTTTCCTGCGGGATGCGGTGGTGGTGGCTGCGGCACCGTCTTCAAACTGACGCCGCCAGCCGGTGACAAGGCCGGTTGGAGCTTGAGTACCCTTTACGCCTTCACCGGAGGCAGCGACGGTGGCTCTCCCTGTCCACGCTCATCGCCGACGGGACCGGGGCGCTTTATGGAACCACGAATGCCGGCGGCGCCAGTTGCGTCGCCTTCTCGAGTTGCGGCGTCGTCTTCAAGCTGACCTCGTCTGCGTCTGGTCAGACCCCTTGGACCGAAACCGTGCTCTGGACTTTCACTGGCAGCGACGGCGCCCAGCCTATAGCCGGGCTCATTGCCGAGGACCGCGGAGCACTTTATGGAACGACGCAATTTGGCGGCGCGCTTAATCTCTGCTCCGGTGTCGGATGCGGCGTCGCCTACAAGCTGAGCGGAACAGGGTTCGTGCCGTAATCGCGCAAGGGAAAACGACCGGTGGTTCTCCGCCGCCGCGCTTCGCTGCGCTTTCATCTCAGTCGACGGCGACTTCGACCAGGGTCGGCTCAGTGACATTGGCGAAGGCGGTCTGCAATGCGTCGTCGAGGGCCTCGCAGCGGTCGACGGCGATGGCTTCGACGCCTTGCCCTCGCGCCAATGCGCAGAAATCGATGTCGGGCAAGCTAGTGCCGACGGTTTGCTGCAGCCCGAAGTGCCGGCCGAACTCGAGGAGCGCCTCGTAGCGCCGGTTCTTGATGATCACAAAGGTGACGCCGAGCCCGAGCTGGGTGGCCGTCCACAGTCCCTGGATCGCGTACATGCTGGAGCCGTCGCCCAATAGCGCGACGACCTTTTCGCGCGGGCGCGCCAGTGCAATGCCTATCGCCGCCGGTAGTCCGTGCCCGAGACCGCCGCTCGCACAGGTGTAGAAGCCGTCGCGGTCGACGATCGGCAAATAATCGTGCATCGCGCCGCGGCTGCTCGGCGCTTCCTCGACGATGATGCTGCCATTGGGCCGCAAGAGCGCGACCTGTTGCATCAGATAGGCGTCGGTAAGGCCCGGACCGGACACACGGGGGCTCGGCAGACGCCCGACGGGTGTTGCGCGGAGCCGGGGCTCCGGCCCGCGTAGCAGATCGTTGATGCCCGACGTCAGGTTGGTCACGACGGCAGTCCCGATGGGCGCCCAGGCGGCGACCGTGGGATCGTCGACGAGCTGAAACAGCCGGGCGTTCTCCGGAATGTGCGGGCCGAAACCCTCGACGTGGTAGGTGAAGACCGGGGCACCGAGCACCAGGATCAGATCGTGGCCGGCGAGGCTCTCGACGATCTTTGCGCGGTCGGCGGCGAGGAACCCGGCAAACAGTGGATGGTCCTCGGGGAAGCCGTTGCGGCCCGAATTGGGCGCCTCCCAGACCCTCGCGCGATGCCGCTCGGCGAGCGCTACGACCTCGTCCCAGGCATTGTCGCGCGCGACCGCCGCGCCGAGGACAAAGACCGGCCGTGCACAGGACGCCAGCGCTCCAGCCATCGCGGCGAGCAACTCCGGATCGCCGCGCACCGCCGTCCCGACCTGGCGGGGTTCGACCGGGTCGCAGTGCCGGTCCCAATCATCGACCGGTACGGAGACGAAAGTCGGCCCGCGCGGCGGCTGCATCGCCGTGTAATAGGCTCTTGCGATCGCCGCCGGGACATCCTCGGCGCGCGCCGGCTCACAACTCCATTTAACGTAAGGCCGTGGAAACTCGGCCGCCCTTTCGGAGAACAGGAACGGCTCGTAAGGCAGGATCGAGCGCGCCTGCTGACCAGCGATGATCACCAGAGGAGCCTGGTTCTTGTAGGCGGTGAAGACCGCGCCCAACGAGTGACCGAGGCCGGTGGCGGAATGCAAATTCACCAACGCAGCGTTGCGGGTCGCCTGGGCATAGCCGTCCGCTATGCTCACCGCGACCATTTCCTGGAGTGCGAGGACATAGCGAAAATCGGCAGAGAAATCGCGAAACATCGGCAATTCGGTCGAGCCGGGATTGCCAAAGATCGTCGTCGTCCCAAAAGCGCGAAACAGGTCGAAGACCCGATCGCGCACTGTCGCCTGGCTTTCGGAGGCGCGGTGGCCCGACATTGCAATCTCCTCCTACGCTGTCTAAGAAGGCGCCGGTGACCGCATAAGTTAGGCTATCCCGGGGGCATCATGGTACCGATCCGACCTGCCGGCGCCGCTCTGGCGCTCGCCATCCTCGCTGTTTCTACGCCCGTCGGGCGATCGGATGCAGCCGACAATCAGGTGACAGAGATGCCCGACGGACTGAAATACACCGACACCAAGATCGGCGACGGCGCCACCGCCAAAGCCGGCAACAAGGTCTCGGTAAATTACACCGGGTGGCTCTATAACAACGGTGCCAAAGGGGCGAAGTTCGACAGCTCGCTCGACCGCGGCCAGCCGTTCCAGTTCACGCTTGGCGCGCACCAAGTTATTGCCGGTTGGGACGAGGGGGTGGCCGGCATGAAGGTCGGCGGCAAGCGGACACTGATCATCCCGCCGGAACTCGGCTACGGCGCGCGCGGCGCCGGCGGGGCGATCCCGCCCAACGCCACCTTGATGTTTGACGTGGACCTGTTGCAAGTTCAGTAACTGATCAGCGCTCATGAAATGGCGGATCGGCGAGGTCACGGTCACCAAGCTCGTCGAGCTCGAAGTCACCGGCGGGAGCCGGTTCATTCTGCCCCAGGCGACTTATGAAGAAATATTGCCGATCGCCTGGCTGCAGCCCGATTTCGCCGATGAGCGTGGCCGCCTGAAGATGAGCATTCACGCGCTCGTCGTCGAAGCGCCAAGCCGCCGCATCATCGTGGACACCTGTCTGGGCAACGACAAGGAAAACCGGCGAATTCCGACCTGGAACAAGCTACAGACGAGCTTTCTGGCGGATCTCGCAGCCGCCGGCTATGCCCGTGAGACGATCGACACGGTGGTCTGCACCCATCTCCACGTCGATCATGTCGGGTGGAACACAATGCTGGTCGACGGCCGTTGGGTCCCAACCTTCCCAAAGGCCCGTTATCTGATGGGCCGTGTCGAGTACGCCCATTGGACGAGCCAGCTCGAGCGGGAGGACATGACCGCGGTCCTCGCTGACTCGGTGACACCGGTCTGGGATGTCGATCTCGTCGATCTCGTCGAAACCGATCACCGGGTCTGCGATGAGATCAGTCTCGTCCCGACCGCTGGCCACACCCCAGGTCACGTCAGCGTCCGCATTGCCTCATGTGGGGAAGAGGCGCTGATTACCGGCGACTTCATGCACCATCCCTGTCAGATCGCCCGTCCGGAGTGGTCCTCGACCGCGGATTCCGATCCCCTCCTGGCGCGGCGGACGCGGGAGCAAATGTTGACGCGCCTAGCCGGCACCCCCACCCTGGTCATCGGCACGCATTTCGCGGGGCGCACGACCGGCCATGTCGTGCGCGACGGCGCCGCCTTCCGGCTCGCGGTTTGACCCAGAGATCGGCGATGGCCGAGCGCGTCTTCGATGGGCTGAAGGTGATCGACTGCGCGAGCTTCATCGCCGGGCCGGCAGCAGCGACGGTGATGTCGGATTTCGGCGCCGAGGTGATCAAGATCGAGCCGCCGGGGACCGGCGACCCCTACCGTCGACGCGCGACCCCACCCGTCGGGGCGGGGCTGGCGAGCAATCCGGGCTTTGTGCTCGACGGGCGCAACAAGAAGAGCCTGGCGCTCGATCTCCGCCTGCCAGCGGGACAGGCCGTGCTGCGCCGGCTGGTCGCCGACACCGACGTGTTCATCACCAACTATCCCCCTCCGGTGCGCCGGCGGCTCGTCATCACCTACGAGGATTTGGCGCCGCTCAACGAGCGGCTGATCTATGCCTCGTTCAGCGGTTATGGCGAAACTGGCCCCGAAGCCGACAAGCCGGGGTTTGATGCAACCGCGTGGTGGGCGCGCTCGGGCCTGATGCATCTGGTGCGCGCCGGAGAGGAGACGGCACCGGCGCGATCGTTGCCGGGGATGGGCGATCATCCTTCGGCGATGGCGACCTATGGCGCAATCGTCACTGCACTCTATCAGCGCGAGCGCACCGGCAAGGGCGGCTATGTCGGCTCGTCGCTGCTGGCGAACGGCTTGTGGGCGAACGGCTGCGCGGTGCAGGCGGCCTTGTGCGGGGAGAAGGTAGTGCCCCAGCCGCCGCGCGAGCGCGGGCTCAACGCACTCAGGATCCATTACCGCTGCCGCGACGGGCGCTGGCTCTTGCTGTCGATTGCCGCCGACGAATGGCGCTGGGAGAAGCTGAAGAAGTGTCTGAAGGCGAGCGTGCTGGATGATCCGCGCTTTGCGACTGTCGCGTCGCGCGAGCTGCATGCGCGCGAGCTGATCCGGATCCTCGATGGGGTCTTCGCGACCAAAGACCAAGCCGAGTGGCGCGCGATCCTCGATGCCGCGGGGCTGATCTTCGGCATCGTCGCCGATATGGACGAGATTGCCGAGGACGCGCAGATCCTCGCCAGCGAGGCGGTGGTGCCGTTTGCCGATGGCAGCTCGCTGACCGTCAACAGTCCGATCTGGATCAGAGGACAAGAGAAGACGAAGCCCCGCCCCGCCCCCAATGTCGGCGAGCACAGCGACGAGGTATTACGCGAGGCAGGCTACACTGATGCCGAGATCCGCACATTTCGCACTGAGGGCGTGATCGGCTGAGCTTCGGAAAAAAGGAAGCCGGCCTCGTTTCCGAGGCCGACGCCCAAGTCCATAACGATCTAGTTGAAGTTTAACAGGTCCATCAGGCCGCCAATCGCCGGCGAGTTCACAGGAACATATGGGTTCTGCCCGGTCTTTGGGTTCGGCAGATTGTCGCGGCTACGCTTGGTGATCAGCGGAACATTCCAGTTCGCCTCGATAAACTTCAAGACCGAGACGTGATCCGAGTAGACGTGCGAAATGTGCCCGCCTTTGCTATAGGAGCCTGGAGGTCCGCAGATACTTAGATCCCATGATTCAGCCCTTTCGTTGAAGTGTCATTCGCAGGAAGACGCGCCGGCCGCGCGTGTCCGCCGGGTGTCGTTGGTACGGGATCAGCCGCGCTTTTGATCGTCGTTTTCGGCTCGGCAATCGAAATCGAACAGGTCGAACAGATCGCCGATCGCCGGCATGTTGCGCGGCACATAGGCGTTGTCGCCATCGTCGTCCTGCTCGGGGTTCGGCAGGTTGTCGCGGCTGCGGTCGCTGAGCGTGGTATCGAGCTTCCAGTTCCGTTCGACGAACTTCACGAAGGAGGAATGCTCGTTATAGATGTGGCTGATATGGCCGCCGGTCGAGAACGGCGATACGGCGATCATCGGAATGCGCGGGCCCGTGCCGAAGAAATCGATCGGCTGGATGAAGCCCGAGTCGTAGTAGCCGCCGCCCTCGTCCACGGTGACGAAGATCGCGGTCTCGGCCCATTGCTCCTTGTTGCTTTGAGCAAGCTCGATGATGTTTTCGGCGAAGGCTTCGAAGAGAGTCCACTTCGAGGAAGCGGGATGGCCGTCGATTGTGCCGTCCGGCTTCACATAGGAGACCGCGGGCAGAGTGCCGTCGACGAGGTCGTTGAAGAGATCGGTCACGTCCCTCATGTGATCGGCAACCACGGAGGGATAGTTCGCCTTATACTCGAACGGATTGCAGATGTTGCAATAGCTACCGTTGAACGGACTTGTCGTCCCATCGGCATTGAACCCGCCGCCATAATACTTCCAGGGGATATTGTGGTCAGTGAGCACGTCGCCGATGCTTACCTGCATGGTCGGCGGAACAACGAGACCCGTCTGCATCAAACCTTTCGGCGTAAAGGCGGGGTTGACATTGACTGCCTGCCAATACTGGCCAGTCCCGCACATCGTCTGCACGGCATAGGGCAGCGCCTTCAGATAATTCGTGATCGCTGCGATGCCGGGCTGGCTCGTATCGGAACAATTGAACCACTGTGCGCGCTTGGTATAGAGGTTAATCGTTCCAGGCTGCGGATCGGGATTGTAGATATTGGCCGCCGATGGCGTCGCGGGATTGCCTTTGCCATCGCTGAAGAACACCTGATCGGCAAAACCGAGCGGCTGGCTGTCCGGGCCCGTGCCGCCGAGCACCGGCTGATGATAGTTGTCGCTCATCGTGTAGGTGTCGGCGAGGTATTTGAAGAATGGGCATCGCAGTTTTGCATGTTGAAAAAGGCCATGGTCTGCCCGGTATCATGCGGCGTGCCGCCGGGCGGCGTGCTGTAGGTCGTGGTAATCGCCGACTGGAGATCGTGCAGGCAGCCCGTCGGGTTCCCCTTCGA
>Ga0306925_10000888_pt1 | contig 23133 bp, 23 predicted proteins | sample flu12Cox44000176_FD_203755 | JGI IMG/M metagenome (GOLD analysis project Ga0306925, IMG submission 203755) | Lab enrichment of tropical soil microbial communities from Luquillo Experimental Forest, Puerto Rico - flux8day.12C.oxic.44.000.176 (v2)... | ecosystem: Environmental > Terrestrial >... | reverse complement strand
TTTGTGTCATTTGCATCTGCTCCGGAACTAAATGTTTGTAATAGGCGTTTCTTGTCGTACACTCGACACGCATAAGGAGGTACATATGGCCCGAGGTCTGCTGTTATGGTTGATCGGCATTCCAATTCCGATCATCCTTGTTGTGTGGCTGCTTGGCGGGCTGCATTGACCCAGTTGGCAGTTGCCTGGGGTTCGCATGATATAGACCCTTCCCGCCGATATGCATTCTGTCATTCGTCATGGAAACTTATCTCATGACACGTTCCCTAATGACCGTGTGCGATCATTGTCGAAGAGAGCTTGGCCTTGGCGTTCATCGTTACTGGAGGATGTGCTTCTGTTCCCAGAGCTGCATGACGGTTTACCAGAAGCGACTGACCGAAGAAACTAAAACGAAAATACGCCACCTCGAAATTAGCCGCTACTCCAGCTTTACTAAAAGCTCAATCGCCTCGGTACCTATGTGAGCGCTGACGCTGACAGACGGCCAAAACTGCCGCCAAACCCACCAACTCTAGGCGCGACGCACTGGGGTTACCCGCATTACCTGGGAGGCGACGCAACTCGTCCGACTCATTTCGGCGGCAACAAGGCTCTCTCCATAGCTGAGCTTGCGGCACGGCCTCGCCCGTGCAATCCGCGGTTTCGTCCCTCGCAGGTTTTCGGACGCCGGCCCCGGAGCGCGAGACACCGTTTGTGATGGGTCGGCATTCGAAAACCTTCACAAGAGCCCGCATAAGCCCCCGCATCGGACCTCGGGCTTGCCCGAGGTCCGCACTATATTAAGTGTGCCTGCTGCCCAATTGCTCTTGACCGAAGTACGGGCGCTAGCGAGAGGCGGGCGGCGGCCACGATCTTCGCCACCTGGAAGCGCCAGGCCGAGCGTGGTGAGTTTTCCAGGCCAGCCGAAAAGGATGAGCCCGAGCTATTCCTGAGCGCGGCCAAAGCTTACATGCTGGCCGGCGGCGAGCGGCAATACGTTGAGGCGATCTGCAACAAGTGGTCTGCGAAGATGCTTGCCGACATTGACCAGATTGCGATCGACATGCTTGCGAATGAGCCAAGTCGAGCAAACTCGATGTGCGTTGACAGGCCTGGCTATGACGCCGAGAGCGCGTCAACATCATCGAAAAACGCTCTAACACTTAATGCACACGCGGAAGTTTTTGGAACAAATTGGAGCCTTGTCATGTTTAGGTGCTGCGAAACCAATCCCTGCACTGCGTAGCGACCGCCGCGTCGGCGGCGGAGCGCTTTTCTCAGAGGAAACAAATGTCACTCGGGACCATACTTCTCATTATCCTGATCCTCATTCTGATCGGTGCGCTTCCGACTTGGCCGTACAGCTCGGGATGGGGATACTATCCGTCCGGCGGACTGGGACTAATCCTGGTTATCGTTATCATCCTGCTTTTGCTGGGACGAATATAGGCCGCGCCTGCGGCCACGAACGCGCGACCGATAGTGAAGACTACGACCGAAGCACGTGAGGCCGTGACGGGTCACAACGTAAGATATGTGCTGATGATAAGTCTGGCCGGTACCGCCATCGTCCTGGCGGGGTTGTGGTTTTATTACTTCACTTGATGCGCGCGCCAGGGCCCTCACCCGCAAAAATGCGATAGCCTTGCACTATCCCTGGCGGCGGCCCACCGTGTCCGCCATGACCGCGCCGCGCAGGCCAAGCGGCTTCTCCGGCCCGACCGTGGAGTCGCGCGCCGTCTGGTGCTCGATCTCCGAATTGAGCTCGGCCCCGACCAGGATGACAATGGTCGAAAGCCACATCTACATCATCAGGCCGATCACCGCGCCCAGCGCGCCATAGGTCGCGTTGTAGTTGGCGATGTTGCCGAGGTACCAGGAGAACAGCGCGGACACCGCCAACCAGGCCAGGGCCGCCAATACGCTGCCGATACTGAGCCAGCGCCACCGGGCACGGCGCCGGCTTGGCCCGTAACGATAGAGCACGGCGAGCGCGAGAATGAGCAGCACGAACATCAGCGGCCAGCGCAAATACGCAATGAAAGGAAGATCAATGACGCTCATCCCGAAGGCGGCGAGCAGCAGGGGAAACACGACGACGAGCGCGCCGGCGAGCCCGGCCGCTGCGATCGCGCACACTGTGAAAAACAGCGAGACCAGATTGAGCCTGACAAAGCTGCGCTTTTCGGTCTCGTCGTAGATGACATTGAGCGCATCGAAGATTGCCTTCATGCCGGCATTGGCGCTCCACAGCGCAATCGCAAGCCCGACCAGAAAGCCGACGGTGAGCCGGCCGTCGCTTTTGGCGGCAAGCCTCGCGATCTCCTGGCTCAGGATGTCGAGCCCGGCGGCCGGGATAATGTTCGAGGCGGCCGAAAGGTGACCGGCAATGGTCGCGGCATCTGCGAACAGCGCATAGACTGAAACGCCGGCGGCGATGGCGGGAAACAGCGCCACCAGCGAATAGAATGCGACGCCGGCGGCGAGCGCCAGCAGCCGGTCGTCCAGCACCTCGTGATAGGTGCGCACGATGACGTCCTTCCAGCCCGGCCGCGGAATCTGCGTGGGCGCATGTGCCTCTCGCCCGCGCCCCGGCTCAGCCGCGCGCTGGCGCTGCAGGTGGATCGGTTCCTGCGCAGGGGTGGCGCGCGGGGGCACATAGGCGGGCAGGGGATTATTGCGATTTCCGCGACTGGTGGGACGTTCCTGGAAATCGAGCGCATAGATCACGCCCGCGGTGACCATGACCTAGGCAGCAAACCACGCGGCAAGATTTTCCAGCCGCGCGGTGGTGGAGCGGGAAAGGTTCAATCCGGCACCTCAGAAACAAAAAACTGACTTGCCCAACAATTCGCCATCCGTGTCGCGAGTTCCGGAATCCCTCCCCTTCGGGGAGGGATTGGAGTTTGTTGCTCGTTCTCAAGCCCATCGGATTGCGCCGCGCGGCCTGTTGGCGCCAAGGGCCCTACGGTTTGAAGGGAACTTCTCCGTCGCCATTGTGTTCGTAGGTCAGGTCGAGGAACTGCGAAGAAAGGATCGACAATGACGGCGCGCGCGCAGGTCCGGGGCGTGGTCTCGGACGCCCAGGACAAAGGCAGGCAAGCAGTCGAGGCGGTGACCGACGTGCGGGACAACATGTCCCGCGCCATCGACAAGTCGCTCGAGGAACGACCGTACACCACGTTGCTCATGGCGCTAGGGATCGGATTCCTGCTGGGAGCCCTGTGGGCGCGCTAGGGGCCGTGCGCAATGGGCGGTTGGCGCAAATACCTTGAGCTGCAGCTGCAGGCGAAGTCGGGACTGAACTCCGCGCTTGTCGTGGGCGCGCTGATCGGCCTTGTATCGGCCGCCGTCACTTTCGTATTCCTGCTGGTTGCGGCCTTCGTTTGGCTCGCGAGAAGATTCGATCCGCTGGTCGCCGGTCTCGTGCTTGGCGGAATTTTCCTGCTGATCACGATTTTCGCCCTTGGCTACGCGCTCTGGTCGCAGCGCCGTACCGCGCAGCGCGCGAGACTCGCGCTGGCATCGCGGCGAAGCGCGTCGTGGCTCGACCCCAAGCTGCTGGCGGGAGCGCTCGAGGTCAGCCGCGCCATTGGCTTGCGAAAGATGATACCGCTGCTCGCCATCGGCGTTCTCGCTGCCGGCGCTGCCATGCAACTTGGCGGGCGCGAGCGACCCGATCTCCAGTAGGAGCGCAGCGAGCCGTTGCGATGCAGGAACCGCTTTTCGCTCCGGCCGTTAGGACACCGTCACCAAGGAGGATCAATCCCATGAACGAAGATCGGTTTGCCGACACTGCAAGGAACCTCGGCGGCCAAATGGAGTCCGGGTTCGGACGCGTTACCGGAGATGCAAAAACTCAGGCGCAGGGCGCCGCGAAGCAGGCGGAGGGCACGCTTCAGGATCTCTACGGACAGGCCAAGGACGTCGCCGCCACCACCGCGCAGGCCGTGCGCGACACGGCCGACACTGCCGATGATCTCGTGCGCACGACCATAGAGCAGCGCCCGTACACGGCGGCAGCCATTGCGCTCGGCGTGGGCTTCCTGATCGGCCGATTCTCCCATCGGAATTATTAACACGCGTAGGGGCGAGGCATTAGCGCGCTTGCGCGCGTCTGACGCGCTATGCCTCGCCCCTTACGCGGAGAGCGCCGGTTTATCCAGCGACGCAGGGGAGGCGCGGCACGGCCGGGGCCTTGAGCTGCAACCGCCGTCCGCTCCGGACGGGAACCGGAAGTCATCCGCAGCTCGATCCGGCGCATGGACCGCGTCGTCGCCCCTTCCGATGAGGCCAAACGCGCAGCGGCGGGCGGGTGACGCTCCTGATGGTGAGGAGCGCCGCACACCGCAGGCAAAGTTTGCGCACCTGCGTAAACTTGGCTGCGGCGCGCCGCGTCTCGAACCATGAGGAGCATTCTCGTGGAACCGACCCCTCCTTCGAGACGCATAGCAGCACATCTGCGCTGCGATGCTCCTCAGGAAGAAGTCGGGTATCGGCCCCTCAGGTCGCGAGCTTCTTGATCATTTTGACGGCGCGCGAGGGACCGTGCCATCCCAGGAAATGCAGCTTCTTTGGCTCCAGCGCGTCGGTCGCCTTGAAGAACTTCTCGAGCTCGTCGATGGCGCGCGCCGGCAACCGGCGGATGTCCTGGAGATCGCCCTCGAACGGCGAGCGGTCGGGAACCGCAAAGATCCGGTCGTTGCGCTCCTTCTTGCCGTTCTCGATCTGCTCGACTTCGAGGATGCCGATGGGAACGCAGCACAGCACAAGGCCGGGATAGGTGGCGGCATCGTGAATGATCAGGACATCAAGCGGGTCCCCGTCGGGAGCCTTGGTCGATGGAATGAAGCCCCAGTCATAGGGATAGGTCAGCCCGGCCAGCAGCGGCTTTGACAATGTGAACACGCCGAGCTTGGCATCGAGCTCGAGCTTTGCCCGGCTGCCGCGCGGCGTCTCCACCACCGTACGCACGTGGTGCTTGTCGACCCAGGTCGGCAGTTTTCTCAGATCGGGCATCCACGCACCAACGCGAGCTGCAACTGCCCTTTGAAGCGCGGACGGCGCGAATAGTTCCGGCGCACTCGGCACGCACCCACCGGGGCGCGTGGTGAGTCGGGCATGTGACTCTCGAAAGCGCCTGTTTTTTGAACAAAATCCGGGCTTCGCCGCTTGGGGAAACTTCGGCCGTCAATGCCGGCACAGTCGGCAAGGCGGGCAAGAAGCTGCAGGAACGCAGCGACTGGGCCGGCAGTACCCGCCCGCGCCGGCGCTCAGGATTCGCGCTTGCGCGGCACCTTCTTGCCTTTCTTGCGCGCCTTGGAGAGCGCAATCGCGATCGCCTGCTTGCGGCTCTTTACCTTTCCGCCTCTCCCGCCCTTGCCGCTTTTGGCCTTGCCTCGCTTGTAACGGTGCATCTCGCGGCGGACCTCGTCGCCGGAGCCTTTCGAATATTTTCTCTTGCGCTTCTTGGCCATTCTCATCTCCCTATGATCGAGGAACATGCCGGCCGCTGCCGCGTTCTTGCGCTATGCACCGGCACGTGAACAGGCTTCCTCCGCGAGCGATACGCACAAAGCAGTTGCGCATTGTCACGAAGCCGAGGGCGAGGAAGAACCCGAGGTCCTCTTTCTTGGCTGCGTCGAGAAGCCGCCGCTGCCGCCCAGAGTTAAGGCAGCGAAATCGCAACGCAATGCGTGCTATTTTGTTCCCACGATGTTGTTGAATCGTCCGGACTTCAAAGACCAGGGCGGCCGCGGGTTCGGCAATCTCTGCCGATATTTGTTTGCTGCGCCAGGGCGGGTTTGAAACCCACTCCTACCAACGCACATCCGGCTTGCAAAGCGCGGGAAAGAGCGGGGGAGTGCTCCCGATCCGTGCGGATGCCGCCCCATGACGGAATATGTCGTTCGGTTTTTATCGGCGGAATAGCAGTTTCGGCATTCGCCGTTCTGGGTGACCTGTTTCGCCCCAAGAGCTTTTGTTTGGTGCCGCTCCATCGATTGCGCTGGCGACTCTTGCAATGGCCTTCTGGAATCAGGGCGCGGGCTATGCGGCGATCGAGGGTCACTCCATGATGATCGGGGCGTTCGCTTTGTGCCTCTACAGCATCTGCGTTTGCCATCTGACCATGCGTCGGCAGGTTTCGTCGTTGCGGGCGAGCGCGGTCTCGCTGATTGCCTGGCTGGCTATCGCGCTCGGCGGAAAATGGATGCTGCTCGGTTAAAGACATGGGCATTCGGATCAAATGGTCGGCGCTGCGCGAGACCCGGTGGTATGAATATCTGATCCGGTTTGCTCTTGGCGGCCTGGTGACCGCCGGCACAGGCGCGATTGCAAACCTGTTCGGCCCAGAAACGGGCGGCTTGTTTCTGGCATTTCCCGCGATCTTTGGCGCAAGCGCGACCCTGATCGAGAAGCACGAGCGCGAGCGCAAGGAAAGGGCGGGCCTGCAGGGCGCGCGGCGCGGCAAGGACGCGGTCGCCTTCGACGCAGCGGGCGCGGCCCTGGGGAGCCTGGGCCTGCTTGCCTTTGCGGCCTCGGTCTGGGGGCTGGCTCCCCGCTGGCCATGGGTTGCTCTGCCGGTAGCCACCGCAGCCTGGGCCGTGGTGTCGATATTCTCGTGGTCCATTCGGCGGTGGATATGGAGGTGTGCGTGACCAGCAGATGCTTTTCGCCGTTGTGGGCCGCGAAACCTGCTATTTCCTCACGAGCCGCATGATGAGCCGCCGCGCGTCTTTGGGCGCCGCCGCCTTCTGGTCATTGTCGAAATAGACGAGCACCGCTCGGCGCTGTCGCTGCCAGGTGGCAATGGCGTCGGCCCAGCGATCGAGCGTCCTGCCCGAATAGCTGTCGCGATAGTGGCCTGCCGGTCCGTGGCCGCGGACATAAATATGACTTGCCGTCGCCTCCCACGGCGAGGGTGCATCATGGTGGTCGGAGATGCAGAGCGCCACATTGCGTTCGCGAAGCGTCTCCAGGATGTCGTCATCGTACCAGCTCCTGTGCCGGAACTCGAAGGCATAGCGGTGCCGGCTCGGCAGCATTTGCAGAAACGAAACGAGACGCTCGCGATCTTTTTGAAACTGCGGCGGCAGCTGAAACAGCACCGCGGCGACCTTGGGTGCCAAAGCGCTGAGGCGGGTCTCCATCAGCGCAAGGGAGTTATCGCACTTATCGGACAACCGCTTCCAATGGGTGATGAATTTCGACGCTTTCCACGCAAACCGGAAATTCGCGGGCGTATCGTCGCGCCAGGCCTGGACCGCCTGCAGGGTTGGCGTGCGGTAGAACGAGCCATTGATCTCGGTGGTGGGAAAGCGCGCGGCATAAAAGCGCAGCCAGTCTCCGCGACGCTCGCGCGGCGGATAAAACGGCCCTCGCCAGCCGTCATACGTCCAGCCTGAAGTGCCGATCAGAGGAGCGGATTTCCGTGAAATCTGCGGGCTCAACTCAAGTACTGCACTGCTCTGTCATCTGAACAATTCCTGCGAGCACGGGTTCCACGGCCAGAGTTGAGGGGGTCACCTTTGTGGAACCCGCGGCACCAGTTCGAGTTTCTTCAACAGAATTAGAAGGATCAAGATGGCCCAGCTCAACAGCGCACGCAGCGAAGGCAGGGCATGATGCCGGCGCAGCAACAGGTGTCTCCGTGCGACGACCCGGCCGAGCGGCGGCGATTGCGGCGAGCTCCGCTGTCAACGGACGGGTGCAGACATTCCGACGCAGAGGATGTCGGGGAGGTTGTCGATCCTGAAGAGGCCGCCGCGCAGGCGGGGTTGCGCTATGTGTCGGACGAGCGGCCGGGACTGCGACGCAGGAAGTCCGGCAAGGGATTTTCCTACCTGCGTTCGGAGGGCAGCACGCTCTCGGACCGGCAGGTGCTCAACCGCATCCGCTCGCTTGCCATTCCTCCGGCCTGGACCGACGTGTGGATTTGCCCCATAGCCGACGGGCACATCCAGGCGACCGGCCGCGATGCGCGCGGACGCAAGCAGTATCGTTATCATTCGCGCTTTCGGGAAGTGCGCGAGGGTACCAAGTACGAGCACGTCGTGGCATTTGCCGATGCCCTGCCGGCGATCCGCTCGAAGGTGCGCGAGCACATGGCGCTGCGCGGGCTCCCGCGCGAAAAGATCCTGGCGACCGTCGTGCATCTGCTGGAGACGACGCTCATCCGGGTGGGGAACGACGACTATGCCAGGCAGAACAACAGCTACGGCCTTACCACGCTCAAGAACCGCCACGTTGAGGTGAACGGATCCGATGTCCGCTTCCGCTTCACGGGCAAGGGTGGCAAGCAGTGGTCGCTGCGCATCAGGGATCGCCGCATCGCCCGGATCATCCGGGCATGCCAGGAGCTGCCCGGGCAGGAGCTCCTCCAGTACATCGACGAGGAGGGCAGGCAGCAGGACGTCACGTCCGGTGACGTCAATGCGTACTTGCGCGAGATCAGCGGGCAGGAGATCACCGCCAAGGACTTTCGTACGTGGGCGGGAACCGTGCTGGCCGCGGTCGCGTTCAACGAGATGCGCGAATTCGACAATCAGGCGCAAGCTAAGAAAAATGTGCGCGCCGCCATTGAGCGTGTCGCCGCGCGTCTCGGCAACACGCCCACCATATGTCGCAAGTGCTACGTCCATCCCGAGGTGCTGAGCGCGTATCTCGATCGCAGGCTCGTGCTCAAGATCAAGTCGCAAGTCGAGAGCGAGCTGCGCGGGGAGCTTGCGGGATTGCAGCCGGAGGAGGCCGCGGTTCTGTCGCTGCTGCGCGCAGGGCTCAAGCAGGCCGCGAACGGCGAAGCGGCGCGCCGCGTCGCCGCCGGAGCCGTTCGGCGCGGGAATGGCCGCGTTCACGCTGCCTCCTGACGCGCCGCATAGAGCAAGACTTTGGCCGGCGGCCTGCTGCATTATCCCCTCACCGAGAAGACCGTCCATCTGTGCGTGGACATGCAATGCCTGTTTTCCGCGCAGGGACCGTGGCCGGACGAGATGGGGGTATGTGGCAGCGATACTATCAGCGCTGGCGGAAGGCGACGCGCGAGCATCTCGATGCAGGTCTGCTCGAGCTGCTGCCGCCGCTCGCAAGTTAGAACCGCTATTCGGCCTTCTGCGGATCGCAACTGCTCGCGCATCTGCGGGCGCGTGAAGCGGATGGTCTCGGGAGAGCGACGTCTGCGTTCTGGCGACTGTGCTGGATGCCGTCGATCTCGGCTACACGCTCTCAGCAGCGCGACGATACTCATACGTCAGTCAAGATATTTTCCAGGCTTGGTTTCGGGCATGGCCGCCCACAGCAGTACGGTTGCAGCCGCGGCCGCTCCCGCCATGGTCAGGAAACCTGTCCATTGGCCAACTCCCTGAAAGATGAAGCCGGTCGCGGTGGTGCTGATGGAGGCGGCGATCGCGATTACCGTGCCGATGAAGCCGCGCACAAGGTTGAATCGACCGGTTCCGGTCGTCAGATCGGTGATTACCAGAACCGTCAATACGGTGACTGCGGCGGCGCTGATCCCGCCGAGGAGCTGAGCGGTCAGGAGCATCGTTGTGCTCGAGAACAAGAACAAGAGTGCCCGTGCGATCTCCAGGGCGAATCCGAGTAGCAGCAATGGCTTGCGTCCCCATCTTTTGGAATGGTAGCCGACCCAGGGTGACAGCAGGGCGACCACGATTTGCGGCACGATAATCAGCCCCGCCATCAGCAAGGGAGCGGAAGCGGCTTTGCCTTGTGCCACGTTCTGACCGACGATCGGCAACATCGACGCATCGGCGAACTGGAACAAGAAGACGCAGGCGGCAAAGACATAGAGATTGCGGTTTTTGCCGAGGTCGAGGAGACGATGGTAACTTCTCGCCTTCTCACCCGTTCCGGCATTGCGCGCTCGAGCATAGTCGATCTCATCTGCGCGAATCCGGCTCAGCGCAATGAGAGCGGGGATACACAGCGCGGCGGAGCCCAGGAAGATCGCGCTCCTGGCAATGTATTGGCCGGCTGCTCCCATCAGCCCCGCAGTGATCGCGTCGCCGGCGGCTTCGAACCTGTAATTGCGACCGGTGCGCACCGACATCGCTCGCCGGCCGACGAGACCAAGACTGATCGCGGCAATGGCCGGGGTCAGGATCGCGGACGAGCTGCCGTGCAGGATTTCCGCGACGAATACCAGCGCGAAGCTCGGCACCAGGGCGAGGATCAGCGCGGAGGTGCCAACCATGACGATGCCGAATGCCGCCAGGGCCCGCTTCCATTGCAGCGCATCGACCAGTGCTCCGCCCGGAATTTGGCTCATCACACCGGCCAATGTGCCGGCGGTAAGCGCTAACCCGACCTGGCTTTTTGTCCAGCCGAGATCCGCGAGATAAAAAGCGACGAAGGCGCCGAACGCGGTCTGCAGGTCAGCCACGAAAAAATTCATCCAGTCGAGGCCCCGCCTGCTCTGCTTCGAGATGGAGCCCTTCAGCGAACCCCGCGCTCGCCAATAGCGCGCGATTGCTCCGCGCCAGCCGCCGGAACGGACCCAGCGTCTGCCGATCGACGCGGCCTTGAAAGGAGAGCTTTTCAAAATTGTTCGATTCAGAAATTGCAGGCCGGCCGCGATTTTGGCGGCTTCCGACGGCGCGTCTTTCGCCCTACCCGCCACGGATCGCCCTCTCTTGCGCGATGCCTCGCGGCTCGCTTGTTTGGTCGCACTCAACGTCGAAAATCACTCCCGTCACGGTCGATTGATTCCGTTTCATGAAGCCCTAACTGGAGCGGAAACGAAGGAGTTCCATCGCCGCTCCTGGCATCGAGGGAACCGGAGCCTGGAGGCAGCGTTGCTTTCACGTTCCCGTCCCAGGAGACAATGAACCATGGCAGAGAAAGCAAAGACCCTTCAGGATTTGTTCCAGGAAACTCTCAAGGACATCTTCTACGCCGAGAAAAAGATCCTTACCGCGCTTCCCAAGATGGCCAAGGCGGCCCACTCGCCGGACTTGCAGTCCGCCTTCCGCAAGCATGAGCGGCAGACGCAGGGTCAGGTCGAAAGGCTCAAGCAGGTCTTTGCAATGATTGACGAGACCGCAAAGGGCAAGACCTGCGAGGCCGTCAACGGCATTATCGAAGAGGGCAACGAGGTCATAAAGGAATTCAAGAACTCTCCCGCGCTGGATGCCGGCCTGCTGGCGGCGGCGCAGGCGGTGGAGCATTACGAGATCTCGCGTTACGGAACGCTGAAAACGTGGGCCAACGAGCTTGGGCTCTCGGATGCCGTCCCGCTGCTTGATCAGACCTTGCAGGAAGAGATCGAGACCGACGAGGCGCTTACGGAGCTCGCCGAGTCTGCGGTCAATCAGGAAGCGCAGCAAGCAGCCGAGTAAGCAGTTCGCGACGCCTGCCGGCAGTCCCTCTGCAATCCGTTCGGAACGGCGTATCCCATGGCGGCAAGCTTGCCCGCTGTCGCGGCACACGGGGGCTGGCCGCCTGCCTTCCGTGGCGGTGGACAGCTACAACGCTCAAGGACGACGAAGGCTTCCTCGGTGACCGCGCCAGCAAGGGAGCGTTCCGTCAGATCATCGAGAACTGGCCTGTCGCGCTGCGAAAGGCCGGCTTGTCATGCATAACGACGCCGTCGCGCAGGGCCTCAGCGAGGTCCCCTACATGGGCGACGTCGAACGCTGGGGCATATTCCCCATCGGAACCGGCCTCGGAAAGGCGCGATTCACCAATCGTGAGGTGGGGGGCAGCGGGTAAGCAGCCGGGGAGTGCACTTGCTTTCCTGACCGGCAGGGAACTTTGCACCGAATCGAGCATTTGTTTGGTGCGGTCCCTCCATCTGGAACAACGAGCATGGCAAAAGGCAGCCCAAAAGGGAATGGGACAGGCCCGAGCCAGCTCAAGACCATGGACGGGGGGCTTCCTGTTAACCGGCTTTTCTCTGATATTGCCCAGGTTACCTCGCACGAGGTCGGACGAGCATGGGTCTTTGTCCTGGCTCTCGTGACCATCATTGTATGGGCGATCACCGGCCCGTTTTTCGCCTTCTCCGATACCTGGCAGCTGGTCATCAATACCGGGACGACCATCGTAACCTTCCTGATGGTTTTCCTGATACAGAATTCACAAAACAGGGATGCTGCGGCCATTCAGGTCAAGCTCAACGAGCTCATTCGGGTCAGCAAGGTTCATAATTCTTTTGTTGGGTTGGAGCGTCTGAGCGACGACGAGATCGAGGAGTTTCGCGCCAAGTGCGAAGTCCGTGCCAAAGCCGCACTCGCCCGCCCGCCCGCCCCGAAGAGGCCGAACGGCGAAAAGATCTCGCCGTGAGGATATACAGCGGGCGAACCATCTAAACATTGTTCCTCGACGTCGTGGCCAGCGTGGTTCGGTAAGTCGAGATTGCTCGACTTCAGCAAGTCCGCGGCGCCGACCGAATTTTTGAATCAGAGTTCCGTGTGCTTGCGCGATGTCCGGAACCTTCGGCGCTCCACCCCGTTATACAAATGAAAAAAACTCGAAATCACAATTTGGGAGACGTCCCATGAACGGTATCATTTATCTTGTCGGTCTGATCGTCGTCATCATGTTCGTCCTTTCGCTTCTTGGGCTGCGCTGATGAATATCGCGGACCCGGTCCCTGTCGCCGTGGCAGACAGGCAGCTTGGCTACATTCAATGGGGGCCGGCAATCGCCGGCGCGCTTGCAACCGCGGCATTGGTTTTGGTGCTGGACACGTTTGCGCTCGCGGTTGGGCTTGCCGTGAGCTCGACGGCGCCGACTTGGCGCGATTCCTCGATGGCGCTGCAACTGCTCTCCGGGCTCTATCTGGTCCTGGTGGCAATTATCGCGTTCGGTGTCGGAGGATACCTTGCGGGCCGGCTGCGGGCCCCTCTGCCCGGCACTCCCGAGGAGGTCGAATTTCGCGACGGCACGCACGGGCTGGTGGTCTGGGCAATTGCGATGGTGCTCGGTGCCCTCCTGACCTGGGCAGCCGCGCAGTCCCTGACCCGACTGGCAGCACCATCCGCGGGCTCATCCGGAACGGCTCAGTCCGTGGCCGGCGAGAATCTGATCGGTTTTGATCTCGATCGCCTGTTTCGCGCCGAGCGGCGCCCGCAAAGTGCGGATCTGAGCTATGCCCGCTCAGAGGCTGCGCGCATCCTGCTCACGAGCGCCGGCCATGACGGAATGAGCGCCGACGACCGTGCCTATCTGGTGCGGCTCACCGCCAGCCATACCGGACTGGCACCGCAAGATGCCGAGAACCGCGTCAACACCGTGATTGCCCAGGCAGCCGACGACATCCGCAAGGCGCGGCGGGCGTCCGTGATCCTTGCTTTCATGACGGGAGCCGCTTCACTACTGGGTGCCGCTATCGCCTGGTTTGCCGCCTGCGCCGGCGGCCGCCATAGGGACTCGCAATCGGCGCCGTCCATGAGCTGGGGGTGGCTCGGCCCGCGTTTGGTGTCGTGAAACCCTTTAGAGGCACTGGGTACGCCTGTTAGGACGGAACTGGCGTTTTCGAGGCGCGTGAGCAGACCTCGCAGACCCTTAAGCTGACTGGTTTGTTAGCCTGGAGTTCTGGTCTGTTTAGCATCATCTCGCGCAAGTCGTAGCGCACGAAGCCTAGCTGTCTTCTCTCGGACCGCTTTTTGCGCCGCCTTGTATTCGGCCATCGCATTGGCACCTTCACGGATCCGTTCTTCTTTCTTGAACAGTGCGCTTGCGCGCTCGATGTTCTGATCTTCTCTCAACTTACTCTCCGATTTTGGGGAATACATAATCAACGCACTAAAGCATCATTTGTTCCGACATGAGTGCCCCCGCGCTTCCGACGGTGATTGCCCGTGTGTGAGCGGGTTGCGATAGAGCCTGCCGGGCTATCGAAGCATGAGGGTAGAGGGCTCCGCTTCCGGCCCCGCCAACAACGAGTGTCGCTGGTTCTGGACGATTACCGTCAATCCGAAGCTTAGAACCACGGCCAGCGGGCGCGCGGCGACTATCGATTAGGCTAAAGCCTAGTTTTTAGCGAATTGTCAGAGCGGTGGGTTCCGCTCTGGAACAATCGGAACAACCACACAGCTTGGCCGTTTTATGTTGTAGGACAGAACGGAGAACAGAAATGCTTTCGAGAACGTTGGCTGCACTTGGATTCATAGGTGCAATGGCCCTTGGAACCTCAGCGCCGACTCTGGCTCAAGGTGTGTACATCGGTCCCGGCGGCGTTGGAATTGATACCGGGCGACCAGCGTACCGTGACCGCCATTATCGAGATCGCAGTTACGCCTACGAGCGCGGAAGGTTCGGCGGATGCCGGACGGTCACCATCGAGCGCGATGATGGAAGCGTCCGCAGGGTAAGACGCTGTGACTAAGCGCTGAGAGACTCACCCTACAACATGACGGGCGGCTTCCCGAGGAGCTGCCCTGTTTCTTTTGGGTGGAATCAGATAACCGCTGGCCGAGATATCGCTGCAGGTCGCCGAAGCTGCATGTCTCGGCATCGGGCGGCATTGGCCCGGCATAGGCCGTCGTTCGCGCCGCCTCGACCCGGTCACCGCGGCGGCGTAGCATCGGATATCTTGTCCGGAGCTATTCTCGCCGTCGGAATGAGCACCTGCGCGCACCGCAGTCTGAAATTTTGCGAGCTTTTCCAATGCATGGAACTGCGCCTAGATCACAAAAGGAAGTTGAGCTGAAGCTTGAACTTGCACCCGCGAGCCTGCCGGCGCTCAAGCGGGTTCCTCTGTTACGATCGTTCAAGACGCCGCTCCGCCCCACCACCGAGGTCTCCGTCTATTTTGATACGGAGAAGCACAAGCTGCGCAGGAAAGGACTAATGCTGCGGGTGCGCCGGATAGGGGATCGTCGTGTGCAGACCATCAAGGCCGGCAATTCGGCGTTCGAGCGCGGCGAATGGGAAGCGGAGATTGCGAGCGATAAGCCGGATCTGGACCTCGCCAGTGGCAGCCCCCTCGAGCCGCTGGTCAATGAAAAGCTGAGCCGGCAGCTGAAGCCGCTATTCGAGACGCGGGTGCGGCGGACGGTCTACCCGATAGCCGACGAGACTCGCGCGATCGCGCTCTCGGTCGATCGCGGAACGATCCATACCGACAGCCGTTCGGCGCCCTTGTGCGAAATCGAGCTCGAGCTCGAACACGGCAGTCCCGCGGAGCTGTTCGAGGTTGCGCGTGATCTCACCCACAATATAGCGGCTCGGCTTGCGGTGAAGAGCAAGTCGGAGCGCGGCTATGAGCTCATCGACGGCGCCCAGGATGCACCGGTCAAGGCCGCACCTATCACGCTTTCCGCCAGCGCCAGTACGCGCGGGGCCTTCCAGACGATAAGCCGCGCGTGCCTGAAGCAGGTGGTCGGGAACGAGCCTGCCCTTCTCAAGGGCGATCCCGAGGGCGTACATCAGATGCGCGTGGGCCTGCGCCGCCTCCGCGCGGCGGTGTCATTGTTCAAGGCTCTGTTGCGCGATCCGCAAACGCACGCGATCAAGGCGGAACTCAAATGGCTCACCGGGGAGCTCGGGCCGGCGCGCGAGCTGGACGTGCTCGTCAAGCGTGTAGTTGCGCCGATGCAAAAGCAGCACGCCCGCTGGGACGGCATGCCGTCGCTCTCGCATGCGCTGGCCGAAAAACGCGAGGCGGCGCTTTCGCGCGCGCAGGAGGCAGTGAAATCCGCTCGGTTTCGCTCATTCACGCTCGACCTTGCAGCATGGCTCGAAGCGGGGGACTGGACCTCGCCGCAAGATGATCTCGTCCGCGATCTCGGGGAGCTTCCGATTGAAGTCTCCGCCGCGGAGCAACTGACCCGTCGCTGGCGCAAGGTCCGCAAAAAGGGCAAGACGCTAGCAAAGCTCGATGCGCGCCGCCGCCACAAGCTTCGCATCCAGAGCAAGAAGCTGCGCTATGCCGTCGAGTTTTTCGCCGATGTGTTCGCGGGAAAGCGGGCAGCCAAACCGCGCAAACGGCTCCTTGCCGCCCTCGAGCGCCTGCAAGATGGCTTAGGCGATCTCAACGACATCGCCGTGCACGAGGAACGCATCGCCGCGATCGGCATCTGGCGCCCACACCCGAGTCCCAAGCGCGCATTCGCCGCCGGAGTGCTAACCGGGCGCGAGGATGGACGCATCGATGCAGCCATGTCGGAGGCGACGCGCGCTCATGCTGATCTCGCTCGGGTAAAACCGTTCTGGCGTGATCTTTAAAAAGGGTGACCGGCACTGAAGGACCCCGGGGTCCCGACAGCCCTGGTCTCACCAGGGGGGCTCAACACCGGGCCGTCACTGACTGAATTACTATAGGGATTGTAAAGTTCCGATGACTGCGGCGGCCGTATGCGCGTTCCAGCCATCAATCTGACGCAAACCTCCCGGCTCTTTCCTGTTCGCCCGCACATTTACTTACCTGGGCACGATCCTCGCATTTGGCCGCTCTGAGAGACTGGCAGAGCACTGATTGCCGAGAAGGCCTGACGCAGGAGAGTCTGTGCGTGAACTCCTCCGTTTGGGACCTGCTACATGAACGTGCGAAAGGCTCTTTTGTTTCTGGTTTCTCGAAAGGAACTCGGAAAAATTTCCGATATAATGGAGGTGATGCTCCGCTTTTCGAGCGTGAGCGAATCGACTCCAATTGAAGTATTGGTTCTTCGACTATTCTTGCGTTGGCGGCACCCCTTCTCCTCCACCTTCATCACCGAGGACTACCTGAGCAGGATTAGCAACCGTGTGTAATTGGAACCTTATGCCAAAGTTCGCCGTTTGGATCACAGATTGTCGGATGCAACTTCTTGCGGCGATCAAGGAAGTAGGAAAATAAGGAGTGAATTATGGACTGGAACAGAATCGAAGGGAACTGGAAACAATTCAAGGGTCGAGCCAAGGAGAAATGGGGTCGGCTCACTGAGGACGACCTCGACGTCATCAATGGGCGGCAAGACCAGCTCGAGGGCAAGCTTCAGGAACGTTATGGAATTGCCAAGGACCAGGCCAAAAAGGATGTCGACGCTTGGTTCAAGTCACTGCCGTAACTGCGAGGATGGTCCGCAAAGGGATTTTCAGTTCGCAATCGGTTAGCGGCAGCGCATTCATGGCAGTCGATAGGAGCCTCGCCCGGCTCCTATCCCCTGCCGCTGACAATCCTAAGTCTCAATCTCGAAACGCGGCGTTTCCTGCAAGCAATTTGGCAGCACTGCCCAACCTGGAGAAGGAAAATCGCGGGACCTCTGGCGATTTAAGCTGTGCCCAAGTGCTGCGAATTGGCCGAGGTTACGGCGGCACTTCGCGACCGGGAATGGCTCATCGAGCCGCCCGTACCGGGTACGGGGGCGAAGGAAGAAATTCAACGGCTGTGCGAGACCATTGCGTTCGCTGAAGAACGCCATCTCGATCGTTATGTGCATGACGATTACACTAAATACGGGGGAGCTCGAGATGTCTCCGAAGCAACCAATGCGCTCAAGACCAAGAGGCTAACGTTCCTTGAGAAGATGGTCCCCATAAGACGATGCCCGCCATCAAGGCGCATCCCGCCAAGAAATTGGAAAGATGGCGCGCTGTGGGCACAACCTTGGGACCGAGCGCGGGGTGCTGAATGATCAAAGACCTCTGGTACAAGAACGCCATGGTCTACTGCCTGTCCGTTGCCACCTTTATTGATTCAAACGCCGACGGCATCGGAGATTTCCAAGGTCTCATGCGACGCCTGGACTATCTTAATGGTCTCGGCGTCGGCGCAATTTGGCTGATGCCGTTTCAGAAATCTCCAGGGCGCGATGATGGCTACGACATCTCGGATTACTACAGTGTCAATCCTGCTTACGGAACGCTCGGTGATTTCGTCGAGTTCACGCATGGGGCGAAACAGCGCGGCATTCGGGTGTTGATCGATCTGGTGGTCAACCACACGTCGGAGGAACATCACTGGTTTCAGGAAGCCCGAAGCAATCCGCACTCGAAATATCGCGAATGGTATGTTTGGTCGAAGAAGCGCCCAGTGAATGCCGGCAGGGGTATGGTCTTCCCGGGTGTGCAGAAATCCACCTGGAAGTACGACAGCGTCGCCAAGGAATGGTATTTTCACCGGTTCTACGATTTTCAGCCGGATCTGAACACATCCAATCCGGCAGTGCAGGCGGAAATCCTGAAGATTATGGGGTTCTGGATTCAGCTCGGAGTTTCAGGCTTCCGGATGGACGCGGTTCCCTTCGTCATCGGCACCAAGGGGGCGGATGTCAAGACGCCGCGCGAGCAATACAGCATGCTTCGCTCTTTCCGCGAGTTTCTGCAATGGCGAGAGGGGGATTCCATCATCCTTGCCGAAGCAAACGTGTTGCCACAGACCGACATGCAATACTTCGGCGACGACGGGGACCGCATGCACATGATGTTCAACTTCCAGGTCAATCAGAACCTGTTCTACGCGCTCGCCTCTTCGGATGTGCGGCCCTTGATCAAGGCAATGGAAAAGACGAAAGACCGACCGCCCAGCGCTCAGTGGGGGATATTCCTGCGCAATCATGATGAGCTTGATCTCGGCCGCTTGAGCAAGAAGCAGAGGCAGCGGGTGTTCGATGCGTTCGGCCCCAACCCGGAAGACCAGCTCTACGAGCGCGGAGTCAGACGGCGGCTGGCACCTATGCTGAGCGGCGACCGCCGGCGGATCGAACTGGCCTACAGCTTGATGTTCACTTTGCCCGGCACCCCGGTGCTTCGCTACGGCGACGAGCTCGGCATGGGCGATGACCTTTCCCTGCCGGAACGCGCCTGCTGCCGTACGCCGATGCAATGGTCGAGCGAGCCGCACGGCGGATTTACCAAGACCGACAAGCCCGTGGTGCCCGTGATCAGCGAGGGCCCGTACGGCTATCAGCACGTCAATGCCGCCGAGCAGCGGCGTGATCCGAATTCGCTGCTCAATTGGATGGAACGGATCATTCGCATGCGAAAGGAAGTTCCCGAGGTGGGGTGGGGGGAATTCAAGGTCCTTGACACCGGCGACAACGCCGTCTTCGGCCTGCGTTACGACTGGAGGAACAACTCCGTGGTTTTCCTGCATAATCTCGGGTCCGACCCGCGCGAGATCGAATTTTCATCGGGGCTGAAAGGGGAGGATGGCGAAATGCTGATCAATCTGTTGGCACCCGATCACAGCCGCGCCGGCGCCAGCGGCAAGCACCGCGTTTGCCTGGAGGCCTACGGCTATCGGTGGTACCGAGCGGGTGGCCTGGATTACCTGCTGAAACGGAGCGAATTTTAGAATCAGCCGTTCGACTGCAGCAGGATCACCCCCTCGTCCGGCCGCAGCCGGAGGCGCGCGGCCGACCCAGCACGATCCAGGTGGGTCGACAGCACAATGTGCGCACCGCTTTCTTGCAAGAGCCGAGATACCTCGCGTTCCTCATGCGCAAAATTGAGCACGACGGTCATGGTGTCGCCGGCGTGAGGCCGTTCGAAGGCTAGGACATCGTGGTCCGACGAGACCAGTCGAAAGTCGCCGATGGTCAAGGCGGAGTGTTGCCGGCGCAGCGCGATCAGCGCGCGGTAGAGGGTGAGGATCGAAGCGGGATCTCCGCGTAGAGATTCGACGTTGCGGCTGCGATAGTCGGGATCGATCGGCAACCACGGCCGAGCGCTGGTGAAGCCTGCGTTGGCGCCGCTGGTCCATTGAAACGGGGTTCTCGACGGGTCGCGACTGACGCCGAGCCCCGGTTCGTTCTTTTCCCACGGGTCTTGCGTCTGCTCCGGTGGGACCTCCACCCGATCCCGAGCTCATCGCCATAGTACATCGTTGGTGTCCCGCGCAGCGTCAGCAGCAGCATCGCTGCAATGCGCGCCTGTCCGCTCCCGATGCGCGCCGCAACGCGCGGCTGGTCGTGGTTGCCCAAGACCCAGTTCGGCCAGCCTCCCGGTGGAAGCGCTGCTTCGTATTCGACGATCAGCTTGGCGACCTCCTGGACGTTCCATGCCGTGTGCAGCAGCGCGAAATTGAACGGCAGCTGCGCGCCCTTGAGATCCTTGCCGTAATAGGTCACCAGCCGATCGAGTGGGAGATAGATCTCCCCAATCAGGACTCGCTCAGGATAGCCGTCGAGCACGGATCGCATACGGGCGACCAGCTCGTGCACCTCCGGCTGGTCGGAATTGTAGACCTGCAAAAAGCGATTGATCGCGGACTGGTTGGGCCGATAAGCGGGATTGGGCGGATTGTCGCGCAAGGCGGCATCTTTGATGAGGAGCCAGAGAACGTCGATGCGGAATCCGTCGACGCCGCGGTCGAGCCAAAAGCGCATGGCCTCGAACATCGCCGCTTGCACCGCCGCATTGCGCCAGTTGAGGTCAGGTTGTGCGCTGAGGAAACTGTGCAGATAATACTGGCGGGTCGTAGCGTCGAACGTCCATGCCGCGCCGCCGAATTGTGACACCCAGTTATTCGGCGGCGTACCGTCCGCCTTGCCATCCCGCCAGATGTACCAGTCTCGCTTGGGACTCGATCGCGAGGAGCGGCTGGCGAGGAACCACGAATGCCGGTCGGACGTATGATTGGGAACGAAGTCCAGGATGACCTTTAGCCTACGCCGGTGCGCTTCGGCGACGAGCTGGTCGAAGTCGGCCAGAGTTCCGAACAGCGGATCGATCCTGCAATAGTCGGCGACGTCGTATCCGAAGTCCGCCATCGGCGATGGGTAGATCGGCGAAATCCAGACGGCATCCACGCCGAGCCATGTCAGATAGCGCAGAGACCGACAAATTCCCGGCAGGTCGCCGACCCCGTCGCCATTGGTATCGCGAAAAGATCGCGGGTAGATCTGGTAAATAACGCCCCGCCGCCACCAGGTCGTCTCAGGCGGGCTCATGCAGTTTGGCCGTCGTTGAAAAGTCGTCGTGCGCCGCTCGCTGAACCCCGCACGCTCTCGGGGCGACTAACGGGCGAGGGTTGCCGTCGCGCGATCACGCCGGTGGACTCTCCGCCGCTACGAAAAATAAAGTCCAGCGCATTTCTTCAGCTCGGTTTCGCCATGGCGCGGCGATCCCTACGCCCCGACCCCATTGACCCTCCCCCCGATCCCCGTGGTGGTCGGGGGAGGCTATTGTTTTCCAGTTTATCCTAATTTCATTTCTGTCGAGTCGCACAACAGACCGACAGGCCCCAACTCCCGTGCAACAGTGTTGCGTTTGGGTTGCCTAGGTTTTGGGACACTGTTGCTGTGATGGTGACAGACCAGGAATACGTTGATTTCGCGCGCGATTGCGTGCGGCTCGCCCAATCCGCCGATAGTCCCGAGCTACGGGAACGTCTCCTGCAAATTGCCCGCGAGTGGATGGCCGTAGCCATGCACGACGATAAAACGCCGGAGCCAAAATCGCCGCTCGCCGTGTGAAATCCCGAGTCCAATGGCGGCGTTGATTGCAGTAGCGTGCACAGTCCTGTTTGCGCTCATTGTGTGGTTGATGCTGCCCGGGCTCGACATCGGACGCTAATACGGAAGGCTGGCCGGCTTACAGTGGCATGAATGAAAAGTGCCTAGTCACGCTGAAACTGAGGGAAGGTACGCTGACAGCGGAGTTCCTCCCGAAGGACAGAAGACGTGCTCGCGGCACTTGCTCGGTTGTATGGCAAATATTGGATCGCTTACGTCAGGGACGACGCTGGTCGGCTGTGGAGCTGGGCTTACGGCGACAGCAGGAAAGAGGCGCGGGACGGGCTGATCCTGGAGGGTTTCGCCGAGCATTTGGAGGCGAGGGGGGAGAGGGAGGTAACATACGAGCTGGTTGTTGACCCGCCACGGCGGACGGTGGTGCAGTGAATTGCAGGAATTGCGTGGATTAGGGCGTGATTATTATGGGAACCGGTGCCGAGTTGCTTCCATTGTAGCCGCGTGGATTCCGCGCGCGATGATTCACGCATCAGTCAGCTTCGATACCTTCTCGAACATCGATGACGCCAGACAATGGCGCAACCGAGCTGAAGAAATGCGCATGGTCGCTGACGAGATGATTAGCGTCTCCAATAAGGCAATAGCCCAGAGACTTGCGGATTCCTATGAGCGGTTAGCGAAGCAAGCAGAATAGCGTGCTGGCGTGCTGAATCAAATAAGCGCATCGGCGCTTAAGCCCACCTTAGTTGATCGCTCGTTCTGTGGACTAAGCGGCATGATTGCGAACAGCTGTGCCACGTACGTGCGTACCTGCCGGTAGCACTCGCAGCTATGGCGTTCCAGCTCCTCGCGATTGATGATCTGCACGTATCCGCGTCGGGTGTCGATGAGTCCTGCTGTCTCCAGCCGACCGGCAGTCACCGTGACAGTGGTGCGCCGCGCGCCAACCATCTGCGCGAGAATGCTTTGCGTGAGTGGAATCTTACTGCCGTTGCAGCGATCCTGAATTTCCAGGAGCCAGCGGCAGAGGCGCGCCTCGACTGAATGCACCGCATTGCAATGCGCGGTCTGCTGCGCCTGCGCCAGCATGGCGCAGTCGAATTTCGCTGCAATCCCCCGTATGGAGGGGCTCTGGTCGAGGATATCGCGGAATGATGCCACCGACATTTGTGAGGCCTCTCCAGCGATGTATACAGTGGCATCGGACATAGCGCTCCGCGAGGTCGCCATCGCAACGCCTCCAATAATTCCATCCACGCCGACTAACATGACCGCAGCGCCAGTCCCCTCTGCGGAGTGTAGCGTGATCGCCACCAGCCCCGAATGGGGGAAGATTATGTCCTCGTTCTTATCTCCGACACGATAAAGACACTCACCCAGGCAGAGATCGCGTGGCGTCAGATAGGAGGCGAAGAATGCACGCTCCCGGCCGGTAAGCGCGGACAGGAAAGCATTGCGGGCGTCTGGCCGCGCGGGCATGGACGGAAATCCTCTCCTTAGCTCGCTAAAACTTCACTCGAACGCCCCTTACTTCGAGGCCGTCGCAGATGACACATTGAAAGGTGTAGAGGTCGCGCGTGTCGCTCTCCGACTCGATTCCTAACAAACACATTTCAATGTTGCAGAGCGGGCAGAGAAGCAGCGGCTCGGTGAGTTCTTTCGGGAGGGTGTTACTTTTTGCAGATGAGCTGGTGCTAGCCATGATATATGCGCTTTTCCTGATGACTTTCGCCAAATTAATACCTGCCGTTTGCCGCGACCTTGAAGGTCAGCGTGCAGGGATAGCCATCCAAAT
>Ga0306925_10000886_pt1 | contig 23158 bp, 20 predicted proteins | sample flu12Cox44000176_FD_203755 | JGI IMG/M metagenome (GOLD analysis project Ga0306925, IMG submission 203755) | Lab enrichment of tropical soil microbial communities from Luquillo Experimental Forest, Puerto Rico - flux8day.12C.oxic.44.000.176 (v2)... | ecosystem: Environmental > Terrestrial >... | reverse complement strand
AACGTGTTCGTCGGCTTCGCCAATCAGCACCTCAACGTCTACATGGGGCCGAGCGCGCAGAAGCACACGATCGACGACTTCAACGCCGACAACTTCGACCACGGCAATGTCGGCTTCATCCGCGGCTCGCAGATCTCGATCGGCACCGGCAATCTGCAGGGCGGCCCGATCAGCCTCACGACGGTCGCCGCGCCGTCGGGCGTGCCGCGCTGGGGCGCCGCCTATCGTGACTTCCTCGCCACGTATTTCGCGCGGCACGCTGCGATGGTGGCGCAGACCGAGAATCTGCCCTACCCGGATCAGACCATCGATCTCGATCCGAACGTGCGCGACGCCTGGGGCTTGCCGGCGCCGCGCATGACCTACGACTGGCGGCGGCCCAACGAACGCGCCCGCGTCGAATTCATGCAGAACAAGATGGAGGAGATCGGGCGCGCGATGGGTGCAAGCGTGGTCTGGCGCACGCCGGTGTTCCCGGCACCGGGCGCGCATCACGAAGGCGGAACTCGCATGGGCGCCGATCCCAAGACCTCGGTGGTCAACCGCTACGGTCAGAGCTGGGACGTGCCGAACCTGTTCGTCATCGGCAGCTCCACGTTCCCGACCATGAGCGGGTTTAACCCGACGCTCACGATCCAGGCACTCGCCTATATGAGCGCCGATGCGATCGTGAATCGCTACCGCAAGAGTCCCGGACCGCTGCTGTAGCGATGACACGCAACCCCGTAATGGCCCGGGCTTGTCACCGCAAGTCGGGTTTACCCGACTTGCGGCACTTTAAATATGCGCAACTCGGTCAGGCCCGCGTTGCGGTGCCATCCACGTCTTGCTTGAGGCAGCAAAGACGTGGATGCGCGCGCCAAGCCCGCGCATGACGGGCGAGGAAAGTGGAGATCTCGAGCCATGGCAACCGAAAAAACTGATGTCGTGATCGTCGGCGTCGGCGCGGCCGGCGGCATCCTCGCGGCCGAGCTGGGCAAAGTGGGAATGCGCGTGATCGGGCTCGAGCGCGGCCCGCGCCTCGCGACCAAGGATTTCAGCCCGCAGGACGAATTGCGTTACTTCCAGCGCCAGGATCTGCGTCCGCATCCCAAGCGCCAGCCCGTCACCTGGCGCCCCAACGCAAATACGCGCGCTACGCCGATTCCGACGCAAAGCTACGGCAACCAGGCGGGCGGTGGCACGGTGCATTACGGCTCAGTCTCGTGGCGTTTTCACGAGGATGATTTCCGCGTGCGCTCGCAAACCATCGAGCGCTATGGCGTCAAAGCGATTCCGGAAGACTCCTCGGTCATCGATTGGCCGGTCAGCTACGCGGAGCTCGAGCCGTATTACGATCGCGCCGAGTACGAGCTCGGCGTGTCCGGCAAGGCCGGCAACCTGCAGGGCAAGAAAATTGACGGCGGCAACGTGTTCGAGGCGCCGCGCCGGCGCGAGTATCCGCTACCGCCGCTGCAGGTGGATCAGGCCGGTGAAAACTTCGAGGCCGCCGCGCGCAAGCTCGGCTATCACCCGTTCTCGACGCCGCGCGCGATCATCTCGCAGCCGTATAACGGACGCCCGGGCTGCAGCTATTGCGGCTTCTGCCAGGCGTTCGGCTGCCACATCGGCGCCAAGTCGTCGATCCTTGTCACCAAGCTGCCGGAGGCGGACGCGACCGGAAACTTCAAGCTGATCACCGGCGCCATGTGCTACCGCGTGAACAGCGACAACAGCGGGCGCGTCACAGGCGTATCGTACTACGGTCCCGACGGCTCCGCGGACAACACGATCGAGGCGGAGCTCGTGATCGTCGCGCCGTTCATCTACGACAGCACGCGCCTGCTGCTCCTGTCCAAGACGGAAAAATTTCCCAACGGCCTCGCCAATTCCAGCGGGCATCTGGGCCGGCATCTCATGACCCACATCGGCGCGCGGGCGTTTGCCGCCTTCGACGACCGTCATATCAACATCTATATGGGGCCGAGCGCGCAGAAGCACACGCTCGACGACTTCAACGCGGACAACTTCGATCACAAGGACCTCGGCTTTATTCGCGGCGCGCAAATCTCGACCGGTCCCGCCGGCCTCGAAGGCGGCCCGATCGGCACGGTGATGAGCATGAATCCGCCGCCCGGCGTGCCGCGCTGGGGCGCGGCGTTCCGCGATTTCTTCGCTCAGTACTACACGCGCCATCTCGCGATGACCGGGCAGACCGAGAACCTGCCGTATGCGGATCAGGTGATCGATCTCGATCCCGACGTGCGCGACGCCTATGGCCTGCCGGCGCCGCGCATGACCTACGACTGGCGCCGGCCCAACGAACGCGCGCGGATCGAGTTCGTAAATGCCAAGCTGCAGGAGATCGGGCGCGCGATGGGCGCGGCGCATGTGTGGCGCGCGCCATCGAGCCCCGGTTCGCCAGGCTCGCACCACCAGGGCGGCACGCGCATGGGCAGCGATCCGAAGAATTCCGTGGTCAACCGCTACGGCCAGACCTGGGACATTCCGAACCTGTTCGTGATCGGCAGCTCGACCTTCCCGACCAGCAGCGGATTTAATCCGACGCTTACCATCCAGGCGCTCGCCTATATGAGCGCCGAGGCGATCGTGAATCGCTATCGGAAGAATCCCGGCCCGCTGTTGTAGCTCAATTCGCCATGCGGCGAAGCCTATCCTACGTCATGGCCGGGCTTGTCCCGGCCATCCACGTCTTTCTTGCATGAGAACAAAGACGTGGATGCGCGGGCCAAGCCCGCGCATGACGGCGTTGCGCTTGCGCTGATTTGTCGTCCCTTTTCAGGGCATGGTAGAAGAACCCAAGGAGAGACCCATGCCCGAATGCTTCGTTGCCAAGGCGTCCGAGATGCACGACGGCGACCGCCGCATCGTCGTTGCCGGGAACACGGAAATCGGCGTGTTCTACAAGGACGGCGCCTATTTCGCCTACAGCAACCATTGCCTCCATTCCGGCGGCCCGGCCTGCGAAGGGATCATGATCAACCGGGTGGTCGACGTGATCGCGCCGGACCGCACTTATCAGGGACAAACGTTTTCCGACGAGGTGCATTTCGTCTGCCCGTGGCACGGCTACGAGTACGAGCTGAAAACCGGCGAATGCGTCGGCGACCGTCGGCTGCGATTGAAGAAGTTCGAGGTGGTGCGGCGCGGCGATGATGTTTTCGTCGTGGCGTAGCGCAACAAGCGATCGAGGGAAGAACGTCCATGGACATGGCCCGCAGCGAAGTCCGCAAACTCGCCGCCGATGACTACACCGGCACAAAGCATCTCGAGCATGCCTCGCAGCAGGCGCGCGCGCGCAACTATCAGGATTTTCTGATCGTCGACGTGGACGCGCACCACTACGAGAGCGAGTCCTACAAGGAGGTGTTCGAATACATCGAGAATCCGGTGATCCGCCGCCAAGCGGTGGAATCGGCCAAGCGCGGCGGCCGCGCCTCGATGCTCGGCGGCACCATCGGTTATCAGGACATTGGCGGACGCATCACGCGTCATGAGCTGCGCCGCCACGACCTCAAGCGCCATGACGGGCTAGCGGCAGCGCGCCACCGCGACGTCGGCATGACGCTGGAATGGATGGACGCAATGGGCGTCGATTATTCCTGCCTGTTCCCGACGCCGATGCTGTTTCTCGGATTGCATCCGCAGGTCGAGGTCGAGGTGGCGATGTGCCGCGCCTACAATCGCTGGCTCTGCGAGCGCATCCTCGCGGTGGAGCCGCGCATCATCTCGATGCTTTACCTGCCGTTCAACGATCCCGACGCTGCCTATAAGACCGTGAAGGACTTCGCCGACAAGAAAGGCGTGGTCGGCTTCATGGTGACCTCGCCGCGCTACAAGCCGGTGCACGACAACGCCTACGTGAAGACCTACGCGCTGCTCGAGGAGATCGGCAAGCCGATCGCCTTCCACGCCGCCTACAATTGGCACGACCAGTCGCTGTCGCTCACAAACCGCTTCATCTCGGTGCATGCGCTCGGCTTCATGTGGTTCAACATGGTCCACATGACGAACTGGGTGATCAACGGACTGCCCGAGCGCTTTCCCAAGCTCAAGGTGATGTGGATCGAGAGCGGGATCACCTGGGCCTATTGCCTGATGCAGCGGCTCGACCACTCCTACATGATGCGCACCTCGGATTGTCCCTCGCTCAAGCGGCGCCCGAGCGAATACATGCGCGAGATGTACTATTCCTCGCAGCCGATGGAGAAGCCGCGCGACCGCTCGATCCTCGAGGCGACCTTCAAGATGATCAATGCCGAGACCCAGCTGATGTGGTCGTCCGACTATCCGCACTGGGACTTCGATCTGCCGAGCGTGATCTACGACCTGCCGTTCCTGAGCGAGACCGGCCGGCGCAATATCCTCGGCGGCACCGCGGCCAAGGTATTCGGCCTCGACTCCAAGCCCGTGAAGAAGATCCCGTAATTTCAGTCTCGAGGGCTCGATCATGAGTAAGCATTGGCGCGCCGCGGTCATCGTCAGCGCGTGCATCGCCGGCTTGGGCTTGTTTCCAGCCTCCGCGCAGGAGCCGCGCGAATTCAGCTTCGGTGTGATCGGCGATCTCGCCTATTCGCCTGCCGAGGAGCCGTTGCTGGCGAATGTACTCGAAGAGCTCAATCGCACACCGCTTGCCTTCGTGGTGCACGTCGGCGATCTCGGATCGCCGCGCAACGGCGCCTGCACCGACGAGCTGTGGGCGCGCCGGCTCGCGCAATTCCGTGCCTCGACGAACCCGCTGATCTATACGCCCGGCGACAACGAGTGGACGGATTGTCACGCGCAGCAGGGCGTCCCCGGCGGAGATCCGCTGGAGCGCCTCGCCAAGCTGCGCAGCGTGTTCTTCAACGGCGAGCAAAGTTTCGGCCAGCGCACCATCGCGCTGGTCCGGCAAAGCAGCAGCGGCGGGAAGTTCGAGAAGTATCGCGAGAATGTGCGCTGGGATCTCGGCGGCATCACGTTTCTCACCCTGCACGTCGTCGGCAGCAACAATGGGCTCGGGCGCGCGCCGGACGGGGATGCGGAATTCGCCGAGCGCAACGGCGCGGACATCGCCTGGCTGCACGAAGGCTTCAAGCACGCGCAGGCGAGCAATAGCCGCGCGATCATGATCTTCCAGCAAGCGAACATGTATCCCGAATTCTTGCCGTTCCCCGGCGACCCGAAGCGCGACGGGCCCGGCTTCACCGATCTGCGCACGGCGCTCGGCAAGGAGGCGGTCGCGTTCGGCAAGCCGGTGGTGCTGGTGCACGGCGACAGTCATTATTTCCGGGTGGATAAGCCCTATACGCGATTGCGGCGCGGCCCCGAGGACCCGGCGATCGAAAACCTCACTCGAGTCGAGAGTTTCGGAACGCCGAACCATCATTGGCTGCAAGTGACGGTCGAGGTTTCCGATCCGAACGTGTTCACGTTTCGCCCGCGTATCATCGCGGCGAACGTGCTCAAGGTGCGTTAGTTCAAGCCGGTTTTGAGTGCGCCGAATGCATCGCCGTTGCCTGCTGGCTGCCGCGCTTGCGCTAATCGTGGCGGCGCTTCCCCACGCACTGCGCGCCGAGACGTTGAAAATCGCCTCGCCGATCCGCGGCAGCTGGGAAGGTGCCATTCCGGAGCTCGGTAAACAGGCCGGTATATTCCAGAAGCACGGGCTCGATCTAGAGATTCTCTACACGCAAGGCGGCGGCGAAACCCTGCAGGCGGTCGTCTCGGGTTCGGTCGATATCGGGCTGAGCGCCGGCACGCTGGGCACGCTCGGCGCCTATTCCAAGGGCGCGCCGGTGCGCATCATCGCGGCGAGCTCGACCGGCTCGCGCGAGTTGTTCTGGTGGGTTCCCGCGCGCTCGCCGTTTCATTCCATGCGCGAGATGAACGGCCAGACCATCGCCTATTCGACCACCGGCTCGTCCACGCACATCGCGATTCTGCGTTTCATCAGCGAGTACGCAATCAAGGCGAAGCCGGTCGCCACCGGCGATGTGACCGGCACGATCACCCAGGTCATGTCGGGCCAAGTGGATGTCGGCTGGTCGGTGGCGCCGTTCGTGCTCGATCAGCTGCGCAACGGCGAGGCGCGCATGATCGCGCGCGCCAGCGACATTGCGGTGATCCGCGGCCAGACCATCCGCGTGCAGATCATGAATGCGCAGATGCTGGCGGCAAAGAAGGATGCGGTCGCGCGCTACCTCAGGGCGTACGACGAAACGGTCGACTGGATGTATTCCAGCCCCGACGCCGTGCCGCGCTATCTCGTGTTCTCCGGCCTCTCCGAGCCGGCGGTGCGGCTCATGCTCGCAGAATTCATCCCGAAGGACAGCCTGCAGACCAGGCAGATTCTCGGACTCGACGAAAGCGTGAAAGATGCAGTCCAATTCAAATTCATAATGGCGCCGCTCAACGAGAATCAGCTCAAGGAACTGATCCAGCTGCCCGAATCGCGATAATGCCTGGGCAAAGCAGAAACATCGGCGACATCGATGTGACGCCGGTCAGCGACGGGGTGCTGACGACCTCGCTCGACGTGGTGCTCGGGCTGGACAAGAGCGAAGCCGAGCGGCTTTCCAGCAAGAAGATCGGCGATCCCGTTCCCATCGCAGTCAACGCATTCCTGCTCAAGCTGCGCGACAAGCTAGTGCTGGTCGATGCCGGCTCCGGCAACACCATGGGCCCGACGCTCGGCAAGCTGCCGGAGAATCTGCGCACTCTCGGCGTCGCACCGGAACAGATCGACGTGGTTTTGCTCACGCATCTTCACCCCGACCATTCCAATGGCTTGGTCGACGATAATGGCCAGGCGATTTACCCGAACGCGGAAGTCGTCCTGCACGCGAAGGAGGCAAGCTTCTGGCTCGATCGCGATCCGGCGAGCGGCGCCAGCGAGCGCATCCGCCGCAACATCGCCAAGTCTGCGGTGACGACCAAACCTTATCGCACGCGCATGCGCACGGTCGGCGAAGGCGAGGTGCTGCCGGGTATATCCGCGCTCGCACTTCCCGGCCACACGCCCGGGCACACCGGCTGGTTGATCGAATCCGGCAAAGAGGCGCTGCTGATCTGGGGCGATCTCGTGCATCTTGCCGCGGTGCAGGTCGCGCGGCCCGACACCGGGCTCGTGTTTGATGTCGACCCGCAGGTGGCATGCGCGACGCGCCGGCACATGTTCGATCGCGTTGCCGCCGATCGGCTCAAAGTCGCCGGCGCGCATCTCGATTTTCCCGGGTTCGGCACTATCGTGCGCACAGGCCCGGAGTTTCGTTTCGAACCGGATGTGTGACGGGAGGAAACCATGAAAAAATTTCGCGACAATGCGCGGGTTGTCTCTATTGCCCTCATGTCGGCGCTGACCTCGCTGGTCGGCGCACCGTTCGCCCGCGCGCAGGAGCGCGGGCCGCTCAACCTCGCGCGCACGAGCTACTTCTTCGTCGGCGGCAAGTTCGACACGACCGTCGAAGGGAGCCCGATGATCGGCCAGATGTACGTCGAGTACATGATCCCGGCGCGGCGCACCCATCCCTATCCGATCGTGATGGTGCACGGCGGCAGCCAGACCGGCACCAACTTCACCGGCACCCCTGACGGACGCGAAGGCTGGGCGCAATACTTCGTGCGCCGCGGCTACGCGGTCTACGTCGTCGATCAGGTCGCACGCGGGCGCTCACCCTATTGGTCGCAGGTGTATGGGCCGGTGCAGGGGCCGCGCTTCAATTTCACCGAGCAGCGCTTCGTCGCGCCCGAGCGCTCCAATCAGTGGCCGCAGGCGCATCTGCACACGCAGTGGCCGGGCGCCGGCAAGGCGGGCGATCCCGCCTTCGACCAGTTCTACGCCTCGCAATTTCCTTCGCTGGCGAGCTTCCCGAAGCAGCAGGAATTGAACCGCGACGGCCTGGTGGCGCTGCTCGACAAGATCGGCCCGGCCATTTTGCTCACCCATTCGCAATCCGGCGCGTTCGGATGGCCGGTCGCGGACGCGCGGCCACATCTGGTCAAGGCGATCGTCGCGGTCGAGCCGTCGGGCCCGCCGGTGCACGACATCGAGAACACCGGCGCGCCGGACTGGTTCAGGGATGCCGAACGCGCCAAAATCTCCGGCCTTAACGACGTTCCGCTCAAATACGACCCGCCGCTCGCGGCGGACGGCAAGCTCGAATTCATCCGTCAAGAGAAGCCGGACAAGCCCGATCTCGTGCGCTGCTGGCTGCAGCAGGAACCGGCCCGCAAGCTGCCGAACCTCGCCCGCATCCCCATCGTGATCATCGTCGGCGAGGCGTCCTATCACGCCGCCTATGACCACTGCACCGCGGCCTATCTCAACCAGGCCGGCGTACCCAACACCTTGATCCGGCTCGCCGATGTCGGGGTGCACGGCAACGGCCACATGATGATGATCGAGAAGAACAACGCCGCGGTGGCCGGCGTGATCGCCCAGTGGCTCGACAAGCAGCGCCTGCGCGACCGCCGGGCGGGGCGGTGAAGGGCGCAAGAGACCCCGCTCGTCCCCTCGCAAGCGGGGACCCAGGGCCACTGCTCCCGGAGCAAGCGGCCCTGGATGCCGCTTTCGCGGGCATGAGCGGAGGAATGGCCGTGGTCCGGGCTATGCCGAGCGCAACCGGATTTTCTTGTCCTATTTTGAACCGGCAGTACCATTGGCCCGACTAACCTTAGTTGGAGGGGTTGGTCATGGGCGAGCGGCAGATCACGCGGTTGTTCGGACTGGTTCTAGGCGCAATTTTCGCGTTCGCCATGGTGCTGAACGCCTTCGCCTACTAGCCCAACTGCGCTCATTAAGAGCGCCCGGGCGGCCGTCCGAGGGCCGGCGTCATGACCCGTCCGCCGCTTCCGCCATTTACCCTGGAGACTGCCAAGCAGAAGGTGCGCATGGCCGAAGACGCGTGGAACACGCGCGATCCGGCGCGCGTCGCGCTTGCCTATACGCAGGACAGCCGCTGGCGCAACCGTGCCGAATTCCTGCACGGCCGCGACGATATCGTCGCGTTCCTCACGCGCAAATGGAATCGCGAGCTCGACTACCGCCTGATCAAGGAGATCTGGGCGTTTCGCGAAAACCGCATCGCCGTGCGCTTCGCCTACGAGTGGCACGACGACAGCGGCAGCTGGTTCCGCAGCTACGGCAACGAGAACTGGGAATTCGACGAGCACGGGCTGATGCGGCTGCGCATCGCCAGCATCAACGACCTTCCCATCAAGGAAAGCGAGCGCAAGTATCATTGGCCGCTCGGCCGGCGCCCCGATGACCATCCGGGGCTGAGCGAACTCGGGCTTTGAGCGGCAGTCATAGCGGCCCCGCTGCTCAGGCGAGGTAGCCTAGGATGCCGCGTTGGTCTAAGCTGCGAACAAAGGCCGAACCCGATGACCTTCGCCGTGTCGGTTCTTCATAAGCTAGGGTGGAACCCATGAACATCCGCGAAACCGCGCCCCGCATCACCGAGCTGGAAAAAATTTCCACGCGCACTGACACGCGCGACTATCTGGCCAAGGCGGCGCCGACCCGCGAGAAGCTCAAGGACTGGTTGATCGTCGACGTCGACGCCCACGTCAACGAGACGGCGTTCTGGTCGGAAGTCACCGAGCGCATCGACAACGAGGTGCTGCGCTACATCGCCGAGGCGTTTCGCGATCGCAAGGGCGGGCCGCCCGGCCTGTTGAACGCGAACGGCCCGCTTTATCAGGATGTGGCCGGGCGCATCATGCACCAGCAGTCGTTGGCGGAGCCGACGCCGCCCGGACTGCATCGTCAGGTGCAGCTCACCCAGCGCGCCATGGAGGCGATGGGCACCGATTACATGGTCGTGTTCCCGACCCCGATGCTCTCGCTCGGCATGCATCCGCAGATCGATGCCGAAGTCGCCCTGGGCAAGGCGTTCAACCGCTGGATGGTCGAGGTCATCCTGCCGCAGGATAAGCGGCAGATGGCGCTCTTGTATCTGCCGTTCAACGATCCCGAGGCTTGCGTCGAAGTGGTCGAGGAATTCGCCGACAAGCCGGGCGTGGTCGGCTTCTCCATCGCGTCCACGCGCCACAAGCCGGTCTGGCACAATTCTTACATGCGGCTCTACGCGGCGCTGCAGGAGGCCGGCAAACCGCTCGGCTTCCACGCCGGCTTCACCTGGGGCGATCCGTCGTTCCAGCAACTCAACCGCTTCATTGGCATGCATTCGCTGTCGTTCGTGCACTTCAACATGATTCATCTCACCAACTGGGTGCTCAACGGCCTGCCCGAGCGTTTCCCCAAGCTCAAGGTGATCTGGATCGAATCGGGGCTAGCCTGGATTCCGTTCCTCATGCAGCGGCTCGATTCCGAATACATGATGCGCACCTCGGAGTGCCCGCTGCTCAAACGTCGGCCGAGCGAGTACATGCAGGACATGTACTTCACCAGCCAGCCGCTCGAGCGCAGCAACATGAAGCTCACCCAGGCCACCTTCGAGGCGATGCGCGCGGAGACGCAGCTGCTCTACGCGTCGGATTGGCCGCACTGGGATTTCGACGCGCCGAGCGCGATCACCAAACTGCCGTTCCTCAGCGAGCAGGCCAAGCGCAACATTTTGGGCCTTAACGCCGCGCGCCTGTTCAATCTTGAGGTGCCGCCGGCGAAGTCCGGCAAGAAGGCGCGCGCCGAGCCGGTTCCGGTTCCGGCAGAATGAACCGTCCGAACTGATCGGCGTTGATGAGTTCGCCATGAGTGCCTCTGCCACGAAGGACGAGGTGGCCCAGTCGGGCGACGCATTTTGCGCGGCCGTTGATGCCGCGCTCACGAACGGCAAGCCCGACGCCGTGTCCGATGCGCAGCTGCAGCGGGTGCTCTCCGCCGCCGTGCGCCTCTACGCTGCCAAAACCGAGGATCGCGCCCAGGAGCTTGCCCCGTTCGGTGATCGCCCGGTCAACGCCACCGAAGCGGTGATGGCGATCTGCGCGTTCATGCGCGCTGCCGACCTCAACTTTTTCGATCTGCAGATGTGGTACCGCCGCGGGCGGAATGAATGAGCATTAACCTCGTCATGCCCGGCCTTTGCTCCGGGCATCCACGTCTTGCTTCCTAGGCTCGTGCAAAGACGTGGATGGCCGGGACAAGCCCGGCCATGACGCGTGAGGCTATATAAGGGTGAAGCGATGAGCGAGATCATGGTCGGCGAGTTCAAGGACTTTGCCGACGGCGGCTACCGGGTGCTGCGAGTCGAAAGCTTCGAGTTCGGAATTTTCCGGCAAGGCGACCGGCTGCTCGCGTACGAAAACTATTGCCCGCACGACGGCGGCCCGGTCTGCCAGGGCAAGGTGATCCCGCGCGTCGAGGAAGATCTGGCGGCGGACCAGACCAGCCGCGGGCTGCGCTTTTCCAAGAAGCAGAACATCGTCTGCCCCTGGCACGGCTGGGAATTCGACATCGAGACCGGCCGCCATTGCGGCGACCCCAAATACCGCCTGCGCCCGGTGGACGTGCGCGTGCAGGATAACCGCGTCTATGTGACGTTGCCGGGCGCGGCTTAAATCCGGCCGCATGCTGCAATCCGTCCATGATCCGCTCGTCCCCGCGAAAGCGGGGGCCCAGAATCGTGAATTCCGAGCCGGTGGCCCTGGATTCCCGCTTACGCGGGAATGAGCGGGCGAAATCGGTCATCCCGCGTGGTCGATATGCCTCCATCGCACCTCGAACTGAGCATCGCGCTGTCGGACAACGAGCGCACGCGGCCCGTTCTCGAGGGCCGCGTCGTGCCGCAGGGCATCACGCTCGTCCCGACGATGGTGCATCCCTCCGAGATGTTCTGGCGCCAGCTGCGCTTCGCCGAGTTCGACGTCTCGGAAATGTCGATGTCCTCGCTGCTCATCGCGACCTCGCGCGGTGACACGCGCTGGGTGGCGATACCGGTCTTCACCATGCGCAAATTCTTCCACACCAGCATCATCGTGCGCACGGATTCCGGCATCGCCAAGCCCGCTGATCTGCGCGGCAAGCGCATCGGTGTGCCGGAATATCAGCAGACCTGGGCGATCTGGGCGCGCGGCATCCTGCAGCACGAGTTCGGCGTGCACGCGCGCGAGATCGAGTGGTTCATGGAGCGCAATCCCGACAAGAGCCACGGCGGCGCCACCGGCTTTGCCGCGCCGGCCGGCGTGCGGGTGAACCAGATCCCGCCGGAGACCAATATCGGCGCAATGCTGTTAAGCGGTGAGCTCGACGGCGCGATCCATTATCTCGTCGACAAGAATCTGGTCGACCGCAGCCGGGTCGATATCTCTGCGGCTACCCGCTATCTGTTTCCCGATCCCGCCGCCGAAGGCCGCCGCTACTATGCCAAGACCGGGCTGTTTCCGATCAACCACACGGTGGTCGTGCGGCGCTCGTTGCTCGAGCGCCATCCTTGGATCGCGCTCAATCTTTATTCCGCCTTCGTGGCGGCCAAGGAAGAGATTGCGGCTTGCGGCCAGTCCTATCTGAGCTGGTATTTCGAGACCGGCCTGCTCGACGACGCGGCGAAGCGCACGCTCGCGCAAAACGATCCGCTCGCCTACGGCTTCAAGGCGGCGCGGCCGGTGCTCGAGACCATCGCGCAATACGTGCACGAGCAAGGCCTGAGCGCGCGCAAAGTCGAGCTCAAGGAAATTTTTGCCCCGAGCACGCTCGATGTGTGAGGGATTCGTAGTCCGCATGGAGCGAAGCGGAATGCGGGGCGGCCTTGCCGCGCGATCCGAATCCCGGATTACGCTTCGCTCCGTCCGGGTTACGAGAATCGGCAATGGATAGCGCGAAGAAAGGCTACGACTACGTCATCGTCGGCGGCGGCTCGGCCGGGTGCGTGCTCGCCAATCGCCTCAGCGAGGACGAAGCGGCACGCGTGCTGCTGATCGAAGCGGGCGGCCGCGACCTGCATCCGTTGATCCATGTTCCGCTCGGCATGGGCAAGATGCATGAGCGCGACATGTTCAACTGGGGCTATCACAGCGAGCCCGAGCCGAACCTCAACGGCCGCCGCATCGAGGCGATGCGCGGCAAAGTGTTGGGCGGCTCCTCCTCGATCAACGTGATGGCCTACACCCGCGGGAATCGCGGCGATTACGACCGCTGGGCGCAGAAAGGCGCGCTTGGCTGGTCCTATGCGGACGTGCTGCCCTACTTCAAGCGCGGCGAGACTTGGGAACACGGCGCTAACCCATGGCGCGGCGGATCGGGGCCGATCGGCACCGAATTCGCGAAAACCACCGATCCCGCCTACGACGCCTGGATCGAAGCCGCCAAGGTCGCGGGCCTGCCGGTGACCGACGATTACAACGGCGCGCAGCAGGAAGGTTTCGGCCGCAGCCAGTACACGATCCGCAACGGTTATCGCTCATCGGCGGCGAGCGCGTATCTCAAACCGGCGCGGCGGCGGCGCAATCTCCGCGTCGTAACGCGTGCCCATGCGACCCGCGTGCTGCTCGAAGGCGCGCGCGCAACCGGCGTCGAATACGTCAGGGGCCGCGACGTGGTGCGCGTCGAAGCAAGCCGCGAGGTGATCCTATCCGGCGGCACGTTCAACACGCCGCAGCTTTTGACGCTGTCAGGAATCGGCCCGGCCGCGCATCTCGCCAAAGTGGGGATAAAGCCGGTGCTCGACCTGCCTGTGGGTAAAAATCTGCAGGATCACCTCGCCGTCATCATCTTTTTCCAGCGCCGGGACAGCAGCACGTTCCGCCGGGAAATGCGGTTCGACCGCATGGCGATCAGCATGATGCGCGGGTACCTATTCGGCAGCGGTCCCGGCACGGTGGTTCCCGGCGGCTTGCACGCGTTCATCAGGACGCGGCCCGAGTTGGCGGTGCCCGACATCGAGTTCATGTTTCGCGGCGCGCCCGCGCACACGCATCTCTGGTTCCCGGTGATCCGGCCCGCTTATGTCGACGGTTTCGGCATTCGTCCGACCTTGCTGCATCCGGACAGCCGCGGCGAAATTCTGCTGCGCTCGACCGATCCGCACGCGCCGCCGCGCATCGCCTACAACTTCTTCTCCGCGCCCGATGACCTTCCGCGCTTGCGCGAAGGATTTCACCGGGCGCGGGCGGTCGCTTACCAGAAGCCGCTCGATCGCTACCGCGGCATCGAAACCTCGCCCGGCGCGAGCGTGAAATCCGATGCCGATATCGACGGCTTCATCCGCAGCACGGCGATCACCGCGCATCACCCTTGTGGAACCTGCGCGATGGGCATCGGGCCGGATGCGGTCGTGGATCCGCAGCTCAAGGTACGCGGCATCGAGAGGCTGCGGGTGGTCGACGCCTCGGTCATGCCTGATCTCGTCTCAGCGCATATCAACGCTTGCGTGCTGATGATCGCCGAGAAGGCAGCCGACATGATTCGCGGCAGCCCGGCGCTCGCCCCTGAACTGAACGCGTGAATTGTCGCCCAATTTATCTCCGCGTCCCCAAATAATCGCGGCAACTCGCTCCGAGATATTGCGTCGCATTAAATCCGGATAAACGCCCCTGATCTACAAATAAGTGCTTAATTAATAGTGGCTTTTTCGTAATCATCGGGTCACGCGCGTTTCAAGATTTTGTGCGTTGCACATCACGCCGTATTTCCGCAGTTTCGCCCGGGGCGATCACAGGGACAAACCGGAGGACATGATGAAGAGAATTTTTGCTACCGCGGTGCTTGCCGCGCTGGTTGCGTCGCCGGCGCTGGCGCAGACCGCGCCCCGGGCGCCGGCCCAGCAGTCTTTGCAGCCTGAGCAGAGCTACGGCCGCGTCGAGGCGCAGCCGCGTTCGGCAATTCCGAACAACGATGTGTACGAAGGCGGCCGCTATCTCGGTGCCGATCCCGATCCGAACGTGCGCCTGCAGCTGCGGCTCGACGCCGAGCACCGCGACTTCTGATCTGCGTCAGTAGTCTGCGTGACGAGTGAAGCCCCGGGCCTCGGCCCGGGGTTTCTATTTTGCTCTAGTGCCGCGAACCCGAAGTTCGCACACACTGTGCCGCAAGTGCATTTGCGAACTTCGGGTTCAAAAGCGGCACTAGCATCATAAAGTTGCCAGTGTCCCTTTGATTCCGAAGTTCGCATTCGAGCCTGCCGCAAGGATGTGCGAACTTCGGAATCGGGACACTAGTCCGAAATCGCTGGATTTGGCGCGTTCTGCGCAGTTGCGCCGACGCCGGACAACACGCCGCGGGCGCCTTCCCAGCGCGTCGGGGCGACGGTAATATCCGGCCGAAATTAGCGTCGGCCGCTCGCCAAGACGGCTGCGTCACACGACCATCAACGGGAGAATGCCATGACCAGCAAACATCCGCGCGCCCAGGCGCGTGCCGAAGTGAGCCGCCGCAAATTTTTGGCCGGTGTGGCGGTCGCAGGGGCGGCGACGGGCGTGACGCCGGCGGTTGCCAAGGCCGCGACCGGAACCGGGACGCCGGCTGCCGAAGCAGTACGGCGCCCCTCCGCGCTGCCGCCCAACATGCATGTGGCCGCCGCCGAGACCGGGACACCCAAGGACCTCGGGCGCATTGGCGGCCGCGCCGGCTCCGACTTCATGGTCGATGTCATCAAGACGCTCGACATCAAATATCTGCCGTCCAATCCCGCATCGAGCTTCCGCGGCATCCACGAGTCGTTGATCAATTACGGCGGCAACAAGATGCCGGAATTCCTCACCTGCGCGCACGAGGAATCCGCGGTCGGCATGGCGCACGGCTACTTCAAGATTGCCGGCAAGCCGCTGATGACGCTTTGTCATGGCACCGTCGGCCTGCAGCACGCGGCCATGGGCATCTATAACGCCTGGTGCGACCGGGTGCCGGTGATCGTCGTCGGCGGCAACGATCTCGACGCCGCGCATCGTCCGCCCGGCGTGCCGACCATCCATTCCGCACAGGACATCAACGCACTGGTGCGCGACTTCACCAAGTGGGACGACACGCCGGTGTCGCTGCAGCACTACGCGCAATCGTTCGTGCGCGCCTACAAGATCGCGATGACGCCGCCCTATGGGCCGGTCGCGATCTCGCTCGATGCCGGCCTGCAACAGGAGCCGGTGCGCGACAACGGCGAGAAGCTCTATATCCCGCGCTATACGCCGACCTCGCCGCCGCAAGGCGACAGCGGCGCGGTGAAAGAGGCGGCGCGGCTCCTCGCCAATGCGCAAAACCCGGTGATCGTCGCCGATCGCGCAGCGCGCACGGGGAACGGCATGCGCTACCTGGTGCAGCTTGCCGAGCTGCTGCAGGCGCAGGTCATCGACCAGGGCGGGCGGATGAACTTCCCCAACACGCATTATCTGCGGCGTCCGCCCACGGTGGTCAGCAATGCCGACGTGATCCTGGGCCTCGAGCTGACCGATTTCTGGGCGACCGTGAACTCGTATATCGACAACGGCGAGCACGGCATCGGCGTCAACACGGCGCGCATCAAGCCCGACACCAAGCTGATCAGCATCAACGCCTCGGAGCTTCTCACCAAGGCGAACTATCAGGACTTCCAGCGCTTCCAGGCCGTGGACGTGGCGATGGCGGCGGATGCCGAGGCGACGCTTCCCGCGCTGATCGAGGCGGTCAAGGCCGCGATCTCGAGCGACCGCAAGGCGGCGATCGAGAAGCGCGGCGAGGCCGCCAAGAAGGCCTTTGCCGAGGCGCGCGAGCGCACCAAGCAGCAGGCTGCCCTCGCCTGGGATGCAAGCCCGGTCAGCACGGCGCGTCTCACGATGGAGCTGTGGGCGCAGATCAAGGATCAGGACTGGTCGCTGGTCTCTTCGTCCGGCAACGTCAGCGGCTGGCCGAACCGGCTCTGGCCGATGGAAAAGCACTATCACTGGCTCGGCGCCTCGGGCGGCTACGGCGTTGGCTACGGCGCCCCCGCGTCGGTCGGTGCCGCGCTCGCCAACCGCGATCTCGGCCGCTTCTCCGTGAGCATCCAGTCCGACGGCGACCTCATGTACGCGCCAGGCGTGTTATGGACCGCGGCGCGTCACAAGATCCCGCTGCTCGCCGTGATGCACAACAATCGCGGCTATCACCAGGAGGTGATGCACGTGCAGCGGCTCTCCAACTTCCGCAACCGCGTGGCCAGTCTCGGCAACGACATGGGGCCGATCGGCACCAGTATCGAGAATCCGGACATCGAATATCACAAGCTCGCGGAGTCGATGGGCTGGTGGGCGAAGGGTCCGATCAAGGACCCGGCCGAGCTCGGCCCCGCGATCAAGCAGGCCGTTGCCGCGGTGAAGTCCGGCCAGCCGGCGCTGGTCAATGTCTGGACGCAGCCGCGCTGAGGAGGAGTGCCGATGGCGTTGCGTATGCGTGTGTTTGGGCTGGCGGCGCTTGCCGCCGGCCTCGTGTTGGGCGGTGGCGCGGCGACTGCCGCCTCGGCCGAGAAGGGCAAGACCGCTTTCGTGCAGCACGGCTGCTGGCAGTGTCACGGATTCCAGGGGCAGGGCGGCGTCACCGGTCCGAAACTCGCACCTGACCCGATCGCGGCGGAAGCGTTCACCGCATTCGTGCGCGGCAGCAATCGCGCGATGCCGCCCTATCCCAAGGCGGTGTTGTCGAACGACGATCTCGCCGACATCCACGCCTACCTGCAGTCGATCCCCAAGCCGGCCGACTACAAGAGCATCCCGCTGCTGAATCAGTAAAGGCCCGATCCGCCTCATCCTGAGGAGCGTCGCGCCCGATCTCGGGTATACCCGAGATCGGGCGCTTAAATATTGCGCAAGTCGGGTAAACCCGACTTGCGTGCGACGCGTCTCGAAGGATGGGGCGGCCTCATGCTTCGAGACGCACACCATCATGGTGAGGTGCCCGCCCTCGCCCTTCGAGACGCGTTGCTTCGCAACGCTCCTCAGGGTGAGGGCGGGCCTCGAACCACGTGCGCTCCTCAGCATGAGGCCGATCGGGTCCTCACAGATCCAACACCAGCCGCTCGCTCTTGCAGCCGGCGCAGCAGATCATGACCTTGGTGTTGGAGGCCTGCTCCTCCTCGGTGAGGATGGCGTCGCGATGCTCGGGGATGCCGGAGAGCACGCGCTGCTCGCAGGCGCCGCAGATGCCGAGCTCGCAGGAATAATCGACGTCGATGCCGGCATCGAGCAGCACCTGCAGGATGCTCATGCCCTCGGGGATCACGAACTCCTGGCACGAGCGCGCCAGCTCGACGATGAAGCCGCCTTTCTTCTCCGCCTCCTGCTTGGGCGTAAAATACTCGACATGGACCTGCGCGCGCGGCCAGCTCGCGGTGGCCGCCTCGAACGCCTTGAGCATCGGCGTCGGCCCGCAACAATAAAGGTGTGCGCCCTTGCCCGCATCGGCCACGATCGGCGCGATGTCGAGGACTTGGCCGCCGTGCTCGTCATCGAAATGAAATTCGGTCGAGCCCATGGCTTCGAGCGCTTCTCGGAACGCCATGTCGGCGCGCGAGCGGCAGGCGTAGTAGAGCTTCCAGGAGCGGCCGAGCTTGGCGAGCCGCCGCACCATGCACCAGATTGGCGTGATGCCGATTCCGCCGGCGATGAAAATCACCTGATCGGCGTTCTCCACCAGCAGGAAGTTGTTGCGCGGCGCGCTGATGGTGAGCAACTTGCCGACGCGCAACTCGTCGTGCACGCAGCGCGAGCCGCCGCGGCTCGCGGGATCGCGCTTGACGCTGACCGTGTAGGTGGCGGGATCGGGCTCGGGCTCGATCAGCGAATACTGCCGAATGAGCCCGTTCGGCAGGTGAAGATCGATGTGGGCGCCGGGTTGGTACGGCGGCAGCGCTGCGCCGTCCGGCCGCTTGAATTCATAAATGTTGGTCTCGTGTGCCGCATAACGGATTGCGCTCACGTGCACCTCGATCAGGCCGGTGGCGGCCTTGCTCGGCGCGGCGGCAGCGGCCGTTTGCGTGTTCACCAATTCGTCTCCCTTAGCGGCGCCAGCGTCATCAGGCACCGAGATCGGTTTGTCAAATCTCGGCCATGAGATATGGTTGCGGAAAGTGCAATCAACCGCGGAAACGAGAGCAGATCGCGTGCGGAGCCGTGTCGCCTGCTTGCTTGGTCTTGTGCTGTCGCTTGGCGGGACGGCCGCTCACGGCCAGGGAACGTCGTCGCCGCCTTGGCTCGATCGCTCGCTGCTTGCCGCGGCGAAGGCGGAAGGTTCGCTCGTCGTCTATTCCTCCACCAACGAGCAGGAAGGCCTGCCACTGTTCAAGCTGTTCACCGATGCGACCGGCGTCAATGTCGATTATGTCCGCGCCTCCGACGCCATCTTGATGTCGCGCATGGCGATCGAATTCCGCTCCGGTCAGAAATCCTACGACGTCCTGCAGACCGCAACGATCAACAAGATGCCGCTGGCGATGCTCGCCGCCTACGAGCCGCCCGAGGCGGCGCATATCTTGCCGCAGGCGCGCGATCCCAACAAACGCTGGTACGGCGTCTACGCCAACTACAACACGCCGGCCTACAACACGGACAAGGTGAAGACCGCTGAACTGCCGAAGAGCTACGAGGAGTTTCCCCAGCACAAGGAATGGGCGGGCAAGGTCGCGATCGACGGCACCGACAACGAGTGGCTCAAGGCGATCCTGCAATACTACGGCGAGGCGCGCGGCACCGAGCTGGTCAAGAATATCGTCGCGGCGCTCAAGCCGGTCATCACCGACGGACATCTCGCCATGGCGCGCGCAACCGGTGCCGGCGAGTATTGGGTTTCGCTGAACAATTACGTCAATTTGTCCATGAACGTGAAACTCGCGGGCGGACCGATCGACGTGTGGCCGCTCGACCCCGTCACCTTGTTCTTCGGGCAGGTCGGTGTGAACGCCAACGCGCCACATCCCAATGCCGCCCGGCTTGCCGCCAATTTCATGCTCGGCCAGCAATGCCAGCAATTTCTCGCCAAGTTCGGACGGCTGCCGACGCGCTCGGACGTGGCGGCGAACCCGCCCGGCATTATCGAGCGGCTCACGCAGAAGAAGGTCCTCACGGTGCTGATGAGTCCCGACGAAGAGCGCAAATGGCAGCGCCAGTTCGATCAGCTGTTCAGGGGGCGGTGAGCCGTGAAGACCATGCCGCTCGGGGCGAGCCGCGCCCGGCCTCACGCTGAGGAGGCGCCTAAAGCGCGTTTACGCGCGTCTTCGACGCGCTATGGCGCCGTCTCGAAGCATGAGGCCGCCCCCATCCTTCGAGACGCTCGCTGCGCTCGCTCCTCAGGATGAGGGCGGAGCCTAAGCATCGCACATTCAGTGAAACCATCGATTTCAGCGGTTGTCGGACCGTCCGCTTTTGCGGCTGATCGAAGCGAATGGCGCAACTGGCTCACTCCATCCAGAATTGCGCTCGTCGCGTGCGTCGCGCTCGCGGTCTGGTTCGTGTTCGTTCCGCTCTCGGCCCTGCTTTACAATGCGTTCACCGAAGACACCGGCTTCGGTCCCGGCGGCCTCTCGCTCGACAATTTCGTCGAAGCCTATTCCAGCTGGCACATTCTGGGCTTGTTCCGCAATTCGCTGGTATTCGCGGTCGGCACCGCAATCACCACGTTCATCATGGGTGCGCTGGTTGCCTGGACCGTGGAGCGCACCGACGCGCCGGGATCAAGCCTGTTTCACACGCTCTCGATCCTCTCGTTCGCCATTCCGGGACTGCTCACCGCGATGGCATGGATCTTCGTGTTCAGCCCGAACATCGGCTGGGCCAACGCGGTGCTCAAAGCGTTGTTTGGACTCAATGAGGCGCCGGTGAACATCTATTCCATGCCGGGCATGATCTGGGCGCTGTCGAGCCACTATTTCCCGCTCGCCTATCTGGCGCTCGGGCCGGCGCTGCGCGTGCTCGACGTGCGCATGGAAGAGGCGGCGCTGATGTCCGGCGGCAACTACGCCCACGTGTTCGGGAAAGTCACCCTGCCGCTGCTGCGACCGGCGATTTTTTCCGCGCTGCTGCTTTTGTTCGTGATGGGCATGGCGTCCTACGAAGTGCCGCGCCTGATCGGGCGGCCGGCGCGCATCGACGTCTTCACCACCGATATCCAGGGCGCGATCATTTCCACGCCGCCCGCCTTCGGCGTGGCGAGCGCGTTGAGCCTCACGCTGCTCGCGGTCTGCGTGCTCGCCGTCTACTTCTACCGCCGCGCCACCCGCAACGCGGAATCCTTCGCCACCATCACCGGCAAAGGCTATCGGCCGACCCGGGTCAAGCTCGGACCTTGGCGCTGGCCGCTCGCGCTCGGCATCGGGGTCATGTTTGCCGTTTCGCTCGGGCTACCGCTGCTCACGCTCGTGTGGCAGTCGTTCTTCCGCAATCTTGCCCAGCCGTTCGTGAGCTCAGGCGCGGCGGCGACACTCGACAATTACGATTTCATCCTGAGTTACCCGATCTTTCTCGCCGCCGTGAAAACCAGCGTGCTGCTGGCCGCGATGGCGGCGACCGTGGTGGCCGGGCTCACCTTTATCATGGCGTGGATCGCGCAGCGCGCGCTGCCGCGCTACGGCTTCGTCCTCGATGCGCTCGCCTTCGCGCCGATCGCGATCCCCGGCGTGATCGTCGGCGCCGGCATTCTCGTCGCCTATCTCATGCTGCCGATCCCGATCTACAACACGATCTGGATCCTGCTCGTCGCCTACGTGACGCTCTACCTTCCTTACGGCATGCGTTTCGCCTCGAGCGGGATTACCCAGATTCACCGCGAGCTCGAGGAAGTGGCGGCGGTCTCCGGCGCCGGGCTCGGGCAGATTTTTTCCCGCATCATGCTGCCGCTGCTGGCGCCGGTCCTGCTGGCGGGCTGGATCTATGTGTTCGTGCTGGCGGTGCGCGAGCTCGGCGCCTCGATCTTCCTGGTCGGCCCCGGTACTCACGTGCTCGGCACCATCAGCCTGACCATGTGGGAGGAGGGCGGCAGCTACGGGGCGGTCGCCGCCCTGGGCGTGATCCAGATCGCCCCGCTGATCGCGATCGTGGCCGGCTTGCGCTGGATCGAGCTGCGCATCCAGCGCCGGGCTGAGGCGCCGGTCGAGACGGCTGCTGCTGTCATTCCGGCCGAGCGAGCCCGTACCTGATCCGCCCGAGGCGTAGCCCGGTGTCGGGCACCACGCGCGCGCCCTGTCGCAGGATTTCGCGCGGGTGCGAAATTGATGTAACCTGATTCATCTGTCGCGGGCTGCATTCCCTGGGAGGCAGCACCATGAAACTTCCCCGCCGACAATTTCTCCATCTGATCGCTAGCGCCGCATTGCTGCCGGCCGTCTCGCGCTTTGCTTTCGCGCAAGCCTATCCGTCGCGGCCCGTGCGCATCATTGTCGGATTTGCCCCCGCTGGTGGCAACGACATCATGGCGCGCCTGATCGGCCAATGGCTGTCGGAGCGGCTCGGCCAGCAATTCGTGATCGAGAACCGGCCGGGTGCTGGCACCAATGTCGCCACCGAGTCGGTCGTGAATGGACCCCCTGACGGCTATACGCTTCTGCTGGCTTCTCTTCCAAATGCGAGTAACGCAACGCTCTACGACAAGCTCAATTTCAATTTCATCCGTGACATCGCGCCGGTTACAAGCATTGCGCGTGACACCTTCGCTATAGAGGTAAATCCCTCGGTGCCGGTCAAGACGGTCCCCGAGCTGATCGCCTATGCCAAAGTCAATTCCGGCAAGGTCAACATGGCGTCGGGCGGCATCGGTTCCGGAAACCACATTTTTGGTGAACTGTTCAAAATGATGACCGGCGTCAACCTCGTGCACGTGCCGTATCGCGGCGCGGGTCCCGCGCTTATCGATCTGCTCGGCGGACAGGTGCAGGTCATGTTCGCCAGCATCTCCTCATCGATCGAATACGTGAGGGCTGGCAAACTTCGTGCGCTGGCGGTGACAACCTCGACGCGCTCGCCGGTGCTGCCGGACATCCCGACGGTGGCCGAATTCGTGCCCGGCTACGAGGCGAGCTTCTGGACCGGCATCGGCGCGCCGCGCAACACGCCAATAGAGATTGTCGAGAAACTCAACCAAGAGATCAATGCCGGCCTCGCCGATCCAAACATCGAGGCGCGGCTCGCCGGGTTGGGCGCCACCGCACTTCCAGGCTCTCCCGCCGACTTCGCCAAGCTCATCGCCGAGGAAACTCAGAAGTGGGGCAAGGTGGTGAAGTTCGCGGGCATCAAGCCGCAGTGAGCAGAATTACCAGCCAGATATTCCATAACGTTCCGTTCTGCGAATGGT
>Ga0306925_10000880_pt1 | contig 23275 bp, 18 predicted proteins | sample flu12Cox44000176_FD_203755 | JGI IMG/M metagenome (GOLD analysis project Ga0306925, IMG submission 203755) | Lab enrichment of tropical soil microbial communities from Luquillo Experimental Forest, Puerto Rico - flux8day.12C.oxic.44.000.176 (v2)... | ecosystem: Environmental > Terrestrial >... | reverse complement strand
GGCGAGCAGCTTGCCATCCGGGCTGAACGCCACCCCGTTCACACCACCCAACGCAGGAGTGGTGACATGGAGGAGCTTGCCTCGGGGCTGGCCGGTGGCCGGATCCCACAACCGGACCGTGCCGTCGTTGCCGGCCGTGGCGAGCAGCTTGCCATCCGGGCTGAACGCCACCCCGTTCACAAAAGCTCCATGACCAGCGGCGTGAAGGGATACGCCGGCGGGCCGGCCGGTGGCCGGATCCCACAACCAGACCATGCCGTCGCTGCCGGCGCTGGCGAGCAGCTTGCCGCCCGGGCTGAACGCCACACCATTCACACCAGCTAGCGCGGTGGTGCCGCGCAAGGGTGCGCTCGCGGGCTGGCCGTTGACCGGATCCCACAACCGGACCGTGCCGTCGCTGCCGGCCGTGGCGAGCAGCTTGCCGCCCGGGCTGAACGCCACCCCGTTCACAAAAGCTCCATGACCAGTGGCGTGAAGGGGTGCGCCGGGGGGCCGGCCGGTGGCCGGATTCCACAAGCGGACCGTGCCGTCGCTGCCGGCGCTGGCCAGCAGCTTGCCGTCCGGGCTGAACGCCACGTCGGGCACGAGAGCTTGCGGGCCGGTTACGAAGGCTTGCGGGCCGACGGAAGCCCGGAGGGGCCTGCTCCGGGGCCGGCCAGTGACCGGATCCCACAACTGGACCGTGCCGTCGTTGCTGGCGATGGCGAGCAGCTTGCCGTCCGGGCTGAACGCCACTTCGCTGACACCACCCAAAGCCCTGGTGACGCGCAGGGGCGCACGTACGGGCTTGCCGGTGCGCGGATTCCACAACCGGACCTTGCCGTCACTGCCGGCACTGGCGAGCAGCTTGCCGCCCCGGCTGAACGCCACCCCGTTCACACTGCTCAGGCGACCGGTGGCTCGGATGGGTGCCCTGACAGACTGGCCGGTATGCGGATTCCACAACCGGACCGTGCCGTCGCTCCCGGCACTGGCGAGCAGCTTGCCGTCCGGGCTGAACGCCACCGCGTTCACACCAGCCAACGTGGAGGTGCCGCGCTGAGGTACGCCGACGGGCTGGCCGGTGCGCAGATCCCACAACCGGACCGTGCCGTCGCCGCCGGCCGTGGCGAGCAGCTTGCCGTCCGGGCTGAACGCCAGCCCCCTCACGAAACCCGTGGGGCCGGCGGAAGCCCGGAGGGGCTTACCCCGGGGCTGGCCGGTGACCGGATCCCAGAACCGGACCCTGCCGTCGCTGCCGGCGGTCGCGAGCAGCTTGCCGTCCGGGCTGAACGCCACGCCGTACACAGGGCTCAGCGCGTTGTTAACGAGAAGGGGCTTGCCCCGGGGCTGGCCGGTGGATATATCCCACAGCCGAGCCGTACCGGCTCCGTCAGCGCTGGCGAGCAGCTTGCCGTCCGGGCTGAACGCCACTGCTAGCACGCCGGCCGAATCCGCGGGAAGGATGCCGTCTTGTTCTTGCTCAGTCAGCAGGGACGTCATGACAGAGCTGGCTTGGTCGATAGGAGCGACGCGCCAAGCAGCGACGGCGAGCCGCCGCGCCGTCACGGGATTGGTCGAATCGATCGTGAGGCTTTCGGCGGCGAGCTGGCGGGACAGAGCGATGGCGTGTTGATGGGTTGCCACATGACCGGAACGGATTGCCTTCAGGGCGAGCAGCGTCACGACCGCCACTACAAGGAGGAGTGCTGCGGCGATCGATCCCAGGATGAGCAGCTTGCGGCGTTCCCGGCGACGGCTCTGCAATTGGCGGAATTCGTCCTGGCGGCGGCTGATCCAGGGGACCAGGAACTCGCTGGTTATCTCGTAGAGGTCGAGATCACGGCGGCGCTCTCGGCGCACAAGCCTCGATTGGCTAAGGCTCTCGAGCGCCTGTTCCAGCAGGCCCAGCGTAATATGGCCCTCCTGTTCCTGGACGCGCTGAAACAGGTCGCCGGCCGATATCACGTTGCGTGTGCCGGCCGAGGTGACCATCTGCCCGAGCAGAGCAATCGCGGCGGGCCTCAGCTGAGTCGGCATGCCGTCGAGCGCCTCACCCAGATAGTCCTCCAGAAGTCCCTGCGGGCCCTTCTCGGCGAGTAGCGCCTCCGGGTTGTCGCTTTGCCACAGCCGCAAGCAGACCGTCTGCACCTCGGACAAGCTGACGTCGCCGGCGCCGAAGCGCTCCGCCAGCACCGTCACCAGACGGTCGGCGAGGGTCCGGGATAGCTGGCGCGCGAAATGATCGGGATAACGCTCGAACGGGCCCCTGATGATTGTCAGCAGCGCGTCGGACGCTGGCGGGGTGATGCGCAGCGCCTGGTCGACGAGCTCCGGGCAGGCCGACAGCAGCTCCTTGACTTTGCCCAGATAGTCTTCGCGAAAGGAGAGGAGGACCTTGACCGGGAGCGACCCGCGCAACAGCCGAACGAGGAGCTCGACCAGACGCCGCTGTGCGTCAGGGGCCCTGGCCTCGTCGAACAGGGTCACGATCTCTTCGAACTGGTCGAAGATCAATAGTGGCCGGTGCCGCTGGCACACCGCGCGGACGCGTTCCTCGAACGCGTCTATCGCCAGCACGGTCCGCGCCAACTCTTCCTCGTCGTGCGCAAGGATGGAAGGCAGCAGCTCCTGCTCGTAGTCGTCCGCGCTACGGATCCGCTCCACGACGAGCTCTTCGGATGCGCGCGGCTGCACGCGCAGTCGCTCGGCGGCAAAGCCGAGTCGTATAGCTTCAGGGATCAGGCCGGCGTTGACCAGGGAGGACTTGCCCGAGCCGGAGTCGCCATAGAGCAATACGCCCCGGTATACGGAGACAAGGCTGGCCAGGCGACGTGTCTCCTCCTCGCGCGCAAAGAAGATCGCGTGGTCGATATAGCGGAACGGATGAATCCCGCGGTACGGGATACTTGGAACCGCTGCCTCAAGCTCGGTCACGACGGTAATGGCTGAAATTCCTTCCCGAGAACGCGCTCGTACAACTGAGGCACGAATGCCCAGACGTCCTGCGCGATGAACTTCACATACCGGCGCTGGTTGTGCCAAACATCAAAGATCAGCGGGTCGGGGTGGTAATCAACGGAATACATATCGGGCACGCTCGCACTGTCAATCTTCCAACGAAGCGTCTTAAACAGCACGCGAAGGTTGTAATCAAGCAAGCTATACCCAACAAACAGCGTGGTCCAGCCCGTCAGGTAGTACTTAAGCGTCAAGGGAACCGGGTCGTATGGATCCTTGCTGGACATCCGTAGAACGAACTGGATGTAATCCTCGTCGGTGATAACGATCGTCTCCGGGCGCAGGATGTCACCATGGATCTTGAACACGACAGGACTCTCGGCCGTCGGGTCGCGGTAGTCGGTCGTCGGCTCGAGGTTCGGCGTATACACCGTCACACGTGGCTGCTTTTGGGCGGCGAACAGCGCGTGCTCGAATAGTTGGTCGTAGTTCGTGGTGATCACCAGCGGGAAACCCATCTCGGCAAGTGCCCTCAGCATCGGCGATGGGCGCTTGCCCGTCTGGACCGCGTCTTTGACGGCGTCCACGAGTTGGTGGCGCGACCGTGCGATCTCGTAAAACAGTGCCACCCGCTGAAGGTTTGTCGCGTCCTCGTTCGGAAACCGCCCTGAAAGGTTGCAGTCGGTCGCGAGCTTCTGGCTGAGAGCAGCGCCAACCGGCGGGCGCTGCTCGGGCGGGTACTCAAGCCGTGACTGATCAGACGGCGGGGCGTGAACGCCGGCACCAAGGAACAAGATGCAGTGCTGCTGGCTGACAACATGAGCGATCTGCCCAATGACGTCATCAACCTCCGGGTCAGGCGCCGTGACGTCCCCCTTCCGCCAGCGCAGGGAGGGTGCCACCCTCGCGAATAGCGAAGGATCACATGCGGCAAGCCGCCGTGGGTCGGCACCGTGACCCTGGGAATATCAAGACCACTCGGAGTCCGAGACGGCCGTTGTTAGCACATCGCGGGCCGCTGGCGGTCAGCGGCCTGTAGATCAGGCTGTCCCACGCCGAACACCGGCGTCAAGTACCAAGTCGCTAAGGCAGACAGGCTTCGCATGATGCTACGGTCCGCTCGGTTGCTCCGTCTTTCAGGGGCTTTTGGACGCTGCGCCCCGACACGGAGTGCTTCCTGCCACGCCGGCAGCCCGCTTGCACGGGATGGCGACCTTCCTGAAGCAGCGGTGGACTACCCGGCAGACTGGGCCGGAGTATGAATGTGCCAGCACATGCACCGGCGCCAGAACCACCTCCGATGCTCCCCGATCCGGATGGAGTTCTCTCATGAAGCGGCAAGCAGGCATTGCGCTCGCCATCTTGGTGCCCCTCGCCGGCGCCGCACTCCTCGGCTGGCAGCTGGCCAAGCCTACTGCCCCGGCTCCGGCTAGAGTGGCCGTGTGCCAGGCGAGATGCCACTATGTGGGCGCGGCTTTCACCGTCATGAGCCAGGACCCGCTGAATGCGTTCGAGCAAACTACAGGTGTTACGCCGGGAATCGTTGAGAGCTATCAGGCGTTTGGGCAGCCATTTCCGTCCTCCTGGGCCAGGGCGCTGCTGGCCCAGGGGATCCTCCCACTGATCCAGCTTCAACCCCGTCGGGTCGCTGTCGGGGCCATTGCCGCTGGCCGGTATGACCGCTACCTGAGCCAGGCTGCTGCGGCGGTACGTGCGCTCGGCGGCCCCGTCGGGCTCTCGTTCGGGCACGAGATGAATGGCTCGTGGTATTCGTGGGGATATCGCCACGTTCCACCTGGCGTATTCGTTGCCGCGTGGCGGCATATCCACCAGGTATTCGCTGCTCATGGAGCGGGAAACGCCATCTGGGTCTGGGTGATTGTGCGCAACACTCCAGGGGATTCGCGGGTCGGCCCAGCGCTGCGTCCATGGTGGCCGGGTGGGGCGTATGTCAACTGGGTTGGACTGGACATCTACTACTTCAGCCCGAAAGTCACGTTCCAGGAAGAATTTGTTCCTACGATCACTGCGGTGCGAAGCTTCACCGGTGACCCGATCTTGCTTACGGAAACTGCCGTGCCCAACCAGAGCGGCCAGGTGCAACAGATCGCCAACTTGTTCGCCGGGGCCCGGGCCTCGCACCTTCTGGGCATCATCTGGTACGACGAAAACGTCCTTCATACATGGCGGCTCGACAAAAGCAGGCCCGCCGCCATCGCCGCATTCCGTCGAGGCGCCTCCGGGATGCTCGCGCCCGGATAGCGTTCTCTCTGATGTTAAATGTGCTCATCCACCGGCCGACGCGACCCATGCCAGACCGTAATAGTGGACCCGGGACAGCCGACAGCTGGAACCGTCGATGATGAAGGTCCTTGAAGGCGCGACGCCCCTTCCTATCACCCATCCAACTGCGCATCGAGTTGGAGGCGCGTCGGGCTTCGCTCCGATTGGCCAGCTGACAACGCTGCTGCGCTGGAGCGGCTCTCCAGTTCCCGAACCCAACGTGACTTTTTGCCAATCGAGCAAATGCCGATTGTAGGCTCGAATCGCCTGTCCGCTTAGCGCATGGGCCATTGCCGGCGGAGTGGCATAGTACGAGAAACCAACGCCCGACCAGTTGGGAATGACCGCGACCGGTGCCGGGCGTTCCAGTAGATCACTGCTCAGCACGGCCGCAGCGGAGCGGTAGTCGTCGTAGACATAGCGCTGTCGGAGCACATGGCTGGTATGAGCTAGGAGCGCGAGCCCGGCAACACAGGCCGCAGCACCGGCGATCGTCGCTGTCACGAAGGCCCACCGCTGGCGGGCGGACCCGAGTGCGGTCGGTGCCTGCGTCCCTGGGCCGGGCGTTCCGCGGGTCCTGCCTGGCGCAGTGAGAATCGTCCAGGCACGCCATGCGCCCATGGCCTCGATGAGTGCAACACCTGGCAGAGACACCACCGCGTACCGAGCGACGTAGAGGGGGCGCAGAAACGAGACAAGGACAAGCAACAAGACTGGCACAGTGCCCCAGGCCAGGCAAAGGGCGAAGCCGAGCGCTCTCTTACTGCTAGGAGGCGTGGAGACAACGGTTGCCGCCACGATGATGCCGCAGATCACCAGCGCGAGGGCCTCGGCGCGCCCCCCTGAGACATCTGCCAGTGCGTGGAGGAACGTGAGGGGAGTGACCGGCGGGATCCACGAGATCTGCCTTGTCTCGCTCGCGGCGATCACCGCAAGTGGGCTCACGGCAACCGCGACACATCCGAGCGTGGGAGCCATGCCTGCCCAAGCGGATCGCCGGCGAACGATCGCAACGCCCACAAGCTGAGCGGCCAGGACGAAGACCGCCACCAGGTGGAGGAGTAGCATGCCTAGGCTGGCGAGACCGTAGCGCACCCATCGGAGCGTGCCCCCGCGATCGATGGCGCTCGCCAGCGCTGCCGTGGATAGGACGGCGAACAGCGTAGCTGCCGTATAGGGACGCGCCTGAATCGTCCACTCCGCGAACAGCGGATTGAGGGCAAGTAGGAGGCCCGCCAGCACCGACCAGCCGAGTGGAAGCCAGCGACGCGCCAACAAGACGAGCGCTGCAATGGTGGCTGTGCCAGCGAGCAGCGAGGGCAGGCGCATCCACCACAGAGATTGGCTTACCCCGAGCCAAAAGTGCATGAAGAGGTAATACGGGAGGAACACGACATCGACGTATGTCGAGTTCCTGACGAAGTGGGAGACGGGCTGAATCGAGGAGAACCATGTTGCGGCCTCGTCCGTCCACATCGAAGCTCGGCCCAGGAATATGCCTCCCAGCACCAACGTAAGAGCTGCCGGTGCCACCGTGACCCAGGTGGAGGCAGTGCACCCGCTAAACAAGCGCCGAAGTTGAAGCTCTATTCGCCCTCGGGCACCTGTTCCGTAACGGGTGTCAAGAGGGCATGAATGCCTTGCACTGTGGCGCCCGGCTGACCTAACTATTCTTCGGGTGGTGTCACTTTCCATCCACACGTCTTCTGTCTTCGGCCCGTTCTCGGGCCGATTCTCCCCTAATCCCCGATGATCACAGGATGTGCTCTACCTGATCAGTCTTCCCCCTCTGAGCTGGTACTACCCTGCGTTTATCATGCCCGCGAGAGGACACAGGCGGTAGACGGCCGGCCGGGATGCGTCAGCCGGCCACGGGGGCGACGTCGGGCGCCTCGGCCATGTCCGGGGTCAGCCCGGCGGCTTGCGCACGGCGGCCCGCCACGATCACATAGCCGAGGAATGCCGCCTCGGCGACGACCCCGATGAGAATGCGAGCCCAGGTGGCCAGCGGCGACGGGGTGACAAAGGCCTCGATGAGGCCGGAGGTGAGCAGGACCACGATGAGGCCGAGCGCGATCGTGATGGACGCGCGTCCCTCCTCGGCGAGCGCCCTGGCCCGCGGGCGGGGACCGGGGTCGATGACGGTCCAGCCCAGCCGCAGGCCGGTCGCTGCCGCCAGGAACACCGCGGACAGTTCCAGCAGCCCGTGCGGGAGGATCAGCGCGAAGAACAGGACTCCCTTGCCGTGGGCGATCATCAGACCACCCACGGTCCCGACGTTCGAGGCGTTCGCGAACAGTACCCAGAGGGTCGGCAGTCCCAGCAGGATCCCGAAGATCAGCGACTCCGCCGCGACCCAGACGTTGTGCGTCCAGACCTGCGCCGCGAACGATGTGGCCGCGTACTGGGAGTAGTAGTGCTGGAACTGGTGGTGGACCAGTCGCGAGACCTGGGACGGGGGCAGCAGCGCGGCCTGCACCTGGGCGGACCGGGCGACCCACCAGCCGATCACGAAGGCCACCACGAGCGAGCCTGCCGCGGTGCCCAGCCACCACCAGCGCGCCCGGTAGGCCATCGCGGGGAAGGAGACCAGGGCGAACCGGGTCACCATGCTCCACCCGGGCGTGCTGGCGCCGACCACGGCGGCGCGGGCGCGCGCCACACGGCTGGACAGCGCGGCAACCAGGATGGGGTCCTGCCCCGCCGACTGCACTGCGGACAGGTGTGTGGCGGTCTGCTGGTAGAGCGCTACCAGTTCGTCGATCTCGGCACCGGAGAGCCGCCGGCGCCGCTTGACGAGATCATCCAGCCGTCGCCATTCCGCCTCATGGGCGGCGGCGTAGACAGCGAGATCCACATGCCAAGGCTAGAGGAAGTCCGTTGTGCTGCCGGGCGTTAGCCTTGGTGCGGGCGTGATCGGTATATGGCCCGGGCGTAAGGGAGCGGGGACTGCGTTGGCTGAGGTCGTCACCGGCGAGGCTGTGGTCCTCGAGGTGCCGTGCGCGCGTTTCCCCAGCCGCCTGCTCGCGCTCGCCATGGACCTGACCATCCAGGTGGTCCTGCTGTTCATCCTGTTCGTGATCGTCGGGCTGGCGATCACCGGGGACCATGTCAATGGGGCCACCGGGGGCGCCATCACGCTCACCGTGAGCATCCTCATCGTGGTCGGCTACCCGGTGCTCTGGGAGACGCTGACCAGGGGCGGCACCCCCGGCAAGTTCGCGCTGGGCCTGCGGGTGGTCAGCGATGACGGCGGGCCGGAGCGCTTCAGGCAGGCGCTGGTGCGCGGTCTTGCCGCGGTGGTGGAGATCTGGCTCCTGCTCGGCTTCCCGGCGCTGATCTCCTCGCTGCTGTCGGCACGGGGCAAGCGGCTGGGCGACATCTTCGCCGGCACCTTCGTGATACAGCAGCGGCTGCCCGCTGGCCGGGGCGGGGCCGCGCTGCCCGTGGTGAGCCCGGAACTGACAGCCTGGGCGGCCCAGCTCGAGATGTCCGGGCTGACCGATCAGACGGCCGAGACGGCCCGCCGGTACCTGGCCCGCCTTCCCGAGTTGACCCCTGCCGCGCAGGCCGAACTGGGCGAGCGCATCGCCGCAGCGGTCTGCGCCCAGGTCAGCCCGCTGCCACCGCCGGGCACACCCGCGGTCGCCTACCTGAGCGCGGTTCTCGCCGAACGGCGCAACCGGGACCAGGCCCGGCTGACCGCGGTCCCATCCGAGGCGGTCGGGGCATGGAGGCCACCCACAGGGGCAGCAATTCATGAGCCGAACGCCGCAGCGAGAGAAGGGGAAGCTCCCGGGAACGAACCGCCCGCCATGGGCGGGTTCGTTCCCCCGGTCTGACCCTCGGGCCGGCAGGGAACATCGCCGACGATGTCTATGAATGAAGCGACACCCCCGGACCGCGGGGCCGGACCCGGGCGGGCCGGGCCCGGAGGGCCGGGGCGCGGACGGGTGAAGGCGCGGTCGTGGCGGCGCCAGTGGGCCCGCGCCGTGCTGGTGCTGCTGGCCATCGGAGTGATCGTCACCGTCGTCATCGTGGACCGGCACGCGCTCGGGCAGTCGCTGTCGGCGCTGGGTGGCCTGGACCCGCGCTGGTTCCTGCTCGCGATCTTCTGCGAGGTCATCTCGCTGGTGGCATTCGGGCTGAGCCGCCGGCGGCTGCTGCGGGCCGGCGGCGATCAGGCCAGGTTCAGCTCGGTGATGGCGATCACCTACGCGGGGAACGCGCTGTCGATGTCGATACCGTTCGCCGGGGCTCAGCTGGCCGTGGTCTTCTCCTATCAGCAGTTCCGCCGCCGGGGGCTGGATCCCGCGGTCACCGGGTGGGCGCTGGGCGTCTCTGCCATCGCATCGTCCTCGGCGCTGGCCATTGTCCTGGTTGCCGGTGCGTTCGCGGGCGGTGCGCCGGTGGCGACCGCGGTGGGTTTCCTCGGTGCCGCCATCTTCGCGCTGCCCGCGATCACGGTGATCCTCGCGCTGCGCTATCCCAGGGCCAGGGTCCTCGCGAACCGTGTGATCGCCTGGGCCGTGGGGCTGGTACGGCGGATCTTCCACAAGCCCGGGCTCGACCCGGCCGCCCTGGACGAGTTCCTCGAGCAGCTGGCCGGCATCCGGCTCAGCTGGCACGAGTACGGAGAGGTGTTCGCCCTGGCGGTGGTGAACTGGCTGGCCGACTGTGCCTGCCTGGCCTGCGCCATCAAGGCCACCGGCGAGCCGGTGCCGTGGGCCGGGCTGCTGCTTGCCTACGGGGCCGGCGCGGTGGCGGGCAGCACGGGCGTGACCCCGGGCGGGTTCCTCATCGTGGAGGCCGCACTGACGGCGGCGCTGGCGGCAACGGGCATGGCGCCGGGCCACGCGCTGGCCGCGGTGCTCGCCTACCGGCTGGTCAACTTCTGGATGATCCTGCTCGGCGGCGGAGCCACGCTGATCTTCCTCCGGCTGCGGGGCAACCGGGCCCGCATCTTCCCGCGCATCGATGACCAGCCGCGGGCCCGCGCAGATGCGGCGGCCGACCGCGCCGCGCCCTCCACCGCCGATCGTCCTCAATAGCGCCGCCGGGCGGCCGGCCACATCACGCTCGCCAAGGCGCACCGTCCCGGCATCGGCGCGCCGGGACGGTGCGTAAGCACCTTGATCGGAATGCGGGGTGAACCGCCGCCCCGGCTGGCAGTCTGTCCTTCACGGGGGGTTCCTTGGACAGGAGGCCTGTGTCGGTGGCTACAGAAGATAGCTTTCCGGGCCCACGGCACAGGCACCGCGCTCCCCGCAACCGCTACACCGGCATCGTCCCCGTCGCAGTCACGCTCCTCGTGGTCACCCTGGCGGGCGCGCGGTGGGTGATGGGCTGGGAGGGCGCCCCGTCCCCCGTGGCAGCATCGGGGGTTTCGGCGGTGGCCTACCGGACGTGCCCGGTGCCGCCCTGCACTGATTACCCGGTGCCCTCCCAAGTGCGCGGTATCACCATCGCCGCCCTGCAGAACTATCTGTATTTCACCCCGGCGGTGAAGGGTCAGGTCCACGCCGCCCTAGGCTGGAACGTCAACGCGATCCGGCTGCAGATCGTCCAGGACAAGCTTGTCGGCGCGTCCGGGCACAGGTACGACTCTGGATACATGGCCAACATCGGGCGAGTCGTCGATTACGCCTTGAGCCTTCACCTGAACGTCATCCTCAACGCCCAGACCGAGATGAGCATGGGCTACTCCGCCAACGAGAACCTGCCCACGGCCGCGACGGACGCCTTCTGGCGGCACATGATCCACTACTACGGCGATAACCCGCACGTGGTGTTCGACCTGTTCAACGAGCCCCGGTTCTGCAACTGGGCAATGTGGACACGCTCGATGCAGGCGCTGGTCGACGACGTGCGCCGCATGGGGTCGCTGAACCAGTTGTGGGTGGAGGGACTGTGGTGGGGGTCGACGTTCGCGGGCCTGCCGCACCTGCTGTCCGGGCAGGGCATCGTGTACAGCTTCCACCATCCCGGTGCCCCGTGGCCGTGGCAGGGCTGGGTGCCCGGATACCAGCCCGGTGTGACAGGCCCGCCGTTGTGGAACGTAGCGTTCGGCGATCTCGCCGCCCACGGCGTGCCGATGGTCAACGGGGAGTTCGTCAACTACATCGGCGGCTACTACTGGCCGCACTCGACGCAGATGGTGTCGCAGTACATGCACTACCTCGCTCAACGTCACATCGGCATGGTCGCGTGGAGCCTGCAGCCTGGCGTCATGACCGCCAGTAGCAAGCTGGGGTCAGCCATCCAGGAGCCGCAGGGAGCGGGCCGGCTGGTCTGGCGGTACTTCCATCACTTGTCCCTGCCAACTGGCCCGTACCACGTGGAGATTGTGCCGACGCGTTTCGGCCGCCGCTAGCCCGCGTCGAGCCCGGCGCGGGGTCAGCGGGCAGCGTGGCGTCGAGAGGTGGGGCCGGCTCAGGGGGCGGCGCGGATCAGCGGGCTGGCGGGCGTTAGGGGGCTGGCGGGCGTTAGAGGGCTGGCGGGCGTCAGGGGGCTGGCGGGCGTCAGAGGGCGGCGCGCCAGGAGTTCAGGTAGTCGCGCTGGGCGTCGGTGAGCGTGTCGATCCGGGCGCCCGAGGACTCCAGGGTCAGCCGGGCGATCTCCTCGTCGATGTCCGGCGGGACGCCGTGCACGCCGGGCGGCAGCGCCGGCGTCACGCCGGCCAGCCAGCGCAGCACGAGCGCCTGGCCGGCGAAGGAGACGTCCATGACCTGGGGCGGGTTCCCCTCGCCCGCGACCAGGTTGACCACCCGCCCCTCGGCGAGCAGCACCACACGCCGGCCGTCGTCCAGCGTGTACTCGTCGGCGTGCGGGCGGACGTCGCGGGTCACCTTTGCCGCGGCTCCGGCCAGCGCCTGCACGTCGATCTCGGCGTCGAAGTGCCCCGCGTTGGCCAGGATCGCGCCGTCCCGCAGCGCCGCCAGGTGCCCGGCCGCTACCACGTCCCGGGATCCGGTCACTGTGATGATCACGTCGGCCGCGGCGGCGGCCTCACTCATCGGCAGCACCTGGTACCCGGACAGGACCGCCTCCAGCGCCCGCACCGGGTCCACCTCGGTGACGATGACCTGTGCCCCGAGGCCGCTGGCGCGGCGCGCGACGCCCTGGCCGCACGGCCCGAACCCGGCCACCACGACCGTCCGGCCCGCGAGCAGGACGTTGGTGGCGCGCAGCACCGCGTCGATGACCGACTGCCCGGTGCCCGCGGTGTTGTCGAACATCCGCTTGGTGGTGGTCGTGTCGGTCGCCACCATCGGGAACGCCAGTGCGCCCGCGGCCGCCATCCGGCGCAGCCGCAGCACCCCGGTGGAGGTGGATTCGCATCCGCCACGGACGCCGGGGACCAGTTCGGGGCGCTGCCCGGACAGCGTGTCGACCAGGTCCCCGCCGTCATCGATGACCAGGTCGGGGCGGGAGTCGAGGGCCCGGTGGATGTGCTCGCCGTAGGTGATGGCATCCACGCCCGCCCGGGCGAACACGCACGTGCCCGCGTCCGCCAGGGCGGCGGCCACATCGTCCTGGGTGGACAGCGGGTTCGAGGCCGCGAGGAAGACCCGCGCGCCGCCCGCGCGCAGGGCACCGACCAGGACCGCCGTCTCCGCCGTCACGTGCAGGCAGGCGGCCACGGTCAGCCCGGCAAACGGCTGCTCACCGGCGTAGCGCTCGGTGAGCAGCCGCAGCACGGGCATGCCCCGCTCCGCCCAGCCGATCCGGGCCCGGCCGGCCTCGGCCAGGCTCTCGTCCGCGATGTCGGACGGTGGGCCGTACTCAGCGTCTGCGGGCATCGGGGTCAGTAGCGATAGTGATCCGGCTTGTACGGCCCTTCCACCGGGATACCGAGGTAGCTGGCCTGCGCCTTGGTCAGCTCGGTGAGCCGGACGCCGAGGGCGTCCAGGTGCAGCCGGGCCACCTTCTCGTCCAGGTGCTTGGGCAGGGTGTGCACGCCGGCCCGGTAGTCCTGCGGCCGGGTGAACAGCTCCACCTGCGCGATCACCTGGTTGGTGAAGGAGTTGGACATGACGAAGCTCGGGTGGCCGGTCGCGTTGCCCAGGTTGAGCAGGCGCCCCTCGGACAGCACGATCACCCCGTGGCCGTCGGCGAACACCCACTCGTCGACCTGGGGCTTGATGTTCTCCCTGCGGATACCGGGCACCCGGGCCAGGCCGGCCATGTCGATCTCGTTGTCGAAGTGGCCGATGTTCCCCACGATCGCCTGGTGCTTCATCGCGCTCATGTGGTCCGCGGTGATGACGTCCTTGTTCCCGGTGGCGCTGACGAAGATGTCGGCCGTGGCCACCACGTCCTCGACCGTGGCGACCTGGTAGCCGTCCATCGCGGCCTGGAGCGCGTTGATCGGGTCTATCTCGGTGACGATCACCCGTGCCCCCTGGCCGCGCAGCGACTCGGCACAGCCCTTGCCCACGTCGCCGTACCCGCAGACCACCGCGACCTTCCCGCCGATCAGCACGTCGGTGGCCCGCTTGATCCCGTCGATGAGGGAGTGCCGGCAGCCGTACTTGTTGTCGAACTTGGACTTGGTGACCGAATCGTTCACGTTGATCGCCGGGAACAGCAAGGTGCCGTCGGTGGCACGCTCGTACAGGCGGTGCACCCCGGTGGTGGTCTCCTCGGTGACGCCGATGATGCCAGCGGCCATCCTGGTGAACCGCTCGGAGTTGGCCGCCACGCTGGCCCGGAGCAGGTCCAGGATGACGGCGAGTTCCTCGGGGTCCTCATCGGTAGCGAGCGGCACCGCGCCGGCCTTCTCGTATTCCGCCCCCTGGTGCACCAGCAGGGTCGCGTCGCCGCCGTCGTCGAGCAGCATGTTGGGGCCCCCGCCCGCCTCCCCTGCCCCCTCCACGGGCCAGGTGAGCGCCTGGTCGGTGCACCACCAGTACTCGGGCAGCGTCTCGCCCTTCCAGGCGAAGACCGGCACACCGCGCGGGTTGCCGGGAGTCCCGTCCGGGCCGACCACCACCGCCGCGGCGGCGTGGTCCTGGGTGGAGAAGATGTTGCAGCTTGCCCAGCGCACCTGGGCGCCGAGCGCGACCAGCGTCTCGATCAGGACGGCCGTCTGCACGGTCATGTGCAGCGAGCCGGTGACCCGGGCGCCGCGCAGCGGCTGGGTCCGGGCGTACTCGGCGCGCACCGCCATCAGCCCGGGCATCTCGTGCTCGGCGAGGGTGATCTCCTTGCGCCCGAACTCCGCGAGCGAGAGATCGGCGACCTTGAACGGAAGGTTTTCCGCGGGCATGTCCGCTCCTGTCCTGTTTTTGGCTGTCAGGCGGCGCTCACCGCTTCGTGATCATGAGATAGGTGGTGCTATGGGCCCCTCAAAGTCATGATCACGAATCGCTTGCCGGCACGATGGGTAGAGCGACAGTCCGACCGTAGGCGAAAGCGGCCGGAACCGCACGCCGAGGCGGCAGTTCTTGACACAAAAATGTTAGATTTGGCTTCATGCGGATCACGGAGGCGGCTCAGCGGCTCGGTACGTCGCCCCGGATGCTGCGGTACCGGGACATGCTCGGCCTGCTGCCGCCGGTGCGCGGCACCGCACCGGCCCGGAGCCGAGCCGGGGCGCCCCGGGACCAGGGCCAGGCCGGAGCATCCCGGAACCAGGGCCAGGCCGGAGCGCCCCGGAACCAGGGCCAGGCCGGAGCACCCCGGGACCTCGGCCAGGCCGCGGCATTCCGGAACCAGGGCGGCCAGGCCGGGGTCTCCCGGGGGCACCGCCGGTTCGCCGACGACGACCTGGCCGCGGTCGCGCAGGCCCTGCGGATCGAGCAGCGTTACGACATCAGTCCCGCCGCGCTGGCCTTTGGCTTGAAGGTCCTCACGGAGCCGGGTGCCCGCGCGGAAGTGGCCGAGCTGGGCCGTCGTATCGGGAGAATTCCGCCACCGCCTGCGCGGGCACTTGATTTCGAGCAGCAGCGGGCGCTGCGGCTGCTGCGCCTGCCGCCCGGCGGCGCGCCCCGGACGCGGCGGGACTGAGCTCAGCCGGGCGCCTGCCTGGCTTCCCACTCGCGGCGCAGGATGCCGTAGATCAGCTCGTCCGCCCACTCGCCCTTGACGAACTCGTTCTCCACCAGGTGCGCTTCGCGGCGCAGGCCGGCCCGCTCGAGAACGCGCGCCGACGCGGTGTTGCGCGCGTCGAGATGCCCGGCGATCCGGTGCAGGCCCAGGCCCTCGAAACCAAGGCGCAGCAGCGCGCCGACGGCCTCGGTGGCATACCCGCGGCCGTGGTAGGCGGGATTGAAGACGTACCCCACCTCACCCTGCTCGTGCTCCTGGCTGCGCCAGAACAGCACGCAGTCGCCCACCAGTTCCCCGGTCTGCGCCAGTTCAGCGACCAGGGTGATCGCCTTGTCCGTCTCGGTGAGCACGGCCAAGCCCGCCCGCTCCGCCACGATGGCCTCGACCTCGGCCCTGGTCCGCGGTTCGGTGTACAGGTAGCGGTGGACCTCCGGCAGCCGCTGGTAGGCGTACAAGCCGTCGACGTCGCCGTGGGCGTACGGCCGCAGCAGCAGCCGCTGCGTGCGGAGGGGGTACTCGGGCCGGAACGGGACTTGGCGGGGCCCGCCAGGCGGGACCGTCACGGGCGCTGCCTGCGGCGGACGGCGCGGATCGCGGGGTCGGTCGCGTCCGCGCGGGACGCGCGGTACAGGTCGGGCTCCAGGTAGATCACCTTGGCGATCGGGACGGCGGCCCTGACCCGCCGTTCCGCGGCGTCGATCCCGGCCGCGACCTGCTCCGCCCGGTCGTAGGGCCGCACGGCTATCTTCGCCGTCACGAGCAGCGTCTCGGGGCCCAGGTGCAGGGTCCGCAGATGAATGACGCACTCCACCTCCGGCCCCGCCTCCAGCGCCGTGACGATGTCGCGCTCGACCTCCACGCTCGCGGACTCGCCGATCAGCAGGCTCTTCATCTCCACGGCCAGGATGACCGCGACGCCGCCCAGCAGCACGCCGATCGCCAGCGACCCGGCCCCGTCCCAGGCCTCGTTGCCGGTGATCACCGTGAGCGCCACGCCCGCCGTGGCCAGCAGCAGCCCGACCAGCGCGGCCATGTCCTCCAGCAGGATCGCTGGCAGTTCGGGGGCCTTGGCGCGGCGGATAAATCTAAGCCAGCCATCCCCGTTGCGCTGCTCCCTCGATTCGCGCACCGCGGTGCGCAGCGACAGGCTCTCCATCACGATGGCGAGCGCCAGGACGACGAACGCGACGATCGGGTCGCTGATCGGCTCGGGGTGGGTGATCTTGTGAATGCCCTCGTAGATGGAGAACAAGGCGCCCACGGTGAACAACACGACCGCCACCACGAACGCGTAGAAGTAGCGTTCCCTGCCGAACCCGAACGGGTGTTCCTCGGTCCGGTCGCGCATGGCCCGGTTCCGGCCGAGCAGCAGCAGAAGCTGGTTCCCGCTGTCGGCGACCGAGTGCACGCCCTCGGCGAGCATCGACGCCGAGCCGGTGATGACGAACGCCACGAACTTTGTGGCCGCGATCCCCAGGTTGGCGGCGAGCGCCGCGACGACGGCGGTCACGCCGGCCGAATGCCCGGGCTCCGGGTCAGGCGCCTTCCGCGCCGGCGCCCCCGGCCCGGGCGCCGGCGCCTCCCCCGTGGGCCGCTCCTGCGTGGGCCGCTCCCGCGTAGCCCGCCCGGGCGCGGGCCGCTCCGGTGCCTCCGGGCCCGGCGTCCCGGGCCGCGCGGACGCCGCGGCCTGTCCCCCGGCCTTGTCGGGCGGGCCCTGCCCGGAGTCAGCGGTAATGTCTGGTTCCCTCCTATGCGATCCGGGCCTTCAGCTCCTGGATCGCCGCGATCGGCGCCGGATCGATGCCGTTCGCGATCGCGAGATAGACGGAGGCGTAGTCGATCAGCGTGACAAGGCTGGCGAGCCGCTCCAGCGGCAGGTCACCGGACGCGGGCAGTTCGGTCACCTCGATGCCGCGGTCGGCCGCGATCCGCGCGGACTCCTCCCGCCGCCTGGCCACCTGCGGATGCTCCTGGGTGTCGCGCAGCAGGATCAGCCGCAGCGGCACCGGCGGCGCCTCGGCAGGCTCGGCCGGATCCAGGCCCACCGCCAGCGGCCCGGCCGCGAACGGCCCGTCGAACGCGACCACCTGGTTGTGGTTGGCCTCGGGCAGCACGCCCGCGATAGCCGGGTACTTGCCGTTCTCATGCAACTGGCAGGCGAACCGGGCGGCGGCCACGCCGGTCAGCGGCGAGGTGCCCCAGATCATGGGCAGCGTGCCGGACAGGTCGAGCGCCAGCGTCTTGGCCGGGTTGACGAACGCCTCGCTGTCCGGCCGGCACAGGTGCGCCACCCGCTCCAGTTCCGCGGCGGCCGCCTCGTAGGCCTCCTCGGGCATGTCAAGTACGCCGAGCCGGCTGGCGGCCACGACCAGCGGCACCGACAGGCCCCACAGCATGGACCGCGGCATGCCCGACGCCTTGACCCCGATGAACGGGGCGCTGGCCTGCTCGGCCAGCCCGGCGAGCGGCGAGCCCTTGCTGCCCACGCCGAGCAGCCGGCAGCCACGGCGCACGGCTTCCTCCGCGGCCGACAGCGTCTCCTCGGTCGCCCCCGAGCAGGAGACCGCCACCACCAGGTCGGCGGCACCCACCCAGCCAGGCAGCCGGTAGTCGTGCACGGTGGTCACCTGGACCGGGCAGCCCGGGCCGGCGACGGCCGCGAGCACCTCGCCGGCGATACCGGAACCGCCCATCCCGGTGACCACTATGGCGCGCGGGCGCCCGCCCGCGGTCAGCCTGTCGAGGCTGGCTTCCGCTGCCGAACGCGCCGCCTCGCGCACCTGGGCCGCCGACGAGGCGACCTGCCTGAGCATGCTGGACGGGTCGGCCGTCTCCAGCAGCGCCACGTCGTCGAGGCGCTCGGCTGCCGCCAGGGTCACCCGGCATCCCCTCCGGCTCCCCCCGCCTCAGGCTGGCCGGGGCGGCGCGCCTCGTCCACGAGCAGCACGGGGATGTCGTCGCGCACCGGGTAGGCGAGCGCGCATTCGGGGTTGGTGCATACCAGTTCGCTGGCCGCGTCGTCCTCGCGGAGCGGGGCGTGGCAGGCCGGGCAGGCCAGGATCTCAAGCAGCCAGTCGTCTATCTTCACGGCGTCTCCTCTGGGTGCACCGCGCGGGTCAGCCGCCACGCACGATGCGCAGGACCTCGTCGCGCAGGGCGGCGAGGGTCGGTTCGTCGGATGCTTCCACGTTCAGCCGCAGCAGCGGCTCGGTGTTCGACGGGCGGACGTTGAACCACCAGTCCTGGCCGGTCACGGTCAGCCCGTCCATGTCGTCCATGCTGGCGCCGGGGCGGCCGGCAAAGGCCCGCCGCACCGCCTCGGTCGCTGCCCCCTGGTCGGCAACCTCGCTGTTGATCTCGCCGGACGCGACGTAACGCCCGTAGCTGGCCAGCAGCTGCGACAGCGGCGCGTCCTGCCCGCCCAGCGCGGCGAGCACGTGCAGGGCGGCGAGCATGCCCGAGTCGGCGAACCAGAAGTCGCGGAAGTAAAAGTGCCCGGAGTGCTCGCCGCCGAATACCGCGCCGGTCTCGGCCATCCGCGCCTTGATGAACGAGTGGCCGACCCGGGTGCGCACCGGCTTGCCGCCGTTCTCGGTGATGATCTCCGGCACCGCGCGGGAGGTGATCAGGTTGTGGATGATCGCCGCCCCGGGCTCGCGGGCCAGTTCCCTGGTCGCGATCAGCGCGGTGAGGACCGACGGCGAGACGATCTGCGCCCGCTCGTCGACGACGAAGCAGCGGTCCGCGTCGCCGTCGAAGGCCAGGCCCGCGTCCGCGCCGTGCTCCAGCACCGCCCGCTGCAGGTCGGCGAGGTTCGCCGGGTCGATCGGGTTGGCCTCGTGGTTGGGGAACGTGCCGTCCAGCTCGAAGTACAGCGGCACGACCGTGACGGGCAGCCCGGCGAACACCGCGGGGACGGTGTGGCCGGCCATGCCGTTGCCCGCGTCGGCCACCACCTTCAGCGGCCGGATGCCGGACAGGTCGACCAGCGAATTCAGGAAGCTCGCGTATCCGGGCAGCAGGTCCTGGCCGGTGATGGTGCCGGTATGCGCCTGCCGGGCGGGCATGCCGCGCTCGGCCGCCTCCCGCAGCTCGGCAAGCCCGCTGTCCTCCCCGACCGGTTTCGCGCCGCTGCGGCACAGCTTGATCCCGTTGTACTTGGGCGGGTTGTGGCTCGCCGTGATCATGGCCCCGGGGATGTCCAGGCTGCCGCTGGCGTAGTAGAGCATGTCGGAGGAGCCGAGCCCGCCCGCGACCACATCCGCTCCCTGGCTGGCCACCCCGCGGCCGAACGCCTCCGCCAGCAACGGCGAGGAGGTGCGCATGTCGTGCATGATCACGACGGACGGCGCCCCGGTCAGCCGGGCGAAGCCGGCGCCGATCGCCTCGGCGACGGCTTCGTCCAGTTCGTCGGGGACGATCCCCCTGATGTCATAAGGCTTGAAGATCTTCGAATACTGGCCCACGATGGCCCTTGCCTCCCGTGTCAGCCCGAGGGCACGTCATTGCGCTGGCATCACCGCAGGCAACCCGCGATGCACGGAAACCGAGCCTACCGGCCGGGGCTGCCGCCGGGCCCGGTTCGGCTCAGCGCCTGCCCGGCTCGTTCGGGGAGGAACGAAGGACGCGCAGGTGGCCACGCCGGCCCACCTCGACGCCCTGCCCCACCGGCTCGGTGGCCGTGCCGCTGGGCGCGGCTTCCCTGACCGCGTTGGCCAGCGCCTCCAGGTCGTCGGGCGGGGGCGGCCGCGGCACCTCCTCGTGCACCGGAAGCCGGACCACGTCCCAGCCGAGCGGGGCGGTGAGCCTGCCCGCATGCCCTTCGCACAGGTCATAGCAGTGCGGTTCGGTGTAGGCGGCCAGCGGCCCCACGACCGCGGTGGAATCGCGGTAGACGTATGTCAGCGTGTAAACCGCGTCCTGCTTGCATCCCGGCCTGGAACACCGACGCGCCATCAGCCAGCCTCACTCGCGGAACCCGGCGGCGCGGCTCCGGCTGAGGGCTGGACCGCGCACATACTCACAAGGGCAGACCGTACCGATATGCGCCAGCTAACGCCACCACCACCGCCACTCGGTGTGATCGTGTCTTGCGCTCCCGCGGAAAGGCGCCGGTAGCGGCGGTGCATTCGAAAGTTCACTGGCAAGGTGCAGCTAGTGCCGGCCCGCCATCCCGCCCTAACGCACTTCCGCCCAGGCCGGATACCCTCGGGAGCTGTGCAAACCGCCGACGAGGGCAGCCCAGAGCGCCCGGCCCGGATCAGGCGGCGGGACCGGCACGGGCGTGGAGTGCGCGGGGTGCTGGTGCCGCCGGACGTACCGCTGCACCGGACCCGTGCGGAGCGGTTCGACGACCTCGTGCTGCAGGCCGTGGCCCGGCTGGAGCCGCAGTGGGAGGCGCACCTGTCGGGCATCGAGTTCGCGGTCGAGGAGATACCGCCCGCCGACGCCCCGCTCAACGGGCCCCGCGGGCCGGTGCCACTGTCCCGGCTGGAGCCAGGCACGCCCTCGGGCGGGCCTGGCGGGCCGAGCGGGCCTGGCGGGCCGGCCGGGCCTGGCTCATGGCCGGCCGCCCAGGGCGCGCCGGAACCGGCGGACGACGAGGACGGGCCGCAGCCGCCGCGCATCGTGGTGTACCGGCGGCCGCTGATGGCCCGGGCGGACGGCGAGGATGAACTCGGCGAACTCGTCTTCGACGTGGTGGTGGAGGAGTTCGCACGGATACTGGGCATCGACCCGGCGGACGTGGATCCCGGCTACGCGGGCGGCGAGTGACTCCCCGGCGTGGCTACCGTCCGGGGGTGACCAGCTCGTCCTGCACGTCCGGGAGCGGCACCACGGTCAGCGCGCTGGAGACCGGCAGGATCGACTGGAGCGCCCCGCCCCGGCCGCTGCTCATGACGACGCGCCCGGCGTAAAGCGGGCCCGAGCCCGGTAGCGGCGTAACGATCACCGCGAAGGCGGACCCGCGGCGCGTCCCCGGGGGCACGGCAAGCTGCTGCAGCAGGCTGTGGTGGGCCTGGACGAGCACGACCTTGCCTGGTGCCGCCGGCCCCTGGCCGCCGCCCGCGCCGACCTCGGTGATCTGCACCTTGGCGGCACGCCACGGCGCCGACAGCACCAGGGACGACACCGCTCCGCCGCTGCTCACGTTCGCGGCGACCAGGCCTTGCTCCTCCAGCGGGGGCGTGGCGCCGGTGAATGCGCCCGGCGTTCCCCGCTGGCCGCCCGGCGCCAGCAGCGCTGCGGTGACGGGGACATTGGACGAGATCTCGATCGCGCCGTAGATCGCCGACAGCGAGGACAGCGAGAGCTGGGCCACCGAGCCGCCTGGGATGTCCAGGCCGCCACCGCCCGTGGGGTGGTAAGAGCCCTTGCTGGTGACGGCGCTCAGCGTGATGTGCGCGGCCTGGGTGCCGGGCACGGCGAGGAACAACTGCCGGGTGCCCGCGGTGGGGGGCATGCCGGGGATGACCACCCGGGTCCCTGGCGTCGCGGATGTGGGCAGCCAGGCCCCCGCGTGCCCGCTGCCCTTGGTCTCCTCAACGGCCGCCACGACCTGCCCGACGCTGGTGCGGACGTTCAGGGCGACCATCCGCGTACCGTGCAGCATCTTGTCCAGGGACTGGGTGGCCATGGTGTGCGGTGCCACGGCCACGCCCGTGTCGGTGCTGCCCTGCAGCGGCCCGGCATCGGTGTAGGCCTGAACATCGACGTCCGCGGGCTGGCTGCCCACGTTCATCAGGAAAAGCTCGATGTGCCCGATGGTGAACGCACCCGGGCCGATGAACCAGAAGTCGGTGCCCGGGGCGCCGCAGCGCGCGGAGACCTTGCCACCTGGCGCGACCTGCTCGGCCTCAAATCCCCTGGCCATCGCCCCGCTGGCCTGGATGACCACGCCGCCGGCCGCGGGAACGGTGGCCACGGGCTGGCTGGTCGGCGTGGCGGACGGCGAGCTTGACGGGGACGGCGTCGGGCTGTGCGTGGTCTTGCCGCGAGCGGCCGTGCCTGACGCGTGGTGCGTGGTTGCCTTGACGGCACGCACCCCGGTCACCGTGAGGGCCCCGGGCTGGGTGACGCTGGCCAGGGGGGCGCCGGTGCTGGCGCCGATCCGGCTTACCGCCGCGTGCCCGGCTCCGGTCGTGCCCGGGCCCGCGATGAGCGCGATTTGCGAGCCCGGCGCCCCGGCCAGGCCCGGGGCCGGGCAGGCGCGCAGAGCGGTGTCGACCGGCGCGCTGTGCAGCTGTGGCTGCGACGCGGCCGCGGCGACCGTCACGGTGTGCTTCCACACGGCCAGTCCCGCTGCCGCGGCGACGGCCACCAGCAGCGCCGCGAGCGAGATGGCCCGGTTCACTATCGCGCTGCTCACCAGTCAGCTTCTCCCTGGTCGTCGCCTGGACCGCCGTCGTGGCCCGCGTCGTCCCACTGGCCGCGCCGCGGCACGCGGGGCGGCAGCGGTGGCAGCGGTGCGAGCAGCGCGTCGTCATCGCCGGCCGGGCCGCGGCCGGGCTGCTGAGCCGGCCCGCTGCCGCCCGGGCCGGAGCTGCCGGACCGGGAGGCCCGCGCGTGGCCCGGCGACCGGCCACGGCGGCCTCTTCTGCGCCCGGGTGCCTGACCGGTGCCACCGCTCGCCGGGCCGTCTGCGTAACTGCCGCTGTCGTGGCCGTCGTCCTGGGATCCGCCCCCCTGGTAGGAGCCGGCGGGATAGGGGCCACTCGAATGCGTACCGCCGGGACCGCCAGCCCCGCGGCCGCCCTGGTAGGAACCGCTCGGGTAGGGACCGCTCGGATGCGCCGCGTCGTCGTAATTTCCGCCGGAGCCGCCGCCAGCCGTCCTGCCCCCCTGATACGGCCCGGTGGGCAGTGGGCCGCTCGGGTGGCTCAGGTCGTCGTAACCGCCGGAAGAACCGCCGCCCGCCGCCCGGCCGCCCTGGTAGGACCCACTCGGGTAGGGACCGCTCGAATAACCACCGCCGGGCTCGCCGCCCGCCGACCGGCCA
>Ga0306925_10000878_pt1 | contig 23290 bp, 21 predicted proteins | sample flu12Cox44000176_FD_203755 | JGI IMG/M metagenome (GOLD analysis project Ga0306925, IMG submission 203755) | Lab enrichment of tropical soil microbial communities from Luquillo Experimental Forest, Puerto Rico - flux8day.12C.oxic.44.000.176 (v2)... | ecosystem: Environmental > Terrestrial >... | reverse complement strand
ACCGCTGACGCCCTCCGAAGGCCACCCTACGCCGATAGCCTGGGTGGTGTTTTTAATTGTGCCGCTTCTCTTATGTTTGACTGGAACCGTTTTGGCGAAGTCGTGGCCGGTCAGAATCGCCCTCCTAGTGGAGAGCATCGCGATTCTGATGTTGACAGCCGACCTGTTGCGTATTTTCGGGATGCTTCCTTGGTAAGTCGTGGCTCAAGTCCGGATTTGCCGCGTAACCGGTGACTCCGGAACCCCTGCCTTTGGCCCTCACCTGCCTGTGATCCGTCCCGCGTTAGTGCCGTGGGGTGGTTCGTGCCAGAAGTCGCCGCATCCGTGGGGCGACGAGCATAGTAGGATGAATGTGTGCGCCGTCGTTCAAAGTGGCTAGACTACGCCGTGTACCCACCAGATTTTCATAAGAGCGGGTTCTGTTGGACGTTCCGTCGTGTCTCAAAGGCTCGCACCAAAGCCAAAAGTCTCGGGGTCGGCTCTTGGATAAGACGTTACGTGCATGTGAGTAAGTCCGATTTTCAAATCGACCGATATTGGCTTTGGGATGGCATCCGCTTTATTCGTACTCGGGAAGAACCACCATTTTACCGACATCCGGGATTGGATTTGGTTTTGGACAACTTGACCAGCGTAAATAATCCAAAGTCGCCAACCTAGCCGCCGCTGATTAGCCGGGAGCCAATAACTTCGCTACGGGAACCCTTCCCCGATTCGCTCTTACCTGCCCGTGATCCGTGCCGCGTTCGACTGGTGGTGGGGTGATTCGAGCTGCGAGCTGCAACAACTGGTTGCGCCCGAATATGTGCCTTGCCCTTGCGCTGCCCCACGCTGATAATCGTGCGAAAAATAGAGAGCCCCGGCGCTGACTCGGAATCTCGCCGGGGCCGAAACTACCGGAGACTATTGTGCCCCGCGAGAATACGCCCGGACACGTCAGGAAATCAACTGGCAGAAACAAGGGGCGCCGGATGCGGCCAAACGCATCTGACGCGAAAGCCTTGGAAGAATCGTGCCTGCGTATGCTGCGTCGCGCCACTGATGAAGCCAGAAATTTCCGTTTTGAACTCACGCACGGCAATACCAGTTTCAAAAAATTCCCTAATGCCAGCGATGGATGGCTGTATTCCTGTTGTGACGCGGTTGAAGAATTCGGTGAACAATTGTTCCGGTTGGGCTATAGCCGCCGGGCCGTAGTCGCCGCGATTGAGAAAAGCTGGCCGTCATTCATGCTGGAGTTTCGGAGACTGGTTGCCATTGTGCGCGACATTCTGCAGATCGCTGGAGAATTTGCGAATCGGATATTGCCCGAAAATGAGCGGCCCAAGCCCGAAGAGATTCCGGCCAGCATTCAGGCGAGTGAATCCATATTTCTGCGGGAGTTCGATTTGTCAAAACAGATTGCCCTAGTGCCGCCGAATGGCCACGACCCAGAGAGCGTTCGGATCACTAGCCGCAAGCTACCCGCGAAGAAAACGGACCTTTCCCGATATGCCAGCGTAATGGTTGGACTCACAGAGTTACAGCACAAAGTGGTGCTGCTGCGTGTGGAGCGGGGCATGTCCTTTGGCGCAATCGCGAACCATTTAAAGATAAACAAATCCACTGCACATCAGCATTACGCAGCGGGTACAGGGAAGATGCAACAAGCTCACGCCCGAGAAAAAAGTGCGGAACAGCGGGCAAGGCACGACCCAGAAAAGCTAACCTGAAATACTGTTCCTATTGGCGGATACCAGACGAATTCCTGCCGCCAGAGTTCCCGAAGAGAAATAACTTTTGTATTTGCAACCGGATACAGCCCATATACCGAACGTTCGCCCCTAAGGGTGAGAGTTTAGACGGCGCAATTGCCGCTGGGGGTCGCATGAAGGACTTACGGGAGATGCGCGAACTGGCCGGGATTACCCAGTTTTCTCTGTCGCGCCGGAGCGGTGTCAGCCGGATGAGGCTGAGTCTGGCGGAGTGCGGGGAAGCCGAACTAACAGAGACCGAAAAAGAAAAAATTGCGAACGTTCTCTTGACGGCCATTCAGCTCCAACACGCGAGAACTGCCAGCGTGCTCGCGGATGCGCCCCCGTGGGCGCGGCAAACCAAACCGTAGCGCTAGAAATACACACCCACCACGTGCCATCGCGGTGGGTGCGAATTCAAATTGAAAGGGAATCTAACAGTGAAAACATACCACAAACCAATCGACAGGGGTCCATCCCCCGAAAATTCGTTGGCCCTGCCCACCGAAAGGAAGCGCTTGCTTCTTGCCTCTCGGCTACGGGCGCTGCAGGTGCAATTGCGTCATGGCCGCGATGTTCACGCGGCGGACATCACCCGGCTGGCGCGATATTGCGCGGATGCTAGCGCCAAGTGAGCTTCGCCTTGGACATCGCGCTTGGCTGGTATCTCACAAGGGGACTGTTGATTTTCCCTTGCAAGGACAAGAAGCCCTTGACCGAAACTGGTTTCAAAGCCGCGTCGAAGGATGCTGGGCAGATAAGGCACTGGTGGACTCAGTGGCCATCCGCCCAGTTCGGCGTTCCCACGGGTCGCGTCAACAACTTGCTGGTCGTCGACATTGACGGTCCCAAGGGGGAAGCATGGCTTGCACACCAGAACTGGGATACCACTTTCACTGTCGAAACCAGCCCCGGCCATTTTCAGCTTTGGTTTATTCAGCCGAAGGGCGTCGTTACCAGATGCACGGCTCGGAAGATTGCCGAAGAAGTGGACATCAGGGGAGACGGCGGATATGTGATCGGGCCGTTTTCGTTCCACCATGAAACGAATCGGGCGTATACGCCGCGCAGCTTAGCAGTGGATTGTATCGAAGCTCCAGCGTCGCTTCTGGCCCTGACGACAGCCAATGGGGATGCCTCACCATTTTCGCCGCTTGTCGACGGAGATGTGATCCCCAAAGGCCAGCGTCATCGCACCCTGGTTTCGTCCGCGGGGGGTTTGAGAGCACGGGGACTAAGTGGAAGTGCCATCCTAAACAATCTACGCATTCTCAATCAGCGACACTGCGAGCCGCCGCTTGATGATGCTGACTTGGTAAGAATTGCAAATGACATCGGCAAGAAGGCCGTGGGCTTTCGCGGTTCACAACCGCCCGAAGCATGCGCTGAAATTGAAATTGAGAGCTTCGCTGCCGTGCCGATCGAAAAGATCAGCTGGCTATGGCTTGCCAGAATCGCTGCTGGCAAGCTCAATTTGTTCGTCGGTGATCCCGAAAAAGGTAAATCGCTTGTCAGCATCGATGTAGCCGCCCGGGTCAGCGGGGGTCGGGATTTTTCCGATGGCGCGCACTGTGAACGTGGTGATGTGCTGATCGTATCCTGCGAAGATGACGCCAGCGATACGGTCGCGCCAAGACTGATTGCTGCGGGTGCCGACCTCACCCGGGTGCATCGCATTAAAGGCGTAAAGGTGACGCTTAGCGATGGCCAAAGCGGCGAGTCGCTCTTCAATCTTGAGCGGGATTTGGGCAAGCTTCAAGACGCCTTGGAAAAGTTTCCCGCCATCAAACTCATCATCATCGATCCTGTCGCGGCGTACATGGGGAAAATCGACACGCATGTGGACTCTGCCGTGCGAGCGGTTCTTGGCCCACTCGCGGAACTTGCGGCAAAAAGAAAAATCGCCGTCATCGGCATTATGCATCTGCGCAAGGCTGATGCTGCGGCATTGCTCCGTGTTTCCGGCTCAATCGGCTTCGTTGCCGCTTCGCGTGTTGTCTGGGGATTCGGTCCAGATCCGGACAATCCGGAGCGGAAGATCATGGTAGCCGTCAAGAACAACCTCGGTCCGAAAGCGCCATCGCTTGCCTACAAAATCGTGGGCTCCCACGGTGATCCTGCCACCGGCGTTATCGAATGGCTCAACGATAGCGTTACATTTACCCCCGATGAAGTGCTGGACAATAGCCCCCGCAGAAAGCAGGGGCGGACGCAAGACGATGCAGAACGGTGGCTAGGAGAGTTGCTCGCCGATGGGCCGATGCTACAGCAGCGAATTGAGTCACGGGCGAAGTCGGAAGGCTTCTCTTATGCCACGATTCGCCGTGCCAAGGGCGCATTGGGCATAAAGTCGAAAAAGTCGGCCATGGACGGCGGTTGGACGTGGCATCTAGGCGAAGATGCTCAGCTGGGTCAAACATGCTCATAAGTAGAAAAATGAGCGCCTTCGAAGATGCTCAAAATATATATAAAAACTACGAAGATGCTCATTTTGTGGCTTTAGCGGGCATGAGCACCTTCGCAGGTCGATTCGGCGGCTGAATCCTGTGCAATCAAAAACTGTTTCGTAAATGAGAACATCGGTCCAAGTCGAAACGAAGGCTGAAAGAAACGCCGAGCCTTTCAAGAACGAACCCGATACTCTGCGGAGTCTGGAAAAGCATTTCTCCCCGAAAGAACTTGGCGAACTGTGGGGGCTCAGTTCGGATACGATCCGGCGTCTATTTCATAGGGAGCCGGGAGTTTTGGTCTTAAACGACGGCGCGCGTGGCAAACGTAGGTATCGCACGGTTCGAATTCCCGCATCAGTGGCGGAACGCCTTCATCGCCGCTTGACGAAGGTGGTATAAACAAAAAACATGCTAACCCTGTACCGGAGACACAAGAAGAACTGCGCTCATAGAACATGCCGACGTAATCGCTGTGTGATTGGAAAGAAGCGCACTGATGGACAAATCAGGAAGTGCGCTTGTGCATGCCCATTCTGGGTGGACGGATTCCACAACGGGATTGAAATTCGGAAATCACTAAGGGAAAACACATGGGAAGACGCCGAACGCGCTCTGAACCAACTCACGGCGAGCGGCGGTCGCGTTGTCAGGGAAGAGCCAATCACAATCGAAAAGGCAAAAGAAAAATTCCTAAGTGATATGGAACACCGTGGGCTGGCCGCAGTGACAATCTACAAGTATCGGATCATGTTCAAGCAACTTGAAGCGTTCGCCGCGTTGCGCGGATTGCGTTACGTAGTTGAACTCAATCTTGACCAGCTAAGCGACTTCCGTGCTGTCTGGAAAGACGGTCCGCGATCCAGCGCGAAGAAACTGGAACGTTTGCGAGCATGGCTTGCGTTCTGCGAACAGCGGAAGTGGATTGCCGAGAATCCGGCCAAAAATCTTCGCTCACCGAAGGTAAAAGATCGGCCAACGCTGCCCTTTCCATCCGAAGAAATGGTGAAGATTTTTGCAACGCTGGACGGCAAGTACGCGAAGCGTGCGGGGCGACGGAATGCGCAGCGACTTAAAGCGTTTGTGTTGTTGCTGCGATACTCGGGACTGCGGATTGGCGACGCGGTGAGCAGCAAGAAAGACCGGATCGAAGATGGGAAGATATTCATTTACACGCAGAAAACTGGAACGCCAGTCCGTTGCCCGTTGCCGCACACCGTGATTCAAACCATCGATGCTTCACCACATTCAAGTGAGGATTATTACTTCTGGTCAGGAAAATCGACACTGAAAGCTGCCGTGGGAAAGTGGCAGCGTCGCCTGCATGCGCTTTTCGAACTAGCGGGAATTGAAGGGGGGCACGCCCATCGTTTCCGCGACACGTTTGCGGTTGAATTGTTGTTACAAGGTACACCGATAGAACGGGTGAGCGTGTTGCTGGGCCATCGGAGCGTCCGAATTACGGAGAAGCACTATTCGCCGTGGGTTCGGGCACGCCAAGAACAACTTGAAGCGGATTTGGTAAAGACGTGGGAAAGCGATCCGGTCTTAGGTTTCGCGGGTACGCCAGCGGTACACGGGAAAACGGAACGTCGGAACTAATTTGGTATCAGTCGGTTAGGTTGGTAGGGGCGGTGGGGATCGAAATTGCATCCCCCACTTCTAAGTCTCACGGGCGGAAGGCGTTACCAGCCGCACTCCATTCCAATTGTTAGAAATGTTAGAAAGCCGCGAGCAGCAAATACCCGGAATGCCTTGCTCGGCGCCTAAAACAGACGTTTCACGTTGCGCTGCCCGGTGGATCTCAGGTAAAAAATACGATGGCTGGGCTATCTGTGCTAACAGTGAAAGAAACACTGAATGGCCAATCGCAATCCGAACACGAAGGGTCTCATGCCGTGGAAACCCGGGCAGAGCGGCAACCCGTCGGGCCGACCGCGCACAAAGCCGATCTCAGATCGATACGCCTATATTGCCGAAGAGAAGCTGCCCGAGAGCGTCCGAAAGAAGCTCGGCTTGGAGGCCGGTGCGACCTATGGCGACGCGCTTTCGCTCATGCAGTTTCGCTCGGCGCTTAACGGCAATACGGGCGCGGCTCGTGAGATCCGCGAAGCGATTGAGGGCAAGGCCGCGATTCACACGGAGGAGGAACGGGAGTCGCCACAAGTCGATCTGAGCGCGATCCCGACGCGGCATGTCCCCGTCCGCCCCAACTGATATCGATATCGGCCGCTTCTACACGCCGCAGCCGGTACAGCGGAAATTTCACGCGTCCGAAGCGCGCTATCCCTTGCTCGAGGGTGGTCGCGGCGGCGGCAAGTCCACAGCGCTGCTCTGGGAAGCAATCTCGCAGTGCCTTCTTGTGCCTGGCGCGAACTGCCTTCTCCTTCGTCGCTACACTCACTGCGATGGAGAAAGGCGGCATCGAGGACCTCTTCAAGAAGCAGGTTCCCCGATCGCTTTATCGCAGGTACAACGCGACCAAGCACGTCATCACGTTCTACAACGGCTCGAATCTTTTCTTCGGGCACGTGAAGACAGACGCAGACCTGCTGCAGTACCAGGGCGCTGAGTTTCTCTTCATCGGCTGGGAGGAACTGACGCAGTTCACCTACCGCCAGTGAGATTTTCTTAAAGGCTCGAACCGCTGCCCGATGAAGACCTACTGGTTGAAGGGAAGCGAGTACGCAGTCAGACCGCGAATGGCCGGCGGGACGAACCCGAACGGCATCGGCTCGCGCTGGGTGAAGACTCTGTGGATCACGAAGAAGCCAGTCGGCCAAATGGCCGCGAAGTACGATCCGACAGAATACGAAGCGATTCACTCGACCTACCAAGACAACCTCGTTTATCGTGACGACGCGAACTATATCGCGTCGCTCGAGAGCATCCTCGATCCTGTGCTGCGGCAGGCATGGATTCCCGGGAGCTGGGATATTCTCGCCGGTCAGTTTTTCCAGAATTGGGATCCCCCGCGGCATGTCAAAAGCTTCAGTCAATGCGTCTTCGAATCCTGGCAGCCGCGATGGATCTCGATTGACTGGGGCTTCGAACATGCGACGGTCGTGCTGTGGTGGACGCGCCTAAGAATCAAAACGGATCTTGATCAGAAAGCCGAGCGCACCGTGCTGCTCTGTTACCGCCAGCTAGTCATGCGGCAGATGAACGAGCAACTGGTCGCGGAAAGGATTGCCGCAGCGAATCACACCGGAGACAAGTTCGATCCGATCCAGCACATCTACCTCTCGCCTGATCGGTTCTCGAAGATCGATCAGCATCACTCGATCGCTGACAAGATGGGCGACATCTTCGTTCAGTACGACCTGCCGCGCCCGGAACGCGCCAACAACCGTCGCGTCGATGGCTGGCGGCTTTGCTATACGCTGCTCGATACCGACGGCCTGGCGGTGCTCGACAATTGTCCGGACGTGATCGATTCGATCCCGAAACTGATGCGGGATGAGAAGAACATCGAGGACGCGCAAAAGGAAGGCAACGAACTTTTCCTCGACGTCTGCGAGTCCTTCCGGTACGGAGTGATGAGCTATGGGAGCGAGCAGGCCACACCGCGCGAGGTTCTGATCCAGCGCGAGATCATGTCGATTCAGGACAACACGCTCAAGTACCAGCGTTACCTCGAACTCACTTCGCGCCCGCGCTCGGCTGACATCGCGTTCACGATTCCGAGACGGCGGTGGTTTCATTCACATGGACGATAACGTCGTTTGAACGTTTATCAGGCCTTCGGTTCAGCCTCGGCAGGTTTGCAAAAGAGCAGAACGAGCACAATCCCAAGAATCCATAGGAAGTACCCTTCACGCGGGCACACCTGCCATCTCAACAAGAAGAAAATCCACGAAAAAGGAATCAATCGCGGAATTAGAATTCGCAGAAAGCGCACAGTCTGGCGTTGGTGTGACTGGAGGTAACAAGACGTACTGAGGTCATTTCATAATTGACTATTTAGGGCTAAGCGGGTATCCATTCGGCGATGACAACTGGTCCGAGATGGCCGGAAGTGTCTCGCCACCTGCGCGGAAGGGCGGTCGCAAGGGTCTCACGGTTCGGGACTTGGGAACCCACGGCCGCAGTTTTTCTTCTTGTAATCTGTCTTCTTCTCCCGCCTATTGCCGGCGCTCAGGTCAAAGTCGTCCGGCGCGTGTTAATTCTCAACGAGCTGGGTGCCGCCTCGCCCGCAATCAACCTCATCGACGGAGAGATTCGCGACAGGCTGGAGAGGTCACCTTACCAGATTGAGCTTTATGTCGAGAGCCTGGAAACGACCCTGTTCCCCGATCCGGCCACTCAGAAGGAATTTCTCGAATCGTACATTCACAAATATCGAGATCGCAAACCGGACGTGATCATTGCAGTCGGGCCGTCGCCGCTACATTTCCTGACCCAGTCACACGAGAAGTTCTTCGCCGACACGCCAGTTGTCTTCTGTGTAAGCACTCCGGAAATGGTGGGAAATCCCAAGTTTGACTCTTCCTTTACCGGCGTATGGGAGATGCCAGATTTTACCAAGACTTTAGAGGCAGCTCTGAAACTGCTTCCCGAAACCAGGCATATAGTCGTCGTTGGGGGAGTGGCAGCCTATGACAGGGCTAACGAAGCGATCTTGAGGGATGGACTCCACGGGTACGAAGCACGGTTTGATATCACTTACCTTACCGATCTCGATATGCCAACGCTGCTTGAGCGCCTCAAGCGGTTGCCCACGAATTCCATCATCCTGCAGGCTGGGATCTCAGAAGACGCTGCGGGAACCCGATACATCATCGCGACTCAATCGAATCCGATGGTTGCCCAGAATGCAAACGCACCTGTCTTTCCCGCAGCCGACATGGCCGACGTGGACGTTGGTCAGGGAGCGATTGGCGGCTACGTTGTAAGTTTCTCCAAAGAAGGCCAAATTGTCGCTGACGACGCAGCAAGGATTCTTGACGGAGAGAAACCGAAAGACATCCCTATCGTTAGAGGCGCAAACGCCTACGTATTCGACTGGCGTGCGCTGAAGCGATGGGGGTTGAAGGAAAGGGATCTGCCACCTGGCAGTCTTGTGCTTTACCGCCAACCAAGCTTTTGGGAACTCTATCGGAGATACATCGTTCTCGGTCTCTTGGTTTTTTTGGCTCAGCTGGTCGCCATCGCTTCGCTCTTATGGCAGCGGGCCCAGACCAGGAAAGCGCAAACGCAGCTAGTCCGTTCTTTTGGCGAACTCCACGAGAGTGAAGAGCGCTTCCGGTCCGCAATGCAAAACGTGGCTTCTGGACTCTACACTTTGGATCTCCAAGGGCTTGTCACTTACGTTAATCCAGCCGCCGAGGCCATGTTTCAATGGACGAACGCTGACCTGCTCGGAAAGAAAATGCACGACGTAACTCACTACAAGCATCCCGACGGCACTGCATTTCCAGCAAGCGATTGCCCAGGGCTGCAGGTTCTTACAAAAGCAATCGAGCTTCGAGAACATCAGGACGCGTTTATTCGTAAAGACGGCAGTTTCTTTCCCGTTGTGTTCAGCGCGTCGCCGCTAAAAAGGGGCGACGAAACGATCGGCGTCGTCGTCGGATTTCGCGACGACACGCTGCGCCAGCAGGCGGAGCGCGCGATACAGGAGAGTGAAGAGCGATTCCAGCTGGTGGCCAATTCCGCCCCGGTGATGATTTGGATGTCGGGCGTCGACAAGCTTTGCATCTATTTCAATCAGCCCTGGCTTGCATTCACCGGACGGTCTCTTCAGGCGGAGTTAGGAAACGGTTGGGCAGAGGGAGTTCATCCCGATGACCTCCAGCGGTGCCTAAAAACATACCAGGATGCGTTTGGTCGGCGGGAACCTTTCCAGATGGAGTATCGCCTCCGGCGGCATGACGGAGAGTACCGTTGGATTTCGAATCAGGGAGTGCCGAGATACAACTCAGAGGGTTCCTTTGCTGGTTACATTGGATCATGTATCGACGTCAGCGAGCGCAGGCTGGCGGAAGAGGCCCTTGCCAGCGTGAGTCGTAGATTGATCAGGGCGCAAGAGGAGGAACGCACCTGGATTGCCAGAGAGCTTCACGATGACTTCAACCAGAGAATTGCTTTGTTGGCGATGAATCTGGAAACATTGAAACAAGATCTTCCCACTTCCAAAGTGACCCGTCGTATCGAAGAGGCCAGGAAGCAAACTAGTGAGCTAGCGAGCGACATCCAAGCGTTATCCCACCGTTTGCACTCTTCGAAGCTGGAACTCCAGGGGCTCATAGGAGCTGCCCGAGGCCTCTGTAGAGAGCTTTCAGATCGACACAATATCGAGATTACCCTTCGTTCCCACGATATACCGAAAGAGCTGCCCCAAGAGGTCGCACTCTGCCTCTTCCGGGTTTTGCAGGAAGCCCTCCAGAATGCCGTGAAGCATAGCGGTGTGCAGCAATTCGAGGTGTCGCTCAAAGGCGCATTGAATGAGATCGAGTTGACTGTGCATGACGCAGGTACTGGATTTGATCCCGCAGAGGCAATGAGTGGGCACGGGCTTGGCCTTACAAGCATGCGGGAACGACTTAAGTTGGTTAACGGACAACTCTCGATTGACTTCCAATCGCCACGCGGAACAACAATTCGTGCTCGAGTCCCTCTCAGTCCTGATATCACCTCTGGCAGGAAGTTCGAATGATGTCAACAAGTTGCTAGCATGTACAATCCAAACCAAATTCTCTTCTGTGCTGATGACGCCGCGCTTTTAGCTGGTCTCACGCGTTTTATGCCGCCGCTCTGGACGAAGGTAACCCGGCGATTGTGTGGGCCACCGAGTCACACAGAGACGCTCTTATTCAGCGATTACGCACCTGGGGTGTGAGATTGAGGCGTGATTCAAAGAGGGACTTACATCGCGTCGGATGTCGCTGAGACAGAGGACCGGGTGCGCATTCTTGTGACCCTCAGAGGTTTGAGCGAAGCAGCATCCAAAGGAGGGACGAAACATCCTTGTGTTGCAGTCTGTGGTGAACGCGCAGGCCGTTTGTGGGCGGAAGGGAAGACGGATGCAGCTATTGTGCTCGAACAACTCTTCAATGAATTAGCCAAGCACCATGAGATGGACATTCTTTGCATATATCCGTTGCCGGACGCCGAGGATGACAAGTCCGACTTCAGCAGTGTCTGTGCAGAACACTGTTCGTTTTCCTTCCTCTGGAGCCCTGTAAACAAGCGATACAGATCTTCGCAAACCCCACGCTGCAGTTCGGTCGCATCGGCGAAGTAAGCCAATCCACAAGCTCGATGGGGAGTCGGCGCTCACTTGAGTGGGCGGCGGTCTAGAGCCCTCCTCAGTCATGCGCTGCCCACAAACAACTGATTCTGTTGAAAAACTGCGGAACAGGAGAACCGGATGCTGATAGGACTTGAATTCTCCTTCTTGATTTAGTTGTTGGCCTTATGCATTTCCGTTTCGGCTTCAGTTAGGTCGCGCATGGAATTGGCACGACCTCTCGTTGCGCCAGGAACCGAACTAGCCGCTTAAGATTTTGGGCTGTGGCCGCCAAATAGAACTGCTCGGAGACATTCCAGAGCCGCCGCAAACGTACGCGACGAAGTCCGACACGCAACTTAAGTTCGGAGAACAGGGCCTCGATCTTGTTCCGTTCGCGTTTCGAGCGGGCATACGCGGGAGTTTGCGCCAACTCACGCGTCGTCTGCCGTGCCGGTTCAAGCCAGTGAACGAAGATCCGCCGAGTCGATCCGCCAGTGCAACGCTTCTTTACGGGGCAGCCTCGGCACTGCGACTCCGCGGTTTGGTAAAGATAACCTTGTGCTTGGTGGTCCATTCCGCGGTAGCGTAGGGTTTGGCCCTGCGGACAACGAAAGACATTTTCGACTTGGTCGTACTGAAATTGATCACGCGTGAAACGTCGATGCGTTTGGTGGCGTCGATCGATGACCGGGATATACGGCTGGATACTTCGCTCTAGCAACCACGCCAGAAACTCTCCACTGCCGTATGCCTTATCCGCTCCCACGCCCTCGGCACTGATGCCGAACCGCTCTTTCACTCGTGCAAGCATGCGGCGCGCTGCCAAAGTCTCTTGCCGAAATCGTGCCTGCGTTGCTTCCACTCCCAAAATGACGCAACTGGCATTGTCAATTAGATAGTGATTTAAATAGGAAGGAACACTCCGTGTCCCTAATTTGCTCGCCCAACACGCATCGGGATCGGTCGTAGAGACGTAGCGTGCCGCCACCGATCGTGGAGCTGGTTTCTGCTCGTCCTCCGACACGGGATTTTCCCGTGCCAGATCTGCCAGGTAGTCTCGTACCGTACGCGAGACCCTAGCTACCTCGCCCAATCGCTCGGGTTTTGTCCCGCGTTGTGGACTCGCGTTTGCTGTCACCATGGTTCCGTCCACCGTCAGGCGCTTGCCTTCCACCAACCCGGCGTCCAAGCAGCGTCGTACGATCTCTTCAAAAACTTCCAGGAAAACCCCTGCGTTGCGGAAACGACCATGCCGGTTCTTGGAAAAGGTGGAGTGGTCGGGAATCTCTCGCTCGAATCCAAGCCGGCTGAACCAGCGGTACGCCAAATGCATACGCACCTCTTCCATCAAGCGTCTCTCACTGGTGATTCCGTACAGATAGCCCACCAACAAAAGGCGCAAGAGAACTTCCGGGTCAATCGAGGGACGGCCCACGGCGCTGTATGTATCTCGCAATCGTTCCCGGACGAATCCGAAATCGATGAAGCGATCGAGGCGCTTCAGGAGATGATCATTGGGGATCTGATCTTCCAACCGAAAATAATAGAACAATGAATCGGTACGTGGCTGCTCGCCCATCATCTTCGACATACCTCCTGTTGCTGTGGTTAGCACAACAGGGGATAGTCAAGGCAATCGAAATCGTGTTCCGAGCAGAGTTTTTCAACAGAATCAACTGTTTGTGGGCAATTGAAATCGACAGCCTGTCGGCCCGCTTAATCAGTCACTTACAGGTCGTGCAGAGCCGGTGTTTTTGGGCACTGCAAAAACCAGCAGGCTCATCACTTGTTTTTGACAACGTTCTCTACCCCAGCAAGCAGGGAATCCAATGATGTGCGTTCGAACAGGCGGCCATTAGCGACCACCGCCTCAATTGTCTCGGTGTTGGTGATGTCCTGGAGTGGATCTGCTCTCAGCAACACTATGTCCGCGAGCTTGCCTTTTTCGATCGTGCCGAGATCCCCTTGCATTCCCAAGAATCGCGCTGGGCTGACGGTAGCACTCCGCAAAGCTTCCAGCGGCGTCAGTCCGGCGCGCACCAGCAACTGCAATTCCTCGTGAAGCTCGAATCCCGGATACGAATACGCGTTGTACCAACCGGTGTCGGTACCAGCCAGAATCGGAGTGCTGGCTCGGTGCATCGCGCCTAGAATACTCAATCGTTTTGCAAAAGATTTGTTCCAGATCTCGATTTCATCCGCTGTGCCGACCCGCTGTTTTCCAACCTCAGTCCACTTCTGTTGAGTCGAGGGAGGAATGTACCTGAGGCGAGCATCGCCGAACACCGGACTGTCCGCGGGTAGCTTCCCCCTTGAGAAGACCGTTAATGTGGGCACCTGCCACGTTTTGTTCCTGGCGAGATGCTCAAACACTATCGCAGCCTTCGCCGCATCGTAAGACGCCATAGCCTCGTCTACCTCCAATCGCACGCGCTCCCCTCCAGGTAATTCGGTACCTCCTTTTAGGAGTTCCGACCGCAATTCGCTCTCCCGGTTCGAGCACGCCAGGTAAATTCCAAACATGTGCTCCATGCTTTTCTGTCCGGCATCGGACGCCTCGAGCGCAGAGACAGACATCGGAACGTGACCTGCGAACGCAATGCCCTGCGCCTTTGCCTCGTCGACGATCACGAAATAGACGTCCCGCGGGAGCCATGAATAAACCTTCACAAAATCGAATCCTTCCGATTTGATCGAGCGCACCAGATCGCGGGCCTGTGCGGTCCCGGTTACCTGGACGAAAAAATCTGCCAACGGGGGCGGCTTCTTCTGACCGTCAAGGATCGGACCAGCATCCACGATCCTCGGTCCGGGCCGCAAACCAGCGGCAATCTCCTCACGGAGATGCTTTACATCTGCCAACTTCATTGGCGAGCCCATGTCGCGAATGCCTAGCACACCGTTCGCCACGAACAGTGGCATCCAGCTCTCGAGTCGGGGGGTGTACATTGCATGCACATGCATGTCCCACAGCCCCGGAATCAGATACTTTCCGGTACCATCCACGATCTTTGCCCCAGTCGGCGGCTTCACCTCCTCGTTGTCCTTTACCTCCGCAATTCGTTCACCTGAAACGATAACAGTGCGGTGTGGAACCTCCTTGCCGGTCTCAAGATTGATTACGTTCACATTCGAGATGAATAATCTCGAGTCCGAGGATTTCTCTTGAGTCAGGGCGGCTGTGGCGCAGAATCCAGCTAACAGGAACAGACGGGAAAAAAGTCGAGTCATTTGCGGCCTCCAGCCCCTTCAGCGAAACTCGGGTAGGAAATCACAAGCGGAATACGCTGATTTGGTTTAGCAGCGCCCGCTGGATATTACTGGGAACGGAATGCAAAAACCAAGCGTCGCACGTGTGCCCAACCGGCCTGCACGAGATGGTGCCTGGTAGGTCCTAGTGCAAAGTTCCCCCCGCGCCAAAATCAACTGGGCGGTTACGCCGTTTACCAGGAGCTAGGAATCTGAACTTACACCCAAAGAGCGTGCTGTCGCCTGAACATTTAATCGGCGTGGGCTTCCTGGTGATGCTCGCTTCCAAGAGTTGACATTCGCGTGGGCAGGAAGGGTAGCCGATGGGGAGCGGCCCAGCGGGCTGCCAAAGGGCCAAAAGGAACCCCGGCAAAATCGCCCTCAGACCAACGCCTGGCAAAGAATTTCTTCATCGTTCGCCTCAACCATGTAGGGCCGTAACAGTTGACGAAGCCTTGTTCGAGGAGAGACTCGAGGATATCCGGTGTGCAGTGCGGATGATTCCACACCAAATGTTTGGTATCGAACCGGGACCAATCCTTTTCAAAGACGCCGTAGTTAGTTTGCAGCTCGTGCCACATCTGAGTTTCTGGATGGGGAGTGACAATGGTGATCTGCGTAACATCGAGTTCTAGCGAAGCCAGCGTGCGCAGATCCTCGGCGATGGATTCGGGAGTTTCCGGGGGCAGGCCGATGATGTAGTAACCATGCGCATAAAGACCGGCGCGATTGAGACGCTCGACAAGCTCGAAAGCGGCAAGGACCTTTTCGTTTTTATGCATTTGTTTGAGAATTTCCTGATGGAAACTCTCGATGCCGAACAGGGCTCCCTCCATGCCACACTCTCGCCATCGATCGAAATTGCGAAGCAAGAGATCGACCCGGGATTGCACGATCCAGCGAAGGCGATGACGGGCGAGGAGTTCGATGACCACTTCCGCGTGAGAGGGGAGGTTACCAAAATTCTCGTCCAGCATGAGGACGAAGTGAACACCACGCTGGGTGTAGAAGCGGAGGACCCGGTCAATCGAGTCGATAGAGATGGGCTTGGGTTGGGGAGCAAAGACTGTGGTTTGACAGAAGGTGCAACGGAAGCTGCAACCACGCGACGAAAAGAGAACGCCAACCGGAATGCGCCAACCACCCGGAAAGCGGAATTCGGAGATCAATGGAGGATGCTGGATTTCCTCGAGGTGCGTGCCAAGCCGCTGAGCCAGAGCTTCTTCGCTGTAGCCAACAAAGACGTGATCGAAGGCGGAACGGATCGAGGGAGTAAGCGCGCCGTAGTTTCCCGCCCACACTTGCGATACCCCCCTGGCGCGTGCTTCCTCGGCCATTTCCAGGATGTCATTTGTTTCCTCGAGGTAGAAAGAGAAGCCGACAGCGTCCCAACCGCGGCGGAGTTGCGCTGAGAATTCGGATCTTGAGGGGTACTCCAAAATGGAGATGCCGGGAACATTCTGACGAAGGAAACGCAGGCCAAAGGAGATGCGGCGAGGCATGCCAAAGCGCCAACGGAAGTTTCGGGGAGCGTTCTCGCGGAAGTAGTCGTAGAGGCCGGAGTCGCGGCAACGGGTGGTGAGAAGCATTCGTGCCATCAATGCCTCCTTCGCAGAACTACGTCAGGGACCGGAGCCGCATTGCGCGAGAGATTAGCACAACAAGCCAGCGGCTTTCTTATAATCCTTGAGGCACTGCGACGTAGGACCAGCAACACCTATGACACAGCGCCCGGTAACTGGTAACTTGGCAACTTGGCGGCTAGAACTCCAAGTTTCCGATTTCAGCTGCGTTTACCAGATGGGATGAGAAGGCCGGTCTCCCGCGGGATGCGATACGCTCCCAATGTTCGACGTGCTCAAGGCACAAAAAAGGAGACCGGCAATGCAGAAGAATAACACTATGCGGACGAATGCAAAAAACATTTTCAAGGGGCAGCTGACCATCGGGTTGGATCTGAGAGATCGCTCCAGTGCGTACTGCGTTTTGAATGAAGCACGAGAGAGGCCGCGCATTCTTGTACGGTGAGAAAAGAGGGATTACTGGTGAACACGTCTCAAGTCTTTCAAGCATGGGGCAAAATCCTCAGGGGTGAACAACCCTCTCTTTCAATCGAAATCACCAAAGAATGCCCCTTGAAATGTCCTGGATGTTACGCGTATGAGAGCGCGCATCTGGGTGGCGGGCAAACATTGCGAGACCTGAACGATCGGCGTGGGCAGGCGTTGGTAGATGGAGTGCTTGAACTTGTCGATCGGCTCAAGCCCCTGCACCTATCTATCGTAGGCGGTGACCCGCTGGTGCGCTACCGTGAATTGGAGTTGATGATTCCTCCCCTGCTGGCGCGCGGAGTACATGTGCAGATTGTAACCAGCGCCTTCCGCACAATGGGTCCCACGTGGGCAAGCCTGGAGCGACTACACGTTGTTGTGTCCATCGACGGGTTGCGACCTGAACATGATGCCCGGCGGGCACCAGCAACCTACGACCGGATTCTAAGAAACATTGTGGGACAGAAAATTACGGTTCATTGCACGATCACAGGTCAAATGATGAAGAGACCAGGATACCTAGCCGAATTTTTGGAATTCTGGACACCTCGCCCAGAGGTCAAGAAGATATGGTTCAGCATGTTCACGCCTCAAATGGGTGATGAAATGCCAGAAATCCTGAGCCCGGAAGAGCGGAAACGGGCCATTGGGGACATGGTGCAATTGCGAAAGCAATATCCAAAGCTGGACATGGGGGAGACGCTGATTCGGCAATTTGCGTTGCCACCACACCGTCCGCAGGATTGTGTATTCGCGCTCACGACTCAGGCCTTGTCGGCGGACCTGAAGACCAAGATTACGCCTTGCCAGTTCGGCGGAAATCCTGATTGCACAAACTGCGGATGCGTTGGATCCATGTATTTGGCAGCAGTTGCTGCGCATAAATTGGGAGGAATACTCCCGGTCGGGACGATATTCAAAGCCTCCTTCAAGATCGGCCAGACTAGAGCGAGGTACGGACATCAACAAGTTCCTGAGGAGACTGGTAATCGGAAACATACGTACCGGAACCCACTTTTCCGGTAAGGGTTAACGGGACTTGCGTGCTAACGACCGGGGACGGTGGCAAGAATTTGCGGGACTCCCGCGCTCAAGCCATTCCAGAAGATCTGAACACCAATCGCAAAGAGGATGAACGCGGATAGCCGCGTCAAAATGCTCGTCCCTGATTTCCCCAGTCTGCGACTAAGCGGTCCGCTCTTCCGTAACAAATCATAACCAGTACGCAAAGAAGAAACATACCGATCAAAGCAGCAACGAAATGTCGCGGGACGCCGCCGAAGAGACCGGTCCACCCTCAGATACTAATCCCAAAGAAATTTAGGATTGGTGTGCCGAACAACAGGGAGACAGCAAGAATCGCGAAACCGTAGACCGCAATTTTGCGCGAGAGAATCCGCTGCGGATTGAGGGTAACCCTGTGTCATCGAAAGAAAGATCGGAGCACTAGCCAATCGGATTCACCACAGGAAAAAGTGTGGTAAAGGCGACCAACAGAACTTTAGTGAAACTGGCAATTTCCATGAGAATGCCGCGTGTTTAGTGAGGTATATCACACCTGGCAGCAGCCGCGACTGGTGCAAACTTCAGTGTTGCCCATGGGATTGGCCTAGTGCCCGGGAAAGTCCTAGCTAGTGTTGTATCGGAAGCACGAGAAGGCAAGGCGGGTGCACGAGCACGGTGTGTTCGCGCGCTTTCGATACAACGACTTGAAGGAAGCCGAGCGCGGTTGCGGCGGACGCGGGCACTATGCAAATTCAATGGTAGGAAGGAGCGGTGTAGAGGTGCGCCTAGGCTGTGCTGCAGCGCGCCATACATGACACTGTGCTCTAAAAGGTCGGCTAAGACGAAAGAGTACCTCGAAGAGCGTGGTTGAATGAGCTGAAAGAAGAGATCTATCAGGCGGCGAGGCGCTGAGGTATGGAGCGTGCCGAGGCACGCGGAGGTTTTGGGTAAGAGAGAGTCGTTTCATGCCGCAGCCGTGATCTCCGGTGGAGAACGAAGTTGAATTTCAGCGGCGGTGAGCCTTTCGATGACCTTCATGGGTCCGCCGCATTTAGGGCAACGCCAAAGATCAGGCGAGTCTTCGGTGGAGCAAGCAGGTTGTTTGGTTTGCGATCCTTGTACGGAGCCGAGCAAGTGAAAGCAAAGCGCCAGAAGAGTGGCACGTTTGCGGTTGGCCAGGAAGCCGAAGTTACGGATGCGTACGAAACCTTCAGGGAGTAGGTGCAACAGGAAGCGACTCAAGAACTCGTCGACCGGTAGAGGCAGGGGCTTCTGTTTGTTGTGGTCAGCGGAATCGCGCCAGTGAAAAGTGACTTGGCCATCAACAAAAGAAACCAGGCGATGGTTGGAGATGGCCACGCGATGGGTGTAGCGACCCAGATATCGCAGCACGTATTCGGGGCCACCGAAAGGACGTTTCAAGTAGACCACCCAGTCTTGGCGGTGGAGTGGTCGCAGCCAGGCGGCGAAGGTCTTAGGTTCTGCCAGAAGTTTCAGATCACCCTGGAAGTTGAGTTGGCCATTGTGAAAAGCCTGTTTGAGGGCGTCGACAAACTTGCCGCGAAAGAGTTCACTCAGGACTTCTTTAGGAAGGAAGTAATTATCACGTGAGCGAATCCAACGGGTGTGATCGAGAGAAAGGCCGCCGGCGGGAACGACACAATGGACATGCGGATGAATTTTGAGCTTCTGACTCCATGTATGTAACACGCTGAAGAAGCCAATTTCCGCACCGAGGTGTCTCGGGTTGCGAGCGACTTCCAGAAGTGTTTCGGCACTGGTACGGAACAGGAGATTGTAGAGGACACTCTTGTTCTGCAGAACCAATGGCGCCAACCTGTGGGGCAGCGTGAAGACGACATGGAGGTAGCGTGTCGGAAGGAGTTCTCTTCGACGCGCAGCGATCCACCGTTCTCGAGCAGCTGCCTGACACTTTGGGCAGTGCCGATTTCTGCATGAATTAAAAGAGATGGCGCGATGCCTGCAGCGGGTGCACTCGTCGAGATGACCGCCGAGGGCGGCGGTACGACACTGCGCAATGGCCCGCAGTACTTTGACATGCATCCACCGGAGCCAGTGGCGGTTTCGTTCGATGAAGGTATCTCCCGCAGCGCGGACGATATCGGCCACCTCGAGGGGTGGCCGGTCCATCTACTCTTCCTGTGGTGAATCGCTTCTCACGGACAGTGAGTCCAGTGGACTTGCTGTCGCATTCAGGCGAAGTTCAGAAACATGCAGGTAGACAGTAGTTTGTTCCAGGTCGTTATGGCCTAACAGCATCTGGATGTTGCGAAGATCCGCACCCTGTTCCAGCAGATGCGTAGCAAAGCAGTGCCGCCTATTGTTCATGATAAATAGGCGTCACTATTCCGCCTCCCTGACTATTGCCGAGTAATTCCATTCCTGCTTGGGTTTTTCGGGCAAATAATCGCACTGAGTCGACATAGTTTGGCTCCTGTAGGCCCTTTTGAACTGGGGCAAGGAGCTGATCATGAAGGTCATCATCGGTGACGAAATTGTTCCATCGCGTCCGCTAGAGGGTCCATTGGCGGCGCACATCAGTGGGTTTGTGAAGTGGGCACGCGATCTAGGATATGCGCAATATTCACGGTACCGGCAGGTTCTGCTTGCGGCTTGCTTTAGCCGGTGGCTCGGGCAGCACCCTGTCAAAGTGTGCCGTGTTTCTGCCGAGCATCAGGCTCGGTATTTGCGATCCCGCGCGCGCCACGTGCAGATCCGCAGCGGTGACGCTGCGGCGCTAGAGCACTTCCTCGACTATCTTCGTTCTCAGGGCGTGGTGCTTAGAGAGAAGGCCGCACCATGTCGTCTGACACCGATCGAGAAAGTCGTACAAGCATTCGAGTGTTACATACGTAACGAACGCGCTCTGTCGGAAGCGGCCGTTGTCAATTACATGCCGTTCGTCCGCAACTTCCTTGCCGATCAGTTCGGCAACGGACCAGTGAGGTTGTCACGCCTGCGCGCGGACGATGTGGTGCGATTTGTTCGCCGCGAAGCCTCGCGTCTGCATTTGAAGCGCGCAAAACTCTTGACGTCCGCGCTGCGATCGTTCCTACACTATGCTCGCTATCGTGGAGACATCCAGCACGATTTAGCCGCTGCTGTTCCCACAGTCGCCAACTGGTCGATGACGTCGATCCCTCGGGCGATTCCAGCGGATGCCGTACGCCGACTTTTGGCCTCCATCAATCGGCACTCCTCAACGGGCCGCCGCGACTACGCGATTCTGCTGTTGCTTGATCGATTGGGATTGCGAGCTGGTGAAATAACGCGGCTCGGACTCGACGATATTGACTGGAACGCCGGATCGTTGAGGATTCAAGGGAAAGGCGGTCAATACAATGACCTTCCGTTACCGGCAGACGTCGGAACTGCGATCGCCTCGTACCTCCGGCATGGACGACCGCAGAGCAGCAATCGGCGCGTGTTCTTGCGGGCCAGAGCTCCCTTGCGCGGCTTTCTGAGCCAGAGTGCTATCGCATCACTCGTTCGACATGCCCTCTTGCGCGCAGGCATCAGCGCCCCCACCAAGGGTGCGCATCAGTTTCGCCATGGGCTGGCCACCGCGATGCTGCGCCACGGAGCTTCATTGGTGGAAATTGGCGAGGTGTTGAGGCATCGGAATCCCCAGACAACGGAGATCTACGCCAAGGTCGATCTCGAGGCATTGCGTGCGCTGGCATTGCCGTGGCCGGGAGGCGTGCGATGAACACACTCCGTCAGGCCGTGCAGGAATACTTGATCTTGCGCCGCAGCTTGGGATTCAAGCTTCGTGATGCCGGCAAGCTGTTACAGGCCTACATAAAATTCATGGAAGAGCAACGTGCCCCCTACATTACAACCAAGTTGGCGCTAGCTTGGGCGCAGCAACCGTCAACGGTGCAACCGGCGGAGTGGGCTCGTCGTTTGAGTGTCGTGCGCATCTTCGCACGCCATCGTAGTGCGACCGATCCACGCACGGAGATTCCACCGGAGGGGTTGCTGCCTTATCGCCCGAAGCGGGCGCGGCCATACTTGTACTCGGCCCAGGAGATCAGGTGTTTTTTACGCGCGGCTCTTTCGCTACCCGCTCGCGGAGGGCTACGACCATGGACTTACCACTGCCTGTTCGGATTACTGAGCGTCACGGGCATGCGCATTGGTGAAGCGCGTAATCTCGAGCTTCAGGATGTTGATCTCCGAACCGGCGTGCTAACGATTCGGAGTGCTAAGTTTGGCAAATCGCGTCTGATCCCCATTCACGCATCGACCCGTCGCGTGCTGGCCGATTACCTCGCGCGACGTGACCGAAAGTGGGCTGCACATCCAGTCTCCTCTTACGTGTTTCTCTCCAACTGGGGCAACCAGTTGGACGGGGGAGAGATCCGCCGAACGTTCTATGCGTTATCCCGCCGGATCGGTCTGCGCGGCCGATCCGACAGTCATGGGCCGCGTCTGCATGACATGAGACATCGCTTCGCGGTGATGGCCCTGTTGCGTTGGTATCGCTCCGGCAAAGACGTCGAGAGAAAGCTTCCTTACTTGTCCGCCTACCTCGGTCATGTCCACGTCAGCGATACGTATTGGTACCTCAGTGCATGGCCGGAACTGATGCGAGAGGCGATGTCTCGCCTTGAACGATGCTGGGAAGGCCAGTCATGAAAACCACCGCTACCAGCCTCGCGCCACTCTTGGAACGGTTCTTCACCCAGCGTCTCAAGCAGCGTCAGGCCAGTCCGCATACGATCAGTTCGTATCGTGACACCTTCCGTTTGTTGCTGAAGTTCGCACAGCAGCGGTTGCACACGCCTCCTGCGCGATTGACTCTCGAGAAGATCGATGCCCCGTTGATCGTGGCGTTTCTCGATCACATGGAGAAGCATCGAGGTCTGAGCGCGCGTAGCCGAAATCTGCGGCTGACCGCCATCCACTCTTTCTTCCGGTATGCCGCGTTCGAAGCGCCAGAACATGCCGCCCAGATCCAACGCGTGCTGGCCATCCCCAGCAAGCGTTTCACACGGACCCAGATACATTTTCTCACCCGTCCAGAGGTTAAGGCATTGCTCGCTGTGCCCGATCAGCGCACTTGGTTCGGCCGGCGCGATCACGCATTCCTCTTGACGGCGTCGCAGACAGGGCTCCGTCTCTCGGAGATGACCGGGCTGACACGCGAGGATGTCACACTCAGTACAGGTGCCCACGTCCGTGTGATCGGAAAAGGTCGCAAAGAGCGCTGTGTACCGCTCGCCAAGCCCACGGTCGCCGTGCTGAAGGCCTGGCTGTGCGAACCGCCACGCGGCGATAGGCATGTTCTTTTTCCTAATGCCCGGGGCACCCGTCTTACCCCTGACGGCGTGCATTATCTGTTGGTCCGTCATGTCAAAACCGCTGCCACGGCCTGCCCGTCGTTGAAAGGCAAACGCGTTACAGTCCATGTTCTGCGTCACTATATCTCCTTCCTGACTATGTCGAGTCTCGTCATTTCGGCCTCGTTTTGCCAATAAGTGCGTGACAAGCTGACGACATAGTCTTAGCTCCTTGTCATCCCCGTGTAGGGGAGAAAGGAGCACT